>PVMS01061444.1_pt1 | contig 12803 bp, 27 predicted proteins | sample 1853461 | NCBI WGS metagenome assembly PVMS01 (sample SAMN08582032, study PRJNA380276) | Marine sediment metagenome, whole genome shotgun sequencing project. | isolation source: ocean sediment barecode stripped | collected 2017 | reverse complement strand
TAGGGTATACCGGAACGTGGAACTGAAGGAAGGAGAACGCCCGTAAGGAACTTTTAAAACTAACCCAATTCTGTTTTCCGGTTCCCCCCCTTCCCCTTCACGCCCGTATTCTGCCTTCAGGGGTTCCACGTTCCTATTCTCCGGCGTTTAATTCATACCCTGAATACAGAATAGGGTTAGTTTTAAAAGTTCCTTACGGGCGTTCTCCTTCCTTCAGTTCCACGTTCCGGTATACCCTAGTTCTGCCCGTATTCCCGTTTCCGGCCATATTCCATATTCCCCGCTTCCACGGTTTCAAGGCTTTCCGCGCTTTAAGGGGGGTTCCAGGGCGTTTCAGGGGGTTCATAGGCGTTTGCCGTCTAAGCCCTTATAGCGGCTAGGCGGTAGCCCCCTATATCCAAGCGGTTTAAGTCCTTTAGCGGGCGTTCTAAGGGCTAGGCTTTTAAACGCCGGAGAGCGGGCTTTACGCGGCTAGCCTAGGAGCCAGGAGGTTTAACCGTTTACGGGCTTAAAGCCCCTATAGAGGGCGCGCTAGGGGTATACGTCCTCAGTTGCCCTATACGGGCTTTAAATTTCCATCCAATATAACCGTATAGGTTAGCCGCCGTTATACCGCTCAGCGTAAAGTGCCCGTTAAGCCCCCTATATAGCCCGTCTAGCCCGTTTAACCGTTTACCGCTAGGGGGGTGGCTATAAGCGGTTACGTGCCAAATTTAATTTTTTATTTTTTCGAATTCCGTTAAATAACTAGCTATTTCTAGCCTAGGCGCTATACTTAATAGGCTAGCTATAAGGTTAGCTTAATCATTAACTTAAAGGTAAATCTAAAATGTTAAATTCCAAAGTAAGTAATAATTCCGCCGCCGTAACCGCGCCCGTAACTAGCGCCGCCGTTAAGCCCGTAACCGCTAAGCCCGCTAAAAAGCGCGCCGTATTAACCGCCGCCGAAAAAAGCGCCCGCGCCGCTAAAGCCAAAATCACCCGCGCCGCTAACGCCGCTAAAAAAGCCGCCGAAAAAGCCGCTTTAATCGAAGCTAACTTAACGCCCGCCGAAAAGTTAGCTAGGGGGCGCGCCCGCCAAGCTATAACCCAAGGTTCCAGTATGGCGTTAGCCGAAAATATACGTAATTTGGTAAACGTCGAAACGGGCGCGGTTTTTAAAAATTGTAATACCGCTTATAAAGCGGGCTTATTTTCCAGTTCTCAGTGCGATACTTTAAGCGGTAAATTGCTTAAAGCCGCTAAGCTAAGCCCGCCGGTTTACGCGCCCGTAGTTATAAACGGCCAAACTTGGGTTTTAGCGGGCGGTTATAAAGCCCCCAAAAAAGCCGCTAAAAAGCGCGCCCCCAAAAAAGCCGCTAAAAAAGCCGCTAAAAAGTAAATTAGCCTAAGCGCCTTAAAGCCCCCTTTTAGGGGGCTTTTTTAAAACCCTACTAGGAATACAGAATATGTTTACTAAGCCCAAGAACCGCCGTTTAACCGCCCGCCGTAGCTTACGCGCTAAGCCCGTAACTTTTTATATTTTCGAGATTTTAAAGGGGGTTAGCGCCGCGCTATTATTCGGTTTTGCGGCGCTAATGATTAGCGCCGTTTTTGCTAATTTTATATGCGCGCTGCAAACTAGCTGCCGGTTTTAAAACCCCCTTTTATAGCGCCTTAAAGCCCCCATATGGGGGCTTTTTTAATACCCGCTATACTATAAGCCCGTTTAACCCCTTAAAGCCCGTTAACGGCTAACGCCTGCCGCTAAGAATAAAACCTAACCCCCTTAAACGCCCGTCAGTGCCATTTAACCGTTTACCCTTATAACCCTATAGGCTAATTTTTAACCCCCTAAAAAGCGTATTTTAAGCCCGCTAAAACCGCTTTTTTAATACCCGCTAAAACGCCCTCAGTTGCCCGTCCTGGCCGTTTTAGGCTAACCCTTTATACTAATAAAGGTTAGCCACTAAAACCGCTTAAACGGCTAACGGTTGAGAACGGGCTAGGATCTGAGGAAGGCGGATTATGGAAGATCCAAGAATCTGAGAAAGACGGATTATGGAAGATCCAAGGATCTGAGGAAGGCGGATTATGGAAGAGAGAAAAGTGAACCGTGAACCAGAAAATACCAAAATACCGCTTAAGGCTTAAGGCTTAAGGCATTTTGGAACCAAGAAGCTGAAAGGCATTTTACCGAGAAAAAGCTTAAGGCATTGAAAACAGAAACAGAAGATGAAAAAGGCTAACAAATTCTGTGCCTAAAATTAAAATTTTCAAAAGCATGAATCCACGCTAGGCCGCTGGTTCTGTAGCCAGAACGTTAGGCCGGATATTCTGCGCTATGAATTCTATCCTAAGTGGAATTCTGTAGCTAACTTTCCATCAATCCATTCCATCTGTTATTCTGTTTCTTCCGCTTAAATAGGTTCTGTACCATGAATTGGTTCTAATTCTACCAAATTCTGGCTCAATTCCTATTTCATCTTCATGTTCAATTTCTAATTCTGTATCTCGTTTTAAATTCTAGGTTCATAGCGTAAACGTAATTCTACCGTAAATTCTCTTAAGGCATTTTTTCTGTTTCAAGTTCAGCAACCGTTTCTGGTTTTAAGCCCCCCTTAAAACAGGTTCATACCCACCCCCCTTATTTATATTCCCCCGCTTATATTTAACCCCTATATAAGTTATAATAGGGCGTAAGCCGCGCTATTAATCATTAACTTAAAAAAGGAATTAAATCATGTTAGATTCTCAAAGTTCTCTAATTCTAACCTACGGTTTCACTACGCTGTATGATGAATTCGATCAAGACGTTCTCAAGGCTAAAGCCGCTAACGTTATTCTCAAGGGCGTTCCTGGTTCTTATGATTCCATGTCGTTCAATGCTACGCTTTCTGGTCATCCTAAGGATGTTCTTGCATACTTCATCACTTCTGGTTATTGTGACCTTCATGAGAATTCCGGCGCGGTTAACTTCTCAAAGGAAATCTTTGATTCTGTCCTAGCGGGCGCTATCTGGGCGTAACCCCTCCCCCCCTTCAATAGCTAGCCCCCTAACCCCCCTTTAAGCCCCCTTATTATATAGGGGGCTTTTTTATAGCCTATTAAGCCTATAACCGCTTTAAGTAATTTTCCAAATAAGCTATAATAGGGGGGCTAGCCCGTTTAGGGGGTTAGCCCCTTTAATCATTAACTTAAGAGGAATTGCCATGAACTTTCAACCTATCCCAGAAGCCAAGATTGCCGCCCGCGCTTTCCTGCGCGTTCTTGCCGCCCGTACTGAAGGGCTTGATGAATTCCATGAAGCTGATCGTCAGTTCGATGCTGGTGAATACTCCGATCACTTCCATGGTCTTGAAATCGAGAAGATTCAAGACTCCGTGAACGATCTCATTCTTTCCCACTTTCCTGAAGTTCCCCAAACTGAACTTGATTACGCTATAGGCTATCTTGAGAATATGCCGGTTCACTTTATGCTCGAATCTCAAGCGTAGGGGAATACAATGAACATTCTAACTAATCAAGCAAAGCTGAACTTATTCGATGCCATGATCGCAAGAATGGCTAAGATCGAAGAAGAGGAAAAACATCATTGTTCCGTTATGGAAACCGGATACTGTGGAATATGCGAATCGTGGATGGATCCTGCTGGCGGAACCCACGAAGCCAATGATTCGCCAGAAGACGTTTTAAGAAGTTACGAATAATCACTTTTCATTAATCATTAACTTAAGGAACTTGAAATGCAGATCTTATCATGGACAATCTTTGTAATAATGATATTCTTGATCATCAATAGGTTAAGGAATCTTGTTCCATAACGGCTAGCCCTCTAGCCCCCTATAAAGCCCGCCCGCTATAGGGGGCTTTATTTTATTCCTAACGCCCTAAAAGGCTCGCTATTTTAGCCCGTATAGGGTTATAATAGGGGGGCTAGCCCGTTAGCCGTTAGCCGTTTTAATTCATTAACTTATTTAAGGAATAATCATGAAAAATTACTTCACCTTTCTCATTATTGAAACTACCGTTACCAAGAATGACGATGGAGAACTCAAGATTCGTACAGATCTCATGGATCAGGTTTTCACTCTTCAACAGGCTGAAGATGAAAAAGCTGAACTTATCAAGTTTGCTAAAGAATATCCTTCTCTAGCTCATTCTGTAAGGATTGTTCAACAAGTTATATTCACTGATCGCATGAATGAATTCCTTACGCCGGTTCCTGATAATTGCTGGTTCGTTGTTATTCAAACGGGGCGCGCTGGTTCCTGCTATGATTATTACGTTAACGCTAATGATTATGATGAAGCCCTAGCCCTAGCCGCCGCTATTCATCACAAAGATCACGTTCTTGGCGATCTCATTCATATAGCTAGTATTAAGGAAGAATCATGATTGAATTCATCACCTATGAAGAAGCCTGTAAGGAATTGGGGATTGATCCTGATTCCCCGAATCTTGTTTATCCTGATAATCCGTATTTTGAATTCTACCCCATCTGGGAATCCGGTCACGGGTTTACCTGGAATCATGAAATGGTTGAACGGTTCGCGGCCAATATTGAACCATTCGGCCTAACGTTCCAGATCTGCGATACGGGTACAGATACAAATCTTTGGAGAATAGTTAAAACCCCCTAAAACCCCCTGAACCTTATAATTTAGCCCGTTTTATAGCGGGCTTTTTTATACCCTAGTAAAATGTTCTTAAAGCCGCCCTCCGCTCCTCAGTTGCCGTTTAAGCCCGTTTAGCGGTTAACCTATATTAATGTAAGGGGGCTAACCTTTTAACCCCCTTAAGCCGTCCTCCTGTCCCTAGCCCGCCCGTATAACCTGAACCTATTTTACCCTAGCGGATAGTGTTATAGAATAATTACGGGTTATAATAGGGGGGCTAGCCCGTTTTAGCGGGTTAGCCCGTGTTCATTAACTTTAGAGGAAGCTAGAAATATGAATTACGATGATTACGATGAATGGTGTGAAGACGTGAAGCTTCTAGGGGGTTCTGTACTTCCCTATGATCCTAACCTGATCTGTCAATACGCTATGCTGGGAGATTCCCAGATTGGAGAATGGTGGGTGGAAGATGAAACAGGAAGCATCTACTGATTACGAATCATGATGAAACTTGAATCCAAGAACTACCGTGTTCTGCGTTCCATGTTTCATGGGGTTCTACCGCGTGTTCTCTACCCCGTTCTGTACCAAGAACCTCTTAAGGCGTATTCTGTCGTTCTACGCCAAAACCTCTTAAGGCATTTGTTCTTAAGGCATTTCTGGAAAGCTCTTAAGGCATTTCTTTCCAAAACTAAATCCGTTCTCGGGCTTATATTTTACCCCTATATACGTTATAATATAAAAGTCAAACCCGTTATTAATCATTAACTTAAGGATCATTAATCATGAAAGTTCTAGTCATAGTTAAAACCGCCCAGATCATTACAAGAAGTTCATTCGTCATCGTTGATGCCCCTTCAGCCGAGTTTGTTGCTGACGCGTCCGGAGAAGGTGAAATAGATTATCGAACCAACGCCACCGAACTATGTATCAACGAAGGTGACCAGGAACTTGAAAACCTTCAGTTCATCGAGCTTTAAACCTTAACTTTCATATAAAGGAAACACAACCATGAAACACAGATTACTTATCACGAGCGTTCAACAGATCACCCGCACCCATGAAGTTGAAGTTGAAGCGTTCAACCGTGAAAAAGCCTCCCTGATGTTCAAGAACGGTGAGATTACCCCTCCCCCCCTTGAATGCGAGATTACAATTGATACCCTTACCTACACCGAACATAAATTCCTTCCAATCGCGCCAGATTGTCCGAATTGCCTTTCAAACGTTGATTGGAGGATTTCCTTCACCGTTGAAGTGCTGGAGGATTTTGATCCAAGAACTGCCGGTTGGGTTGAAAGCGATGCCTCCTATTCAAGCGGTATCTTTGAATGTACGAACTGCCACAATGATCTCACCTGTGATAACACAATCGCAGCCCTTCATAAATTCCGTGTGGAGACGAAGTTATGAACACCAAAGGAATGTCTTGGGAAGAAATTGTCGCATTTCGTAAAACACCTGAATATGAAGCTCAGGAACAAGCCCGCGCCGAACAATACTTTGAAGTTCTCGAATCAACCAATGATGATGAAACAGTCTTCTGGAATCCCCTTTCTGAACTCTGGGAAAAGAAGCCGAAGACCATCATACCCCCCTGTCAACATTGCCGTTCAATTCATTGGGTACGCATTGATATGGTGGAATACCCGCAATCCTGGAACCCCACAACCAAGAAGTGGGAAGATAATGATCGTCAAGGGGTCGGGATCAAATGGGAATGTGGTCAGTGTAATATTGAAGTGGAACCCGAAGATCGCCTTACCGAAACCCTCAACGACTTCTTTGAAGAAACAGGAGATTGCTAATGTTCTATATTCAAGAAAGTAAGAACGGAGTTATTACCAGAATCATCACCGATTACAGCTTCACTGATCACATGGAGGTCACGCAGTATCTCAAAGGAATGGCGCTTGCCGCTTGCGTTGATATGCCGGAACCCACGCACCTCATCTACTTCAAGGATGAATTTAAGAATCTGATCAGATGGGAAATCATTGATGGGAATGATGCTACAGATGCTTATCTTAACGAGATCAAGAAAGAGCATCCCGAACGCCAGAAGCGTATCCGTTTTCTCAAGCAGGTGAAAGTCATCAAGGAATACTGGGTAGATCTGGATTTCACAGCCTGTACATTGGAAGAAGGTGAAGAGGCCTTCGCCAACGGCGCGATCCAGATAAACTGCCAGGAATGCGATCTCAAGAACGAATCACATGAAGTTATCTTTCAAGAAACTTCCCGCATAAACTAATTTGATTCATATTGGATTCCCTGGCTAGCTTTTAAACTCCATTGGAGCTATAATAGCGGGGCGTTATAAGTAATTAATTATATTAACTTTTAAAGGAATAACCATGATCAAAAGTACCATATTCAAGGACGCACGTTCACGCTTCCATGATTCCAAGGATTCCAACTTCTGTGGACCGATGGCTATCGGTATTCTCGCCAATCAAGACCCCGTTGAAGTATCCAAAATGATGATTGAATCAGGTCGCCGCAAGAAGGGGCAAGGCACGCAGATGCCGGCAATCATGGAACAAGGGAACATACTAGGTCTCACCTTTATCAACCGCACGAAGGAAGTGAAAGCTGCGGGGGCTAAATCTGTCAATTCAATTGTAAATATCATTGATCCCAACAAGAATTACTTGGTGGGTGTTCGTAACCACTGCCTTGCTATTGTGAGAGGTGAAGTGCATGATTGGACGAACGACCGAATGAACCGGATCACGGATGTCCATGAGGTCAAAGATGGCGAACTCGGCATCCTACGTGTGAACGTTCAAGCAGTCAAGGCCGATTCACTCGCGCTTGATTTATGTGACCAGATTCGCGTTTTCCTCGGAGGCACTGGAACAGTTCATAAGTCCGGTGGCGAAGCCCGTATCTGTTTCGGTGGCGAATCCTGCTATATCAGGAAGAGTCGGAACGGTTATATGCTTCAGTATGGTAAGAACGTCATCTACAGAATTGGTCCTGATACTGATTTGCTCCCCGCAACCAAGATCACTACCCAATACGTGAACTTTGAATTTTCCACCCTAGAGGAAGCGTGTGCAACCGCCTACGATTCAGCAGGGTGTTATCGCTACGAGGGACGTGGATTATGAACACACCCACATTACGAATTGAATACCTTACGGGTGAGGAATACCCAACCCCCCGCTTCCGTGCCGTTGTCTATGATCGTCCGGAACAGACCGTCAAGATCAGGGCTAAGGTTATTTGGATCGCTGAATCCGAAGATCTCAAAGATTGCGTGAATGCCGCCAAGAAAGCCTATCCCGAACTGATCCTGGTTGACTATGACTGGAACGTTCTCTCCTACGGAAAGACGAACATAGTCAACGTGATCTCGCGGAACTACACGTTCAGCCTGCCTCTCGTTCATATGGTACTGGAACGAAGATGCACTCTCACGGATCGTATCAAGTTATTTCCCTGTACTGTATTCAAAGACCTTGAAGAGCATAACACTATCGGTGTTGAATTCACGTTTAACGGGGTCGTTGAACGCAACTTTTTCTGTCGCCCAGGAACGGGTGTCATGACTTCAATATACGCCTCATGGAGATTACTAGAATTATGAAATTTATGAAAGGACAACAAATCCTAATTCACGTGCCTGGATTCACTGAGTTTGACCAGGATATGTTTGATACATTCTCATCCCTTGAATACCAGTTGGTCAATCCTCCGTATTCAAGCGCATTCAAGTTCATCGGTTCTCATGACCCTGACGATTACGCCCTGTACGAAGTTCACGATCCTGAGAAGGCTATTCGTACGATAGCCAGATACATCAGGGAACTGAGGGAAGAAGGCTTTGCATTCCACATTTATCTCAGCGTAACAAAGGAACTATCATGAGACGTCACGAACGATTGGAACTTCTGTACGAAGCACTGACCAAGATGCAGGAAGCTGCTTCTTTAATCAGACAGGCTATTGAGGGTTCTGGCCACGAAGCCAATCTCAATGCCTACGTGGTTGAACACTTGGAGGAAGTCACGGAAAACAGCAACCCCTACAATCAGTCAGTTCAGTCAATCATCAACCAGATTGAGGGCGACCCATTGGAGTACGAATGGTTTGATTCCCAGGAAGAGCAAGACGCCTATTATGAGCAAGAACATGACCAGAAATAACATCATGCAAGTGCCAGGATTTAGGGATCGCTTCAAGCCCCACACAATCCTCCGGCACAATCTCATTCTCACCACGGGGGGTGTACAAGAACGTCATGCGCAGGTTTATTTCGCGGTGCCCAGGAACAGTAACTTTCCTAACGTGATCCTGAAATGCCATGAACTTGGATCAGCCCCCTTCGTCGTCAAGTTCCGTACACACATAGCTGCTCATCGGTTCTACGATAATTTCAGCCAATCGCACATGGATGAACAACTCATGCGTGATTATTTTATGACCGCAACCGCAAGATGGAAGGAAGATGCTGTTGAAGCCCGAGCAATCAAGAAACATATGGAGAGAAATAATGGATAAGCAGGAACAAGAGTTTCAAGAATGGAAGGGACGCACCACCCCCACCCCCCTGCTGAACTGCGAGGAAACTGTTCAGTTAGCAAACGCAGCAATGGAGATCTTTGAAGCTATTGCCACCGATATGTTCGGCTCTCTCGCTGAAGCTGAAGACGTCCCAGCATTCGAGATAGTTGAATGCTCGTTCACTGCTGACCGCATTCGCCAGTTCGCTCATAATGAGCAACTCGCGGAAACTTGGGAAACAGCATGTGAACTGGATTACCGCGAAGCCAAGAGCCTCGTGACCGCTGAACTCAAACGATTGTGGGGGTTCTGATGACCAGAGAACAGATCTTACGCGCTTACCGCACCCTCTGGCGGAAGGTCACTGAAGGCGATGGTTATCAGCCCTTCGGTTATGACGTGATCACAATGAAGCTCACCCACCCAGGATTCTTCCCCGCAAAGAGAAGACTCGCCGAACTATACAGGAAGGCAACGTCATGATGGAACTCCCCGTGAAAAGCAACGGATACAAGACCGTTGAAAACGCCCGCCGGAAGGCAAATTCTCTTGCTGATAAGGTTCCTGGCAAATTCATTATTGCCGTCACTGATAAAGGTAGATTCATGCCGGTTGCCGTTCATTACGAACGTGACCATATGATGTATCTTGTCCACCAAGGATTAATGGTAGTATGAAACTGAACTTCAAACCAGAATGGAACGGGTTCTACTGGCACCTCAAGTGGTCAATCATCACTCTCGCTTCAATGCTTGAGGATATTGTTTTCCTGCTTTCATTCGCCACAATCAGCCTTCACTTGAAACTTCAAGTGATCTTTATTTTTGAAAAGAACTTTGACAAGGATTATTACCTATGACTATTCCCACACAAGAACAAATGAAAGCCCTAGCCGCCGCTGTTGAACACATCTATCAGCAGATTGGATCAGACCTCAATCTTGATAACGACAGTGATATCGCTCTCGTTGAAATATGCCTAGATTCAGACAGACTGACCGAGTTCGGATATCCAGAACTGGAAAGTATATGGCACAATTGGTTCATGCAAAACAATGTTGATCTAGATGATTGCTACCGCAAGATAGCGAACGTTGCGTGGGGGTAGTTATAGCCCTTCCGCCCATTGAACCTATTTATTATCAAGGGGTTATATACGCGCCCGCTATAAGTTATAATAGGGGGCTAGCCCGTTTTTTAATCTTTAACTTGGAGTTAATCATGCCTAATATAGTCGCCGTATACGTTGCTACAATCAGCCTTCAGTATATCCCTGACCTTCCTAATTCCTGGGATCATGAAGCCAATCCTACACACCTTACTCAAGCCTTTGAATCGGAACACGCAGCTATCGCTTGGGTGAACCGAGCCACCGCTTCATTCTTCAAAGGTTCCACCCTTCGCGCTGATATTAAAGACATCCGCCATCACATACAGAAAGATCAGATTGATATGGATCAGCTCGATCCCTATTACACGGACTATTACGTTACTGTTCGCCGCACCACGATACATGAAGCGCGGATACGCATTGAAGGTGTAACGCTAACGAATGAAGACGAAGCCGCAGATATCGCTGAAGACCGTGCTAACGATTGGAATGTTTCCAAGTCAACCTTTCGTAAGAACGCTGAATGTAGTATCCAAGTATTAACCATTGAACCCACCCCCTGCTGAAAAGGAAATATCATGTCACACATTATTGCTATTTATGTAGCCACAATCACCGTCGCCAGGAAGCATACAGAGCTTAGCCCAGATGCTATGAAAAACATTCGTGTCACCAACTCCGCCAGGATCTTTGCTCATCAAGATTACGCGGGTGAATGGGCTCAGAACACCCACCAGAAATACCAGACCCTTGATGGTAAGTTCACTGCAGACAACATCGTTCATGTTCACTCGCAGGTTGAGCGTCTGTCCATTGATGCTGAAGCTGCCGAGGATTATGAAAACGCCTATCGTGTTCTCGTGAAGCAGACCATTGAACGGGAAGTATGGATCACGGTTGATGAGGCCACTAACCCAGATGACGCCTACGATATGGCCGAACAGACTGCGCAAGATCCCATGTATGATTGGGATGGTTGCGACGTTGACGTGATCAGCGAAAGCTATGATATTGATTGCACCAAGATCGAGCGGGAGGATGAGATATGAATCCCACGAACAAACCTGCTGACTTCAAAACCCACGAATATGTTCTCTGCGTTTGGTGTGGCGTAACCACTGATGGCGAACCCGAGAAGATGATCGAGTATCTCAATGAGGAATTGGGAACCAAGTTCATCTATGAGCGTGAGTTTCTCACCCTTCCTGATACCCGTAATGGAAAGCCCGTACACAACAGTGGAAACAGGACAGAACAGCTTTTCTGGCTTCCCCTCATTGACGTTCCCACCGTCGCCGTTCCCCGTCTTCAGTATCAAATACGCTGGTGGGATGATTATGTTGATCACAGCCACAAGATCGTCCCTATGGATATCCTTAACTATTACGCGAAGGAGATTGACCCATGAAAGTCAAGACCGTAACCGTTATCACCTATGGAGGAGTTCCTACCCTATACACCACGAAAGATCTTCAGCACATGATTGATGATCCCGATCTATATTACTGTGCTGATAATCTTCCTAAGTGGTTGGCAATCATGTTCATGACCACCAAGAACTTACCTACGTTTGAATGCGCCTACTCTGAAGCTATCAAGGCAATTCAAGCCGCCATAGATTCCAAGTTCTCTGTCACCTTCAACGTTCGTTCCGATCACCCATATAGGAAAGATAAAAACTAATGTGTACACCCATTCCCAACATTGATCATGATGACCCTAGTGAACTACCGGATAACGCAATCTGTTATCTCAGTTCCGCTCGGGGTCAATATATCCCCCAGAACTTCTTTGAAGATACAAAACCCGAATGTATCAACTGGGACTGTTCCCTTTCTTCCAAAGATTGGGTGCTTAACTCCTGCGCTTCCCCCGATGAAGAAGATTACTGGGAAGCGTGGATGTTCGCAGAAGATAATATCACCGTGACCAACCCAGATACGGGCGTTGTTTGTTATATTGAACACCGTGAGGATTTGTGGTTGATTCCGATCAACGATACAGAAATAGCCGAGGTTAATAAGTGTCATGATTAAATACGCAATCATTCCCACTGATGATCAAATCATAGTGGAAGAAGCCCTTCCGTCCAATTATAGAATAATAGGGCGCACCTTCAACACGTTCACTATATGCGGCGAAGACCAGATAGGGATAACCCTAGCCGACTTTATCCTGCCGGTATTCAGTGATTCAAATAACCGCTATCCACACCCTGCCGTTGAGTATTCTGAGGCTGATATCCTTATCTACACGGAACGCGGTGATTGGATCCCTGTGGAAGAGTTCCGGTATGGTTTGGTTCTTGAGGATTCATACTACAAAGCAGAACGCTATCTGCCGCGTGCGTTTAAATTGTATGGGAAGGTTGATACCCCCGAAGGGAAGATGATCGTGATATCCGGATTCAACAATCATGGTTGGACACTGGAAGGTTACGTTATCCCAAGATACATGAGTGGTATGATATTTTGCCGTGAACTACTCATCGAGGAACTTGATTCCATGAAGAGACTCGGGCGGTTTGAATACTTTGATTCAAGTATCCCCCTAACCCCACCCACCTGATAGGTTGTCCATCCT
>PVMS01106901.1_pt1 | contig 12805 bp, 10 predicted proteins | sample 1853461 | NCBI WGS metagenome assembly PVMS01 (sample SAMN08582032, study PRJNA380276) | Marine sediment metagenome, whole genome shotgun sequencing project. | isolation source: ocean sediment barecode stripped | collected 2017 | reverse complement strand
CGCCGCCGTCGTCCATATCGAGGGTTACCTGTTATTTAATCCAGCATTAATCCAGGCCGCGCTGGCTGCCGCCAAATCAGCCGGTGCTAAGATTTCCCTGGATCTGGCCAGTTTTACGGTAGTCGAAGAATCAAAAGAACTGCTCGAGCAACTTGTTGATTCCTATGTGGATGTCCTTATCGCCAATGAAGATGAGGCCTGCGCCTTTACGGGGTATTCAGATGAGCACCTTGCCATTGAAGCGCTTTCCGAGCAGGCGGATGTTGCCGTCCTCAAAGTCGGGCCCCGTGGAAGCTATATATCTCATGGCGGAAGTACCATTGCCATCAAGTCGATGGGTGACGGCAATGCCCTGGACACGACCGGTGCCGGCGACATGTGGGCCGCCGGTTTTCTGTATGGACTCGTCAAAGGCTACTCACTTGAAAAATCCGGCCGGCTGGGATCCGCATGTGGCTATGAGGTGTGTCAGGTCGTCGGCGCAAACATACCGGATGAAGGATGGGAGAGGATAAAAATGCTCCTGAAATGATGGAGCGGTTTGGAATTCGGCCTCTGGCCCATAGGGGCTTACGCTTACGCCCCGGCTTCCGGCTCGTAGAGCGAGCCTACAGCTCGGAGAGCGGGAAAGCGGAATGTGGCTACTTCGGAATTTGGGTAAACGATTTAATGTTATCGAGAAATAGTGAATAATTAGGCCCTTAGTTATTTCTTTGCATTTTATGGCAAAACTTTTCTTCATCACGAAAACACGAAAGCCGGAAAACACGAAAATTAGATCATCTTCTTTTCGTGTTTTCGTGATTAATTTTTCTTGTTTGGTTCCGGTTTACCCAGGTTTGGAGTTTCATTGAGGAGGTTATAAAGAGGACTTATGGCAAAGAAACGCAAAAAGACCCGTAAAGAATTGTTAAAGGAACCGGATGAATTTTTAACTATTTCATCCAAACTGATCAAACTGGCCATCGAGTATAAAACCCACCTATCCTATGCTCTGGGTACTATCCTGGTCCTGGTGGTGATAATCTCCGGGATTCGGTTTTTTTCAATCCGAGCGGAGAACAACGCTTCAGCGTTATTGGACAAAAGTCTCACGAAGTATAACAGCATAAAATCAGAAAAGCAGCCGGATGAAGTTTATGGTGAGGTATCGGCGGATTTCCAATTTATTCTTAACAAATATAAGGGAAAAGAAAGCGCAAAACTTGCTCGATTAATTTATGCCAATATCTGTTATAACGCCGGCAAATATAAACAGGCCACCGAGCTGTACAAAACAGCGCTGACGGATTTTGCAAAATATTCGATGATTCACCATCAAATCCTCAGCAACCTCGGTTATGCCTATGAACAGGAAGAGGATTATTCGACTGCGGTCGGCTATTTTGAAAAAATTTCTTCGGCACCGGAACCCATCATGCGCGATGAAGCTCTTTATCATCTGGGCCGGTTATATGATAAATTGGGTGAGAACGAAAAAAGCCGGGAAGCCTATAATAAAATTCTTACCGATCATCAAGATTTTATCTACATCGATCTCGTCAAAGAACGAATGGCCGGATGAATTTAATTTTTTGAACCGACCTCCAGATTGTACTTTTTTATTTTCTGATTCAGACCGCTTTTCCCGATACCCAATATGGAAGCCGCATGGGCTTGAACATTATCTGCCATTTTCAAGGCCCTTTCGATCATCGCTTTTTCAATCATGGCCAGGGTTTCATACAATTTGGCATGGGTCGGGATACCTTCCAGATGCAGCGCATTGTGCACATTATCTTTAAAGCCCGCCGGGAGATCCGTTACCCGGATAGTATCATGGGGGCAAAAAATCATGACCCGTTCAATTAAGTTTTCAAGTTCACGGACATTACCGGGCCAGCTGTAATCATAAAATAATCGACCCACTTCCTGGTCAACCCCTTTTACAGGAACGGCTGCTTTACGTTCGGACGCGTACTTTTCGATAAAGTGCTTGATTAAAAGGTGAATATCTTCCTGTCGCTGTGTTAACGGCGGTAAAACAATGCGTACTACATTGAGACGGTAGAATAAATCCTCCCGGAAACGACCGTTGATCATTTCTTCTTTCAAATTTTTATTGGTTGCCGCAATAATCCGGATGTTCACGGATATGGATTGGGTACCGCCGACCCGTTCAAAGACCTTCTCTTGCAGCACGCGCAGCAATTTCACCTGGAGGCTGGTGGAAAGTTCTCCGATTTCATCGAGAAACAACGTTCCTTTATCGGCCAGCTCAAAGCGGCCTTTTTTCTTGGCCACCGCCCCGGTAAAAGCCCCTCTTTCGTGGCCGAAAAGTTCACTTTCCAGCAGATTTTCGGACAGGGCCGAACAATTCACCGCAATGAAGGGTTTATCACGGCGTGGGCTGTTGAAATGAATGGATTTGGCTACCAGTTCTTTGCCGGTGCCGCTCTCGCCTTCCACCAGGACACTGGCGTTTGCCGGGGCAACTTTCCGGATCATTTCGAAAACTTCCCGCATGGCCTTGCTCTTTCCAATGAAATTGCCGAAACGGTACTGGGATTTTACCTCATCGCGCAGGCGACGGTTCTCCTTGACCACCTGGAACATGGTAACCGCTTTTTTAACATAAAGAATGAGGCGTTCGTTGTCGAAAGGTTTCAGAATATAGCTGTAAGCACCTTTTTGCATTGCCTCCACAGCTTTATCGACCGTACCATGGGCGGTCATCATAATCACCGGTAGATCCGGATCCTTTGCCTTGATGTATTCGAGCAACTTGATGCCGTCCATGCTGGGCATCTTCATGTCGGTGAGAGTCAGATCCAGATCCGACGTTTCATGGATCTCAAGCGCTTCCCGTCCGCTGAGAGCGGTCAGGACTTCATAGCCTTCTTCTTCTAATACCGCGCTGAGCACGCGCAAATAATTTTTTTCATCATCGACGATTAGAATTGTTTCCATTTTCCCTTCGTCCTTCGTCATTCGATTCCGGGCTCTCCACCGGCAATTCCACAGTCACCCGCGTCCCGGCTCGGACCCTGTTGACTATCTGTATGTTGCCGCCATGAGATTCAATGATATTTTTGATCATACCCATACCCAGACCGGTCCCCATCTCTTTGGTGGTAAAAAATGGATCCCAAATTTTTTCCAGAATTTCATCGGCAATACCGTGCCCCTCATCGTCAAAGTTGATGATAACAATTTTTCCTTTTGAAAGGATTTGAACTTCAATTGTCCCTCCATCGGGCATGGCCTGCATGGCATTGATTAAAATATTCAGAAAGGATTGGTAGAGCATATCCGCATCGGCCTGGATCTCCGGCAGAAAATTCTGATAATCCTTCTTGATGGTATACCCTTTTTCTTGAAGCTGCAGAGATAGAAACTTAATATTTTTTTCAATGACCGCTTCGATACGGCAGGGACTTAGGTTTGGGCTCCTGGGTTTGGCAAAATTAATAAAATCGGTAATGATGTTATTGAGGCGAGTGGACTCTTCTACAATGATATCCGGTATGGTGTACGATGGGTCGATTTTATTTACTTTTTTCTTTAGAAGTTCAGCGGAACTTCTAATAATTCCCAACGGATTGCGAATCTCATGGGATATTCCGGCCGCCATTTCTCCAAGGGAGGAAAGCCGTTCAGCCCGGCTTAAGCGTTCTTTGAGCCTAAGCCTTTCCATGGCCCGTTTTTGAATGATGCCCTCACCACGCTTGACGACAAAAATAAGAACGACAAAAAGGGCACCCATCAATACGGTATTTGTAATCACACCCAGTATCTGGGTTCTGAAAATGGCCTGATAATCCGTGGATAAATCCTGTACGATCTCAAACACACCCAGCACAGGGCCGGTGATGCTGTACAGCTGCGGTTCCGCACGTAGGGGGGCATACGTTATCAACCGAACTTCTTTGGGAAAACCCAGTGAAATCTCAAAAAAATTACCACGCTGGACCAGTCTGGAGGTAATCTTGCCTTCAAGCGCCTGATGGTATCCGGTACCGCCGAAATTTTTGCGACCGATCAAATCCGGATCAAAACTATAGTTAACCATATTTTTCATATTATAAAGGTTGAACGCCTCAACCTTGAAACTGTGCAGGGTACCGCGAACGATCCTGTCCATGCGATCGAATTGTTCCTTATGGCGGAGCTGAATTTTCCCGTACTTAAACACGATGGGAATGTTAAATTGAAGAAACACCTGGTGGTTTAGATTTTCGATAATACTGTGGGCATAATCCTCGCTTTTCTGCCGCTGTATTTTTTTGACCCAGTGGGTATTAAACACCGATAGTATGATCGTAGTCAGAAAAATAACGACAAGACCCGGAAAGGCAAAATATTTGACCAGCCGAAACGGCTTAATGCTTTCTTCAAGGGATTTGGTGTTCATTTCAAATTTTAGATCATTTTCTCAATTAAAATTACAACCTTTTGAGATTCGATAAAATAGTTTGCTCTGATAATGTGACAAAGTAGAATTATATTAAAGATTTTCATTTTTAATGTCAAATTAAAGATTTTTTCTAAAGTTTCCATATACCGGGCCGATACAAAGAATATGCATTTTGGTCATTTCAAAATTTTGACGGTTTTAAAGAAAATTTTAAAGTTAAAAGATCAAACCAAGCCGAATGACTTTTTCTTCGCATCAGACAAAAAGTGAATTACAAACCTCCTAAAGTACTGAATATAATGAAACTTAATAAAAATATAATTAATATTCACCAATTGCCGGTACTATTGTTTGACATTGGCGCAAAAATTGCAGCACCCAATGGCATGACAGCAAGGGCAGTCCGGATAGACCTTTTCGAGGTAACCAGTACAACAAAGTGATTCTTTGTTCAGATAGACATGCTAATCCCGAAGAAATGCTTCGGGAAACCAAATACGAGTATAAAATATAGATTAATAGATTATAAGGATTAAACGTCTCCCATGGCTTTTGGAAAAAAAGATCACATCGTCGGTCTCGATATCGGTTCTCGGTCCATAAAGGCGGCTGAACTCACAGAAACCAAACAAGGCCTCTCGCTAAAACGCTTTGGCATCATGGACATTGCGCATGGGGCCATCGAGGAAGGCACCATTAACGACCCTGAGACAGTCGCGGAATCGATTAAACAGCTATTTAAATCATACAATATTAAAGAAAGCAACGTGGCTGTGTCAATTGGCGGATACTCGGTTATCGTTAAAAAAATCAGCGTTCAAACCATGGATGAAGAGAAGCTTCAGGAAACCATTCACTTTGAAGCCGAGCAGTACATCCCTTTTGACATCAGTGATGTCAACCTTGATTTCCAAATCCTCGGGGAAAGCGAATCCAATCCCGGTCAGATGAATGTGTTTCTAGTTGCGGCCAAAAAGGAAATGGTTAATGACTATATCAACCTCGTCAATCTGGCCGGACTCAATCCCTGCATCGTAGATATTGAGGCATTCGCTCTGCAGAACACATTTGAAGCCAACTATGACATGCAAAGCGAAAACACAGCCCTCATTGATATCGGAGCCAGCAAAACATCATTGAACATTCTCAAAGGAAATTCGTCGCTGTTCATGCGAGACGTTTCGTTGGGATGCGGACAGATCAACCAAAAGATAATGTCATTAATCGAATGCTCATTTGAAGAAGCAGAACAGTTGAAATACGGCGATGATAAGCCGGACAGGCTTACATCGGAGGACTTAAAAGGTATTGTTTCGTCGGTCGTCACAGATTGGTGCACGGAAATTAGACGGGCCCTCGACTTTTTTTATTCCACTTATCCTGAAGATCAAATTAAGCGTATCATTCTCAGCGGCGGAGGAGCCAACATTGGCGAATTCCGCGAACTTCTGGCCACCGAAGCCTCGGCTGAGGTTGAAGCGATTAATCCGTTTAAAAACTTTGAAATTGACCCAAAAAACTTCGATGACGCATTTATCAAACAAATCACACCCCAGGCAGCCATCAGCATGGGTCTTGCAATGAGAAAAGTAGACGACAAATAATGATACGAATAAATTTACTGCCCTTTCGGGCGGCCCGAAAAAAAGAAAACATACGTCGCCAAGTCTCTATTTTCATGCTTTCTTTGGTATTTTTGCTGATCATCTTTTTTTACTATAATTTCAGTTTAAGCAATAAGATTGACAGCCTGAATGCCGATATAAAGCAAACCAAAACAGAGCTGGTAAAATATAACAAAATCAATGACGAAATTGCTCAGATAAGAAAAAAGCTTAACAATCTGAAGAAAAAAGTGGCAGTCATGAAAACGCTTGAAGCCAACCGCTTTGAGCCCACCCGGCTGCTGGATATTATGACTCAGGTCGTTGTGCCCAAGCGCATGTGGTTTACCCACCTGGAATCCAGGGGGGGAAAAGTCAAAATTAACGGCATCGCACTGGACAATAAAACCGTAGCCGATTTTATGGTTAGGCTGGAAGATTGCGGACTTTTTAAGGAAGTCAATTTAAAAACCCTCAAAAGAAAAAAGACACAAGCTGCCAATTTAAAAAGCTTTACCATCAGTTGCACAAAGAAACCGTTAATAGACCCAGAATCGAATAATAAACTTAAGAATGCCAAGGCAGAGAAATAATGGATAAAAAAGGTCTTGCAAAATCTATTGAACCTTTTTTTGAGAAGGTTGAAAAGTTATCCAAAGTACAGAGGATACTGATATCGGCGGGATTTTTCTCGCTGCTGGCCGGGGTTTTCATCTACTTCTTTTTCTGGCCTAAATTTGAAAAAATAAATTCATTAAAGACGGATCTGAAAGAATTAGAAACGAAACTTACGACAGCCAAGCGAAACGCCGCCGACCTCAAAAAATTCCAGGCCAAAATGAAAGAGGCCGAAGCACAATTCAGGCTGGCCATGAAAAAACTGCCTGAAAAAGAAGAGATTCCTTCTTTGCTGACTAGTATTTCAGACTCCGGTCAGCAGGTGGGGCTAGAATTTTTACTCTTCGAGCCTAAACCTGAAATGCCAAAAGAATTTTATGCCGAAATCCCTGTTGCCATGAGCATAAAGGCGGATTATCATAACTTGGCCATATTTTTTGATAAGGTCGCAAGATTATCGCGAATCGTAAACATACGCGATATTCAGATGGGACTCGCTAAAGGCAAAGACAGCAAGGAACTCAGCACCAGGTGCACGGCTGTTACTTACAAGTTCATAGAAACGCCGCCTAAAAAGAAATCGAAAAAGAAAAAGAGAAAAAAATAAATAAATCTTTAAACAGGCCAACCAGCAAATGATGGGGAAATATCTTGTGATCATGCGATATCTGATTAACACAATTTGTATCGTTCTACTTCTGTGGGGATGTGACCGCACCGTCGACGCTGCGACACAGCCGAAAGTGGTTCGCAAAAAAGTCGTTGCCCAAAAAGGACAGACCGTCAAAGTCCGCACGAATCAGACGGTTCGTAACGCAAAAACGACTGGCGCGGAGACACAGCCGAGAGTGGTTCGCAAAAAAGTCGTTGCCCAAAAAGGACAGACCGCCAAAGTCCGCACGAATCAGACGGTTCGTAACGCAAAAACGAACCAGGCGGCCCGACTTGATAAAAAAACGGCAGCGGTAAAAACCGACAAATATCCGGCCAAAGCCAAAAACCAGGCGGTCCCCAAAACAAAAACAGACAGACGAACACGGATCGCAAAAAGGGTCGCGGTCCCACCGGCGAGAGATACCGTGATGAAACTGGCAAAGCCGAAAAAGCCGGCAGTCAGACCCAGATCCGATATCTCTGAGACTCAACTAGCGTACACCGACGACAGCGCTGCACCCAGCGACAAATTAATTGCCGCCACATCCAATGTGACCTCGAAAGTGAGATCGGTGGCCATCCCCGCGGCCTATGATGCCCTCGGCAAAATTGATCCGTTTGAACCTTTATTCAGAGAAAAGGCGGTTTCTGTCAAGAAGAAGAAAAACAAAAAGCGAAGTCCACGGACGCCTTTGGAACGAATCGATTTAAGTCAGTTAAAACTGGTGGGAATTATCCTGGCCTCCAGCGGCAACCGGGCCCTGGTTGAAGAAGCCTCAGGAAAAGGATACGTCATTAAAAAAGGCACCTATATCGGAGTCAACGCCGGCAAGGTGGTTAAGATTAAAAAAGAAAAAGTTGTTGTCGAAGAAGAATTTGAGGATGTGTTCGGTAAAACCAAACTCCGTCAAAGAGAGATCAAACTTCCCAAACCCCCTGGAGAGTTTTAAGATGAATTATTCCATCAAAAAATTATTTAAACCCATTCAGTTGAGCATCATTTTATTAAGTTTTACGGCGTGTGTCTCCCAAAATGCGGTCAATGTTAAAACTGCCGAGGAGACGAAACTAATCACTGATATTATCACCAGTGAAGACGCCCACTCCACCATCGTTACGGTAAAAGGGAACGATACGCTGACTTACACGGCGATCAAACAGGAGTCTCCCCTGGGCCTTCTTGTTCACTTCCCTGAAACCGCCCTTGATAACATTAAAGCTGTTTACTATCCGCCGGAAAATGACATTCTCAGTTCAATTAGAGCAACGCAGCTCGAAGAAGACGGCGTAACATCGCGGATATTTATTGCCCTAAAACAGGACCTTTCCTATAGCATTAAGCCGGATGACACGGGACTGCACATATATTTTTCTAAAACCGATAACCCGGCCGCTGAAACAGCAACCCAGGATGTTGCGGGTGAGATAGTCGAGATTAGTCCGGAACCTGAACCTGAAAGAGCGCCGGCGCCACCTGCAACCCGAATAACTTCAGTTACTGCAACACCGCTGAAAAAAAATGTAGTCATCGATGTCAAGGCCGATGGGACAATTAAAAATTACAAATCCTTCACAATCGCCGGCGACCCATCCCGCATTGTTTATGACTTGTATGGCCTCAAAAGTCCTTACAAGAAAGAGCAGAGAATCACTGTGAAGTCCGACTGGGTCAGCGAGATCCGTTACTATGGTCATCCGGAAAAAATCAGAATGGTGCTGGAAACTAAAAAAGCCCATTTATCAGAATTCTCTGCGTCGCCGGCAGACGATGGTCTGTTGATTTATGTTGGCAATATCCCGACACCCCTGAGCAAAAAAGGGGCTGAACCGGTTGTCGCTCAAAATCTGCCACCGGCCAAACCCGAGCAAAAGAAAATTTCCAAAGATCAGGTTGTCCGACCGGCAGCTATAGCTAAAAACGACGAGCGTGCCTGGTTAAACCGTATCGATTTTGCCAGTGAAGAAGCCGGGAAATCCGCCTTGATTATCGGTACCACCCGGCCGGTTGATTATCAATTAACCAAGATCTCCGATAAAAGGCTGCGGCTCGAGCTTTTGGACACCAATTTGCCGGAATACCGCAACCGGGCCCTGATCACCACCCGTTTTCAAAGTGCGGTGGATCGCATCACCCCGACACAACAGCCTGAAACCAAAAACACCGTCATCGTAATCGAGCTGCGTGAAGCGGTGCCCTACCTTGTCAAGCAAACCGATAATATCATCAAGGTCGACTTTTCCGCCTCTTCTATACCGCCTAGACCTTATGAGGACGGCAAACTTCCGGCCTGGAAGAAAGTCCTGGCTGAGCCTGCACCCGGATATTCCGCCCCGTCTGAAAAGAAGGCTGGAAATTTAAGGGTTTCATCTGAAGCCCGTGAGGAGCGAAAACTTGCCTCCGGGGGACTGAAACTGGCAAAAGAGGAGATGTCGCTGCAGGAACGTCTGGCGGGTGTCGCTCCAGCCCGAAGATACAACGGAGAAAAAATCGCCCTTGATTTTTACGATACCGACATTAAAAATGTTTTTCGAATCATAAGGGAAATCAGCGGAAAAAATTTCGCCATTGATAAAAACGTCACCGGAAAAGTCACCCTGACCCTGGATAAACCGGTACCCTGGGATCAGGTACTCGATCTGGTGCTCAAAATGAATCAGCTGGGAATGACCATGGAAGGCGACATCGTTCGCATTGCCACCCTCAATACCCTGGTCCAGGAAGAAAAGCTCAGGCAGGCAAAGTTCAAGGCCGATCAGGCAGCTTTAAATCAGCAAAAAGCCTTGGAGCCGCTGGTCACCGCATACATTCCCATCAATTACTCCGACGCCCAAACTGAGATTCTGCCGCATATCCAGCCGATCCTTTCGGCAGCCCGTGGTAAGGCCAGTGTAGACATACGCAACAATCAAATTATCATCACCGACACGGCCGTTAAGATCCAACAGGCCAGGGAAATCGTTCAAATCATCGATAAAGTGACACCCCAGGTAATCATCGAAGCCAGAATTGTTGAAGCTAATTCCGCCTTTACCCGAGACCTCGGCTTTGACTGGGGGACGGTAACCGCAGGGCCGTTTGACATTGGTGATGCAACCCTGACGTTGACCGGACTGGCCAGTAATCTGCCGGCTACAATTCCATCCGCCGTGGTTGGCGGTACCTTTCAGAAACTGACCGGGACCCCGTTTGAGATTATTGATGCCAAACTGGTGGCCAGTGAGTCCGAAGGAAAAACCAATATCATTTCAGCCCCCAGAGTCGTGACCCTGAACAATAAGAAGGCCAGGATAAAACAGGGCCTGGAAGTACCTTATTTGGAACGGGATTCTTCGGGTAACGCAACGGTCAGATTCAAAAATGTTGATTTGCTGCTGGAAGTCACGCCCCATATTACACCCGACGACCGCATCGTTATGAAAATTTTTGTCACGAAAAATGACGTGGTCGACCCGACTGCGGATCAACCGGCCCTGTCCACCAATGAGGCCGAGACGGAGCTTTTAATTGATGATGGAGATACCATTGTCATCGGCGGCATCGTCAAATCAACCATTCAGTATGGTGAAAAGGGAATCCCCGGCTTGAGACAGCTCGGGGTGCTGGGCTGGTTGTTTAAGGCCCAGAGCAAGAAAGATCAAAAAAATGAGTTGTTGATATTTATCACCCCACGGATTGTGAAGCTTAAGCAAAAAAAGATGAATGTATAGCAAGCAACGAGGCGTTGAATCACAACCGTCACATACCCAAGTTGTATTGATCAGCTCATTAAGCGAAAACACATAACGAGAAAATGCGAATGGCAACCCAATTATCGATCCGGTGTGGTTGCCATTCGCATTTTTTTTAGGCCCCTATCGGGTTTTATCTGACAACATGTTGTCAGAAAATCCGGTATCGGTGCCGGATACCACCTACTGCAGATTTTTAATTTTGCGGGCCTCAATCAGGGCTTTATCCGCCTGAGTGCTGTCCGGATTGAGCTCTACAACTTTATAATAGGCGCTGACCGCCTTTCTATAATCCCGGTTCAGGGCATATGTTCTTGCCAGTTCGAAATATAAAACAACCGAGTCGGGAGATATTTCGACCGCTTTTTCCAGCTTTGCGATGGCATCCGGCACCCTGCCCATGGCTACATATGTTTTTGCCAGGCCATACAAAGCCTGTACAAAATCCGGTTTGATATCCAGGGCCTTGAGATAATATTGCACTGAAAGTCCGTACTCCTGTAATTCGTAATAAACAATCCCAAGATTGGAAAGCGGAAATTGAGGTGTTCCGTAAATCAGATCCGAGGTCGCTATCTTATATTGTTCAATGGCTTTATCCCATTCTTTTTTTTCGGCATATGCATTTCCCAGGTTGTTTCGCGCCGGAGTATAATCGTCTTTTATCTCCAAGGCCTTCTTGAAATGAAAGATGGCCTGATCCGGAACTTTGAGGTATAAATAAGATAGCCCAAGGTCATCTTGTAAAATGTGATCAGAAGCAAACAACGCTTCTGCTTTTTTCAACTCATTTAACGCGGCTCTGTATTTGCCCTGCCGTAAATAGGCCTCGCCAAGATTTCTGGTGGCTTCAGCCTGGGCTTTTCGCTCTTCCACATTTTGGGTTGTGCACGTCAAAATCAGGCCTGTCAGCAAAACGCAGCCTGCTCCAACAAACAAGATCCTTTTCATATTTTTTACCTCTTCTGCTCACTTTTTCGGGTAATTATCTAATTTTTTTTAGATCCAGCCTAGTTGCAATTTCTTTGGCCACCCGCTTCACAAAGCGGTTAAAATCTTCACCTTCTAATGGCTCACCGGGCGCCGGCACCTTATCAAGATCCTGGGGGTGAATATAAACCGGAGCGTTGATCAGATCCGGGTTCGGAGAAATATGGTAGTCCGGGGGAAACTGCTGCGCAAAATACATTTCCTGGAATCCGGCAAATTTAAGCGCGTGGGCGGTGGAATCCAGCACTGCAATATCCTGTCTGTCAAGGATTCCCTGCTCTTTGGCCATCAGCAGCCCGGCCAGAGATTCTCCTCCCTGGGTGCAGACAATATGACCGTTGCGGTTGGCCGCAATTTCCCAATCCATGATGTCCTGCTCGCTGACTTCGACAAAGAAAATCTTGCGGCATCCGGCCAACTCGTTATAACGCTTAACCAGATGAATCACCCGGGGCATGGAAACCGGGTTGCCGATCATGGCGGCCTGGGCCACACTCGACTTGACGGTTACCGGTACGAATTTTCGTTTACCGGCATCCGGCTCCAGATAGTAGCGGTAAACCGGATTGGCATGTTCGGACTGAACCCCCACAATCTTTGGCAGAGTGTTGATGATACCGGTTTCATAGAACTTTAGAAATCCGCTCATCACCGCCGTAATATTGCCGGCATTACCGATGGGAAGCACCACCACAACATGCGACACATCATATTCCAGATCCTGGGCGATTTCGTAGGAATATGATTCCTGGCCCAGAATCCGCCAGGCATTTTTTGAGTTTAGCAGCGCCACATTGTAATCTTCGGACAGGGT
>PVMS01049118.1_pt1 | contig 12810 bp, 15 predicted proteins | sample 1853461 | NCBI WGS metagenome assembly PVMS01 (sample SAMN08582032, study PRJNA380276) | Marine sediment metagenome, whole genome shotgun sequencing project. | isolation source: ocean sediment barecode stripped | collected 2017 | reverse complement strand
TTCGATATTTCCATCCTGCGTCTGAACAAGGGCGTCTTTGAAGTATTGTCTACCGCCGGGGATACTGCGCTGGGTGGTGATGATATGGACCACCTGGTGGCCGACTGGCTGATGCAGCAGGCAGGCCTTGATGTGAGCGCCGGTCATGGACAAAAGCGTTACCTGTTACAGCTCGCCCGAACCGCCAAGGAGGCGCTGTCCGCTCGGGACACAACCGCTGTTACCGTCAGGCGCGAGGATGGTTCTTCCTGGACAGGTCGTCTTTCCCGCGAGCAACTCAACACACTGGTATCGCCGCTGGTAGCAAAGACGCTTGGCCCGTGTCGCCGTGCGTTACGCGATGCGGGGATACGTGCCGGAGATATACAATCGGTTGTCATGGTAGGCGGTTCTACCCGCGTGCCTCTGGTGCGTGAACGGGTTGCCGAATTCTTTGCCACGGAGCCGATGGTGGATCTTGATCCCGACAGGGTGGTTGCTATTGGTGCAGCCATCCAGGCAGACATCCTTGCCGGCAACAAGCCGGGAGATGACCTGTTGCTGCTGGACGTGATTCCGCTGTCACTGGGGCTTGAGACCATGGGGGGGCTGACAGAAAAGGTTATTCAGCGTAATACCACTATCCCGACGGCACGGGCCCAGGAATTCACAACCTTCAAGGACGGGCAGACAGCCATGTCATTGCACGTGGTGCAGGGCGAACGTGAGCTGGTCGATGATTGCCGTTCACTGGCGCGCTTCGAACTGCGGGATATTCCCCCGATGGTGGCGGGTGCGGCGCGCATCAAGGTGACCTTCCAGGTAGATGCCGACGGACTGCTGAACGTGGCGGCAGAAGAACAGACACAGGGGGTTACCAGCAATATCGAGGTCAAGCCCTCGTATGGCCTGGGGGACAGGGAAATCGAGGCCATGCTGCGTGATTCCATGGAGCATGCGGCCACAGACAGGGATGCACGCCGCCTGCGGGAAGAGCAGGTGGAGGCTGACCGGGTGCTGGAAGCCCTGCAGTCGGCGCTGGCCGCGGATGGCGACCGGTTGCTGGATGCAGGTGAACACAATGCAATCGATGCCGCGGCAAGGGTACTTGCGGAACAGCGCAAGGGCAGTGATTATCGTGCCATCAAGAAGGCCATTGCGGCGGTAGAAAAAGCCAGCAGTGGCTATGTCGAGCGCCGCATGAACAGCAGTATTCGCGATGCCATGGCCGGACACAAGGTCGATGAATTCAGATCCTGAACATTACAATTTTTTAAAGAGATACCGGAAATGCCACAAATAATATTCCTGCCGCACGAGGAAATCTGCCCGGAGGGTGCTGTCATCCAGGCAGAATCCGGCACCACTGTCTGCGATGCGGCATTACAGAACGGTATTGAGATTGAACATGCCTGTGAGAAGTCCTGTGCCTGTACCACCTGTCATGTCTATATCCGTGAAGGTGCCGAGTCACTGGAGGAATCTGATGAAGACGAGGATGACCTGCTCGACAAGGCCTGGGGCCTGGACCCGGACTCGCGCCTGAGTTGCCAGGCCGTCGTTGCGGACCAGGACCTGGTGATAGAGATACCGAAGTACACCATCAATATGGTGAGTGAAAACCATTAAGCGGGGATCCTGGAGAACAGCATGAACCTGAAATGGACGGACGTACTGGATATAGCAATTGAACTGGAAGATGCGCACCCGGATGTCGATTTAATGCATGTGAATTTCGTCGACCTGCGCAACTGGGTGATGGCGCTGGATGGCTTCGATGACGATCCGGAACATTGTGGCGAACGCATCCTCGAAGGCATACAGATGGCCTGGATCGAGGAACCGGGATAACAACATCACCTTGATGGTATGCACAAGCTGACAACACTGTTGCTGTCCCTGATTGCCGGTCTGGCACTGGGATGGTACGCACATGAACGGTGGGGCTCCGGGCACGTGGAGCCTGCCGTATCTGAAACACCCCTTGTATCGCCATTGCCTGAAGGCGGGCCACCGGCCACGGTGACTGAGCCGGGCCCGGATGATAATTCCGACAGCGTGACGCAGTTGTTGCAACGTCATGCCTGGCCGGAGGCGGTTGCACGCTATGAATCTTTTCTTGGGCTGACTGATGCAGCCGGGATGCAGCAGGCAAGGGCGGCAATCCTGTTACATGCACAGGGGCTTGTTAAGGCGCGTGAATTTACAGCTGCAGCACAGCTGTTGCAGCGTTTCCTGGTGGCGTCATACCGTGATACCGATGCACGGCTGCTGCTGGCAGAGGTATATTACGGACAGCAGGACTACCCGGCTGCCATCGGGCAGCTGTATGAGGCCAGGGGAGTGGCCTGGCGCCCGGAGATGCTGGCACGCATCACGCGCCGTATCCGTTCCGTGGTGAATGAACAGGCCGTGTTGTATAAAAACAATGAGGACATCAGGGGGCTGCTGGCCCTGTTTCAGGACCTGACACAGCTGGAGCCGGACCATGCGGCGTGGTTTGTCGAACTTGCCATTGCGCAGCTGGCACTGGATGACCGGGATGCGGCACAGCGTTCCCTGGAACTGGTCATGCACGATCCCGATGTCGGGCAGCAGGCGCAGGCAATGTTAATGAGCCTGCAACAGACAGCGGCGCCGGTTCACGATGCAGATTCAGTCGCCCTGGCAACAGAGGTGGCCGACATACCACTGACACGCAGGGGGCAGCACTTTCTGGTTGACGCGACCCCGGACGATGGCGGCAGTCTGCAGCTGCTGATCGATACCGGTGCATCGATGACAATCGTGACACCGGCTGCGTTGCAGCGACAGGGTGTCCGCTACCGGGACACCGGCCGGAGCCGTGTTTTTAATACCGCCAACGGCCCGGTGCGCGCCTCGATCTATATCCTCGAGTCACTCTCCGTCGGTGACTGGTACGTGAAACAGCTTGAGATCGGTGTGCTTGAACTGGGCGGGCAGACCGGTATGGACGGGCTGCTTGGCATGAACTTTCTCAAACACTTCCGTTTTTTTATAGACCAGAACGAATCCATGCTGCGCCTGTCGCTGAATTGAGAATCCAGGCTGTGCAGTTCCTGAAGCCCGGATGGAGCACAGCGGAGCTTGATGTTGCCCGGCAACAGCAATGCCCGGAGGTATACCTGCATGCACAGGTTGCCGCCATTCCTTTCTATAAAAAACATGGGTTTACTGTCAACGGCGAGCAGTTTATGGACGCCGGCATGCCACACCAGAGCATGGTGAGGCGGCTGGTGAATCCTGATCATCAGGGTGCCTGTAGGTGACAACCCCAGTTCTTGTGTCGTATCATGTTCGTGTACCCCATATATTGTATTTTTTGGCTGCGACTAACAGCCAACTAAACAGGAGATTAAATGGACGCACTTGCGCTGTATCTTCCAAAATATCTTTACACTGAAACCAGGGACGAGGACGGGGAGGTGACCGCTATCACCTACGCACCGGAAAAACTGGCTGTCTGGTCAGGACATGGCTGTGGTGATGCGGCTGGCAAGCTGTGCAAGCAGATGTGTAGCCGCGAAATCGAGCAGATCGATGCACGGGAAGAAGAGCAGTTGTTGCTGCTGGAAGAACAGTGGCTGGAGCTGGAAAATGGCATTGATGACGATGCAGAAGAGGCACAGTATCACCTGGCCTGTGATGCGGTTTGCCAGGAGGCACAGGCAGAGCGCCAGTCTGCCCGGCAGCGGATGGAGGAGCGGCATGCCGCGATGGACAAACTGGTGCACGAATCCATGGAGCATGTCGCCAATAACACCCCTGATCAGGGGGAGAGCAATGTCAGCGGCTATCTGATTGCCCTGTTCATGCTGGCAGGTATCGTCTATGTATTGCTGACCTGAGGTGTCCGCTGGCAGTTGCCGTCGTTACGGCAGGTACTGGCGGGAAAGCACAGCAGGACCTCATGAATAATCTATAAGTATATAAATAATATCTGAATTGTTATTCCAGGGGCAGCGATTCTTTGTGCCTGTGTGTCACCACGGTCAGGGCGCCAAACGCTGTCACATTCCATTAAACGCGCCAACCTTGTATATTACGCGGCCTTGTTCCTGCCGGTCTGACCTGGCAGGCGGCATCCCCGGTCCATTTTGATGACCGGTTGTGGTTGGTATCCAAAAAATATAGAGGTAGTCCATGGCTGTAAGAAATCGCCTGCATCGTAGTGAACTGGCCGTCCCCGGCAGTAACCCCCGCATGCTTGAGAAGGCCCCCAATGCCGGTGCTGATATGGTTTTCCTGGATCTTGAGGATGCCGTTGCCCCGGATGACAAGGAACAGGCCCGCAAGAATGTTATCGCGGCATTAAATGATCTTGACTGGTCCAACTGTGCCGTTTCGGTACGCATCAACGGACTGGATACGCATTATTGCTACCGCGATATCGTCGATGTGGTCGAACAGGCTGGTGACAAGCTCGATACGATTCTGATTCCGAAGGTGGGAACACCTTCCGATATTCTGTTCGTCGCAACAATGCTGGAGCAGATCGAGGCTGCGAAGGGGATAAAGCCGATAAATCTGCATGTGCTGATTGAAACGGCACTGGGTATGGCAAACGTGGAAGCCATTGCGCAGACCTGTCCGGAGCGAATGGAGGCTATGGTCTTTGGTGTTGCGGATTACGCGGCTTCAACCCAGGCACGCACCACCAGCATGGGTGGTGCGAATCCCGATTACTACATGTTGACGCATCCGGATAATGAAGGCGCGCGGGAGCGTCACTGGGGCGATCAGTGGCATTTCGCCATTTCACGCATGGTGGTGGCCTGCCGTGCCTATGGATTGCGACCGATTGACGGGCCGTTTGGTGATTTTGCGGACGCGGACGGTTACAAGGCGGTCTCGCGCAGTGTTGCCGCCCTGGGTGTGGAGGGCAAGTGGGCCATCCATCCGTCGCAGATTGCACTGGCCAATGAAGTATTTACCCCGCCGGATACCGAAGTAGACCGTGCGCGCCGTATCCTGGTGGCAATGGAAGAAGCTGCGGCCGAGGGCAAGGGGGCTGTTTCGCTGGATGGTCGCCTGATTGATGCGGCCTCCATCCGACAGGCGCAGGTGATGGTGGACAAGGCTGCGCAGATCGAAAGCTCGCTGGCTGCACGTCAATAAAAATACAGGAAGTGGAGACGACTCTTGAATATTCATGAATATCAGACCAAGGAGTTGCTGCGCGGTTTTGGCGTTGCCGTTCCTGCAGGTCGCGTTACACATAATGTTGATAATGCCGCCACCATTGCAGAAGAACTGGGCGGCGAGCGCTGGGTCGTAAAGGCGCAAATCCACGCCGGCGGGCGTGGCAAGGGTGGTGGTGTCAAGATCGCGTCTTCCCTGGATGAGGTCCGGCAGTTTACGGATGAGCTGATAGGTATGCAGCTGGTTACCCCGCAAACCGGCAAGGAAGGCCGCCTGGTACAGCGCGTACTGGTTGAGCAGGCCTGTAATATCAAGAAAGAGTATTACCTGGGCATGGTGATTGACCGGGCAACGCAGCGCATCACCGTGATTGCCTCGGCATCCGGTGGTATGAATATCGAGGAGGTTGCGAAAACCGATCCCGATCGTGTCATCCGCGAACCCGTTGATCCGGCCATCGGGCTGGCCGGTTTTCAGTGCCGCAAGATTGCTGCCAGGATTGGCCTGAGAGGCAGGCAGATCAGTGAAGCGGCCAAGCTGATGCAGGCCCTGTACAAATGTTTCCGGGAAAAGGATGCCCTGCTGGCGGAGATTAATCCGCTGGCTGAACTCAATGACGGCAAGTTTATGGCGCTGGATGCCAAGATGTCCTTTGACAGCAATGCCATGTATCGCCGTCCGACGATTACCGAATTGCGGGATTTTGACGAGGAAGACCCAAAGGAAGTCGAGGCAAGCGGCCATGGCCTGAATTACATTGCGCTCGACGGCAACGTCGGTTGCATCGTGAACGGTGCGGGACTGGCCATGGCAACCATGGATGCCATCAGTTTTCATGGTGGCAAGCCGGCCAACTTTCTGGATGTTGGTGGTGGCGCTTCCCCGGAGAAAGTGGGTAATGCGTTTCGTATCGTGCTGCAGGACCCCAATGTAAAAATTATCCTGGTGAATATCTTTGCCGGCATCAACCGTTGTGACTGGATTGCCGAGGGTCTGGTGCAGGCCATGCGTGATCAGGACATCAAGGTGCCGATTGTCGTGCGCCTCGCGGGTACCAATGTCGAAAAGGGCGGCCCCATTCTGGCGGCATCCGGGTTCCCCTTTATTATGGCGGACAATCTGGATGATGCGGCCACGAAGGTGATGGCGACACTGGAGGCATCGGCATGAGTGTTTTTGTCCATAAACATTCACGGGTCATTATTCAGGGCTTTACCGGTCAGCATGCAACTTTCCATGCCGAAGAGTCCATGCAGAACGGCACCACGGTGGTTGGCGGGGTCACGCCCGGCAAGGGCGGCCAGGAACACCTCGGGCTGCCGGTTTTCGATACGGTGCATCAGGCGGTTGCAGAAACCGGCGCGGATGTCAGCGGCATATTTGTCCCGCCACCGTTTGCGGCCGATGCCATCATGGAAGCGCTGGAGGCCGGTATCGGTGTGATTGTGGTCATTGCCGACGGTATTCCGGTGCAGGACATGGTCCGGGTCAAGCGTTATGCGGCTGACAAGAACGCCATTATTATTGGCCCCAATACGCCGGGCATTATCACTCCGGACGCCTGCAAGGTTGGCATTATGCCCTCGCATATTTATACCCCGGGGCGCATTGGCGTGGTGTCGCGTTCAGGCACCCTGAACTACGAGGCCGTACAGCAGATGTCCGAACTGGGCATGGGGCAAACTACGTCGGTGGGTATCGGTGGTGATCCCGTAAATGGCACCGACTTTGTCACCGTGCTGCGCGCCTTCGAGGATGATCCCGACACCGAAGCCGTCATCATGATCGGCGAGATCGGTGGTCCGCAGGAGGTTGATGCGGCCCGCTGGGCAAAAGAGAACATGAGCAAGCCGGTGGTCGGCTTCGTTGCGGGTGTGTCGGCACCGCCGGGGCGGCGCATGGGGCATGCCGGGGCGATTATCTCGGGTGAGTCGGATACCGCCCACGCCAAAATGGACCTGATGGAAGAGCTGGGTGTCCATGTGGTACGTAATCCGGCGCTGATCGGCGAGACGGCCAAGCGGGTGTTTTCCTGATTTCGGTTCAGGAAGCCCGGTTCAATCTCTTGTGGATCCTGTAGGTCTTGTGGGAGCGCCGTCCCCGGCGCGATTACCAAGCTATCGCGGCGAGGACGCCGCTCCCACAGGTTGTTATTAAGGGCGAGCAGCAGACAATATTTCCTCATAAAACAGTCCCCGCGTCATTGCCTGTTGGCCGCCTTCCGCTTAAACTACCCGATTGAAATTATTCACTAAGCTACCGTTTTCTGGCGGGTTTCTTGTTTTGTACGTTTTTACGGGGTGTTGCATGGCCATTGAACAAACCTTTTCCATTATCAAACCTGATGCCGTTGCCAAGAATGTCATCGGCGAGATCGTGAGCCGTTTCGAGAAGAACGGTCTGCAGATTGTTGCCTCGAAGATGCTGCATCTCGGCAGGGAGCAGGCGGAGGGTTTCTATGCTGTGCACAAGGAGCGTCCTTTCTATAATGATCTGGTCAGCTTCATGATCTCCGGCCCGGTGGTGGTGCAGGTACTTGAGGGTGAAAATGCCATCAGCAAGAACCGTGAACTGATGGGTGCCACCAATCCGGCCGAGGCCGATCCCGGCACCATTCGTGCCGACTTCGCGACGACCGTCGATGAGAATGCCGTGCATGGCTCGGATGCACCCGAGACGGCCGCCGGGGAAATAAAATTCTTCTTTGGCGAAGACGGCCTCTGCCCGCGGACCCGCTAGTCCTGTCAGTCATCCCGTGACCGCAACAGCCACAACCAATCTGCTGGACCTGGATCGTGCCGGGCTGGCGGAGTTTTTTGCCGAACAGGGTGAAAAATCCTTTCGTGCCACCCAGGTTATGAAGTGGATCTATGGCCAGGGGGTGACGGATTTCGCGGCCATGACCAACATCAGCAAGGCCCTGCGTGCCGGGTTGCAGCAACTTGCTGATATTCGCCTGCCAACCGTTGTCTCAGACAATCTGTCGGATGACGGTTCGCGCAAATGGCTGCTGGAAATGGCCGATGGTAACTGCATCGAAGCCGTGTATATCCCGGAGACGGACCGCGGTACCCTGTGTGTCTCCTCGCAAGTGGGTTGCATGCTGAATTGCACCTTTTGTTCCACGGCACAGCAGGGCTTTAACCGTAACCTCACCACCGGTGAAATCATCTCGCAAGTACTGGTGGCAGCGATGGCGCTCGGTCAGACGGCGGATGGTGAACGCAGGATATCCAACGTGGTCATGATGGGCATGGGTGAACCCTTGCTGAATTATGACAACGTGGTGCGTGCCATGGGTATTATGCTGGATGACTATGGTTTCGGGCTTTCCAAACGCCGCATTACCCTGAGTACCGCCGGTGTCGTGCCGGCGCTGCGCCGGTTACGGGAGGATTGCGATGTCAGTCTGGCCGTGTCCCTGCATGCGCCGGATGACCTGTTGCGTAATCAGCTGGTACCGCTGAACCGGAAGTACCCGATCAGCGAGTTGCTGGCAGCCTGCAAGGAATATGTCGGTGAGGGCAGACGCCGTGTTACTTTTGAATACGTTATGCTTGCCGGGGTGAATGATTCGGATGCCCATGCACGCCAGCTGGCACGCTGCCTGGAAGGGGTGCCTGCAAAGGTGAACCTGATTCCGTTTAACCCGTTTCCCGAGACCCGTTATCAGCGCAGTTCCGGTAACCGTATCCAGCGTTTCTTTGAAATACTGAACCGCGCCGGTATTGTTACCATTACCCGGCGTACCCGTGGAGATGATATCGATGCAGCCTGTGGGCAGCTTGCCGGGGAATTCATGGACCGCACCCGGCGGCGGGAACGCGGGCCGTTGAACAACCGGATGGTGAGACAATGAAGCCAGGAAAGATTCTTGTATGTGTCGTTGTAGCCGTTATGCTGGCTGCCTGCACCTCCTCCGCGGAGCGGAAACGTGAGAAACAGAATGCGGCCAGGGCAGCTACGTCGTATACCGAACTTGGTATCGAGTATTTACGCCAGGGCAAATATGAACTGTCACGCACCAAGCTGGAGAAGGCGCTGGAGCTGAATCCTGATTATCCCCAGGCGCATGGTGCGATTGCCATCCTGTATGAAAAGGTGGGGGACACCAAACTTGCGGAGCAGCACTACCAGAAGGCGTTACGCCTCAGTCCGGATGACTCCGGGAGTCAAAACAACTATGGTCAGTTCCTGTGCTTTCAGGGACGTTACAAGGAAGCACAGGAAGAGTTTATGAAGGCTGCCAGTAACCCTTTCTATGCGACCCCCGTGGTACCGCTTACCAATGCCGGTCTGTGTGCGAAGCGTGTGCCGGATGCCGCGCTGGCAGAACAGTATTTTCGCCAGGCGCTGCAGGATGATCCAAAGTTTGCGCCGGCCCTGCTGCAGATGGCCATTATGAAGTTTGAAAGCGGCAGGTTTCTGAGTGCCAGGGCCTACCTGGAACGTTTCCAGCAGGTTACCAAACATAATCCCGATAGCCTGTGGCTTGCAGTCCAGACCGAGTTTGCACTGAAAGATCGTGAGGCTTCGGGCAGGTACGCAATCCTGCTGAGGAGAAAATTCCCGAAGAGCGAGCAGGCAATCATGCTGCTGGAGTGGGAGAATGAGCGTCGACCGGGACGATGACGCCAGCGAAGGCGTGGCTGATAATGGCCGACTGTCGCCAGGCGCCCGACTGTCCGCGGCCAGAAAAGAGCACCAGCTGTCGCTGGAAGCCGTGGCGGACGAGCTGAAGCTCGATGTCAGAATGGTTGAGGCACTGGAGCGGGATGACAAGGCCACCTTGCCGGCTGCCATTTTCGTACAGGGCTATTTGCGCAGGTACGCGCGCCTGACAGGGCTGCCGGAAGACGAACTGGTCAGGGATTACACCGAGAGTACGGATGCGCCGCCGCCGTTAACAGTGGTGGCGATCAAGAGAAAGACAGCGTTCTTCAGCCTGCCTTCGGGGAGGGTGCTGCGCAATATCATTTTGATCCTGCTTGCAGTGATCATGCTGTGGCTGGCATGGCCTTTTGTCGAACGCTTTATCGCATCGCGTGGACAGCCAGCAGAAGAACAGGCACAGGGGCGCCTGGAATTGCCGCCGGCAAACCAGCTGATTCTTCCGCAGGAAACAGATCAATAAACAGCTAACAGGACACACTGTCCGGCAGGTACCGACTGCCGGGCGGTTCAACTTAATCCTTTTGACAGTACGCGTGTAAAACATGGCCAAGACCCTACAGGCCGTTCGTGGTATGAACGACATACTCCCCGGGGAGACATCCGCCTGGCAGTATCTGGAAGATACGCTGCGTGACGTTGTGCATGCCTACGGTTACCGGGAAATTCGTTTGCCCCTGCTGGAGAAGACCGAGCTGTTCAAGCGCTCCATCGGTGAAGTAACCGATATTGTCGAGAAAGAGATGTATACCTTCGATGATCGCAATGGCGACAGCCTGACATTGCGTCCCGAGGGAACGGCAAGTTGTGTACGCGCCTGCATGGAACACGGCTTGTTGCACAACCAGGTGCAGCGGCTGTGGTATGCCGGGCCGATGTTCCGCCACGAACGTCCGCAAAAGGGCCGCTACCGGCAGTTCCACCAGATCGGCGTCGAGGCATTTGGTATGGCCGGTCCGGATATCGATGCCGAATGATATTCATGACGGCCCGCATGTGGGACAGGCTGGGTCTGAAAGATGCAGTACTGCAGATTAATTCACTGGGCACGCCGGCAGCGCGCGCGGCGTATCGCACGGCACTGGTAGCCTGGTTGCGCGAACATGAAGCAGCACTGGATGATGACAGCCGGCGGCGTCTGGAGAGTAATCCCCTGCGCATCCTGGACAGCAAGAACCCGGATATGCAGTCCCTGATCGAGGCGGCCCCCAGGCTGCCGGACTATCTGGATGAAGAGTCCGGAGCACACTTCTCGGCATTGTGTACCTTGCTGGACAGCGCCGGTCTTGCCTATGAAGTGAATCCACGGCTGGTGCGCGGACTGGATTACTATTCGAAGACAGTCTTTGAATGGGTCACTGACCGGCTCGGGGCACAGGGTACCATCTGTGCCGGCGGGCGTTTTGACGGACTGGTCGAGCAGCTTGGTGGCAAGCCGGTGCCGGCAACCGGGTTTGCGCTCGGCCTGGAACGTTTGCTGGCCCTGCTGGAGGCCGGTGGCGTCGCGTTACCGGTGAGTTCGCCCCACGTGTACCTGGTGCTGAACGGCGATCGCGGGGTACAGGCAGGCATGGTGTTTGCGGAAAACCTGCGTGCTGCGCTCCCCGGATTGCGGTTGCTCAGCAATTGCGGCAATGGCAGTTTCAAGAGCCAGTTCAAGCGCGCGGACAAGAGCGGGGCCGGATACGCGCTGGTGATGGGCGATGACGAGGCGGAGCAGGGCACGCTGTTATTGAAACCGCTGCGCAGCAAGCTCGACCAGGAAGTATTGTCCCGGCAGGAGGTACCGGCACGACTGGGTGAGCTGCTGGAGCTGGGTTGAATTTTTTGAATAGGTGTAACAGGAGTGATTGATGGACGCGAATTTGACAGATGAAGAAAAGCTTGAGCAAATCAAGAAATGGTGGGGCGAGAACGGCGGGTCGATTATTACCGGGATTGTGCTGGGTCTGGCCGTCCTGTTTGGCACCAAGGCGTGGTTTTCTTACCAGGAAAGGACCGCGCAGACTGCCTCGAACCTGTATACGGTGCTGATGAGCGCCATGGAAAGTGGTGATGCTGCAGTAGTGAGTCAAAAGACCGGTGTACTGGTTTCGGAGTACAGCGGTACACCCTATGCCGCGCTCGGGGCACTGGCACTTGCCAAAGAGAAGATTAAAGCCGGTGATCTGCCGGCTGCACAGGCACAGCTGGAGTGGGTGCTGGAAAACAGCCCGTCCGACATTATGCGGGACACCGCACGCCTGCGGCTCGCACGCGTCCTGATTGCGCTGGAAAACCTTGACGGTGCAGAGACACTGCTGGGTCAGGCGGTTACGGGGAATGCCTTTGATCCCCTGTATACGGAGGTCAGGGGTGACGTTTATGTTGCGCGTGGCAATATTGCCGCCGCCAATCAGGCCTACCAGGAAGCACTGGCGGCGACCGCGGCCGGATCGCCGGGGCAGCACATGCTGGAACTTAAATACCAGAGTACGCAAGGGGCGTCTGCAGACTCAGGAGCGCCACAGGAGTGAAACGGGCATTCACCGCATTGCTGCTGACCGGGTTGCTGGCCGGCTGTTCTACCATGGGCGACTGGTCCGAAAGTATTCTTGGTGGTGAGGACAACGCGGAGCCACCCGAGCCGCTGGTTGCTATTGAAAACCCGATACCACTGAAAAAGCTGTGGAGCACCAGCGTTGGTGTGGGTGATGACGAGCAGTTTATCAATCTAGTCCCGGCTGTTGATAAGGCGCAGGTATTCATTGCAGACCGCAAGGGACGGGTCGTTGCCCTGGATGCCGAAACCGGCAAGCAAAACTGGTCGGTAAAAACAGGACTGGCCATATCGGCAGGCCCGGGAACCGGCGAAGGTCTTGTGCTGGTGGGTACCAGTGACGCCGAGATACTGGCACTGAGTGCCGTTGACGGCACGGAGCTCAGGAGCGCCACAGGAGTGAAGCAGGCATTCACCGCATTGCTGCTGACCGGGTTGCTGGCCGGCTGTTCTACTAT
>PVMS01109262.1_pt1 | contig 12812 bp, 8 predicted proteins | sample 1853461 | NCBI WGS metagenome assembly PVMS01 (sample SAMN08582032, study PRJNA380276) | Marine sediment metagenome, whole genome shotgun sequencing project. | isolation source: ocean sediment barecode stripped | collected 2017 | reverse complement strand
GGAGAGACCGGAGAGCTCTGCATCGGCGGTGTCCACGTCGCTCGGGGGTACCGGAACCTTCCCGAGCTGACCGCCGCGAAGTTCATCACCCACCCGCGCTTCGGCCGCCTCTACCGGACCGGAGACCGGTGCGAGATCGACATCCGAACGCAGCGTGTGCACTTCCTCGGCCGGGTCGATGCGCAGCTCAAGGTGCGCGGGCACCGCGTCGAGACGGAGCCCGTCGAAAACATCCTCCAGGCCCAGTTCCGGGAGATCGAGTCCGCCGTGCTCGACTACCAGAACCAGGAGCTGGTCGCCTTCGTCGCCGCACCGTCGCTCCACGAGGGCGAGATTCCGGTCGTCGCGCCAGCGCCGCGCGATTGGGCGGCCCGGGTCACGGCGAGCCTCGCCGAGCAGCTCCCGGCGCCTTCCGTCCCGACGAGGATCTTCCTGATCGAAGAGTTCGCCATGAAGCCGGTGTCGGGGAAGATCGACCGGGACCGCCTGCCGAACCTCGCCACTCTCCTGTCAGACATCGAGCCAGCGGGATCCAGCCGCGCCCCGATCCGTAGGCTCGACGAGGAAGATTCCGGAAGAGCGTCTGACACCGACTCGGGCGTGGAGCCGGAGTCTGCGGAGGTGCTCGAGATCTGCCGGAACGTGCTCGAGAGCCCCTTGGGATGGGACGATGCCTTCGCCGACCACGGGGGGCACTCGATCGCGATCGCGCGGCTGGCGTACCACCTGCGGCTGGCCGGCTGGTCGGTGTCCGTCCGGTCCCTGCTCGATGACTGCAACACGGCGCGGAAGGTGGCCCTTCGCTCACGCGGGCTCGCGCAGATGCCCGGCGACGCCATGACCGCGGCCGAATACGACCCGGGCGCCAGTGAGCGCGACGAGGCAGCCGCGAAGGTGCTGTCCATCGGGGTCTTCACCACGTTGCAGATGCTTTTCCTGCTCCTGCTGTACTCCCCTCTCGTCCTCGGCTTCGTCGCGATCGTCGGCTTCGCAGAGATCGGCGGGCTGTTCGCGAACGCGTACCTCGGAGACTTCCTCGCCGTTGGTCTCTTGACGTACCTGGCTGCTCTCGCCCTTCCCTTCGTGAATCTGCTCTGGGTGATGGTGATCAAGGTTCTCATGGGGGGGGACGCCCACCGGAACGACGTGACGCCTGGCGTGTATCCGAAGTGGAGCAGGATGCATCTGCGAATCTGGTGCATCGAGCAGCTGCAAGCGTCGGTCTTCCTGCCTCTGAGAATGATGTTCCGCAGTGCGCCGCTGATGGCGTTCGTGATGCGGCGCCTCGGAGCGACCACAGGCGCCAACCTTCAGTGCGCCCACGACGTAGATTTCTCAGGGCCACTGGACTTGCTCTCGATCGAAGACGACGTGGCCATCCAGACGGGAGCGTACCTGCACCTGTCGCGGTGGGTGGCGCAGGAGCTGCACGTCGGCCCCATCCGACTCGAGAGCGGCTGCAAGATCGGGATGCGGGCGGGCGTCGCCAACCATGCGACGGTGGGCCGCGGGAGCTGGATCACCCCGTTCACCCCGATTCTCGGCGACGTGGGGCCGGAGGGAATGTGGGAGGGATCCCCGGCGCGATTCGCGGGCGGCTGCACGGAGCTGAAGCGTACGGCGAGCCACTGCCGGTACGTCGCTCCATTCTGGCTCCTGGAGACCGTCAACATTCTCGCTCAAGGCTTCCTGGAGATCTGTCTCCTGGTCGCCCCCACCGCCGTCGTGACCTGGTGGGCCGCGACTCTCATCCCCATGGGAGGGGCAGGGATCGCCTTCGAGGTGACACCACTGGGCGAAATCGTCTGGCACATGGGACTCTACGCGCTGGTCACGACCTGGCTGACCCTCGCCCTGACTTCGGTGCTGGGCTGCCTCTTTCTTCGCCTCACGCCCGCCTCTCCGGGGCTGTATCCCTCACGCGGACTCAGGAGCGCCCTCCTCCTGTACAGGGCGAAGAGGATGAACCAGATCCAGCGCGTGTGGAACTGGACCATCACGGGGCAATACCTGCGCGCGCTCGCCGGCGTGCGCTTCACGCGCCTAGGTGCGTCCGCGTGCGACGCGATGCTCCACCCCGTCCCGGAGCTGGCCAGCGCCGACGCGTTGGTGTTCTGGTCGCACGGCTGCTTCACGAACATGCTCGACTACGGGGCCGAGCACCTGAAGCTCCGCCCGCTCGACATGCCTGCGAACTTCTTCAGCGGAAACAACTGCGTGGCGGAGTCCGGGCACTTCCCGTCCAACTTTCTGCTCGGCGTCTCCACCCCGGGGAGCGACATCCGCTTTCGGCGCCAGATGCAATCGCGACTCGGAGAGCCGATCACGGTGGCTGGAAACCCGCCGATTCGATTCGGCAGCACGGACTCCGACGCGGGAAACGCCGCCCAGGACCGGCCGAGCTTCCCCCTCTTCCTGGCGCGCGTTGGCCTGAACGACGTTCTCAGCGTCGGCATCCTGCCCATCGCCGACGTGCTCGTCTATTCCGTTTCTTACACACTCCTGGTTCGCCTGGGTGCGCACCCACTCGTCTGTGCGTCCCTGGCATTGCTCCTGGCAGAGCTCATCCTGGTACCGTCGTGCGTCCTGCTCAAGAAGGCCCTCATCGGCAGCTGGGGCTCTGCTCACTCGGCGCCGTTCTGGTCGCTGCGACACTTCACCTACTTCTTCGTTCAGGACTGCTACTTCTCCTGGTGCCGGAGCACCCTTGGAATCCTGGGCGGAACCGTCCTCCCGAACCTCGTACTGCGGTGGCTCGGATGTCGGATCGGGAAGCGCACGATCATCACGGATCCCCTGCAGGTCACGGACTGGAACGCCACCCACTTCGGCAACGATTGCATCGTTGGCGGCTTCCTGCAGTTCCACACCTTCGAGAACATGGTGCTGAAGGTGAAGCGAGCAAGCATCGAGGATGGCAGCTCCGTCAGCTTCGGCGCCACGGTCATGGGGGGTGCGGTCATCGAGCCCGAGACGACGCTCCTGCCTTTGAGCATGGTGCTGAAGGAAATGAATCTGCCCACGGGTATCTACGAGGGAAGCCCCGCGGAGCCCGCGAGCCCGGCTCGAGGTTCCAGATGAATCGCGGCGCTAGCGACCCGGTCGATGACCTCTTCGCCGCCCGTTCGCGCGACCTGACGCCCGCGTCGCTGCGTCGATCCGCTCGCGTCCTGTATCTCCCGTTCTCGGACGACCCCGGGGTTTCGAGGCGTTGCGCGTCGGTCCTTTCGGATGCCGAGCGGAAGCGGGCGGACCGTTTCGCGGACCGACGCGACCAGGCCCGGTTCCATCAGCGCCGTGCATTTCGCCGCTTCTGTGGCGCCGCCGCACTTGGATTCTCGCAGCCACTGTCGGAAGTGGAATTCGCGGAAACAGCAAACGGGCGGCCCTACCTCCTCGCTTCACCGAATCTGTGGTTCAGCTTCTCCTCCTGCCGGCGCGGTGCTCTCGGGGCGTGGTCGTCGACCCATGCGATCGGCGTCGACCTCGAAGAGCCGTCGAAGGACCTGGAGGCCGCGGAGCTCGCTCGCGAGTACTTCTCCAAGGCCGAGGCCAGGGCCGTGGAGGAGAGCACCGGTGTCGAGCGCCTGCGGACCTTCTACGGCTTCTGGAGCCTCAAGGAAGCGGCGCTGAAAGCCATCGGAGAAGGTTTGCCCTTCGGACTCGACGCCTTCGAGTTCGACCTGGCCCCGAGCCCGCGCGTCGTTCGCGCGCCCCCGGACCACGGCGGACCCGAGCACTACAGGGCCTGCTGGATCGGGAAACTCGAGACCTGCATCGCACTCGTCACCCGACGGCCGGAGTGAGATGGGGCCACGCGCCGCATTCGCGGCAGTCTTCCGGTGGCGGTCAGCTCCGCGCCAAGCGGGACGCAATCTCGATCAGCTCCTCGAGCTCCTCGCGCGAGGCTGCGATGCCATCCATGTGAACGCTGACCTTCCGACCCTCCACCCGGGCCTCGAGCCGCGGCAGGCGCGATGCCATCAGCTTCTCGCGGACAGGTGCATCGAGGAAGCGGACCGTGGCCGCCGCGTCGCCCGCACGGATCCGGAACGCGTCCTCGAACGCGTGCAGCCCCTCAGTCGGAACGATACCCGGCGCGCTGGGATCGGCGGCACGCCCCACAGCCCTCCGCTCGACGCGAACCTGCTGTCCGCTGTCCGACGGCAGCTCGAGGTCGACGAAGGTGAAGGGGCCGCGAGCGCCCTCGTGAGCGCCGCTGTTCGCCATGGCCGTGACGAGGTAGCGCCCGCCGTCCCGCTCGAAGCGGAGCTGCGGGAGCACGAGCAGGGTGCCCGGCCTCACCTCCCCCTGATACTCCTCCGCGAGCGAGGCGAAAAGTGCTGCCAGCCGGCGCCGGTGGCGTGTGTGCTCGCGGTAGCCGTAAGCCACCGCGGCGGCGACGAAAATCGTGATCGCGAGCCACCAGTCCATGCAGTACCCAGTGGGACCTTGTCGACTCCCGGGGTCGAGCCCGCGCCCGCTACTGGCTCAGCGTTCTCTCCACGACCGAAGGCTGATGCCGCTGGAGGGCAGCGGACCCGGGCAGTCGTGCGAAACCCCACCGTCGCTCGTGACCATGGTGACCTTGCTCTCGCAGCCGCCGCCGCCGTTGTTGAGGCCGCCGACCGAGACGCGCGGACGCGACGGTATGCCGCCGCCGACCGCGGTGCGGCGCTTATCGTCCTCGCCGCTGTGCGAGGTGAACCCGCCGTCGCCGCACTCGAGGTTGAACCGGTAGATGTACCCCGTGCCGGCCTTACCATCGCAGGCAGCCACGGTCGACGGGTCCACGGCCACGTGCGATCCCGTATAGAGATCGCCCATGAAGACGGTGCTGCGGGTCAGGAACTTCTCCCCGTCGCGTCCCGTCAGGAAGTAGCCCTGGTAGTTGGCCTGGAGGTCGTTGCAGGTCTCCGTGTTGAGATCGCTGTTGTCCGCCAGGTCGCTCTCGGTCAGATTTCCCGTCAGGGGATCCGGCGGGCTGCTGCTCTTCTCGAGCGGGTCACTGTCCACGAGCACGTAGTAGTGGTTGTTGTTGGCGTCCGAGCCGTCGTTCTCGAATGCCGTCACGTCCGCCCGCTCGCCCGCACCGAGGCTCAGCACCAGCTTCCCGTTGCGCAGCACGCCGGTGGGCGGGTTGAAGAAGCTCTGGAAGTGGACGCCCGCGGGAGAGGCCGGGGTCGCAAGCTCGTTGGGCGGCGGATCCGTGCTGGGCGCGCCGCGGAAGAAGCGGCGGAAGGGCCAGTCCGGCTGGGCGATGTTGTCGTCGCTGCTGGAGTTGTTGATCGGGTCGTCGCCGAGATCGGTCACCACCCACTTCCAGACGTTGCCGCCGAGGTCGCCGATGTAGATCACGTCGGCGAAGCCGTCGAAGTCCAGATCGAAGACGGCGGGCGCCGAGGCGAAGGCGTACCGCATCTCGGTGAAGATGTACTGGGTACCGGCGATCGAGGCGGCCGTGTTGTCGAAGGCCTTCCACGCGAGCAGCCTGCCGGTGGTGATGTCCACCATGTAGATCGCGCGGCCAAAGAATTGGGTGCCGTCCGTGGCATTGTACTTGTAGTCGGTGTGGTTGGGATCGCCCCACTCGTGGTAGCCGGCGCCGAAGATGGCGACCCAGCGCTCGTAGCCGCGCGGGTCGGTGCCGCTCTCCGACTTGACCCGGACGCGCGTGATCACGGGCTGCGACATGCCCGAGTTGTAGTTGGTACCGATATTTCCGATCCGCCTTTTCGTGTCGGTGGCGACCCAGTCGGTCCCGTGCGTGTTGGGGCAATCCGTACCGCTCTCACACGGGATCTCCCACATGTAGTCCGGGTAATCGCTCGAAGTGGGGTCGGTCACGTCCAGGGCGTAGTAGCCCCCGCCGCCCTGGCGAAGGCCTCCGATCGCGACCGTGCGCCACTGGGCGACCGTCTTGTCCTCCACGGTGGCCGTCGGCACCAGCGGGTTGCCCGACGTCGAGAAGTCCCGGTAGAGCCAGACGTCGGCCACCGTCACCGGCCCGTCCGGCCCGTAAAAGTTGTGGGGCACGGTCGGATTGGGCGCCAGCTTCTTCATCTGGTTGACCGTGGTCCACGGCATGAAGCCGAAGAGCTCGGTCCCCGTGCCCCGGTTGTAGCGGTCCGGATCGAGGGACGTGTCCCAGTCGCCGGCGTGGAAGGCGTGGAGGAAGCCGTCGTTGGCGCCGGCGTACAGCACCCGGTCGCGCGTGCGGTGGTTCGTGGCGAAGGTCGAGTACGAGGCCTCGTTGATGGCTGAATTGGGCGGGCCGACCACCACCGGATCCGAGTGGAAGATGTCGCCGAGGAGCGTTCCGCGGGCGGTACAGCTCGTTCCGAAGACGCAGCCGCGGAAGAAGTCCACGATGTAGTCGGCCAGCTGCCCCAGACTGGAGGCCAGGTTGTGGGGAGTGGGCGTGAGGTCGCTCGAGGCGAGGGTGAGCTCGGTCTCGTCGAGGTTGGCGGCCGTGAACGCCGGGGGCCGCTGGTAGGGCACGATGTCCTTCCCGTAGTAGGGGTTCCGCGATGCGGGCGCCGGGATCTCCTCGGCGGCGTCCCAGAAGTAGGGGGGCGACGTCGCGGCGCAGCGTTCCCGTGGCGGCGCAGGGGGGCGGGTCGTTGCCGACGCTGGCGTTGAGGCAGTATCCGTCGGCGTCGAGGAGGTCACCGGCCCCATTGATCTCGAAGGCCTTGAGATGTCCCGCCCACAGGGGCTCGGTCTCGTTCGGCTCGAAGTAGGTCGAGTAGAAGCTGTCTCCCTCCGAAGTGCGGCTCGCAGGGACCGAGGCCGAGGAGAAAGACTGCGATGACTTCTCGATGATGTCGTTGAACGCATCCGTCAGCCCATCGGTCAGCTCGTCTATGTTGGAGGTGTCGTAGTAGGTACCGTTGCCGCGGTCCGCGGTGTTCTGCATCAAGGTGTCCGCTGCGTTGTTCAAATTGAGGCCTACCGTGTAGACGTCGATCGTCTGATCGCCGGTCACGTTGGGGGCGAAGTCCTTGGTGTTCATGAAATACGCGATGTCGTCGAGGTACCGGCTACCAGGGTTCGTTCCCGTAAGTTCTTCGACCTCGTCCCCGGGCATGTAGTAGTCCCCGATGAGCCTGTTCTGGAAGTCGCTGAAGCCCTCGGCGTCGGTTCCCGTATTGTCGAAGGTGTCATGGCTCGGAGCACCGTCCGAGAAGACGATGACGAAGTTCTTCTGGCAGGGTTGGCTGATGTCGGGCTGAGGAGCCACATCCGCGTGCGAAGCGCTCAACAAGCGAGTCCTATCGAACCCGTTCCAATTTGGGGACTTGACCTTCCTGTACTGGTAGACGGGGAACGCGGTGCTGTTGTCCTTTCCCTTCGGAAGGTTCGAGGTGCTCCGGCTCATGAAGTACGTGTAGATCCGGAACAGACTCTCGGACAAGGGGGTGTTGCCCCGGCTGATCATGCCGAACAGGTGGTTGTTCATGAGGGTTCGGTTGCTGCTGTAGTCGTCGATCCCGATGCTGACGTATCCGCCGTGATGGTTCTGCATGAACCGACCGATGCCGAAGCGCACCTTGTCCGTGAACTGGGTGCACGTCGCTCCGGTTCCCGGCGCACAATCGGAATTGACTTTGAACATCAGCTCCCGCGCCACCCGTCTGTTCGTGGTCATCCGCGACATGGCATGCTTCGGAAAGTACTGGCCGCTGTAGCCGTCGTAGTAGTTCCGGGTGGCGTCGAGCATGTTCTCGTCGGTGCTGCTGTTGTTCACGTCGCCGATATAGTGGGCGTCACTGGCGGCACTGAAGTACCAGTGCCACGGCCAACTTTGATAGACAATCCCCCCAGTACTGGTCGAGTGTGAGTCGGGGGATTTCCAGGCGCATCTTGCTACCGGATCTACCCAGATGTTGCGCGTCCTGTTACCACAAGTTGCCCCCCCGCTGACCGGGACGTAGCCGATCTTCGCCGTGCCGCCCTGCGCGCCCTCGCAAGTGTAGGTCCCTGTCTGGACGAACCCGGGACTAGTTTCAGCGATCACGGTGCTTGCGGGACGGCAATCGTCGTCGCGCTCCGCCTTAACCGCGAACGACGGGGTGACCCAAATATTCATCGAACCAGAGGTGTCGAAGGAGAGCAGGACGTTGGGCGGAACCCCAGCACCGGCGGCGAAGAGGTCCTCGTCGCTCTGCGCCATCGCAAGCGCGGGAAGGAAGAGTGCACTCACCAGGAGGAGGAAGGCGGCGGGGATCAGCAGGCTGGGCATGGCGGTGCTCTTGCGTTGGCTAGCTGTCATCCTGGGGCTCTTTGGCATTCCGTCGCTCCTTCGAGAGGGCCCCGGCTCCTGGCCGGGCCGGGCCGGTGGGTTGAGGAGCAAGAGCCATGCCGTGAGCAACGAGCGCTGTAAGTGCCCGTTCAGACTCGGACCGCGACCCGGGGGCGCTACCGGCGGAGCGTCGGGACTCTGCACTTTTCTGCGACGCCCGCAGGATCTTGCGTAGCCCCGACCCGTCCTGTGGGGCGCGCTCCGTGGCCGGCGAGGGAACCGGATCAGGCGTGCGGCGCGAGCTCGGCCCGGGCCTCGCGAAGCCTCTGCTCGAACTCCCGGAATCGCTCCTCGCCATGCGGTCGCTCGCCGCGGGCCCACCGCCCGATGCGCTTCAGGTCGATCGGATGGAGCGTCGCGACTCGCACCGCCTGCTCAAGGCACTGGGTGTCTGCATCGTGGATGTACCAGGCCAGCCGATCCATGACACACTCGGTGGGAGCGAGCAGGCGCAGGGACCCTGTGCGCGTCTCACGTTCGGCGAAGGTGCGGATCGTCTCCTCCCCGATGGCGACCGGCCCGGGCGGGAACTCGACCCAGTATCGGCTTCTGGGATGCGTCCAGTGGCGCTGCCGCTTCTCGAAGCCGAGTGACTGCATGGCGCCGTCGACCTTCCGAGCGAGTCCGAGTGGGATGAAGTCCAGGTCGTAGGAGACGTATTCGGCGTCGGAGTAGATCGAGACGACGGCGCCGCCGGACAGCACGACCGAGATGCCGTGCGCGTCGAGGGTCGAGCAGACGAGTGCGGCGAGCTCTTCGAGCGACGTGTCTTCGTCGATGCGATGCCTGGCACTCACAGCGGCTTGCCCGTGCGCCGTGGGCGCCTGCGCTCGGTGAAGTAGCGCTTCCGCTCGGAGGCGGGCAGCTGGTCGAGCGCCTTTCGAAGCAGAGCGCGCAGCTCCCGCCGAAACGGGTAGCGGGGGCTCCAGGTGTAGAGGCGGGTGCGGCCCCGGAGCGAGCTCACGAGCGCGCCGGCCCTCTCGAAGCGTTCGAGCTGGCGCTGGGCCATGTTCAGGGACAGCTCGTCGAAGGTCCGAGCGATGGCCGTGGCGTAGCCTTCCTCGTACTGCTCCAGGTAGAGCAAGACCTTCTCGGCGCTGGCGTTTCCGAAGATGCCTTCGAGCATGATCGATGGACCCGTTGATTCGGATCGAAATATAACCCAGATAATGGGTTATATAACCTATATTTTGGGTTGATCGACCAGGATCTGCCCCAGCAGCGAGCGGCCGGGCCAGATCAGGCGTGCGGCGCGAGCTCCGCCCGGGCGCGCGTCAGGTTCAGGATGTGGGATCCCGTGATCAGCGTGTTGTTGCGCATGCGACCGGGAATCACGGCTCGCGTCTCGGGCGACACCGCGATGAGATCCGCCGTGGCACCCTGGCTCACCCAGAAGGCGCTGCCGTCCGCGGTGAGGGCGACGCCGCGCGGTCGCTCGAGCGCGAGCGCGCCCGCGAAGCGCTGCGTGGGCAGCGACCAGAAGGTGAGGCGGTCCGCATCGGGGTGGGTGACGACCGCGATGCCCGAGGCCGGGTGGATGGCAACCGAGAGCGCCTCCCCCTGCATGCGGGTCGCGATCTCGCGCGGCTCGACCATGGTGAGCAGCGAGACACCGCGGGTCCCGATGCTGACGCCGCCGGGCTCCGTGGTCGCCAGACCGGCGCGGGGCGCCGAGACGACCACCACCCCGCGCTCGTCGCCGAGCCCCACGTGGCCCGAGTTCAATAGCGGCGTATCGAGCTCGAGCCGGTCGAGCAGCTTGCCCGACGTGAGCTCCACCCAGGTGACGGACGGGCGCTGGGAGCTCGCCTTCGGGCCTCCCCCGTTGGTGGAGACCATGACCCGACCCGACTCGATCAGGTGACAGTCGTGGGGGCTCGCGCCGTGGGTCGGAATGTCGCCGAGCAGTTCGAGCGTCTTCGCGTCGCGCACGGCCAGCACTCCGCGTTGCGTCACGCGCTCGGTCTCGGTCGAGTAGAGCAGTGCGCCGTCGGGCGAGAAGGCCCCGTGTCCGTAGAACCAGCGGCCGGGTGCGGGCTCGAGGGGTCGTGTCAGCGTCATGCTCGCGAGGTCGACCTCCGCCGCGCCGGGGCCGATCTTCTCGAACGTCACGACCCGCTCGGGGTTCGTCGGGTCCAGCACCGCAGCGTGCGGCAGGAACGTGAGCTCGACCGTGCGGCGCGCGGAGCCGAGCAGATCGACCAGCGAGAGCACGTGGCGCGGAACGTCGGGCGCCTCCGGTAGCGCGTAGCGGCCGCCTCCCAGGATCCACTCCGAGCTTCCGCTGCGCGGCCGCGCGCCGGCCCAGGCAGGAGCCACGAGGCCGGCGGACACCAGAGCTGCGTTTCGGAGGAAGTCCCGGCGGTTCAGCGACATGCGTGCTCTCCCAGTGGCGCGAGGGGCATCTGGCCCTCTGCCCCGTCATCGGCAGAGCGCCAACGCACCTCGAGGTTCGCGAGCCTGGGCTGGGGGATACGTGCGCAACTTGCGTGGGTGAGATTGCCCCAGTCGTGGGACGATTGCCGCCCGTGCGAGCGGAGGGGGCCGACGTTCGGAGCGATCGCGCGCCCCGATCGACAGCCGCACTTCTCCACGCAACGGACCTCCGGGGCGACGGGCTGCGGGAGCTGCGGAGCTGCCCAATTCCGCCCCGGGGAGGCCGCGCGCCCGATACCCTACGGCCTCCCCCGCACCCGGGAGCTCCGTGCGCCAGATCGCCCTCGCCGGAGCCGGCGCCCTTGCCGCGTTCGGCGTGACCTCATCCGGTCCCCCCATGAAGGGCAATCGCCATCAGGCCGGCTGCGAGCACCGCGGCAACGGGAAGCGTCACCACCCACGCCATCACCACCTCGCTCGCCATGCGGCGGTGCAGTCCGCCGCTCGCGGCTCCGATGCCGAAGATTCCCCCTGTCGAGACGTGCGTAGTAGAGACGGGGAGACCCAACCGGGAAGCGCCGATCACCAGCAGCGAGGTCGCGAGGTTTCCAGCCAGACCCTCGGCCGGCGTCATGGGCGTGATCTTCATGGCCAGCGTGTCGGCCACCCGACGCGCGGCCAGCCAACCCCCGAGCGTCATGGCGGCGGCGATCGCGAGCGCGCCGAGCTTTGGCGATGCGATCCCGAGCCCAAGCATCAGCCCGAGGATCTTGGGCGTGTCGTTGAGTCCGCGTGCGAATCCGACGAGGCTCGCGCTCAGCAGGTGAGCGCCGCCGATGGCTTGCTGCGCGTCGACGCCCACGAGTTGGCCCTGATAGCGCTCCTCGCAGTCCTGGCGCTTCGCCACGCGGAGTGAGGCTCCCGCCGCCTCGAGCAACGCAGCGCCGCCACCCTGCGGCACGGCCACCCACTGCTCGCCGATGCACACGCAGGTCTCGCTGCGAATCCCCAGGCGTCGACCCGCGCTCCGGCCTGCGCGCGCGATCGCCCATGCCAGGCCGAGGCCCAGCAGGGGCCCGAGCAGCAGCGGCAGCAGGAAGACACCGCCCAGCGCGCCCCAATTCAGGGCGCTGCCCGCGGCGACGATTCCGGCCCCGGTCAGCGCCCCCACCAGGGCGTGGGTGGTCGAGATCGGAAAGCCGAGGCGTGTGGCGAGCAGGACCGTGGCCGAGGCCGCGAAGCCGACGGAGGTCAGATAGGCGGGTGTGAGCATGTCGCCAGGCACCAGGCCCTTGCCGGAGAAGGCCTCCACCAGCGCGCCCGCGAGAGCCAGCGAGAGCAGCGAGCCGAGCGCGGTCGAGACGCTGGCCAGCACCAGTGCACGTCGGTAGTCCAACGCTCCCGACCCGTAGAGCGTCGCGACACCCTTCATGTTGTCGTTGGCGCCGTTCACGAAGGCCAGCGACATCGCGGCCGCGATGCCGAGCTCCACCATCAGCAGCACCCGCCCTCGTCGGAAGGCTCATGCGTCTCGCGGTACTCCTGACCCTTCGTCTCACGCGGGTGGCGCGGCTCGTCGCGGCTGCAGTCGAAGCCCCTGCGCTCGCGCTCGGGAATCGCGACGCGCGGCTCGATGGCGATCGTCTCTTCGGCGTAGGGCGGTGAAGTGAGGATGCGATGGGTCTTGGCGCAGACCGCGCTGCGCACGCCGCGCTCGAGCACGTGTCCGTCGTCGTCTTCGACACGTCGCCACGGCCCCGCGTACACGATGGCCTGGTTGGCCTCGTAGCAAGGGCCCTGCTTGCCCTTGTGGGCGGTCACCGTCACGGAGCGGAACTCGATACCCTCCACCACCGCGAAGGGCTCGGCTTCCCACTTGTCGATCGCGATTCCGTAGAAGCCGGCGGCCTCGAGCTGGCGCAGCATCTCGAGCTCTTGGAAGGCGCCCGAGATGCAGCCGCTCCAGAGATGGGCGTCGTCCTTCAGTCGCTGCGGCACGGGCTCGTCGCTCACGATGTCGGAGATCGCGATCCGCCCCCCCACCTTGAGAACGCGGAAGATCTCGCGGACGAGCCGGCTCTTGTCCGCCCCGCGCACGAGGCTGAGGACGCAGTTCGACACCACGAGGTCG
>PVMS01080231.1_pt1 | contig 12812 bp, 11 predicted proteins | sample 1853461 | NCBI WGS metagenome assembly PVMS01 (sample SAMN08582032, study PRJNA380276) | Marine sediment metagenome, whole genome shotgun sequencing project. | isolation source: ocean sediment barecode stripped | collected 2017 | reverse complement strand
GGGTTTGTCTTCTTCAAAAGGTCTTTTCCCAAAAATTGATAGTAAATCCTTTTTAAAAATAACCTCTTTTTTTATCAATAATTCTGCCAGTACAATTAATTGATCTTTATGTTCTTTTAAAATTTTAATAGCTCTTAAATACTGAGTCTCAATTAATTTAGATATTTCTTTATCAATAATTTGAGCGGTCGATTCGCTATAGGGTTTTGTGAAATTGTAATCTGATTGCCCTGTTGAATCGTAATATGTGATGTTGCCGATTTTATCATTAAGCCCATAAACAGTTACCATGGACCTTGCTTGCCGTGTTACTTTTTCGAGGTCATTCAATGCACCGGTTGATATTTTATCAAAAATTAATTTTTCAGCTGCTCTACCTGCAAGCAAAGCACACATTTCATCTAACATTTGTTCAGCTTGAACTATCTGTCGCTCTTCTGGTAAATACCAAGCAGCCCCTAACGATTGTCCCCGGGGAACAATAGTCACTTTCACCAGAGGAGCAGCATGTTGCAACATCCAACTGGCCGTTGCATGACCTGCTTCATGGAAGGCAATGGTTTTCTTTTCTTTTGGTGAAATAATTTTATTTTTCTTTTCAAGACCACCTACAATTCTGTCAACAGCATCTAAAAAATCCTGATGATGCACAGCTTTCTTAGCTTTTCTTGCAGCAACTAAAGCAGCTTCATTACATAAATTTGCAATATCGGCACCTGAAAATCCGGGAGTTTGTTGCGACAGAAATTCAACATCAACATCTTTATGAAGTTTTAAAGGTTTTAAATGAACTTGAAAAATTTCGGATCTTTCATTTAAATTAGGTAGGTCTATGTAAATCTGACGGTCAAAACGACCGGCACGTAACAGCGCTTTATCCAATACATCAGCACGATTGGTCGCCGCTATTACAATTACATTGGTGTCAGTACCAAAACCATCCATTTCTGTCAACAGTTGATTCAGGGTATTCTCTCTTTCGTCATTTCCACCAGTGATATTATTTTTTCCTCTAGATCTACCTACGGCATCTATTTCGTCAATAAAAATTATGGACGGTGCTTTTTGTTTAGCCTGCTTGAATAAATCCCGCACTCTAGATGCACCGACTCCAACAAACATTTCAACAAAATCAGATCCGGAAAGTGAAAAGAACGGTACATTGGCTTCACCTGCTACAGCTTTAGCCAACAATGTTTTTCCTGTTCCTGGAGGCCCAACTAATAAGGCTCCTTTTGGTATTTTTCCTCCAAGAGCTGTGTATTTATCTGGACTCTTTAAGAAATCAACAATTTCCTGTATTTCTTCTTTGGCTCCTTCTAATCCTGCAACATCTTTAAAGGAAGTTTTTACTTTTTGATCCTGATCAAATAACTTGGCTTTAGATTTTCCGATACTGAATATTTGGCTACCGCCACCGCCGCCGCCTGACATTCTTCTCATGAAATAGATCCATAATCCAATTAAAAATATAAAAGGTAAATAAATAAAAAGCTGTTCTAAAAAGTTAGAATCAGTATCATAATCAACAATAAAATCAATTTCATTTTCGACCTTTGCTCTTTCTAACTCATTTTCAAAATTTTGCAAATCACCAAAATCAAAGAAATAAAAAGGGGAATTGGGGCTGTATAAAGAGCTTCTGCGTTTTTTATGTTTTTCTTTATTTAAAGCTGAAGCAGTTAAATAAACATTCGCAACATCTTTATTAATAATAATAACTTTTTCAAGATCACCCTCTTTCAGAATTTCTCTAAATTCATTTTGATTTAATTTTTTTGTAGATGCACTTGAATTAAAAAACTGGTAGCCAATTATTAATACAAAAATGATTCCGTATACCCAATAAAAATTGAATTTTGGTACTTTAATATTTTTATTACTTGAAGTATTTTTTTTATTTTGACTCATATGATTGATTTCAATAAGTTGTAAAAACGATTAATTTGCCTTAGCAATAGTTGTAATTCTAGCATCTCCCCAAAGACTTTCAATATTGTAATACTCTCTTACAGGGATTTGGAATATATGAACAACTATATTGACGTAATCCAATAAAATCCATTCAGCATTAACTTCTCCTTCAACATGCCAAGGTTTTTCTTTAGTCAATTTGCTAACTTGCTTTTGAACAATGCCTGAAATGGCATTCACATGGGTGTTTGAAGTTCCCGAACATATTATAAAATAATCACAGACTGTATTTTCAATTTCTCTCAAATCTAAAATTTGAACATCCACACCTTTTATCTCATCAATTGCTTTTAAAATTGCAGCAATTAAATCGTCTGCACTCACATTTTTTTTTGTCATTAATTATTTTTTAGTTTATTGCAAAGTTATTATTTTTTTATCACAAATAATGTTTTAACTAACTTTGTTAAATTTACTAATTGTCTATATGAATATTATCAAACTTAATGCCATTGATTCTACAAATTCTTACTTAAAGAAGCTGTTAGTTCAAAACAACCTGGAGAGTTATACTGTTGTTACTGCAAATTACCAAACAGCCGGTAGGGGACAACTAGGAACTACCTGGGTGTCAGATGATAGTAAAAATTTGATATTCAGTGTTTTAATCAGGTTTGAATCGCTTAAGCTAAGACATCAATTTTATTTAAATATGGCTGTTTCAATGGGGGTAATTACTGTCCTGCAAAGAACTCTTAGAAATAGGTTTTTTATAAAATGGCCTAACGACATTATGGCAGAGAAAGACAAAGTTGCTGGAATCTTAATTGAAAATATTGTTAGCGGTAAATTTGTCAAAAATACTATAGTCGGAATTGGGTTAAATGTAAATCAACAGGAATTTCCTGATTTCATAGAATCGGTAACTTCTCTTAAGAAATTGTCAGGAATTGATTATGACAGAGATGAGTTATTAAATCAACTATTGATTTCAATCAAGAGTTTTGTAGATTTAGTCGATAAAAAAGAATTCGAAAATTTAAAAAAATTGTATATCGGTGTATTATTCAAAATGAATACGCCGGCCATGTTTAAGGATAAGAACGGCAATTTGTTTTTAGCAAAAATAGTCGATGTAAATGAAGATGGTAAATTGGTTGTTGCTTTGGAAAACGATACAACTCGTGCATTTAATTTAAAAGAAATAAAGTTTGTCAATCATTAAACAGTAAACCGGCTGATTATAGTTTTTCAGCGTTTTCAGATAAGGTATCTATAAATTTTTGAAGGGGACTTTTAACCATCATAGCCATCATCGGATTAAAATCTCCCTCAAACAATAATTGAGTTTCACAAGTATTTTCTGATACTTCATTGATAAGTGCAGTCAATGAAAATGATAACTTACTGCTTGCTGCACCCAAAATTATTTTACCAAATTCTTGTTTCTCTTTAAGAACCAATCGAATTTCAGGCATTCCCTTCAAGCTGAATATAAAGGATTCTCCATCAACTTCAAACTTATCAGTATTTTCAGGCATCAGTTGCTCAAAATTGCTGAGATTGGTTAAAAATTCAAAGAATTCCTTTTGAGATTTATGTATGACGGATTTTTTACTTTCTAATTTCATTTATATGAGTTCTTTATAATTTAAAAACAGTTTTACAAAGTGGTTTCGCAATTAAATATTGCAAAATTATTCATGATTCATTGCTTCCACTTACTTGGGTTTTTTCTCCATTGTTGAAGTGTTTCCAATTCATTTTCGGTAATATATTTACTTTCAAGAGCCTGTTCCAATAAATGATTATAATCACTCAATGTTGTTAAATTAACACCAGCTTTCTTAAAATTCCTATCTGCTATATTGAAACCATAAGAAAAAATAGCAACCATTCCTTTTACATTAGCTCCTGTTTTTTTCAATGCTTTGACAGCATTCAAACTGCTTTTACCTGTACTTATTAAATCTTCAACCACCACCACATTTTTATTATTTTCCAAATATCCTTCAATCTGATTTTTCCTGCCATGACTTTTAGCCTCAGGTCTTACATATATAAATGGTAAATTTAAATATTGTGCTACCAAAACACCAATAGCTATAGCTCCTGTTGCCACACCGGCAATTACATCAGGTTTTCCATATTCAATTTCAATAATTTCAGCTAAATGTTCTCTTAAATAGGTTCTTATTTGAGGAAAAGATAAAGTAGCTCTATTATCACAATAAATAGGTGATTTCCATCCCGATGCCCAGGTAAATGGATCGTTCGTTTGTAATTTAATTGCTTTAATTTGTAGTAAAAGTTCAGCAGTTTTTTTTGCAGTATCTTTGTTCATAATCATAATGCAAATGTATAAAGTTTTTGTGAATGACTGTCCAATAGTTTTGACAGATGCTGAAAATATATCAACAAAATTTGATGTTAGAAGCTTTGAGAGTATTGATGTTCTTCACATTGTTGAGGCTATATTTCAAAAAAGGATAAAAGGTATCTATTTGTATTGCAATAAATTAAGTCATAATTTTAATGATTTTCAATCTAAATTTGAGATACAGAAAGCAGCCGGTGGTAAGATTATTAATTTGAAAAAAGAGACACTATTTATTTATCGTTTTGACAAATGGGATTTGCCAAAGGGAAAATTAGAGAAAGGAGAATCTCTTACAGCATGTGCTATTAGAGAGGTTGAAGAAGAATGCGGAATTACCGATCTGAATATTGAAAAAGAATTGGAAACTACATATCATATTTTTAAGCGAAAGGGCAAAATTATATTAAAAATCACCCATTGGTTTTTAATGCATACCAATTATTCGGGAGAATTAAACCCACAAACTGAAGAAGGTATTGAACAGGTACTTTTTAAAAATAAATCAGAAACTTCTGAAGCGCTTCAGAATACCTACGAAAACATAAAGTTATTATTTTAGTTTATTAAAAATTTTTAGTAAGGAGAATTGCGATTCTGAACCCTGAATTTGTAATCATGTAGTATCTTCAAGGTACCCATCTAGTACCTTTTGTGTACATATCATATTCCATTCAAGCATCATTCGTTATTATTTTTATATATTTGCCGCTTTTTGAAAATAATAACAGATGACTGAATTTATTGAAAAACGAGTAACGAATGTACGAAACGACATTTTATCTGGTATAACAGTAGCATTAGCTTTGGTACCGGAAGCTGTGGCTTTTGCATTTGTTGCAGGAGTTGACCCTCTAGTTGGTTTGTACGCTGCATTTATGGTGGGATTGATAACGGCTGTTTTTGGCGGCAGGCCGGGCATGATTTCAGGAGCTACCGGTGCTTTAGCCGTAGTTATGGTCAGTCTTGTTGCAGAAGGAAATACCTTAGGTAGTACGGGGGAGAACTTAGGATTGTATTATTTATTTGCAACGGTAATTTTAATGGGATTCATCCAGATTTTGGCAGGAGTTCTTAAACTTGGGAAATTTGTCCGTTTAATTCCTCACCCAGTTATGATGGGATTTGTAAATGGATTAGCCATCGTTATTTTTCTTTCTCAATTAGGGATGTTCAAAAAAACAGTAAGCGGTGAAAAAGAATGGTTACAAGGTAATCAACTTTACTTAATGATTGGTTTGGTACTTCTTACAATGCTAATAATGTGGGGATTACCAAAAATTAAACAAGCTAAAAAATTACCCGAGGCTTTAATTGCAATTCTGGTGGTTAGTACCATTGCTATTTTGGCAAATTTTGATGTTGCAACTGTTGGTTCATTTATTAGTGATGGTGGAGGAGAAGGCTTAAAAGGCGGATTACCAACATTACATCTGGAAACATTTTCTAAAGTTCCATTTGCTTGGGAAACAATAAAATTCATTTTGCCATATGCACTAATATTAGCTGCAATTGGATTGATAGAGTCGTTAATGACATTAAATTTAATTGATGATCTGACCGAGACCCGTGGTAATGGAAATAAAGAATGTATTGCTCAAGGGAGCGCAAATGTTATCACCGGGTTATTTGGTGGTATGGGAGGTTGTGCAATGATTGGGCAGTCCATTATCAATATTAAAGGTGGCGGAAGAGGAAGACTATCAGGTATAGTAGCGGCGGTGATGTTGTTGATATTTATACTATTTGGTTCATCTTATATAGAACGAGTTCCTATTGCAGCGCTGGTAGGAGTGATGTTTATGGTTGTTATTGGAACATTTGCTTGGAGTAGTTTTAGAATATTGAATAAAATACCGAAAACCGATTTATTTGTACTGATATTGGTATCAGCCTTAACGGTCCTTTTTGATCTGGCTATTGCGGTTCTGGCAGGTGTAATTGTGAGTGCATTGGTGTTTTCCTGGGAAAATGCAAAACGGATCAGAGCAAGAAAGCGATTTAAAGAAGACGGAACTAAAATTTATGAAATTTGGGGTCCTTTATTCTTTGGTTCTATCACAGCATTTAATGAAAAATTTGATGTAAAAAATGATCCCGAATCTATAGAGATTGATTTTGTGGAATCTCGCATTAGTGATCATTCTGCTTTAGAGGCAATTTTTAACATTGTTGAAAAATATAAATCAGCAGGGAAAACAATTCATTTAAAACATTTAAGTACCGAATGTAAAGAATTGCTATATAAATCGAATGCTAAATTTCGTGATGTGATTGTTGAAGCTATTGATGATCCTCGATATCATTTAGCTGCAAATCCGGAAAAATTCACTAAAGGCCTTTTTGATTAAAATATTTACCGAGTTTCTTCTAAAAATGAAATCCAGTCCTTTTTGGTGTTTATATTTTTTACAATACTGCTATCATTCACTTGAATTATAGAAATTTCTGCGAGGTCCAGTTTTTTTATTTGATAGTCTAATCGTGCGCTTTCATCAATAACATTCAAAGCCATTAATTGCTTGAGAAAGCTGGGGTTTATTTTTATTGGATGTCCCTTTTTACCTTTAAAAGATGGTATCACTACCTTATTTTTAGCTGTCAGGATTTTATGAAATTCTTCCGAGGTCAGGATAGGGACATCTATAGGGTTAATAATAAGCTCACAACAGGTATTTATGGAATTTAGTACTGTTTGCAAAGTTGAAAAAGAGCCTAATTCAGGGTTCGGGTTTAAAATAACTTTGACCTTTAAATTTAGATATTCTACAAATTTATTTTGAGCCTCTGCCAACCAGGAGATGGCATCAAAATAGTTTTGATAGTTAAATCCTAACCCAATATAAACAGTTGAAATATTATTTTTTGAAATCCGGTTTAACTGTTCCAATATCCAAAAAGTATGGTGATATCTGAGTAACCCCTTTGCAAGACCCATTCTTTTCGATTTACCTCCTGCCAACAGTATAAGAACAGGATTATTTCCCATAATATTCTTTCAATAATTCCGCAGCAATACTAATGGCTATTTCCTTCGGAGTATGACCTCCGAGATCAATACCAATAGGGCAGTGGACCGGGGAAATTCCGGCTTCAAATTTTAATTCATTCCTCAATAAATTATTGAACTTATTTTTTTTGGTTTTGCTACCGATCAATCCAATATATTTGGTTTTAGAATTCAATGCCAAAGCGATTATTTCGAAATCCAGTTTATGATCGTGGGTCATAATAGCGATATAGCAATTTGGCCCCCAATTCACTTGTTGCTTGTATAGATCGAAGTCTACATCACTATACACAATACTTTCATCAATGTCAAAAGTATTTCTCCAATCTTTTCGGGTATCCAATAAGGTAATGCTAAAAGGTGTGTCTTTTAAAATAGTGCAAACTTCAATGCCAATATGGCCGGCACCAAACAGGTATAATTCGGGTGACTGATTCATAGGCTCGATGATTAATTCCACTTTACCACCACAGCATTGCTCGAATTCGGGTCCTAAAGTGTATGAAAATTTTTTAATTTTATTTTCTTTGATGGCTATTATAGCTTCATCAATGACTTGAAATTCTAACTTTCCACCGCCAATAGTTCCAAAAATATCCTGCTGTTTTGTCACGATCATTTTTGACGCAACTTTACAAGGTGCAGATCCTAAGATTTTGGTAACAGTAACTAAAGCAACCGATTGTTTTTTAAGTCTGAAATCCTGCAATAATTCAATCCAATTTTTCATGAAATATTTTTGTCGGTTACAATGTTGATGTTTGTTTTATAACCAAGAATTAAAACAGTTAAATTTACAACTAAAATTTACACTAAATCGTAATCAGACAAAGGTAAATTATAATATCTTTTACCCGTTACTTTGTATATAGCATTCACAATTGCCGGAGCAATTACAGGAACTCCCGGTTCGCCTACTCCTGTAGGATTCTCAGTGCTTTCGACTATTTCCACATGGATATTTGGCGCTTCGTTCATTCTTACCATTTTATAGGTGTCATAATTACCTTGTTCAATGGCACCGTCTTTAGCAGTTATTTTACCATAGTATGCCAAAGACATTCCAAAAATGGCTGCACCTTCCATTTGTGATGTTACAGTATTCCGGTTTACAACGATGCCACAATCAATAACTGTGTAAATGTTATGAACTTTCACTTTGTCAGCTATTACGGAAACTTCAACTACTGAAGCGACATATGAATAGAAACTGTACTGAACTGCCAAACCATAGGCATGACCTTCAGGAAGCTCTTTTCCCCAATCAGCATTTTTAGTGGCAATTTTCAATACATTTTTAAATCGTGCTGTGTTGTATTTAATAGGATCATTGGTTTCTTCGATTCTGTCCTCACCAATTAAATTCAATCTAAATGCTAAAGGATCTTTGTTGGCTGCTGCTGCCAGTTCATCAATAAAAACATTTACAGAAAATCCATGAGGAATATTTATTACAGAACGCAACCAGCCAATTCTTACATGAGCCGGTGCCTGACCTATTTCAACTTTCATATTTTTGAGATCATAAGGAATGTTTGAGGCACTTCCTATTTCCCAACCTGCAGCATAATCCACTCCAGGTTGAAAAGTAGACACAATGGAAGGTAATGCAAAACGATGTAACCAGCCGGTAACATTCCCATCAGCATCTAGGGAAGCTTTCATGTATTGAGCACAAACTGTATGGAAATAATCATGTTTGATATCATCTTCTCTTGTCCAAACAACCTGCACGGGTGCATTTATTTCTTTCGAGACAATTACGGCTTCAACGACATAATCCGGTTTGGATTTTCTGCCGAATCCGCCTCCTAAAAAAGTAACATTAATGGCAACATTTTCTTCTGCTGTTTTCAAATAATCAACAACTTCTGTTCTTGTAGCCTGAGGCTCTTGAGTCGGTGCCCAAACCTCGCAAGTATCACCCTGTACCCATGCCACGGCATTGGGAACTTCCATTGGAGCATGTGATAAGTGAGGCAATTGAAAAGTGCTTTCAACAGTTTTAGCAGCATTTTTAAAGGATCTGTTAATATTCCCAGCTTCTTTGGCAACTTTTCCTTTTTTGTGTACATTTTCAGTGATCTGGTTCATATATTTTTCAGAATCATAGACTTTATTATCACCAAAATCCCACTCAATTTCCAAAGCATCTTTTCCTTTGAAAGCGGCCCAGGTATTGGAAGCGATCACTGCAACACCGCCAAGAGCTCCGAAAGGTCTTTTAATTCTCGGTATTTCAATGACATCTTCAACGCCTGCAATTTTTAAAGCTGCTGTTTTGTCGAAAGAATTGACTGATCCAAAAGTAACCGGACATCGTGCAATGGAAACATATTTCATATTTGGCAAGCGCTTGTCCAACCCAAAGACAGCACTTCCATTCACGTATTCTTCAACATCAATACTTCTTAAATGCTTCCCTATATATTTGAAATCTTTAGGATCTTTTAATGTTACATCTGTTGGAACTTCCAGGGTCTTTGCCACTTCAACCAAATCACCAAAAGCAATTTTTTTACCGCTTGAATGCAGTATGAAATGATTCTCAGCAGTACATTCAGCTTCAGGAACTTCCCAGGTTTTGGCTGCAGCTGTTATTAACATAGCTTTGACTATGGCACCCATTTGGCGCATAGTCTCATATAAATAGCGAATACTGCGTGAACCATCGGTATTTTGATCACCGTATTTTTTATCGCCTGTTGCCTGCTTTATTGAAACCATATTCCAATCAGCTTCCATTTCATCTGCAATAACTGATGGTAACGAAGTTCTGACTCCATTACCCATTTCAGATCTCGAAGCGACTAGTATCAAACTGCCGTCAGAATTTAACTGTACCCATAAATTAGGATTAAAATCGACTAAATTAATGGGATCTTTTTCTTTATCGGAAAAAACAGAAGTATTACATGCTAAAATCAATCCTCCTGATGCCAGACCAACACTTTTAACAAAACTTCTACGACTTAAATTTTTAATAGTTCTCATAATTAGTTTTGTTTTTTAAGTTCAACTGTTCTATTGATGGCTTTTTTAATACGCTGATATACACCGCACCGACAAATATTTCCAATCATAGCTTCATCAATTTCCTGATCAGTTGGATTGTCATTTTTATCAAGCAGGGCCGTTGCTGCTATCAATTGTCCTGGTTGGCAGAATCCGCATTGCGGAACATTCAATTCTATCCAGGATTCTTGAAGTAGTTGTAAATTTTCAGATGAGCCTTCAATAGTGAAAATATTTTTTCCTTCAGCCATTGAAACAGGTATCATACAAGATTGAACCGGTGAATTGTCCATTAAAACTTTACAGGATCCGCACGTACCTATTCCACAACTATATTTGGTTCCTGTAAGTCCAATAATATCTCTAATTGCCCAAAGCAAAGGCATATCCGGAGCGACATTGATTTCGTGTTTTTTTCCATTAATCCGAAGTGTAATCATTTTAAAATTTAATAGGTTTATAATTTTAGAAGACAATATAAGAATTTCAACGTTGAAAACAACAATTCCTATTGTTTTCGAAATTTTTTAATTTTAAATGAAGGAATTAATACACTTTATAGACAGGCAGTTTTAAATGTAGCATATCGTAATGGGGAGAGTTTTTGTAAATATAATCTAACTGTGCATGTGGGTTTTTAGCAAAGCCGTCATCACTTTGAATTTTTTTGTTCAAAGAATCTTTTACTGCCGGATTTTCAACTAGAAACCGTTCAGCGATATCTTCAAAAACATATCCGGAATATCCTTCTTTAGACTGTAAAATAGTATCAAAAAAATTCCAGTTAAAGAATGAATCAACAGCTTCAGCTTCCATAGTTTCCATAATATAGCGGGCACCAAATTGCCGAACAGGAATATAAATGTCTCCTTTTTTAAATAGTAAGGTCGTTTCATTGGTTGAAACTGTTGTATTGTAATGTGGGTAATGTCCTTCAAAAGCGTTGGTGTTTGTTTTATAATTCTTTATGTGTTGTTCTTCCACAGTAATTGTTGTGTCATTTTTAAATACGGTATAATCAATATTATTATCATTTAATCGTTCTAAGACATGCCACCATCCTTGTTTTAAAATATATGCTTTTGGAATAGTAATTTCATTTGTAGCTTTAAATTGATTGAAATATTTTACAGGTTTAGTAAAAGGCTTATTTCTATCATAAAATAATCGCTTTCCAGAGGTCACTTTACTGTCTATAAAACGACCTTCATAGCCCTTAAATTGAAATGTTGAAAATGTATTTTTATCTAATTCATATGCAATAGGATAGGTTTTGTGTGCTAAAATATTTGTCACTGCATTTTTACGAAGTTTTTTTATTTCTTTCCCATTTTCTACAGTAAAATCAATCATAGATTCCAGCAAGCTGTAGGTTTGTTCAACACGAAGTTTATAGGGCTTTAGCATGTGAGTTTCAACCATCATTCCAAATGTATTGAACAAGGTGGTATATCCGCTTGAATAACGTGGCCCATCGAAAAACTGGCTAAATCCTTCGTCGGGAGTTTTCCGCCATACATTCACATAAGGAGTAATTGGGATATTTTTTTTGAGTAACGAAGCTTCAAGTCCAGGCCTCATTTTATTTTCAATGAAGGCACTTAATTCATTTCCTAATTTATTATGTTGCGTAAATAGATGGGTGATGGCGTATTGATAATCAGCACCATTGCTTACATGCGTGTCTATAAAAACATCAGGATTCAATGAATGAAAAATTTGAGCGAATGCTTTGGCATTTTTGGTATCGGATTTGATAAAATCTCTATTTAGATCAAAATTTCTGGAATTTCCTCTGAATCCGTATTCTTTTGGACCATTTTGATTGGCACGGGAAGTACTATTTCTATTCAAGGCACCTCCAATATTGTAAATGGGAATAACCGCCAGTATAATATTTTCAAGTTTTACAATCTTTTGTTGATCCTGAACAATATCTCTAAGTAACATCATAGAAGCATCAACGCCATCCGATTCTCCGGGATGTATGGCATTATTGATTAAAATAACATTCTTATTACTTATTTTATCAAAGTCATATTCTTTTAAATTATTAAAAACTACCAAATGAAGGGGAAACCCACTATCGGTTTTACCCATTTCTAATAAAGTGATTTCCGAATATACGAGTGCTAAATTTTTATAGAATGTTATAGTTTCGTGATAGGTTGCTGTTTCTGTACCATCTGATTTCTCAAATTTTGTTGTAAAATTAAAACTGGCCTCTGGTGAAGGGTTTGTACAAGAAAAAGACAGTATCAACAATAACAGCCAATAGAATTTTTTTACAGGCATGGAAACTATTTTTTTGAAACACTATTAGGGACTAAACCCGAAATATCGCCTCCATTTCGCAATACATCTCGAACAATACTCGAACTAATAAATGATGTGTCTGACGAAGTCAATAAAAAGACAGTTTCAATTTTTGATAATTTTCTATTTGTTTGTGCAATGGCTTTTTCAAATTCAAAATCTGCCGGATTCCGCAATCCT
>PVMS01021247.1_pt1 | contig 12816 bp, 14 predicted proteins | sample 1853461 | NCBI WGS metagenome assembly PVMS01 (sample SAMN08582032, study PRJNA380276) | Marine sediment metagenome, whole genome shotgun sequencing project. | isolation source: ocean sediment barecode stripped | collected 2017 | reverse complement strand
TAATGCCTCTAGCTAAAGCGACGGCCGAGTGTTGGAACGTAGCCGGCTTCGTATTTTTCTTCAGCCAAAGATATCGAGCAGCTAATAATATTGGAATTATGATGGCCAATAATAGGTACCAAGGGGATGCAAATTGAAAACTCATACCTTCACCTCCGGCTGCTTAAAATTACCATTGCCTGTTACGCTGCCAGCAAGTTGGGTCAAAGGCGTAGTAGTTTCACCTTGACCACGGCTGCCATTTTGTGGTAGCGATTCTTGAGCAGGTAATTCTGGTTTAGTTTCCCTAACAATGTGGTAAGCCCGGGCCATCGTCTGCATGGCATTAGCTATTGAGGGCCTAATTTTGGAGAATTTCACGAGATCGCTGTCATCCAGGACAATCAAGAATTCCCTGGCGATAGCGGGAGCAACAGCTGTCTCTTTTAAACTGCCTTGGATCTCTCTAGAAGTTCGCTCTAATACAGGAAAATGGAAAGTACGGCCCATATATACTCGCACAGTATCGGACACCAGGGTGTAATATTCTTTAAATCGCCCTTGTTCAGGGAGATTTAGCTCGTTAATTCGGGCTAATTCATCAAGGGCGATTTCGTGTGGCAGACGATTATCAACAGCAAGTTGGCTTGATCGACGTTTGTACCTGTGCTTTAAAAGCAGGCCAAAGAGTGCCAGTACGAAAATCACCACGCCACCAATCACCCAAGGTAAAATGTTAAGATACGGGAGCTCTGCCTGGGCTTTTATATCTCTTAACTCACTATCTCCTTCAACGAGGATCGAATCTAAGGTTACCGAAGCCGGTGGGACGGGGACTTCTGTTAATTGTCCTGCCCCATCGACAACGGTAACCAACAACGGAGGTGTTTCATAGCTGCCAGGAGCAAATAGCCTGGCATCTATAACTTGCGAGGTTGTTCTAGTCCCATCGCCATTCTCGATACTGCTCGGCGCTGATTGGGACATTACTAGAAAGTCAGCCCACTCTCTCTCTATCTCTGGAAATATCACTTGATAATCCCCAGGATGGGTAATGCTGAGAGTCATCTGAATGGGATCACCCACTGCATATTCGATTGAATCTGGTATTGTTAAAGAGGCCTCGAGCTCTGATTGAGCCTGGGCTGCTAATGGTCCAATGATGATCAACATCACCACCCCGATCAGCAAGCCATAAATCGTCTTTCTTTCCATGATTCTTTTCCTGTCCTCTGGTTAGAATTCTGATCTTCAAACCAGAGGTTTCTTGTCATTGATTAATGTCGAAGTCTACGAGCACGTCGTTGGAAAAATGAGGTCAGCGGACGGCTGTAATCCTCATCGGTTCCAATGGCGATATGGTCGACTTTTGCTCGCCTAAATATTCTTTGCTTATCATCAAACAACTGGTTCGCTTCTTTTTGGTACATTTCACGCCATTGACGGCTGCTCGTGTCGACCCAGAGAACATCACCTGTCTCTGGATCTTCCAAGGCCAGCACTCCAACATTGGCCATATTACTTTCAAGGGGATCGTGAAGATCCACTGCAATAACATCATGCCGTTTGTTAGTAATGGCCAGCGCCTGGTGAAACCCTTCAGGATCTGCCAGAAAGTCGGAGACAACGAAGATTATGCTTCGTCGTTTTAGAATCTGATTGACTTTTTCGAGGGCCATCTTGATATCAGTCCCTTTCCTAGCTGGCTCAAAGGCCAACAATTCGCGGATCAGGCGGAGGACGTGTCTTCGACCTTTCCGAGGAGGAATGTACAGTTCAATCTGGTCAGTAAAGATTAGGAGTCCGACCTTGTCATTATTGGTGGTTGCGGCAAAAGAGAGAACAGCGGTTAACTCGGCCGCCAGCTCTCGCTTAAACTGCTTGACTGATCCAAAGTTTTCGGAGGCGCTGGCATCGACCAAGAGCATGACGGTCAGCTCTCTCTCTTCTACATAACGCTTAACATATGGCTGGCCCATACGGGCGGTCACGTTCCAGTCGATAGTTTTAATCTCATCACCGTGTTGGTATAGGCGGACTTCATCAAATTCCATGCCTCGCCCCTTGAATATTGAGTGATAATCACCAGCATAACTATCATTTACCAGGCGACGGGTTCTGATTTCAATTCGCCGTATTTTCTTCATCAGTTCTGTAGAGATCATTGTTTAATCCTGATCAAAAGGCAGTGGGAATAACATCGTTTTTCGGAATAAACTCCCCACTGCCGTATTGCCTGTAGAGTTGGGGCCTCTTCATTAAGGTACGTTTGTGTGGTCGAGAATACGCTGAACAATATGATCGCTGGTGATGTTTTCAGCCTCTGCTTCATAGGAAGTAATAATCCTGTGGCGAAGAACATCGGGGGCGATCTGTTTGATATCCTCAGGTGTAACGAAACCTCGACCTTTGATAAAGGCATGGGCGCGTGCTGCAACAACGAGATAGATGCTGGCCCGAGGGGATGCCCCGTAGCTTATCAAAGCATTTAAATCGCTAAGTCCATTCTTGCCTGGCTCTCGAGTCGCTAAGACAAGATCCAAGACGTAATCTTTGATCTTATCATCCACATATATCTGTTTGACCATTTCACGGGAGTGAAGAATATCGTTCGGGCTAATAACTGGCTGTATAAGAGGCAGAGCTGTACCGGTCATTCTATCGACAATAAGGCGTTCTTCGGCTCGAGCCGGGTAATCAACCTTTACCTTTAACATGAATCGATCAACCTGAGCTTCCGGCAGCGGGTAAGTGCCTTCTTGCTCAATGGGATTCTGAGTAGCCAGAACCAGGAATAAGTCGTCCATTAAAAAAGTTTCATCGGCGATCGTTATTTGGCGTTCCTGCATCGCCTCTAACAAGGCGCTTTGGACCTTCGCTGGCGCACGATTGATCTCGTCGGCCAAAATAAGGTTGGCAAACAGCGGGCCTTTATGAACAGTAAAATCAGTTGTGCGGGGGTTGTAAATCTGCGTGCCAATTAAGTCGGCCGGCAGCAAATCCGGGGTAAATTGAATCCGGGAGAACTGAGCTTGTACTGCTTGAGCGACTGTTTTGATAAGCAGGGTCTTAGCCAGGCCAGGCACGCCCTCAAGGAGAATATGCCCGTCGGCTAATAAAGCGATTAGAACTCTTTCAACGAGGGCTTCCTGACCCACCATTACTTTGTTTATTTCGGCCAGCAGGTCCTGTAAAAAGATAGCTTCTTGTTTTACCTGCATATTCAGCTCACGTATGGATGTCATATTCATCTGATTTTCTCCAAAAAAATCTGGTAATTTACACCCCGTATGGGGGTGCTTACGTTGATTAAAGTTGAAATTAAGATTGCTGCTGTTTGTAAAGGGTCCCGTTTATAATGGGGTCCCGGCCGCACAACCAGGGTAGGTCGATCTTAGCCTCTGTCTCTAAGACATCGCCATCAGCAGAAAGGAGTCCTTCAAGGTCAATGGAGACTTTGAAACCACTAACTTTGAACACGGTGCTCGTTTCTATCAGATTCGGATCATATTTACTCACCTTTCCTTCAGCTGATTGGATGGCAGCTGGTAAATAACCTCCACCGCACCGACCCGCATCAATATAAAGACCTCTCTCGAGATAAACTGTACCGGAGATCTGGTCGTTCACCTGGGTTAGGGCCAGGGTAAGAAGCGCCTGGCTTCCCTTATCACCGTGAATGATCCCTCTGTATGTTGCTTGAATTGGATCGTCATTGCTGCTAATCGGTGCCTTTGGCGCCGCCAACACAGTAGTTGCGGCCGTCGATAACAAGATAAGGATGCTGATAATGCCTAAAAATTTCTTCTTCATGTTTTCTCCAAATAAAATAATCAACCGCTTATAGGATCGAAATGAAATATTTAATAACAGTTGTAGTTTAAGGAAATGGAGAATGAATGGCTTTAAGTGAAGATTGTCGTTGTCTTAAGGCAATCTTAAGAAGAAAAAACCTTGCCTGTTCGCGCAAGGCTGCTGGATCCAAAAAGTGGATAGTTATCGCTCCAAGTTGAGAAGAACCGGGGTTAGATTATGCGGATTGATTATCTATAGCGAGGTTTGGAGAAGTGGACATCTGTCGTCTCAGATCAGCAATTTGCTGAATGGTGATTATGCCCATAAATCGGCCGCGATGCACTACGGGAAGCGCTTCGATTCGCTCTTCGATCAGCCTTTGTTGGACCAGGAACAAATCGTCTTCAAACGAGACAGGTTTTATGTCTTTACGCATAAAGGGCGCAATCAGCGCATGGGCGACACTATTTTGGGCCGCCCTCAGAAAGTCTAAATGTGTTAAAAATCCGACCAACTGATCGCCATCAGCCACAGGAAAATTTCTTTGACCCCCGTAGACCAAGATATTTCTGGCTTGTTGAACTGTGCTATCTGGGAACAACCGGTACACAGAAGGGGAATAGATATCTTCGACGGTATAATCCCTCAGAAGACTCCGAATTTGGACCAGATTAGATTCTTGGGTGGCTCCTATATAGATGAAGAAAGCTATAAAGATCAGGAAAAACCCACCGTTGAACAGGCCAAATATGCCAATGGCAACAGCCATAATCTTTCCGACGGCTGCAGCGATTCGGGTAGCCTTAACGTAATCCAGCCGCATTGCTAATAATGAGCGGAATATCCGACCGCCGTCAAGGGGAAAAGCCGGGATCATGTTGAACAATCCAAGCATGATATTGTAGAAGAAGATAAAACTGAACAGACTGTTAATGCCATAACCCGATACGCCCATCATTACTGCAGCAGGGTCGTCTAATGATGCGGCCGGGGTTACTAGAACCAGAGCCATGAGCAGCGCAGCTATCAAGTTCACCGCAGGTCCCGCAAGAGCGATAAAAAATTCCTGGACCGGCTTCTCTGGAATATGACTTAACTGGGCTACGCCGCCAATGGGCGAAAGAACTATCTGTTTTACAGTCACGCCATAATATTGCGCTGCGAAGCTGTGACCAAGCTCATGGAGGGTGACTAAGCCGAAAAGGATCAGGATAGCGATGACGCCAAATAATGCGCCGCTCAGATTGCCCGCCAACAAACCGAACTGTAATGCAGCCCAGATGAAGATGAGGGGAAATGTGACGTGGAGACGAATATCAATTCCCCGTACAGTGATTAATCTTAATGATCCTCGCATAGTAGTTTTTTTCACCTAAATGACTGCAAACTGCAGCCAATAGTAGTGTACCATTATTTTGTTATGGAAATGTTAACGAAAGATTGGATGATGTTAAGTAATCTGGCCTGCATGGGCGTCGATTCAGGCCTAAATTAGACACGAAACGATCCGGGAGTTGGAGACAGTGCAACGTATCTGCGTGATATAATTAGGGTATAGGTCTTTGGCTTCTGCCTGGATTTCACTCTGAGAGAAAGGTGTTGTCCAATAATATCAAGAATTAGTAGAGGATTATAAGTGGTGAACAAACAGCCGAATTCGGATTATTGTTTTGTATGCGGCCGGAAAAATTTACGTGGTCTCCGTATGTCTTTTTACGATAATGGATCAAATGAAGTTACCTCCGAATATACCGTTTCTGAGGAGTATCAAGGATACCCGGGTTTAGTTCATGGCGGCGTTGTGGCGGCGATGTTAGACGAAGTAGTTTGCCGGGTCGCAATGATTGGCGACCATCACCATTTTATGATGTCTGTCAAAATGGAGATCAAATATAGGCATCCCGTGCCGACGGGGGAGAAATTGCAGCTTGTTGGTCGTATTGTTCGGCTCCGGGGCAGGCTGGGTAAAGCGACAGGCGAGGTTATCCTTCCGGATGGCACTCTAGCTGTTGAATCTGCGTTGACCCTTGCCAATGTTCCAGCCGAGATGTTGGCCAACGCCGATCTTGAGGCATTGGGTTGGCGAATTGATGTTTAGATCATAATCCATATAGGGCTAAAGAACTGTTGAAGAAAGTCACTTCCCGGTTAAAATGTAAAGAAGAGTATTATCAGGAGTCAGTTTACATCATGATATGCTGCTATTGGGCACTAATTAGCAGGCCTATCAAATTGACTCTATTCCTGATTGTGCTGGTTGAATTAACGGCATGCAGCCTTATAAATTCAGGCGACTCTCGATTAATTCTAGGCAACGAGGAGACTCTTGTTGGTACTGCTTTATTAGTTTGCGGGCGTGAATGTAGTGAGCGAGGACAATGTGGTCAGTCTGAACAAGGGGAAATGGTATTGTTGAATTCTGAGATCCCGGCAACATTTGGGCACGATATGGCACTGACTGAGGGAACGACGGTTGAGATCGATCACAACGAGGTCAAGACGGCGGTACAGCTAAGTGATAATGAACAGTTTCCGGTCTCGTTTTATCTAGTCAGTCAGCCGGAACACGGTCAGGGTTGGGTGGCAGGATGGTGTATTGGGCAATAATCATTTACATCTTGCAGTATCTATGACAAAAATGGCGGTGGACTAGCAATGAGCGTTAATGAAGATAATAGGTTAATAACCAGAGAACTGCTGAACATCCAAGAAGATGGCCAGTCGGTTGCCCTGGCAACGATAATAAAGGTCAGCGGTTCGGTTCCCAGGCATTCCGGAACGAAGATGTTAATTTACCCCGACAGTCGAACGACAGGAACGATTGGCGGTGGCGAGATGGAGGCCAGAGTATTAGACGAGGCGCTTAAGATCCTTGAAAATGGTGGGCCTCGGGTAATAGAATACTCCTTAGTCGATCCAAATAAAGGTGATCCAGGAGTATGCGGCGGACTAGTTGAGATCTATATTGAGCCATACCATCCTCCTGCCTCAGTGCTAGTTATAGGCTGTGGTCATGTTGGCAAAGCTGTTGCAAACCTGGCTGATTGGTTAGGCTATGTGGTTGCGGTAAACGACGATAGGGAGGAATTGGTTGTTCCAGAAGAGGTGCCTGGCGCTGATTACTATTTACCGGGCTCAATCGAGGATGCCCTCGAACAATTCAAGATCAATCAATTAACGTATATAATAGTGGTAACTCGAAACGTCTCCATTGATCGCCAGGTGCTGCCACCCTTATTGGAAACACCGGCGCCATATATTGGTATTATTGGAAGCCGGAGGCGATGGGAGGAAACGAAGAAACTGCTTAGGGTAGATGGGCTGACTGAAGAGGAGATCCGGCGGTTCCATTCTCCAGTAGGCCTTGACCTGAATGCTGAGACTCCAGAGGAAATTGCCGCCAGTATCATGGCCGAGGTTATCATGGTGCGGCGAGGAGGAACAGGTCGACCTTTGGCGGCACTTCAGAGCCGGAGCAACCAACCGGTCTTAGCGTAAGCTGGTTTTTATTTAAATATGATTCTCAAATCGCTCGAGGCACTATTGCTTGAGCTGCTTTCTCTGTAAAGAGGAAGAGCTATGGACTTTCAAGAAGAGCTGTGGGCTCTTTAAAAGAGCTAAGGACTCTCTAGTAGTTAGTGAGGATAACATTATGCGCATTGAGATGAAGCGCGACCGGGAACTGGCGAAGAGAAAGGGAAATGCCAGACGAACCTTAGTAGGCATCGGCTGGTTAGCACTATGTTTCACCGTGGCGTACTTCCTATCGGAGTGGCTGTTTGAACAGGAGATCCTGGATATCAACTTTTTCTACTCCAAGCTGTTAATTCCCAGAAGTGTCGACGAAATATTTGTCCAGATCGGCTTTATGGCTGTGATTGTTATCCTGATGCAATTCCTTATATTGATCGGATATGCTTTTTCCAGCCCGATAGGACGAATGCGCCCTGGTCGAGCCAGCCCTTATTCACGCGATCCCGATCCGGATGATCACCGCTACGACTACAGATAGACCTCACCTCAAGAAGTTATCAGGTATTTTCATAATCGAGGGATTCCAAACCAGTCGTAGTTAATATTCCTCTAATAATCACTTACGCCCTAAGAGGTTGAGGTGGTTTAAGCAGCTATATTTTTTAATCTTGCCGATCATAATACTCCCTTGAAAATTGAACTATAGTTCGACCCGTAAACTAACAGTTTGCGCTACAAATTTTCATTCAACCTCGGTGAGCGCTAGCTCGTGTAGACTCCTTCGAAAATAGGACACGGATTGACACGGATTTCACGGATTAAAATCGGCATAATTCTGTAAATATCGTCATTATTATCCATAGTGTTGTGTCGCGGACCATGTGAACTCCTCTGAGTCCCCATTCCCCAATCACTGCACAATTCCATCGAGCGAGCACCTTTCCTGAGGATAGACCCTGCCCTTGACTCTCTAAGGGAGATGGTGGAGATGGTCCTTGCTCCAATTCCCTGTGGAATTTATGATTAGGGGATGTTATTTGGTGATTATTTGGTTCTGATAAGAGGGGGGGGCGATCTGGCAACTGGCGTCAGCTACCGACTTCATAAGGCTGGATTTCCAGTCATGGTCTTCGAACTGACGAGACCGCTAGTTGTACGAAGGAGGGTGGCCCTGGCAACGGCCGTTATCGAGAAAGAGATAACAGTTGAAGGAATGAGGGGGCTTCTAGTGGAGAGTTTAGAAAAAGGCATTAATCTGGCCAGGGAAGGGGAAATTCCCGTGCTCATAAAACCCATATGACCATCGGTTATGATAAGAAGCATCATAAATTCTTTAAGGTGTTGGTTGATGCCCGGATGGCGAAGCGGAACATTGATACTAACCTGGATCAAGCTCCCCTTATTATAGCTCTGGGACCTGGATTTACAGCTGGAGTGGATTGCCACGCTGTCATAGAGACTAAGCGCGGTCACAATCTTGGACGAACCTTATGGGAAGGGAAAGCCAGCCCGGATAGTGGGACTCCAGGATTGGTCGAAGGTAAGGGATTTGAACGGGTAATTCGATCTCCCGCAGACGGTGTTGTTAGCTGGAATTACGATATCGGCCAGCGGGTTCGAGAGGGAACTATAGTTGGGTCCATCGGAAGCAACGTGATAAAAGCCCCTTTTGATGGATTAATCCGGGGCCTTATATCACCGGGAACGCCTGTCAGGAGCGGGTTTAAGATAGGCGATTTCGATCCACGTAATGATGTGGCTGCCTGTTTCACCATTTCGGATAAAGCTTTGTCGGTTGGGGGCGGCGTTTTAGAAGCCATTTTAACCTGGCTCAACAGGCAGCAGGTGTCGGTTGTCTAAAGAAGCAGGCCGGCCCTCTCTCGTTGAGGCCTTTGGTTTAAGGCGCGGGGACCTTGTATCTATCGTCGGCGGGGGCGGTAAAACAAGCTTGATGTTCGCCCTGGCATCCCAATGGCCGGGCCCGGCCATCAGTACGACGACGACAAGGATCTTTCGAAATCAGATCGAAATTGCGCCTTCAGCCTTGTCGATTGGACCAGGGGCTGTTGTTGACTCTCTCGCTCTTGAAACCCTGGATGAAAACTTAAAGCTCAACCAGCACTGTTTGGTATTTGGAGAAATCACCGGCGACAAGGCGCATGGCGTGCCCCTAAATGTTCCCCTGGCTCTGTTAGAAAGGTCCATGGCAGAGATAGCACTGGTGGAATCTGACGGCTCGAGGATGCGGCCATGCAAGGCGCCTGCTGACCACGAACCAGCGATTCCCGATGGCGTAACATTGGTTATCCCCACAATAGGTATTGACGCTATTAACAGCAGCGTATCGGCCGCAGCCCACCGGCCTGAACTGGTCGGAAGACTTACCCAACTATCCCAAGACGATGTTCTAACAGCTGAAGCGCTGGCAACGCTCCTGACGCATCCTGAAGGCGGCTTAAAAAATATTCCTGACGACGCGAGAATCATTCCATTTATTAATAAGGTGGAATCCACGGATCAACTGCTAGCGGCCAGAGATATCGCCTGCCGTGCATTAGGCGAGGAGCGCATTACAAAGGTTATCCTTGGCACGCTGCATGAAGTCAGACAGGTGAGAGAAGTCCACCAACGAGTCTCAGCCGTTGTCCTGGCGGCCGGAAAGTCTGATCGAATGGGATCGGTAAAGCAGCTTCTTCCGTGGGGGGACACAACTGTTCTCGGTCAAACGTTGGTTAATTTACAAGCTTCAAACGTCAACGATATTATTGTTGTAGTGGGTTTTCAAGCTGATGCAGTTAAGGCTGTTGCCCAGAAGTATTATGTTCCAACATTATTCAATCCGGAATACGAAACGGGAGAGATGCTCTCCTCTCTAAAAATGGCGGTGAACCAACTGCCCAGCAATAGATCAGCTGTACTCGTGATTCTTGCCGACCAACCCATGGTCGGCCCGGAGATAATTGATCAGCTCTTGGAACGCTTTTGGCAAGGAAATAGTGAGCTGGTTGCACCCATTTACCAAGGGGAGAGAGGAAATCCTGTTTTGATCGGCCGTTCGTTCTTTCAAGAATTGTTGGACTTGAGTCCTGGCATGGCTCCCCGACACCTTCTACAGCGTCACGATAATGAATTGGTGCTGGTTGATGTCAAATCAACCGCGGTGTTGCAGGATCTTGATCTTCCGGAGGCTTATGAACGATGGCGGCCGGCACGTTAATTCTCCACGTCATCAACCTGCTTACTTAAGTTGAGATATCGATATCCCCGGTTCCAATAGACCAGCGGGGGGTGATCTGCCTTTTGAACGCTGCTGGCTACTACTTCACCAATATAAATTGTATGGGTTTCAGTCGAGATGCTTGTCTTGACAATACAATCTAACCAGGCCACCGTATCTTTGAGTATTGGCGCTCCTGTGGCGGCCGTGTCCCAGACGATATCATCGAAGCGATCTTCATCCTTGATCCAGGCGAACCTGTTGGACAAATCAGACTGCTCATGCCCAAGGAAATTGACTGCAAATACAGCCTCTTTTGATTCCAGCATGGGGAACGCGCTGTGGCTATGATCAATGGCAATCATAATCTGGGGTGGTTTTGGCGATACTGAGGCAAACGCTGAGACAGTCAGGCCATGAACCTGGTCACCAGATTTAATGGTTACAACTGTGACCCCTGATGGAAAATGTCTGAGGACATCACGAAAGTCTTGAGAAGAAATGGACATATCTTTTCCTTATTATCAACAAGAGATAGGCAGGCAACCTCAAAGTAATGCTGCCTTGTTCGATCGCGTTTATCTGCTTCTTTAGGCCAAGCCCAATTGCAGGTCGGTTCTTATGACGCTGGCAATATCCGTAAACTATTTATATTCTCAGAAAGCGATTGGTGATCAGGACCAACAATAATGGTTGGAACTGGATTGCGACTGTGCTGGCGATGGTTTTTCTCTTCAATGTTGCCGTGATCGCTGGTGATAATCAATAAATCACTGGCGTCGTCCCAATCATCGAGCAGTCCCCCAAGAGCCTGATCTATGATCTCAAGATGCTCAACTGCGTCTTCAATCGAACCGCGATGGCCGCTCCTATCGCTTGGCCAATGTTCGAAAAAGCTAAAATTGTAGGATCGGGCAATGGCCGCGATCTGTTTTCCAGCCTGTCGAAGAGTCAGGATGGGTATGTCGGTGTAGCCCAGAAAATCATGCCAGCCCTGTCCTGTAAATCCCGGGCTAACGGCGCGTCCCTCCCGCAGATCATCGGCGTTCATCAACTTTAATCCTGCTGCGGTAGCTGCCAGGGGGACCGAGGAAAGAAGCCGCCTGCCGCTGTTGATATTTTCAAAATAGCCTTGGGGATAGGGAGTAATTAACGCCGCCTTCCCCCCCTCAGAGACAACTTCCATAAATAGATTGTCTTCTTTGACTAATTCAGCGACTGCTGGGTTAGGTTTAGGTCCATAATGTTCGCCGATAAACTGGGGGATATTTTTTCCCGTTAGTATAGTTGCCTGACCCGTTGCGCTCTGGGGCCGGCCTTCAATCCCCAGGTTTGCGTCAGTTGGAACTAGTGAAGCTCGTTTTGTTGAAATACGATCGGCTTCAGGGCTTTGTTTTCTTATGAACCACTTTGGGCCAAGAAGTTCGGTTAGATTCGATAGATCTGCCTGCATAAAGGGATTGGTTTCCATATTTGCCGGTCCCAGACCGACGCCGTCCATGAAGAATATCATGCTGTGTGCTGACAACTTCATAGCAAACCACCCTGATTCGACAGATCTATTGTCATAGTAAATCTTAACAATATGGTCCTTTGCACGCGGGTTCTTAATTACTTCAAGAAGGTATCGTAAAAGAGTGGTTTCAGGCAGGGGTCGAAATCAGCCCCGATGGTAACCTTGTAATCATAGGGGTAAGGTTGATCTGTGACAACCTCAAAATGACTGCTATTTTGACCAAACAACCAGCCAACCAGCCATGATAAGGAACCTTTCAAAGTAGGTCCAAAATATTGGACCTTTGTGCTGCTCTGTCCTTCAACGGTCTCCGAACTAATAGCTGGATCAAATCCATACCAGGCCAGATTTTCAGCAGCTAGTTGGGCCAATTCTGGGTTATTAGTGCCGTTAACAATTTCTACAGTTATTGGAGGTCGGGTTGCTCGATTTAGGGCTGGAGGAAGGAAAACATGTTTGAGAGTCTCCTTCATATCATCGAAAATAGGCAGTTGTACATTAGGTGAAACACCCTCGCTGACTGGTACGCTCCATGGTTTTAGAAAGCGAGCGATGTAAAGGTGTTGGATACCGTTGCCGGATCTCTGGAGCGAGTGATACAAATTGTAGGAGCCGGCCGACGTCGATATCAGTCTCTACAAAATCACGATAAGCGGCAAAAAGCTCTGGCGCCTGGGTTAGCAGATTGAGATCGACGCCTTGGTTTAACATTGAACGAAGAAGCTGCTGCTGGCGCAGTCCACGGTCAAAATCACTGGTTGTCTTTCTTGATCGAGCGTACCAAAGGGCGAAGTTCCCATCCATCTCATAAATACCTGGCTCCAATGTAAACATC
>PVMS01014322.1_pt1 | contig 12819 bp, 10 predicted proteins | sample 1853461 | NCBI WGS metagenome assembly PVMS01 (sample SAMN08582032, study PRJNA380276) | Marine sediment metagenome, whole genome shotgun sequencing project. | isolation source: ocean sediment barecode stripped | collected 2017 | reverse complement strand
TCATGATAAATCCGGCTTAATCTTCCTGAAGCGCCTTAATATTCGCGTAATAATCGAGAGCTTCCGGGTTGCCCAGGGAATCCTTATTGAGAACCGGCTGGTTGTGGATGATCTTTTTCACCGCCAGTTCCACCTTTTTCATATTGTGGGTGTACGGAATATCCGGAACCGGCAGGATCAATGCCGGAACATGCCTCGGTGACGCATTGGTGCGGATGGTGTTTTTTATTTTGTCTGCAATCTCGTCGGTGAGTTCATATCCTTCGGTCATTTTGACAAACAGGATAACACGGACATCATTCTTCCAGTTCTGATCCACAACCACACAGTCTTGGATCTCCTTTAACAGATCCACCTGGCGATAGATCTCGGCGGTCCCGATGCGCACGCCGGCGGGGTTCAAAGTGGCGTCTGACCGGCCGTAAATGATAACACCGCCCTTTTCGGTGATCAAAATATAATCTCCATGCCGCCAGATATCGGGATACACATCAAAATATGCTTCTCGATATTTTTTGGTGTCCGGATCGTTCCAGAAATAGATAGGCATGGACGGAAACGGAGCGGTACAGACCAACTCTCCCTGTCGGTTGATGACCGATTCTCCGTTTTCGTCAAACGCCAGAACCTTCATGGCCAGCCCCCTGCACTGGAGCTCACCGGCATAGACCGGTCCCATGGGATTCCCCAGGGCAAAACATCCGTTGAGATCCGTCCCTCCGGAAATCGAGGCCAGCCGAAGGTCTTGTTTGACTTCCCTGTAGATATACTCAAAACCTTCCATGGACAACGGTGAACCTGTTGAAAGCACCGCCTTGAGCGGGGAGAGGTCGTAGGTCTTACCGGGCTTCACACCGGCATTCTGCAGGGCTGCAATGTATCCTGCACTGGTTCCGAATATGGTGATTTTTTCATCCTGGGCCATCTTCCAGAGGGCTCCCGGATCCGGGTGAAAGGGGTTGCCGTCAAAGAGCACCAGTGTGGCCCCGACGGCCAAAGAACTGACAAGCCAGTTCCACATCATCCAGTTGCAGGTGGTGAAATAAAAAATCGTATCGTCTCTTTTTAAATCGGTGTGAAGAATGAGTTCTTTTAAATGATGGATAAGAATTCCTCCCGCGCTTTGAACCATGCACTTGGGAAGTCCGGTGGTGCCCGACGAATACATGATGTAAAGGGGATGGCCAAAAGGGAGTTGTTCGAACTCAATCTCCGGATTCCGTGGGGCAGATCGAAAATCTTTGTAATGAACGGCATTGGGCACGCCGGTGATATCCGGATCTGTCCGGGTGTACGGCACCACCACCACTTTTTCGATGGACGGAAGATTCTTTATAATGTTCGAGATACGCCCAAGGCTGTCAAAGGGTTTTCCTTTGAAAAAATAACCATCTGCAGTAAACAAAATCTTGGGTTGAATCTGTTCGAATCGATCGAGTACCCCTTTGATCCCAAAATCGGGAGAACACGAAGACCAGGTTGCACCGATACTGGTGGCGGCCAGCATGGCGATGATGGTCTCCGGCATGTTGGGCATAAAGCCGACCACCCGATCACCCGTTTGAACACCGGCGGTTCTTAAAGATCCGGCTACCCGAGCCGTTTCATTATAAAGCTCGGCATAGGTCATGGTTCTGGCAACTCGATCTTCCCCCCTGAAGATCAGGGCGGGCTTATGGTCTCTATACCTTAGAAGGTTTTCCGCAAAATTAAGCCGGGATCCGGAAAACCATTTGGCCCCCGGCATTTTCCCGACGTCGTCGATGATCTGTTCGTGGGGCCTTGACGCCTTGATTTCGGCAAATTCCCACATCGAAGCCCAGAAGTGGGGAATATTATCGATGGACCATTGGTAAAGCGGCGCATATTCAGAAAATTGGCGGTTGTACTTTTGATTAATAAAATCCATAAAGCGATACATGTTTGTGTGTCTGACGCTTTCCTCAGAGGGGTTCCACAAAAGTTTGGCCATGATCAACATCCTCATCAATAATTTGACAGATTAATAAATTTGAATACGGCTGGTGGAATTCATTTTTAACTTTAACCTTGAAGGATAGTCAAGAATCAGTGTTGTCGACCCAACAAAAGACAGCGCAGGCAATGGTGCTGTCTTTTTTATCGGTACGTCCGGCATGTCGCATAAAAAAAAGCCCCGGCAAAAGGTTTTGGCGGGGCAGTTAAAATTCTTCATGGGAAACCGGGCGAACCCGGTTTTCTCAATTGCCAGGCATCGGGGATGAAGCTTGTAGTATACCTACATCGAATCCCTGATAACACAGCAAATGGACGAATCCTGTCTAATGTTTGAAACTCCTCTGCCCGGTATAGACCATTGTAGCGCCGACCTCATTGCATGCGTCTATGGACTGGTAATCATTCTCCGATCCGCCGGCATGAATGACCGATGTAACTCCTTCTTCCAGTCCGACATCGACACCGTCTCTGAAAGGGAAAAAGGCATCGCTGACCATGGCCGAGCCGATTAGTCCACCTTTCTCAGCATCCACTCTATCATCAATTTCCGATTTTTTATCGTCGTCTTTCAGCTCGTTATAAGGGATGCCGTGCATATCGAAGCAGTAACGATCCGCCAGCTTCCGATAGGCCTTGTCTCTGGCAATTTCTGCAACACCGACCCGGTCTTGCTCACCTGTTCCAATGCCGACGGTGACTTGATCTTTAACATAGATAACTGAATTTGATGTAATCCCGGATTCCACAAGCCACCCAAAAAGCATGTCATTGTATTCTTGATCGGTGGGTTCCCGCTGGATCCGGTAATGTTTGCCTTTATACTCACATTCTGCAAGTTTTAGATCCGCCTGGGTACGGGCTTTGGGAACAAAAGACCACTGGGCGATAATTCCACCGTCAATCAGGCTTTTAAATTCCACACATCGTTGACCCACAAAGGCCTGGAGCCGTTCTATATTGCCGATACGGATCACCCTGAGGTTTTTCTTCTTTGAAAAAATTCCCATTACACCTTCTTCAAAATCAGGCGCAACCACCACTTCGGCATATTGTTGGATAATGGCTTCAGCCGTTGCCCGGTCAACAGCCCGATTAACTGCAATACATCCTCCGAACGCCGCAATTCTGTCTGCCAGATTTGCCTTTTGATATGCCTCTTCTAGTGTATCAGCTCTGGCAACGCCACAGGGATTGTTGTGCTTTACGATGACGACAGTGGGTTTGTCCGGAAAGTATCTCAAAATATTCAATGAGTTGTCGGCATCGGTCAGGTTGGTTTTTCCAGGGTGCTTTCCGGACTGTAGCAGTTCGATATCTGAGGCCAGATACTGGCCCGGCTGAATAGATTCGGTTTCCCCAAGGACAAGATTTCCGTTTACCAATTTGTAAAGCGCCGCTTCCTGGCCCGGATTTTCGCCGTATCTCAATCCTTTTTGGATGTTATCGATGGTCCATGATACTTTTTCATAAAAAAGCGTCTGTCTTTTATCCAGGTCCACAAAACTAATCTCCATCTTCGGAGGAAAATGGTCATCCATTATTGTTCGATACATTTTCTTTAAATCTTCAGCCATTGTTTTCTCCTTTAATTTAGATAGCTCGTGCATGTTTTTTAAAACTTATAACATTCCTTTACATCCTCAGGGGTTCTGGAGCCCAAAAAGTCTGCAATGGTGCGGTCATAAGCAGCCGTGTATGCAAACGCCCTTTGTGCCAGACGGTAACGGAGTTTGAGGGATATCGAACCTTCATTTGCTTTCATTTCAGATATAATGGCTTTATAGTCTGAAGGGTCAACCACCGATGCAACCCTCAAATAATTCTTGGCGGAAGCTCTTATCATACACGGCCCTCCGATATCAATATTGCCCCGGGCCATTTCAACCGTGACATCCGGTTTTGAAATCGTATCCTCAAACGGATACAGATTGCCGACAACCATATCGATATGAGTAGAACCTGTTCTTTTGATGTCCTCATTATGGGCGTCATTGTAGGTTTCAGTTAACAGTCCGAGATATATTTTAAAATCGAGGGTCTTTACAAGGCCGCCCTGGGTTTCCGGCTGACCCGTATAGTCAGAAACCTGGGTCAGACAGGAATCGGCCCCATCCCCAAGGATCTCTTTTATCTTTGCGTAAGTCCCGCCTGTTGAGAAAAATTTAATCTCCGGATTTGTCCTGAGGAGTTCCGGTATGAATTCTTCCAAACCGCTTTTGTCAAAAACACTGGCAAGCACGTGCCTTACTTTGACACGATCATCTATCCTCTCCACGACATTGACGCTCATAACATCTTCCCCCTTTGTTTCTTTTTAAATAAATTGTCTAAAAACCGTTTCAAAACCTCCCATTCTCCAGTTTTGCAGCATCAGGCAATTTGACCAGACTGTTTACCTGTCATGTGTTCTATTTCAACTCTGATGATAAGCGTATTTTTTACTTTGGTTTTCGGATAGTCAAATGTTCCATCTGAATATTGCGCCATGATAATATCCAAGGCAGCACATTTTGCCTCAAAATCGTCAACAAAGTAAGCTTTTCCAGAACCGATTACACTTTTATATTTTATTCCCCACTCACATGGGTTATCCGCTTTTATGGGTTCGCAGTCAATATCGAATTCAAAACAGACCGTATGGTTCCTTTTAAGAATATCGATCTTTCTGCCTTTATTTGCTGAATGAAAATAGAGTGTATTGTCTTTGTATCCGAAGCATAAGGGTACAATATATGGACGGTTCTCATCAAGGAGCCCCAGCCTGCAGACCACAGACCTTTGGATGATGGATTCGATTTTGACGCAGTCTGTAATTTCCTTGTCTTTTCTCCGCATGATGATTCCTATCTCCTTTAAAAGTATGATTCCAGGTTGTTTATAGTTCTTTTCGAATTGGGTCGTCAAACAGGAAAATCCAACACGACTTGAGGCGAAAATATTTTCAAAAAGCAGAAATGCTAGAAAAAAAGTTGTTTTGACACGAGCGGCATCTACATATATAGACAAGAGCATTCAGTCCGGTCTGATACCCCACCTCCCTCGTTATCAAGGGCTCGCAGTAGACGACTACGGCTTTGCCCTTGATGCCTTGGATTGGGGCATCCTGTATTCGATCAATCAGGGTAATACTTACTATTATCCAATCATTAATTCAAGAGGGTGCGTTATAAAACATGTTCGACTTATGGATCGTGAGCATAATTTTCATTCTGGGCATGTGCATTGGAAGTTTTTTAAATGTCTGTATCTACAGACTGCCTGTTTCAATATCGATTGTGGATCCCCCCCGTTCAATTTGTCCAAACTGCAACAGTCATATACCATTTTACGACAATATCCCTGTTTTAAGTTATCTTTGGCTTAAAGGCCGATGCCGATATTGTAATATGTCGATATCTTTTCGCTATCCGCTGGTGGAGTTCATGGGCGGAATCGTAGCGGTGAATGTTTTTTTTACGTCGGGCGTGTCCATGGAAGGCCTGATATATTTTGTCTTTATTTCATCCCTGGTTGTCATAACTTTTATTGATATTGATCATAAAATCATACCCGACATCATCACACTTCCGGGAATTCCCATCGGTCTTGTCGCTTCTTTTGCTTTGCCGGCCGTGACGTTCAAAGAATCGTTGCTGGGCCTGCTGATCGGCGGGGGCAGTCTGTTGTGTGTTGCCTGGGTATACACCCTGATTACCCGTAAAGACGGAATGGGTGGCGGTGATATCAAGCTGCTGGGGATGATTGGAACCATTATCGGCTGGAAAGGCGTTATCTATACAATTTTTATTTCGTCGATGGTGGGGACATGCGTCGGCATGATAATGATACTGGCCAAAGGCAAAAATATGAAATTTGCGATTCCATTCGGTCCATTTCTGTCCATTGGTGCAATTTCATATATTTTCTTTGGAGCGAAAATTCTTCACTGGTACTTCAATTTACTATAGCCACTTTAAGGTACAAATCGCCCCGTTGTCCGTCGGATGTTGTTTTGCCCAAACCTTTCAACCGCAGCTTGCTCCCTTCTTTTACACCCGGGGGAACGATGACTTTGATAATCTGTTTCTTAAATCCCCAGGGGATATTGACCAACTTTTGTGTCCCGGCAAGGGCTTCGAATGATGAAACGGAAATCGTACCATAGAGATGGGGGTCATTTCCAGGACCCACAGGCCGGATAACCTGCAAGCGATGGGTTTTTCTTTTTGCGGTGACCCGGCGAACTCTATCGGTCACTCCTGTCCCGGGCAATGCAAGCAAAATCTTTAGGAAAACGATTCCAAAAACAAAACCGCCGACATGCGCCCACCATGCAATCCCGCCGGCACCGCCATGGCTTCCTGTTGCATTTAGAAACTGGATAACAAACCAAAGACCCAGGAAGAAAAAAGCGGGAATTTCAATAAACCAGGGTATGATAATAATGGGGATCAGTGTTAATATTTTGGCATGGGGGTGAAGAATCAAATACGCTCCCATGACACCCGCAACGGCCCCGCTGGCTCCGATGGTGGGCATGTTGGAATGAAAATTGAGAACAAGATGGGAAAGACCGGATGTGATTCCGCAAAGCAGGTAAAAAGCGATGTACCGAAAAGGGCCGAGACGATCTTCGATGTTATCCCCAAAAATATAAAGGAACCACATATTGCCAAGAAGGTGAAAGAACCCGCCGTGTAAAAACATGAAAGAGAACAGGGAGAACAACTGGTGGCCCGTTGAAAAGTAAGATGCGATTTGAGGGACCGAATATCTGGCGGGAACAAGACCGTAGATATAGATGAAGCGATTTAAATCAACCCCCTGGGACATTTCAAACAGATAAATGACAACGTTGATACCGATGATCGTATGATTTACAACCGGGTAATTTTTTGAAGGTATGGTATCGCGTATCGGTATCATAGCAACTCATCAGCTGCCTTTACCCGCATACTGATATCCACACATCTTGCAGAATGGGTCAGTGCCCCTGCGGATATGATATCTGCACCGGTATCTGCCAGGGATTTGAGAACGCTTTTTTTTACATTTCCGGACACCTCCACCACCGCCCTTCCATCAATATGTGTTATGGCGTCTTTTATCTGTTGAACATTCATGTTGTCGAGCATAATAACATCAGCCTCGGCTTCAAGGGCTTCCTCGACCTGCTTTTTGCTGGACACCTCCACCTCTATCTTTGACAGGTGCGACAATTCAGTCCGGATACGATCCACAGCTTTTTTTATGCCGCCACAGGCCGCAATGTGGTTGTCTTTAATTAAGACGCCATCGTACAACCCCATCCGGTGGTTATGGGCGCCCCCCACCCTGACAGCATATTTTTCCAATACACGCCAGCCCGGAGTGGTCTTGCGGGTATCCACCAGGCGAGATCTCTTCCCTGCAAGTTCCTTGACATAAGAGCGGACAAAGGTGGCCACCCCTGAGAGATGTTGAAGAAAATTCAAGGCGGTTCGCTCACCTGAAAGCAGAGCCCGGAGTCTGCCTTCAACATCCGCGATGGTGTCACCCGGTTCTAGGGCATCTCCATCCTTATATTCAGACCTCAATATGACTTTGGGATCAAGATGCTGAAAAACCCGGGTGACGATCTCCAGTCCGGCAACAACCAGGGGTTCTTTGGCGATGATTAGGCCTCTTCCCTCAAGATTCGGATCGATAAGATTATTGGTGGTAATGTCTCCCGGACCGATATCTTCTTTTAGCGCTATTTCGATGAGATGCTGTATTGAGTCCATGATAAATTCTTTTCACATTCATTTCGGGTAACATGAAATATTTCACTCTAAGCCTCGAGTTCCTTGATCTTATCCAGATTCATCTGAAGTTTCTCCTGCTTCTGTATAAAGGTCTCGTGCTTTTCCTTGACTTTTGCCACCACATGTTCAGGTGCTTTGCTGAGAAAATCCTCATTGTTAAGTTTTTTTGAAACCTTGGTCAATTCATTGGTCAGTTTGTTGATTTCCTTTTCAAGGCGCTGCATCTCTTGTTTAAAATCGACAATTCCTTCTAATGAGACAAAAATCGTAGCATCTTTGACAACAGACGTTGCAGCCGATTTTGGCCGGTGTCCCGGACTTTCAACAGACAGGGATTTTAATCTGGCAAGGTTGATGATCATGTCCGTGGACTGTTGAATCGTTTCCCTTGTTGAATCTTCCTGTGAATGGACCGAAACATCCAGGGACAACATGGGCGAAATGTTCATCTCTCCCCTGATGTTTCTTATTCCTGTTATTATATCCGAGATGAACCCCATTTTTGATTCTGCCTCCTCATCTTGGACCAGGCCGTCAACAGGGTCGGCATCCAAAGGGAAGGTCGCTTTCATGATGGTTCCTTGTGTGCCCGGAAGTTTATCCCAGATTTCCTCTGTAATAAACGGTATAAAAGGGTGAAGCAGAATAACGGTATCGTGCAGAACACGCCACAGCACACTAAGGGTTGCCTCCTTGCGGCTTTCCCCCTCTTTTCCGTACAAAGCGGGTTTGACGGCTTCAAGATACCAGTCACAGAACTCATGCCACACAAATTTGTAAAGGGCGCCTGCTGCATCATTGAATCTGTAACTGTCCAGGGATTCGGAAACGTTGACGGTAACATGGGAGAGTCTGGACAGAATCCAGCGGTCAGCAAGAGAAAGGGGTTCATCCGGTATGTTTTTATACGCTTTATCTATGTGCATCAGGGCAAAGCGGGTGGCATTCCAGATCTTGTTGATAAAATTTCTGTAACCTTCAACACGCTTTTCCGACATCTTGACGTCTCTGCCCTGTGCTGCAAAAGCGGCCAGGGTAAACCGGAATGCATCGGTTCCATAGTGGTTGATAATGTCCAAAGGATCGATGACATTTCCCGTTGACTTGCTCATTTTTTTGCCGTCTTCGTCACGCACCAGGGCGTGAACATAAACATCTTTAAACGGTACATCCCCCATGAAATAGATGCCCATCATCATCATTCTGGCAACCCAGAAAAAGAGGATGTCAAAACCGGTCACAAGTACGGATGTGGGATAGAACAATTTTAAGAGCGACGTCTCTTCCGGCCACCCCATGGTTGAAAACGGCCATAGAGCGGAGCTGAACCAGGTGTCCAGAACATCTGTCTCCCGTACAAGATCTGCTCCGCCGCACGCCGGGCATATCCGGGGTGTGTCCATGGCGACGATAATCTCCTTGCACGCCCCGCATGTCCATGCCGGAATCTGATGCCCCCACCATATCTGCCTTGAAATGCACCAGTCTTTAACATTGTTCATCCATTCAAAATATGTCTTCGTCCATATTTCGGGAATGATCCTGGTGTCGCCATTCTTGACGGCATCCATTGCCTTTTCCGCAAGGGGGCCGGTTTTAATAAACCACTGTTTTGATAAATTCGGCTCAATGATGGTATTGCATCGATAACAGTGTCCGATGCTGTGTTTATAAGGTTCTATTTTTTCAAGGAGCCCCGCTTTTTTAAGTGCTTTAACCACGGCGTCCCTGCAATTGAACCGGTCAAGCCCTTTAAACTTGCCGGCTTCGGCTGTCATGCAGCCGTCGTCATCGATAACTTTGATCCGTTCCAGGTTGTGGCGATTGCCGATTTCAAAGTCATTGGGGTCATGGGCCGGTGTAATCTTCAATGCTCCCGTTCCAAAGGACGTGTCCACATATTTATCTTTGATGATGGGGATCTTTCTGTTCATCAGGGGAAGAATGACCTGGTGAAACTCGATGCCGTGATAGCGCTCATCATCAGGATTTACGGCCACCGCAGTATCTCCCAGCATGGTTTCAGGTCGGGTCGTTGCAACAACGACACCACCTTTTCCATCTGTAAAAGGATATCGGATATGATATAAATAACCGTCATGCTCTTCATGCTCGACTTCAAGATCGGCAAGGGCTGTATGGCAGCGGCCGCACCAGTTAATAATGTAATTGCCGCGGTAGATAAGACCGTCATGGTACAGGGTTACGAAAACCTTTCGGACGGCTTTCGAAAGGCCTTCGTCCATGGTAAAGCGCTCTCTATCCCAGTCACATGAAGCGCCAAGACGTTTAAGCTGATTGATAATTGCACTGCCATACTCACCTCGCCACTCCCAGACCGCCTCGATGAATTTTTCCCTGCCAACCTGGTGGCGATCCATCCCTTCGCTTGCGAGTTTTTTTTCAACAACATTTTGGGTGGCGATTCCTGCATGGTCGGTTCCGGGCATCCACAAGACATTATCCCCCCGCAATCTTCTGTAACGGCAGAGAATATCTTGCAATGTACTATTGAGGGCATGTCCCATGTGAAGAACACCGGTGACATTTGGGGGGGGAATTACGATGGAATATCCTTTCCGGTCGTTGTCCGCCGCATCGGCCGCGAACAGTCCTTCTTTTTCCCAGAAATCGTACCATCGTTTTTCAACATCATGGGGATCATAACTTTTATTTAGAAGATTAGAACTCATACCTTAATACTCCCTGTTCATAACTGGTTCCGGACAGCACACAGCATCCGATACTGCTAAAAAATGGAAAAGGGGATTATTGCATAATCCCCGGGTTTTTACCATTTAGTTTTTTGACATGATCAGGTTCAGCAGGCCGGACGTTCTTGGCGGCCAAAAGAACAATTATTTCTCACTGCCCGATTCCTCTTCGAGCAAAATGTTTTTCAGCCTTTCTATTTCCTTCTTAACTGTCTTTTCAATCACTTCAACAAGAATACCATCGATTTTTTCGTAAAACATCTTTTTTATGACGCGTTCTAATGCCGACTCTATCTGTTCGTCGGATATCCTGCCGGCTTCCAGGGAACCTTCCGGAATATCTTCTCCTGTTTCGAGCTCAATCCCCAATGAATCGGCGAAATCATCTTTCAGGGATGGATCCTTGGACACTTCTTTGTCTAATTCCTCATCAAAGTCAATGGTTTCTTCAAAAAGATCGCTTTCTAAGCCAGGGATATCGTCCGATTCCGGTGAAGGGTCGTCAGTGGCAAAAATAGACTCGCCGATTTCCTCTATTTCCGTGGGTGCGTCGCCGGGTTCCGGGATAAGTTCGATGATCTCCTCATCTTCGTCGGGTTCAATGGAAATTTCTTCGACAGTATCCATCAGGTCGATAATTTTATCATCATTTTGTGATGTATCGATTATCTCATCCGTTAGTTCAAAAATTTCCTCATCTTCAACGGATTCTTCTGTTTCAGTAAGGACGATTTCCTCTTGATCTTCTATGGGAAGTTCCTCAACAGCATCTAAAAGGTCGAGTATGTCATCATCGTCTTCCGGCCCACTTTCTATCTCTTCCTTGAGCTCGATGATCTCTTCATCTTCCGCCGGTTCCGTCCTTTCAGTGTTTTTGTCGGGCTCACCATTGATTGTCATATCACCCCCCCGTTTCCCAGAAAAGGCCATGCATTATTACGAAATAAATATCCCAGAATTCAAAAAAATTTATCATAGGGACCCTAGTGTGTCAAGATATTTGCATTTTACGAACTTGACGTTTGCAAATTGCAGGTATAAGAAATCTTATGCGCTACTTTTTTATTGAACAAGCAAAAAGCACGGGGTCGACTTTCATTATCACCGGTTCCGATGCCAGGCACATTAAGACGGTGCTACGTCTGAAACCCGGTGATAAAATTGGTCTTTTAGACGGAAAAGGATTTGAATACGAAGCCGAAGTCGTCGATTTGTCCGCCGGAAGGGTCAAGGTGTCGGTGATTCGCCGTTTTCCTTTGGAAGCAGAATCCCCCGTTCAAATTACGGTTGTTCAAGGGTTTTTAAAAGAAAAGAAAATGGACGGCCTTGTTCGACAACTCAGTGAACTCGGCATCATAAAATGGATACCTTTTATCGCCGATAGATCCGTCCCGAGACCTGACAAAAAACAGCTTTTGGCACGCATGAAACGGTGGGGAAAAATTTCAAAAGAAGCCATCAAGCAGTGTAAGCGGGGCTGTATTATGGAAATTGGCGACACGGTATCCTTCGAAGAAATATTGAATCTTTCTCAGGCCGCCGACCTTAAGATCGCTTTTTGGGAAGATGAATTGCAACCGCTCAATGCCAAATTACCGGGGTCTGATTGTAAAATCAAAAAAATTTATGTGTTGCTTGGACCTGAAGGCGGTTTTACCAAGCAGGAGATTGAATGTGCCCGGGATCGGGGGTTTGTCACCGCGAGTTTGGGGCCGCGGATCCTAAGATCCGAAACAGCGACGGTTGCAGCTTGTGTTTTACTCCAGCATCTTTTTGGCGATATGTGATAAAAAGATCTTGACAAAAAAAACGGCTTCTAATATTTTTCCTATTTATCTCAAATTACGCCGAGGTAGCTCAGTCGGTAGAGCAGGGGACTGAAAATCCCCGTGTCGGCAGTTCGATTCTGTCCCTCGGCACCAATAATATCAAGAAGTTGCAAGATTTTTACAGACCCCATTTTTATTTGGCAACCATCTTGTCCCCACCCTATCCCCACTTTTTCGCATCTTAACTCATGTGCTGGATTTATTATCTTTGAATTTAGATTTAAGGAGGGGGGGGGCTTCTTAAAAGACCCACCCCATGGCCCTGTGTAAGAGGATGTCATATATACATATTCTCACACACTCAGATCCTTCCCAACATTGTCGTCCGTACCTGAATATACTTTTAAATTTTTTTAGGCCCATTTTCTGATAAGCATGTCTCTTTACAAGGGCATTTAATGTTAAATGTGTCCGTCCTCTTGGCCCATCCAACCCCAATCAATTCAAATCAAGGAACCCTTCAGCAAATTTTCCATGAGACATTGTCGATATGCACATATTTAAAAGAATTCCCGGGGTGCAAACGATAGCCGG
>PVMS01164169.1_pt1 | contig 12820 bp, 12 predicted proteins | sample 1853461 | NCBI WGS metagenome assembly PVMS01 (sample SAMN08582032, study PRJNA380276) | Marine sediment metagenome, whole genome shotgun sequencing project. | isolation source: ocean sediment barecode stripped | collected 2017 | reverse complement strand
TGATTGCGCCATCATTCCACCGGCTGTTGGGCTTATCATTTGAAATTAAGAGGAATCTGAATTAAATTAACCTCCAGTTTGTCGAAATGAATTAAAATCTTTACATAATGATTTAGTCATTGGAAATTGGGCTTTTATTTTATGGTTGGTATTCATTAAAATTCTGAGATCTCGATGTGGTATAGTTAATTGAGTCGGAATAGTAATAGTGCAGATATATAGTGAGGAGTGTTGAAATGAGCGAGCAGACAAAGTATTTACTTGATGAGTCCCACATTCCCGAGGCCGGGTACAATATCAACGCTGATTTACCGGTCGCTCTCGATCCAGTTTTAAGTCCAATGACAATGGAGCCGGCAACACCGGATGATTTCGCTCCACTTTTTCCGATGAGCTTAATCCTGCAGGAAGTCAGCAGTGAACGCTGGATCGAAATCCCCGAACCGGTACGGGAGGTATACTCTCTCTGGCGGCCAACACCCCTGTTTCGAGCCAGGCGATTAGAAGCTGCCTTAGATACGCCAGCTCATATTTACTACAAGTATGAAGGAGTTAGCCCGGTAGGTTCTCACAAGCCGAACACGGCCGTTGCCCAAGCATTTTTTAACAAGGATGCTGGGATCAAGGCTATGACAACCGAAACTGGGGCTGGACAGTGGGGATCTGCGCTTGCCTATGCCTGCAATCTCTTCGGAATTGATTTGGAAATCTACATGGTTAATGTTTCGTACCAGCAGAAGCCATACCGGCGGATTATGATGGAGACATATGGGGCTGAAGTATATGCCAGCCCTTCTACAAGGACCCAGTCGGGTAAGGGTATTTTAGCTCAAGATCCGGAGTCCCCTGGCTCTCTTGGAATAGCTATTTCTGAAGCCGTCGAAGCCGCTGCGACATCTGGCGGCAGCAAGAAGTATGGTATTGGCTCGGTTCTAAATCACGTGCTGCTACACCAGACCGTTATCGGTCAAGAGGCGCTTGAACAGATGGAGTTAGCCGGAGAATATCCTGACATCCTGGTAGGCTGTACCGGCGGAGGTTCAAATTTTGCCGGGCTTGCTTATCCTTTCATCCACAAAATGCTCACAGAGAGCAATGATGTACGAATTATCGCCGCTGAACCATCTGCCTGCCCTACTTTAACAAAAGGAAAATTCACCTACGATTTCGGAGACACGGCCGCTGTGGCGCCTGTCGTGAAGATGTATACGCTTGGCCATACCTTCGTGCCTGCCGGGATCCATGCCGGAGGGCTGCGCTATCATGGCATGGCCCCAACATTGAGTTCCCTTGTTGATCAAGGTTTGATGGAGGCTAAGGCCGTAGACCAGCTGTCTACCTTTGAGGCGGCCGTTCAGTTTGCCAGGAGTGAAGGCATCGTGGCTGCACCGGAAGCAGCCCATGCCATCAGAGTTGCCGTCGATGAGGCATTAAAGTGCAAGGAAACGGGAGAGAAAAAAGTTATCCTGTTTAACTTAAGCGGTCACGGACATTTTGATATGTCCGCCTACCAAGCATACTTGAGTGGTGGGCTGAAGGATTATGATTATCCCGAGGAGGCTGTGGCTGAGGCAATGACCCATTTACCTGATGTCGCTTAGCCAAACCCTAAAAGTAATAAACAGATAAAGTCAACAGCAGGGGCGATTTGTTCAGGTAATTAGTCTAGCTGGAGATGGCCTGCATTACTGTGTCCAGATCCTTATCGCCACGGCCGCTTAAGTTAACGATGATTATCTCATCAGAACGCATCTTGGGGGCCCGCTTTAAGGCTTCGGCAACTGCGTGAGCAGACTCCAGGGCCGGTATAATTCCCTCAGTTTCAGAGAGGAGCTTGAAGGCGGCTAGCGCTTCCTCGTCTGTGGCATAGGTATATCCTGCCCTCTCCTGATCTCGAAGCAAGGCGTGTTCGGGCCCGACACTGGGGTAATCAAGCCCGGCACTGATGCTGTGGGTCTCCAAGATTTGGCCGTCGGGCGACTGCATCACATAGCTTTTAGTCCCATGAAGCACTCCGGGCCGGGCCACCTTCATGTCGGCAAATCTCGCAGCATGGCGGCCAGATGCGATGCCTTCTCCACCAGCCTCAACCCCTAATAAATCCACCGAGAGATCCCCCAGGAATTCGTGATAGATGCCAATGGCATTGCTGCCGCCGCCTACACAGGCAATGATGAGATCGGGTAAGCGGCCGCATCTCTCCAGGATCTGTCGTCGGGTCTCTACCCCGATAACGCTTTGGAAGTCCCGGACCATCATTGGATACGGATGGGGTCCAAGAACCGATCCCAATAAATAATGGGTGTCATTTACATTGGTTACCCAGTCGCGAATCGATTCGTTTATAGCATCCTTTAAAGTCCGACTGCCGCTTTCGACTGGCCTGACTTCAGCGCCTAGAAGCTCCATTCGGAATACGTTGGGCCGCTGTCGATCCATGTCGACAGTTCCCATATATACAATGCACTTAAGATCTAATAAGGCGCACGCGGTCGCAGCAGCTACACCATGTTGGCCGGCGCCAGTTTCAGCGACGATCCGGCTCTTTTCCATCCTTCGAGCCAGAAGCGCCTGGCCCAGGGCGTTGTTTATCTTGTGGGCCCCGCTGTGGTTTAAATCCTCCCGCTTCAGATAAATTTGTGCGCCGCCCAGCAGCTGGCTCAGCCGTACGGCATGGGTTAAAGGTGTTGGCCGGCCGACATAATTGTGCAGGAGATCCTCAAATTCATTTTTAAATTGTGAATCCTTTTGAGCCTTCTGATATTCGAAAGTCAGCTCCTTCAAAGCAGGCATCAATGTCTCGGGCACAAACTGTCCGCCGTAGGGACCAAACTTTCCATGTTCATCGGGAACTGCTGGCATAATTTTCCTGTTCCTATTAAAAACGGTGAACAACTTTATGTTAAGCGATTCTTGGCTGCTCTAATAAATGCTTTTACTAAAGCTGGGTCCTTCTTCCCCGGCTTTCTTTCTACACCACTGGACACATCGACAGCATAAGGGCGAACTTCTTCAATTGCCCCTGATACATTCATTGGATTCAATCCGCCAGCTAGCATTAATCCCGGAATATCGGCCGTCAGCTGGCGGGCTATATCCCAATCGACAACGAGACCGGTTCCTCCAGGCATGCTAGGATGATATGAGTCGATCAGCAGCGACGGCGAATTATTCGACTTAATTGGAGGGATATACCATTCAACCTCAACATTGGCAACCGATAACGAGCTTGGTTTAAGGGCCTTGTAGCTTCGTCCATATAGGGGGGAAGCGGGATCGCCTATGTAGGATGGCGGTTCGTCCCCATGCATCTGGGCCAGGTCAAGGGCGCAGTACTCTAAAACCTCAGCCATCCGCTCAGGGGAATCATCAACAAATACACCAACCAGGATGGGTGGATGTTCCAGGGATTGAACTTCATGACTAATATGGCGAACTTTATCCGCGTGGATAAACCGCTTACCTTTTGGGTAAAAGACAAAACCGAGATAATCAGCCCCAGCCCTCGCCGCAGACAAGGCATCCTCCAAATTTGTTAATCCACAGATCTTAACCCTGGTCTCTTTTCCTTGAGAATCTAGATTACTCGGTTCGATCAAGTTCCACTCTTTGATAGGCGGCAAAATATAGCTTCGTTAAGGAATGAATCATAGGTGACAATCATATTGACATAAATCAATCTGCCAGGTCGGCGGCAATTTCCAAATCACCTTCTTCGACAGCCGATGTTGGTCGCGGGCGATGCTGCTCGATAAGCGGTGTCACCTGGTTAGCAAATTCCCTGGTTTTCATAACATTTAGTTTTTCAAACAGAAACTCAAACTGCTCTTGAAGCACATGCCCTAAATTTTCCCTAACTGATAAGTCAACATCCCACCAATCCTTTTTAAAAGGGCCAATAGCTTTCTTACGGATTGAGTAAATAAACTGCTCTTCGCTCTTACCTTCCTTCCATTCAACCTTGTGGTGGGTTAACACATAATCATATGCTGATTGAACCAAATCCCGTGGCAAGTTTTCATATATAATATTTTGGAAGTTGGTTGCCAGGTGAATCTCAATTGTGTCTACCTCAGGAAATTTGTTGAAGGCGCTGGGCGGGAGGGTCGAGGCGCCATGTTGGACCGCACCTCCAAGCCCATACTCCTTCCGTGATATCCTGCTCAGCTCCCCGAGAGTTTCAAAATCGACATTGACCTTGGCCAGGGTGCCATCGGGTAAAACAATACCGCCGTGACTGGTTCCAGTTTGAACGGATATTTTTGATATTCCGGTAACGTCACCGATCTCATCGATATAACCAGCCATGAAAGCATGTAGCTCAGGGACGGTGGAATTTTGCCCACCTACTTCCCCGATCTCGCCTCCAAGTGAAATCGTTATCCCATCTGGTTCGCAATCACGTACAAACCGCGTTAACGCAGAGCATATTTTAAAATTCCTTTCCTGCTGCATAGGCAACGATTCATAATTGAGGTCTACCAAAGTCGAGGTATCGATGTCAATATTATAAAAGCCAGCCTCAATGGATTCGGCAATGAGGTCACGGAGAGCGCTCAATTCGCGGTCAGGATCGCTGGCGAAGCTTTTTGCCGAAACTTGAAAATGGTCCCCCTGGATGAACAGAGGTCCCCTATAACCTTCCTTGATAGCTGCACCCAAAATGGATGACACGTATTCGGCCGGTCGCTGAGCAGTGTATCCCATCTCGCTTCTTGCTATTTCGAAGATCATAGCGCCTACATCCAGCTTCTTTGCCGCCCTGAAAACGGATCTTGAGGTATTGAAGTTCATCGCTCTGACATTTATCGCCGGAACAGTCATGCGATGGGGCAGCTGTCCTTTTCCGGCAGCCATGTACAGCTCGTGAATTGAAGCCGGATGGATGCCTAGCTCTTGGCCGATTTCCCAGATCCACCAACGGGCCGTGTCGCGGACCAACCCATCAGCGAAGACAGCGTTGTAAACTAGGCTGTCAATGGACTCCCTCATTCTTCGTTCATCGATAACCCTGATGTTATCACCAGCAAGAGAAACAGCCTTCTTTTGTGTAATAACTAAATCATCAACGCTCTTAACAATCATCTCGTTTTTCTCGGTAAAGCTAGATAAATCCGCTAGTTTCAAACGGTCAGAAAAAAAATAAAAATGGGGCTCAATTTACAAGATTATTATCTATTTGAATCTAAATAGATAACGATCGGCCGCAGGCGTCCACTCGGCAGTTGATCTTGATTCAATGGCAGATTTCCATTTTAGAACTCGAGTAATTATATTGCTTTAGGTGCAAAAGCCAATCACTATTCTCGAGAATATTTATACCAGAAACAGATTTACGTAAAGAATATTGATAAAGGAAAAGTCAGGGGGTTGGAGAACGGTTTAGGGCCGATGGCTACCTGCCAGGTCAATAGCCGCTGTCGCGGTCCACTAAGTTTATCAGTGGTTCAAAATTGAGATAGCGCCTAAGATTTTCCACAAAAACATCGATAGCCCGGTTGTCATAGTGAGGTGTAAAGCCACTTATATGAGGAGTTATGGTTACATTGGACATTGACCAGAGAGGGCTGTCGGATGGTAAGGGCTCTTCCTCAAAGACATCTAATCCCGCACCGGCAATCCACTCGTTATCTAAAGCCCGGATCAGAGCAGCCTCATTGATTATTTCTCCTCTACCAACGTTGACCAGGAAGCAATTTGGCTTCATAGCTTTGAATAATTCCTCGCCGAGCAGGTGATGGGTTTTGGGTGTAAGCGGAAGGGTAACAACGATGTAATCACACTCAGTGATAACCAAACGAGTGGCCTCAGTAGGATAGATCCTGTCAGCCATCATCCCCTCAGGATCCCCGGTTCCGGGAATGGTATATCCAGGGTCGACAATAGATTTTGCGTCACGCTTTGTCACGAGAATCGTCATACCAAAACCCCGGGCTAATCGGGCGACCTCCCTACCCAGGCTCCCATAGCCCAAGATACCAAGCGTTTTTCCACGGAGCTCGTCAGGTAAAAACAAATTCCATCGTCCTTTAGGCCATTCATGTTGGCGCTGGTATTCGTACCAGCGGTCAACTCTGTTAGCAAAGGAAAGAATCTGGGCCATCACGTATTGGCCCATATTTGGTGCGTGGATGCCGCTGGTGGTCGTTATCTTTACATCGCTATCCCAAAGTGGTTTATGGCTGAGATGATTAACACCTGCCGAATGAAGCTGGATCCAGCGTAATTCCGGGGCCTCGCTTTTATTAGGGACAGCGTTCATCGCATACACGATCTCGGCGTCAGTGATCAAATCTGAAGGCCATTCCCGGTCTTCTATTTTTCGCTTTTCAACGCTGATCTGCGATGATACATCAAGGATCTTTTGGAGGAGGGGGTCAGGTATTTTTGTTGGAATAAGCACCTTAGTCATTTTTGTTTCTCACATTTTAGGCATAATTATTTTTTATTACCAAATTAATTTTCGCTCAAGTTAACATGGATTTTCTTGATTGAGCAGTATATCGTGCTGGCTCCACGGAAAAAACTCAGATAATATCGATGTCATAAGATTTTTTCTCGAGTAAATTAACGCGAGCTCTGATCAGCAGAGTCAGTGTTGAAAAAACATGCTACCTGGACATCAATCTTGCGTAGATCATTATACTGTAAAGGACATATGATCAATACTGATAAAATCCGTTTCGGAGGAATTCATGAGAAGAGGATCTATATTTGCAGGTTTCATCTTTATTCTAGTTGGGCTATTCTTTTTGCTGCTGCCCCTGTTCCCCAACCTTTCAGCGAATTTCAACATTGAAGAGCAATGGCCGCTAATCATCGTAGCCATCGGAGGGTTGTTTCTTCTTGGCGCATTGATCGGCGCTCCTGATTTAGCCATCCCTGGTTCGATCCTTACAGGTCTTGGTTTAATGATGTATTACCAGAATGCCAACGACGTCTGGGAAACATGGGCTTATTCCTGGACACTGATAACCGGTTTTGTTGGTGTTGGTGTAATCATCAGCCAGACTTTAGAAGGCAAATGGCGAAATGGCCTGAAGGACGGTGGTCGCCTAATCATCATTAGCCTGGCCATGTTTATTATTTTCGGCTCCTTTTTTGGAGGATTTGGCAGCATCAACATTGTTCTAGCAACTGGCTTGATAGCAGTGGGTATTTGGCTTCTGGTTAAGAATCTCTTCTTCCGTGAGAAATCAGACGATCCAGAGGAGAAGAACGAAGACAAACTCTTGGATGATCCTGTAAAAAAGGGTTGAACAGCTTGATGCGAAGATCGATGCAACCTTTCTTATTAACTCGCGTATTGATTTATGACAACGGTTAAGTGACTTGGAGGAAAATAAAAATGAGTGAAAAACAGCTATTACGTTCGAAGGAAGATCGCATGATATCTGGGGTATCCGGCGGATTAGCCGAATACCTCAATGTAGACCCTGTTTTGGTGAGGTTATTCTTTGTCCTACTGGCCCTAAGTACGGGTTGGGGTTTTATTATTTACATTCTCCTGGCCATCCTGATGAAGGAAGAAGCGCCAGTAGCAAAAGCCAACAGCTTTGATCCCGAAGAGATCGTAATAAAGGAAAGTTGATTATCTCTAGGTAATACCTGACGTCCAGGTTGGTCCTGGATTCCTAGAGCTGTCTGGAAAAGCGACCGCTAGCTGAGGCTGCGGTCGTTTTTCATTGGATGGCAGAGGGGTATAATCTCCTTATGGCATCTCTGTTTCAAAAATTACGTACTCTGGTGCGGGCGACGCTTCATGAAATGGCCGATGAAGCGATACAAAAAAGTGATTTAGCTGTTTATGATGATTACATTCGCCAAGGGGGGAGAGAGCTCAAGGAGTTTAAAAACACCATAACCCCAATGATAGCCCAGGTTAAAACAACTAAACGAAGACGAGAAAACCTGGCCAATAAAGCGGCCGAGCTCGATTTTTTGGTTGATGAATTTTTGAAGACCGGCCGGAATACCGAAGCCATGGTCTCACAAAAACAACTGACTTCTACCCTTGACTTGATCGAAGCATATGACGGTTCGTTGGAACGTCAGGTCGCTGCGGCGGAACAATTAGATGATGTAAGAATCAAGTTAGAAGGTCGATTAGCCATCGCAAAACAAGAGCGGGAGGAGCTGGCCTTTTTGCTGCAGCTGGCCAAAGCTAAAGAAGTTTCTACCAAGGCCATGAAATCGCTCGATGCGCTTATGGGCTACGGCGATCAGGAAATTTCTTCGGCCGCGGAAAACATTCGTAAGAGGTTGGATCACGCTGATGCATCGTGGGAGGTACAGGCCAGTAGTCTGGACAATCAATTGGACAGCGCCATGCATGATCTGGAAGTAGAGGCTGAATTAGCTGCTCGAATGGAAAGGCTAGGCATATAATGCTGGTCATCAGGTGAAGCCCCTTATTCTTGTTATCGGGAGAGGAGAGGTTCGTGAACTATGAAAGTTGCATTGGTTCACGACTGGATGAATCAAATCGGTGGGGCTGAAGATGTTTTAGAGGTCCTGGTTGAGCTTTTTCCGGAAGCGCCAATTTTTACATCTCTCTACGCAGCCGATAAGATGCCAGACCATTGGCAGCAGTGGGAAATTCACACCTCTTTCATAGACCGGCTTCCCTTATCCCACCGGCGCCAGCAAATCTATTTTCCGCTATATCCGCTGGCTTTTGAACAGTTCAACCTGAATGATTTTGACTTAATTCTCAGTAATAAAAGCGGCTTTTGCCATGGCGTCATAAGTGATGAAAAGACCAGACATATCTGTTACTGCCTCACTCCAACGCGATATGTTTGGCGCTACCAACAATACGCAGAACAAGAGAATATCAGCCGGCCAGTCAGGCTGCTGCTCCAGCCGTTCTTAATTGGTCTGAGAAAATGGGATCGCCTGGCGGCCGATCGCGTTGACCATTTCATCGCCATATCAAATACTGTCCGTCGGCGAATCGCCAGGGTCTACCAGCGCGATTCGACTATTATTCACCCACCGGTCGATACCGACCGGTTCGAACCGGCAACGAAAATAGAGGATTATTATTTGATGGTGGGCCGTCTGGTGCCATACAGAAGAATCGACTTATTGATTGAAGCATTTAACATAATCCAAAAACCTCTGGTTATTGCCGGTGCAGGCCGGGACCGCCAGAGGCTAGAGGGGATGGCAGAGTCAAACATCACTTTTTTGGGTTATGTTGACGAGGACAAGCTGCCTGATCTCATGGCAAGATGCCGGGCGTTTTTGTTTCCTGGAGAAGAGGATTTTGGCATAGCACCCATCCAGGCCATGGCTGCCGGGAGGCCGGTAATAGCCTATAAAGCCGGCGGAGCTGTAGAGACAGTGACAGCGGACACAGGACGACTATTTGCTGAACAATCTGTAACTGCTATTATCAATGCAGTCGAGGAGTTTGATCCGTTATCGGTCGATGTGGCCAGGCTAAGAGAGCAGGCTTTGATGTTTGATACTAAGGTATTTAAGCGAAGGCTGAACGATTTTATCGAGATGAAAATGGCCATCGAGCAGTGAATCTATGGAATTTAGGACATATTGGCGAGTTCTCAAGCGAAGATGGTTGATAGTTTTAATACCAGCGATCATAGTGATGGCTGTCGGCTTGATAACTTACGATAAACCGGAACCTAGCTACAATGCTGGAATTCGATTTATTGCTGGCCAGGCGCCATCTCCGCTGGCGGTTGAATCTGATGAGGAACGGCTGGCCAACTGGCAGACGTCGGAATATATAGTAAATACGCTGTCAACCTGGGTGCGGAGCGGCCAATTCGCCGAATTAGTTAGCGAGAGCTTGAGGGAAGAGGGAATCGAAGTTCCAGCCCAATCGATTCAGCCTGGAATCGCTGCCGATGACGCCCGCAGTATTTTGACTCTGAGCCTTACATATAACGATCCAGTCATTTTAGAAAAGATATTAAGTATGGCAGCTGTTGTGCTTTTTAATGAAAATAACCGGGGACTTCCGCAGCTGGGAGGTGAAACGGCCGAACTTGTGCAGCTTGATGAGCCGATTGTCAATCGCGTTTCCCCTGGCATCCTCAATCAACTAGACCTACCTTTTCGTATCGGACTAGCTTTAGCCGTTGGCGTGGTGTTGGCCCTTTTTGCTGACTATATTGATCCAACTATTAAGGATGGCCGCGAAGTTGAGGCGATAGGTTTAACTATCTTGGGCGCCATCCCTGGACCGGCCGGCCGCATCTTTAAGAATCGATAGTGAAGGATAGATTCATCGAATGGAGATAAGTGAATACGGCCGTATCCTAAAACAACGAGGCTGGATCATCATCCTTGTGGCAGTATTAACAGCAGCGGCCGCCTTTGGATTTAGCAAGCTGCAAACACCGGTCTATGAATCCACTCTTCGTATTCTTGTCCAACCTGCACGTACTGACTTCGGCCAGGCCCAGGCAGCCAAGCAGCTTTTAAGGGGCTACGTTCAATGGATAAACAGCAGCTATCGAGCAGCAAAAGTGATTGATGAACTGAAGCTTGATCTAACACCAGATCAACTTCTGTCTGATTTTAAAGTGGCCTCCGACGAATCAAGTTTTGTCGTCCAGCTAAATGTGGAAAACACCAACCCTGATCTGGCGAATGATATCGCTCGATCCTGGGGCAACATATTTATTCAATGGCGAGTTGATGACAACGCTACCCAACGAAAAGAGGATCGGGTTGACGCAGAATTCATCGACGATCCACGGGCGGGATTAGATCGTCCGAAAACGATTATTAACACGCTCGCCGCGGGGATTTTTGGCGCACTTATCGGAATCATTATCGTATTAGCCCTGGAGTGGATTGAGTCAGGCGTTTTCCGGAGAAGTGAAGATATCGAGCGATATCTGGAAATCCCGGTCATTGGCTCAATACCGGGCCAGTAGAATTGAAGCTACCATTAAGAAAGAAAAAATCATTATGGCATTAATAACACTTTCAGATCCACGTTCGCCAATAAGTGAAGCATACAGAGCACTGCGAACAAATCTCTCCTTTTCAAGCCTCGACCGGCCTCTTAGGACACTTGTGGTAACCTCCGCGGCTCCAGATGAGGGAAAGAGCGAGACCGTTGCCAACCTGGCTGTAACCATTGCCCAGGGGGGACGAAAAACCATCCTTGTAGATTGTGACCTTCGACGCCCTAGCCTTCACACGCTGCTTGGCCTGAACAGTGAACCGGGGCTTACAAACCTGGTTCTTAACGAGGGTGGTCAAGCTTCTTTACAACAAACTGAGGTTGAAGGATTATCCTTTCTTGCTAGCGGTCCCTTGCCGCCAAACCCGGCTGATATGTTAGGTTCGCAACGCATGGATCAGATCATTGCTGATTTGATTGGAACGGCCGAAGTCGTATTGTTCGATGCTCCTCCGGTCATTGCCGTCACAGATGCCACAGTCCTCGGTTCAAAGGTGGATGGTGTTCTGATGGTAATTAGCGCTGGAAAAACCCGCCGCGACCATGCTGAGAAAGCCAAAGAGCTGTTAGAAAAAGCCAACGTTCGAATTATCGGTGCAGCTCTAACCAATGCGCCAAAGGACAGTGGTATTGGGAGTTATTACGGCAGTCAAAATTAAACCTCAATTGACCGGTTCTAGGTTACTGGTTTCCCACCCCGTTCAAAGATAATCGGTATAAATAAAACGAGTCATCTTGATTATGGATCAATTGGCCATACCTGCTTGTAAATGCTGATAATTCGCTTTGAAATATTCTTCGGTCCTCCCTTCTTGCTTCATTATCCTCGTAAAAACCCAACCAATATTCTATACCAAGACGGCTGACGAGAACGTGGGTCAGTCCTCTCTCTTCAGCGGCAGATAACATGTCCGCGGCCGATCTTGCCCGGGCGAAGGGAAAACGAACACAGGTTCCAGGGCAGTAATATAACCTTGGCTCAGGCCATGCCATGCCAACAACGCTTTCCTCCGGGAGTTTCTCGTCAATAATTTTCATCATATCGTAGTAGCCTGGTGATGAGCCGCTGTTTAGAGTTGATGCTAAATATTGGTCTCGTGATTGCAGGCCAAGCAAATAGGTTAAAGGATTTAAGCTGTCCCACCACACGATGAATGACAAGAACTGCAGCGAAAAAATGAGAACAAGAAGAAGCCGGAAAAAACCGGACAAAGTGAACCATTCGAAATCAAACTCATCCAATCGACCTATGACATAGGCGGCCAATATACTAAATATTGGATAGGCAATAATCAGGTGCCTGTTCTGGTAATAATCCCGTGGAAAGATAAGCCAGGCAATCAATTCGGCCAGGGCGGCGACCATGAGAGAAATAACTACTCTTGGTTTGTTTCTAAATAAGAAAAGGAATGGGACCAGGACCAGAAAAAGAGGAGTAATAGCCCCGTCATAGACAACAGCGCCTTGCTGGCCAATGATTGTCATCTCCCACAATACCCTGGCATAAGCGCCCATTTTTGTGCCAAAATTATCAAACCCTGGCAGCTTATCGGGAATGGATGCAGCCTGGGGAGGAATTAGACTTAACGCGGCAGCGCCTCCTGGCGTTTGGCCAGCTTCAGCGGCGCTCCAGATTAAGGAGAGTATTAACGCGGCGCCAAAGGCAATGGCGCCATCGATAATGCGCTGTCTCATATCTTGCCGGTTCCAATAAAGACCAAGTAAATATCCAATGAGGATCACCGGATAAACGAACAGACCATTTAGTTTTGTGTGACTGGCAAAGACGGCGAAGATGGCCGCTAACAACAACCAGTACCTGGACGAATTTCGATAACGCTGCCAATTGACTAAGGAAATGATCGCCAACCAACT
>PVMS01055306.1_pt1 | contig 12821 bp, 10 predicted proteins | sample 1853461 | NCBI WGS metagenome assembly PVMS01 (sample SAMN08582032, study PRJNA380276) | Marine sediment metagenome, whole genome shotgun sequencing project. | isolation source: ocean sediment barecode stripped | collected 2017 | reverse complement strand
CAAAGGAATCGAAATAATAATAACCAAGAATGGAACAATGATATCCTTCTAACTCTTCTTTATAGAGTAGCCGGAAGTGCACCAGATCCACATTCAGGACATAACCTGCCTTGGGTAAAAGTACCTCTAACGGTTCCGTGGCCTCAACGGTGAATTGCTCATTTTCTAACACATGAAAGATCAGCACACTGTCATTTAGAATTTCAGCTCTTTCATCCCTGTAATTTACCCCCAGAAACCAGTTCTTGAACCGCTCCATATGATCGATCTTCACGGAGTCGTGGAAAACAGTGGCTTCCTCAAGCTTTACAAAGCGTTTTTGCATAAGGTAATTCAGATTTTCAAGAAGAGTTGAATCCTGGAGGGGAATGCTTATTAGCTGATAGCTCACATGGGATAGAATAAGCTCGCAGGGCAGGGTAATGTCCTGAAGAACAAACTGACCCATTTGATCCGCAGTGGTACCGTGGGTAGTTCCATTGATATAGACCGTTACAAAGGGGATGGGATTTCCGAATTGTTGATCATTGATCTGGCCGTTTATTTGAAACCCTTGTGCGATGGAGTGAATAGAAACAATATTAAGAATCAGAATAAATGCAGCTCTTGAAACACTGTTACTCATTGTTGTGGAAAATCAGTACTTTCTGGTCATAATGATGATTCCTGTGGACCAGTCCAATTTGGTCAGGTTAAAATCTTCCCGCTTCTCCAGGTAATCTATCAGATTGTTGACATTTTCATGATGTCCTTCGGGCCAGTTGGCTTGGATTGACATATCATCAATGATGTAAAAGCCTCCCACATTTACCAGGTCAAGCAGTTTTTCAATGTCGCTGTACTTTCCTGGCCATGCATCGGCAAATACCAGATCAAAACCTTCTCCTTTGTAGCCATTGATCCACCTGGTTCCATCCATGCAAAGAATTTCAACCCGACTATCCTTCCCAAAATAAGCCCTGGCAATTTCTATAAGCTTTGGATCATTGTCTATGGTTGTTAACCTGGATTCTGCATCCATCCCATCAATCATCCATGACAGGGACAAACCGATTCCAGTACCTAATTCCAGCAGCCTGGAATTAGGCTTGGATGCGATCAATGTTTTCAATAGGCTCCCGACATACCTGTCAGAGGGCATTGTAAATCCAATTCCCTTTGATTTAGCCTCTATTTCGTAGAGAATTTTTGGCTTGTTTGGAATATTTGAATCATCCATTTAGTCCTTTTTTGAAATGCAATAAAGCGAATTTACGCCTCTTAATAAGAGGGTGTTTCCCAGAATGACAGGAGAGGCATAAAAGTTGTCTTCAAGTACATTCTGTGCCAGTAACTCGAAGCTTTCCCCCTGTTTTACCACGCAGCATGTACCATTGGTACCAAGCACATAGATGCGATCATTAACCGCCACAGGAGAGGTAAATATGTTTTTTATTCCTTCAAGCTTTTGACTGGAATAGTATTCTGTTCCGTCTTTGGCATTAAGACAGGTCAGGTATCCGTTGTTAGCTTTGAGAAAGTAAAGTTTACCATCCATAAGAACCGGACAGGGGGTATATGGTGTATTCTTCTCATATTCCCAGGCAATGGCATCCGTCTCATTGATATTTCCGGAAGCCTTTGAAAGATGAATAGCCATAAGTGCATTCCCTCTGAATCCACTCATCAGGTAGAGCAAACCATCAGCAAATACAGGCGAAGGAATTACGTTTCGGGTCAGTCCACTGCATTCCCATAGCTCTTTTCCAGTTTCAACATCGTAACTTATTATCTTGTTTGTAGCACTGGTAATGAGCTGAGCGGTTCCATCATACTCAATCACTGAGGGTGTAGACCATGAACTTACTTCATCCCTGTTAACTTCCCAGATGATTTCACCGGTTTTCTTATTGAGTACATGAAGCATGGATTGACCCTGATGATCCCGAAGTATAATTAACTTGTTTTGATACAGGGTAGGAGAGCTCCCTTCTCCAAAGCTCATCACTTTTTCCATTTTTCCTAAATCCCTTTCCCATTGTACTTCGCCTTGAAAATTTAAGCAGTATAAACCATGTGATCCGAAATAGGCGTAGATATTTTCACCATCAGTAATGGGGGAATTGGAAGCCCAGCTGCCAAATTTATGGGTGGAACTGTGAGGCAACTCTTCTCTTACTTTGGTTTGCCAGCGAATTTCTCCATTGTTTCGATCCACTGATAAAACTACAAACTGATGAATATTATCCGTTGATTTAGGTTTCATCCAATCGGCCTGTTCCTTATTTCCAAGAGGCTCCTCATGCGCAACTTTCTGATCTGTTTTTATGGCCGATAAAAGGATAATCTGATCTTTCCAGATGATGGGTGTGGCATGGCCAATCCCTGGTATAGCTGATTTCCATTTGATATTAGATGTTTCACTCCACTCCACCGGGGGATTACCCGTCGGCGCCACACCTGTTTCATAGGGCCCTCGCCACTGAGTCCAGTTATTCTCATCTGCGGTAAGATTCCCCTGGCCCAAAAGAAGACCCGAGAGGATAAATAGAAGGGCTGACATGGTGGGGATTGTTTTCATAGGAACTCCTCCTGATTTGGTGAGGAGTAAATATACGCTATGAAAGTGACCCGGAAAAATTAGTCCGATTTTCGAACTTTACTCAGAATAAGCGTATATTTTTACATTAAACCGAATCTTCATGACAAAGTTCATCCTGCTTGGCACTGCACTTTATTCATTAAGCCTATCCATTCTGTCTCAGGAACATGGCTGGAAGGAATCTGCTCCAGGCATATGGCATCTCAGGGTGGGACAGGTTCAACCAGTAACTTTACTTGATGCAGCGGCAGTTAAACCTGATCAGGAGGCCCTTGGAAGTCTACCCTTTCCGGAGTTTCCACTTGATCCGGAGAGGATTAGCACGGAGGTCAGAGAAGGGAAGACTTACCTTAGGTTTCCGCTGGAGAGGGATGAAGAGATCTATGGTTTGGGACTCAATTTTAAGACCCATAACCAGCGGGGAAGAATCCTGGATTTGCATGTGGATCATTATGGAGGGAAGGACAATGGAAGAACACATGCCCCTGTCCCTTTTTACGTTTCCACCAGGGGATATGGAGTTCTGATCGATGTAGCCCGTTATATCACCGTATATGCAGGGACTGCTATCCGGGTGGAAGCCGATGATCCGCCCGAACTAAAGGATCGGAACACCAATCCCGATTGGAGTGCTATGCCCTATTCAGATGCTGTGGAGATCCTGGTGCCTGCCGATGGAGCAGATGTCTATATTTTTGGAGGGCCCACCCCGCTAAAGGCAGTTCAACGTTATAATCTATTTTGCGGTGGCGGGTATTTGCCTCCCAAGTGGGGACTGGGATTTACCCAGAGGGTTCCCACACTTTACAGCGATCAAGACATCCTAAATGAGGTGGAGGAGTTCGAAGCCCATAATTTTCCGTTGGATTTTATTGGAGTGGAACCCGGATGGCACAGCATGGCCTATCCATGCACATTTGAGTGGGACTCTACCCGTTTTCCCGACCCACCTGGATTCATACAATCCCTTCAGAATAAGAGGATACGGGCTAACCTCTGGATGAATCCCTATGTGTCACCTGCTGGAAATCTGTATAATCAAATAAAACCCTTCTCGGGCAGCCATACGGTCTGGAATGGCCTGGTGCCCGATTTTACCCTGGAAGAGCCCAAAAACTTATTCAGGGAGCACTTTATGGAGCATCACCTTGAAATCGGAGTAAGTGGCTATAAAATTGATGAGGTGGATGGATATGATCATTGGATCTGGCCCGATGTGGCTACTTTTCCTTCGGGAACAAGTGCCGAGGAGATGCGGCAGATATACGGATTGCTTTTCCAGAGGATGAGTGCCGACTGGTTCAGGGATATGAATCAGAGGACCTATGGGTTGGTGAGGGCATCCAATGCCGGGGCCAGCAGCTTGCCTTATGTGATTTATAACGACTACTACAGCCACCGGGATTTTATCACTGCCCTGATTAATAGCTCTTTTATTGGTGTATTGTGGACCCCCGAGGTGCGATCTTCTGGAAATGCTGAAGATTGGCTTCGAAGGATGCAGTCGGTCTGTTTCTCTCCCATGGCCATGCTCAATGCATGGGCCGACGGGACCAAACCCTGGTCTTTCCCAGAGGTGGAGGAACAGGTGCGTGAGGTGGCCCAGTTAAGAATGCGATTGTTACCCTATCTCTACTCCACATTTGCAAAGTACCATTTTGAGGGAGTTCCTCCCTTCATGGCCATGCAGCTGGTGGAGGGACTGAACCTTAGCTCAGACAAAGAGATCAAATACCAGTATATGATGGGCGAATCAATTCTGGTGGCTCCCATGTTTGCAGGAATGGAAACCAGGGAAGTACTATTACCACCCGGTCGCTGGTATGATTTCTACACAGGCGAGCTGGTGGGAGAGGAAGAGGTCATCACCATTACCCCGGGATTGGATCGAATCCCTCTATTTGTTAAGGATGGGGCCATTGTACCCATGTTGAAAGATGAACGCACGCGCATGCCAAAACAAGGAGAGACCCTTGCCCTGGAGATCAGGCACTACGGGAAAAAGCCTGGAGCATTCCAGCTATATGATGACGATGGCACCAGCTTTAACTATGAGCAAGGAGACTACGCATGGGCTGATTTAAAGGTCTCCAGGGAAAAACATTCGCTGATCCCCAGCATGGAGGTGTCCAATAAAGCCTTCTTCAGCTATGCATTGGATCCCAAGTGGGTGTTTATGAGTACATCCAGATAGACCTTACTGGATAAGGACTCCATTTCGCCGGTAGACTCCGGGCGAAACATTCATGGTTCGGGTAAAAATGCGGGTAAAGTAATACCTGTCTGAAAATCCACAGGATGAAGCAATTTGATCTATGGATAAATCACTGTGATGAAGCAGATTACATGCTTTTCCCACACGCATTTTTAACAGGTATTTCCTTGGAGAGATTCCGGTTTGTTCCTTGAAAATCCTGGCATAGGCATTTACCGACATGCCTCCTATTTCGGCCAGGGTACTATTGGCAATCTCTATCTCCATAATGTTCTTTTCCATATATAGAATCCCATTGATTATCCGTGAATCGAGGTTCCTGTTCCTCCAGGCATTCGCCGGAATCTGATGGAGGAGGGAAAACAGCAGGGAATAGAGTTCAAGGCTTCCGGTCTGATCAAATTTCACCTTTCCGTTAATAAGCTGTTCAGTAATGGAGTGAATGAGTCTCTTTTGTTCCTTAGTGATCTCAAACAGGAAGATCTCGGGAGAGATGGTGTCAAAGGGATAACCCAGGGTAAAATGTATAAACATATGAAGAACGGTCCCCTCTTCGATCATTTTTTCCTCCATTTCTCTGCTTTCCACCCGTCCGCCTTTCAGCGAGTAGGGTTGGGATTGATCCATATCCGAATCTTCAATATCTGTGGAGAATGGTGTATTTGGAGGAATCAGGATCAGTCTTTCGGGTTCCAGATAGATCGTTTTATTGTACACAACTTTAGCACTGCCTGACCGGTTCCAGTAAAGTCTCCAGTAGGGGAAAGACATTTGCTGACTTCGCCACTCGGCCATCCACCAGTATCTGCAGCAGAGAAGCCGGGGAAGGACCTCCTGAAATTCCTGTATTCTGCTTGAAGGATCTCCGTCGGGGGGTATTTTCTGAAACCTGAACATAAAAGACAATGTTTGTTTTGTACACAAATCTAAGAGATTATTCCATTTCACTGAAATGCATTCCTCCATAAATTGCAAATCCATTTAATTAGTACCTATGAGTTCACAAAACAAGAAGTTTTCATGCATAGCAGTGGATATGGGCGCGGGAAGCATTCGCGTGATGCTTGGCGTGGTCGATGAGGGTGGAGTCTCTTTTAAAGAGGTGCATCGCATAAACAATGAGATTGTAGAACGTGATGGACACGATCATTGGGAAATGGAGAAGATAGTTAGGGAGATCAGATTGGGTATTTCAAAAGCCATTGATCTTTCGGACGATCCACCAGCAAGTATTGGTGTTGATTCCTGGGGTGTGGATTATGTCCTGTTGGACGAGCATGATGAATTGGTTGAAACCCCTGTTGCCTACAGAGACAGCAGGACGGAAGGGATGCAGGAAAAGTGGAATACACTTATGCCTGAGATGGAGACCTTTCGCAGGACGGGGATTAATTTCTATATTTTTAACACCCTTTTCCAGCTGCTTTCCAGCCGCGAATCATCCGGTATGAAGCACACTTCCAGGATTCTTTTTATACCTGGCTATATAAACTTTCTTTTGTCGGGTCGGGCTCTGAATGAACTCTCCATTTCATCTACTTCCCAGCTGTTGGCTGTAGAGGGTGATCAATGGGATCAGGAGATCCTTCAGAAACTGAACCTGGAGAAAGGACTCCTTGGGAAAGTGATCCAGCCCGGTACCCGCCTGGGACCGGTTATCCTGCCTGAATTTAAGAATTCCGGGATGGAGAGCATTGCAGTTTGCGGACATGATACTGCCTGCGTAGTGGCAGCTATCCCTGTTGAGAATCCAAACTATGCCTTTATCTCGGCAGGTACCTGGTGTTTAGTAGGCATAGAATCTGATCAACCCCTGCTTAGTGAGGAAGCATTACGTCTTGGCCTGTCAAATGAAAGAGGATATAACAATACTTACCGATCCCTCAAAAACATTGTTGGACTCTGGTTATTGCAGGGGCTCAGGAAGCACCTATCAGAGGATATTTCCTATTCCATGATGGAGGAAATGACCCGGCAGGGAGGCTCTGTTGAACAGGTGATCGATCCGGATGATCCGGATTTCTATAATCCGAAGGATATGAAGGAAGCCTTTGATCGCTATTTTGTAAAGACCGGTCAGCCCCAACCCGAAGATTTTAGTGCCTACCTGATTTGCGCTTATGATAGCCTCTGCTTCTCATTCAGGTATTACATTGAAAAGCTGGAAACCCTGTGGGGCAGAAGCATTGAGGTCCTGCATGTGGTAGGCGGAGGGAGTCAGTCCGATTACCTGAACCAGCGAATAGCCACCATTTGTGGGCGGAAGGTGATTTCAGGACCTGTGGAGGGTGCTACCCTGGGAAATATATTGATACAGGCCATCTCCATGGGCAAAATCAACTCTATTCGGGAAGGTCGCGAGCTTGTGAGAAGATCCTACCCGGGAAAAACTTACCATCCGGAGAAGCAATATGATGGGGCTAATAAGAGGTATGAGCAATTCTTAAGATTTAAAGAAATTAAAACCAAATAAAACAACATGACAACTAAAAGATTAATCGGACAGGTCCCTAAGGTGGGAATCAGACCCACCATTGATGGCAGATTGGGTGGGGTAAGAGAATCTCTCGAAGAGCAGACCATGAATATGGCCCGTAATGCGGCTGCCTTAATTGAATCAAACCTGAAGCATGCGGATGGATCCAATGTGGAGTGTGTAATTGCCGACAGTTGTATTGGAGGAGTGGCTGAAGCTGCCGCCTCGGCAGATAAATTTTCCAGGGAAGGAGTCGGGGTAAGTCTGACCGTAACCCCCTGCTGGTGCTATGGCAGTGAGACCATTGATATGGACTCCCGGCTTCCAAAAGCCATCTGGGGATTTAACGGTACCGAGCGACCGGGTGCTGTCTACCTGGCAGCTGCCCTTGCAGGTCATAATCAGAAGGGATTGCCTGCATTCGGCATCTATGGAAAAGATGTTCAGGATTCGGATGACACTGCCATCCCGGAAGATGTGAAGGCTAAGATACTCACCTTTGTGAAGGCTGGCCTGGCTGTGGCCACCATGAAAGGGAAATCTTATCTCTCCATGGGCAGCGTGTCCATGGGCATTGCCGGCTCCATTGTGGATGCCGACTTTTTTGAGGAATATTTGGGGATGAGGTGCGAGTATGTGGATATGTCAGAATTTACACGTCGGATTGAGGAAGGCATCTTCGACCCTGAAGAACTTACACTGGCCCAAACATGGATTTCAGATAATTGCAAAGAAGGGGTAGATGTAAATCCGCCAGAGGTGCAGAAATCTGCTGAAAAGAAAGAGGAAGAGTGGGAATTTGTAGCCAAGATGGCCCTTATCGGACGCGATCTGATGGTGGGAAATCCAAAACTAAAGGATCTGGGATTTGGTGAGGAAGCCAATGGGCACAATGCCATTGCAGCCGGATTCCAGGGACAACGTCAGTGGACGGATCACTTTCCCAATGGTGATTTTATGGAAGCAATGCTCTGTTCATCCTTCGATTGGAACGGAATAAGACAGCCCTACATGTTAGCCACCGAAAATGATAGTCTGAATGGAGTCTCCATGTTATTTGGTCACTTGCTTACCGGAGCAGCTCAGGTATTTAGTGATGTACGTACCTACTGGAGCCCTGAGGCGGTAAAGCGGGTCACTGGCTTTGAACTTACCGGTGATGCTAAGGATGGGTTTATCCACCTAATAAACTCAGGCCCTTCAGCATTAGACGGTAGCGGAGAGCAGACCATTGATGGTAAACCAGCCATGAAACCCTGGTATGATATTACAGATGAAGAGGCACAACAATGCCTTGACAATACCACCTGGGGAGCAGCCGATATTGGCTATTTCAGGGGAGGTGGATTCTCCTCCACATTCAATACAAAAGGGGGAATGCCCATCACCATGAGCCGCATCAATATCATTAAAGGTTTGGGTCCGGTATTGCAGATTGCAGAGGGTCATACCATTGAGCTACCTGAAGAAGTACATCACACCCTTACCGAGCGTACCAGTCCCAGCTGGCCCACCACCTGGTTTGTACCCCGGTTAACGGGCAATGGTAATTTTAGGGATGTATACTCGGTGATGGCCAATTGGGGAGCTAACCATGGGGCCTTCTCCTACGGACACATAGGGTCCCAATTGATGGCTCTGGCATCCATGTTGCGAATCCCTGTTTGCATGCACAACGTTCCTGAAGAGCAGATCTTCAGGCCCAGTTCCTGGTCTGCCTTTGGGATGGATAAAGAGGCTTCCGATTACAGGGCATGTGAAGCCTACGGGCCACTCTACAAATAAAATTAAAGCACTACATTTACTAACCTCTAACCACTAACTATTAACTTTATTCACATGCAAAAGCTAGTTGTCTCCTTGTTACTGTTCGTTTTTTTAATACAAACCGGTCTTTCACAAAATAAGATCTGGGATGAAACGGAAGATGAAAAAACCGAACGCTTAAGCTGGTGGACCGAAGCCCGCTTCGGCATGTTTATTCATTGGGGATTGTATGCGCAAGCTGCACGACATGAATGGGTAAAAAAACGCGAACGGATTTCGGATGAAGATTACCAGAAGTATTTCGAAATGTTTAATCCCGATTTGTTCGATCCGGCAGATTGGGCAAAAAAGGCCAAAGCTGCAGGGATGAAATATGCGGTAATTACAACCAAACATCACGAGGGTTTTAATATGTTCGCCTCGGAGTACACAGACTATAATATCATGAATACACCCTATGGAAAAGACATCATTAAAGAGTGGGTGGATGCTTTCCGTGCGGAAGGGCTTGGAATAGGTTTTTACTATTCATTAATCGACTGGAACCATCCGGAATATACAATTGATCGGGTGCATCCACAAAGTGCCAGCACACAGGAAGCGTATGACGACTTAAATAAAGATCGTGATATGGGTGTGTATCGTGAATATTTGAAAAATCAAGTGCGTGAGATACTTACAAGCTATGGCAAAATAGATATTCTTTGGCTTGATTATTCATTCCCCGGTACCTTTGGAAAAAATAGAGATGATTGGGGAGCAGTGGAGCTGATTAAAATGGTTCGCGAACTTCAGCCCGAATCCTGGTAAATGATCGATTAGATTTAAAAGATTATGCAGGAGGTTGGGATTTTACTACACCTGAGCAGTTTAAGGTACAAAAGTGGCCCGAAGAGAATGGCGTTCGCATTCCGTGGGAAACCTGCCAGACTTTCTCAGGTTCCTGGGGTTATTATCGTGACGAATTTACCTGGAAAGATAACAAACAACTTTTAGTGCTATTAATCGAATCGGTCAGTAAAGGAGGTAACCTCTTATTAAATGTGGGACCTACGGCCAGGGGAACGTTCGATCACCGTGCAGATCATGCGCTTGCAGAAATGGGGAATTGGATGAAATTCAACGACCGCTCCATTTATGGTTGTACGCAGGCACCCGATGAGTTTATTGCTCCTGAAAACACTTTGCTGACCTACAATCCCGAAACCAATCGTCTCTATGTGCATCTTCTGGATTATCCGCTGAAGAATTTCCTGATGCGAGATTATGGAGCCAAGGTAAAATATGCCCAGTTTTTGCATGATGCCTCCGAAATAAAAATGGGCAAACCCTCCGGACATTGGATCAGGCAGGAAACAGGAGAAAACGATATAAATCTATTGTTGCCGGTAAACAAGCCTGGAGTTGAAATTCCGGTAATAGAACTGTTTTTGAAATGAAATAATAAAGTAGTGGAAAGACAATACTTCTTCTTAAGGGCATCATTCCTCCGCAGGTATGATAAGTTACCAGCTGACCTGCTTCATGGTCAGAAGTACTCAGAGGCTTGATTTTATGATTTGGATATCGTATATTTGTATCGTATATACATATCGCATATCATGAAAGTCACCGCCATTATACCAGATCAAATCATTATTGATGTGAGAAAATACACTGAGGGTAAGAATATTACGGATAGCCTGATAAAAGCACTAAACGACTGGTTATATACAAAACGTATTGAGAATCTGAACGATGAACTTTCCAAAGGAGAAGTAAAGTTCAGGGAAGGATTTTCGGCTCATCAGATTCGCAAGCTTAATAACAGGATATGATACTGGTGGACACATCTGTCTGGATCGAATACTTCAAAAGGAATCAGGATTATATGGAGGTGCTTCAATCCATGCTCGGTCACCGGAGGATCATCACATTGGAACCTGTGTTTTCAGAGTTGTTGTACGGGGCTCGGGGAAGGAGAGATAAAAGATTGATAACTTCCTATTGGGATCTTTTACCACGAGCGGAGTTTGGAGCCTCTTCCATGATACAAGCTGCTGAATATGCTAATAACCAAAATTTTCAACAATTGGGTATTGGTCTTGTGGATGCTCTAATCATCCATTCAACCATAAACGGGGATCATCTGTTGTGGACCCTGGACAAACGGATTAATTCCAATATTGACCATAAATACATGTATCAATCATCTCACTAAGTTTTCTATCAAGTTTTCACTATTTTTGATAGCAACCAACTTTTAGAACAATCCTACCATGAAACATCATTTTGCAAAAGCCCTCACCTTTCTGGCGTTCGCCGGATTTTTAACCATAAATGTACTTGGCCAGGAAGGCTACGTTCCCTCAGCTGAGAACCTGGAGAACCGGGAGTGGTTCCAGGATAATAAGTACGGACTCTTTGTACACTGGGGTGTTTACTCCATTATGGGAGGTGGTGGAGAGCAGGGAATTGCAGAATGGATCATGGAGCGAAAGAATATTCCGGTGGCTCAGTATGAGAAGTTGCCAGGTTTCTTTAATCCTGTGGAGTTTGATGCAGCTGAATGGGTTTCTATGGTGAAGAAAGCCGGCATGAAGTACATCACAATTACCAGCAAACACCATGATGGTTTTGCCATGTATGACTCCAAAGTGAGTGATTATAACATTGTGGATGCCACACCCTACGGAAAGGATGTGTTGGGTTTGTTAAAAAAGGAGTGTGACAAACAGGGTATTAAACTCTTTTTCTATCATTCACAGCTGGACTGGCATCATCCCGATTACTATCCCATTGGAAGGACAGGGAAGGAAATTGAAGGAAGGACTCAATCGGGTGATTGGGACAGCTATATTGAATACATGAATACACAACTCAGTGAATTACTTACCCAGTATGGGGATATTGGAGGAATCTGGTTTGATGGGATGTGGGACAAGCCCGATGCAGACTGGAAGCTCTCAGAGACTTATGCCCTGATTCATAAGCTACAACCGGGCGCCCTTGTTGGAAGCAATCACCACAAAATGCCCTACCCGGGAGAGGACTTTATGATGTTTGAGAGGGACCTTCCAGGGGAGAATTCCATGGGATTTAACAATACGGGAATTTCCGATCAGGTACCCCTTGAGATGTGTGAGACCATGAATGGTTCCTGGGGATTTAATATCATTGATCAGAACTACAAATCAGTGAAGAAATTGACTCAGACAATGGTACGTGCTGCAGGTTATGGAGCCAACTTTCTATTGAATACCGGACCTATGCCCAATGGCATGATACAGCCCGAGAATGTGGATACACTGATGGCCATCGGACAGTGGCTGGAGCGGCATGGCGAGTCAATCTATGGAACCCGAAAGGGCCCGGTAATACCTCAGGAGTGGGGGGCGACCACACAGAAAGGGAATATGGTCTATATCCATGTCCTGGATCATCCCGGAGGTACACTCGAAATAGCCGGATATAAGCCTAAGATCAAAACTGCACAATTTTTTGATGACGGATCTGATGTTGAAGTAAAGAAAACCAAGGAGGGTATCATACTTACCCTTCCAAAAGAAAAACTGCAGGATATTGATACAGTGGTTGTTCTGGAATTAAAATAGGAATTAGTATTTATTGTAGTGCATCACACCCCCCGGTGTTAACTCTATTTCCTGGAAGTTAGCTTCTCTATGTATAAAGTTTAGAGGGATGGACATGAAATAGCGGACAGGGACTCCATCCAGCAAGGCTGGTGTCCAGTAACCGGGCAGTTCGGTAATGGTCTTCACCAGGAACTCATTTAGCTGTCT
>PVMS01148584.1_pt1 | contig 12824 bp, 13 predicted proteins | sample 1853461 | NCBI WGS metagenome assembly PVMS01 (sample SAMN08582032, study PRJNA380276) | Marine sediment metagenome, whole genome shotgun sequencing project. | isolation source: ocean sediment barecode stripped | collected 2017 | reverse complement strand
GCACCTCGCCCTTCGGGTTCCAGCAGCGTCGTGACCTCCGGTCCCCGCGCCGCAGGGCCAGAGACCGCGGCTGATCCTATCCCACCCGCCCGCCCCCCTGGGGCCCGGGCGTGAAGAATCGCAGAATATTCGGCCTGTTCGTCACACCGGGGGCCACTCATCCGGTGACCCGGTGGGTTGCGGGCGGCCTGGGCCGGCCGCGATAGGGGTGTGGTACAAACCGTGCTCGCGCCTCTGGGTCGGGGACCGGGCTACGCCTGCGGAGAGATCGATGACGGGCCGAACCCGGCTGCTACAGCAGATCGTCCGAGCCCTCCTGCCCAGCGAGCCCGAGCTCGAGCCCGAGGCCAGCCGCGAAGTGGAAGAAGCGGTCGTGGCCTTCGTGGCCGCGCAGATCGGCTCCCTGCCTGCTTTCCTGCGGATTCCCTACTCGTTCGCGCTGGTAGGCTTCGATTGGCTGGCCGTGGCGCGATACGGCCGCCGCTACGCACGTCTCGACGAGACCCAGGGCCGCCGGTACCTGGGCGCCTGGGACCGTTCGCCGGTGAGCTTGTGCCGCGACTTCGTGAAGCTACTTCGCAGCTGCACCCTGCTTGCGTATCTCGACCATCCGATCGTCGCCCGTCGGCTGGAAACGACGGCGGCCCTGGAGCCCGGGGTGTGATGCAGCGTCCTGCAGAGCGGCTGACGACCCAGGATCTGGTCGTCGGCTCCGGAGCGGGCGGTGCGACGGTCGCGGCGACGCTGGCGCGGGCGGGACGCACCGTGCTGATCGCCGAGGAGGGGCCTGGCGTCGACACTTCGCAGATGGCCACCCACAGCCCCGATGCGATGCGCCTCTTGTACCGGCAAGGAGGGCTGTCGCCGATTCTCGGATCGGCGCGAATCGCGTTCGTCGAAGGGCGCTGCGTTGGCGGCAGCACCGAGATCAACAGTGCGCTGTGGATGCGCACGCAGGAGCCCGCAATCGATCGCTGGCGCGAGCGCTTCGGCGTTCGCGAACTGTCCTACGAAGATCACGATGCGTTGATCGATCGCCTCGAAGCCGAGCTCGAGATCACGTCGCTGAACTCCCCATCACCGCCACTCAGCTCGGCGCTCTTCAGACGCGGGATGCACAAGATGGGATTCACGACCGTCGAGATCCCGCGCGCGCAGCGAGGCGAGCTCGCCGGCAGCCAGTTTGCGCCGAACGCCAAGCGCTCGATGTCGCGCACACTGATCCCCCGGGCCCGGGAGGCGGGAGCCACGCTGCTGGCCGACTGCCGCATCACGCGCCTGGTTCATCGCAAGGGTCGCGTGCTGAGAGTCCATGCGATCCAGCAGGGCGAGCATGGCGCCCAGCGGCTCGAGATCGAGGCGGAGAACGTCTTCGTCTGTGCCGGCGCGACCCAGACACCGGCGCTGCTGCGCTCAGGCGGCATCAAGCGCAACGTCGGAAACAGCTTGTGCATCCATCCGATGCTGAAGGTCGCCGCCGAGTTCGACCAGCCGTTGGACAGCCACCGGGCGGCCTTGCCGATTTATCAGGTAACCGACGCTCACCCCGACGTCACGCTCGGCGGCGCCGTCTTCACACCGGGCTTCCTGGCGATGACGCTCGCCGACAACTGGAACGAGAACGAAGCTGCGCTGCGGAACTGGCGCAACATGGCGCTCTACTACGCGGCCTGCCGTGGAACGGCGATGGGCTCGGTTCGCGTGATCCCCGGGACTCGCGAGGCCGTGGTACGGTACTCGCTCTCGACACGGGATCGGATCAACCTGTCCGCCGGCCTGGCACGGCTCTGCGAAGGACTGTTTGCCGCCGGTGCACGGCGCATCTATCCCTCGCTTCGCGGCTGCCCGGTGATCCGCTCTCCGGAGGAAGCGAGGTCGTTTCTCGCCGAGCCCATTCCCGTCGCTCGAATGAGTCTCAGCACGGTGCATTCGCTCAGCAGCTGCCCGATGGGAGAGAACGAGCAGCGCTGCGCGGTCGACTCCTTCGGCCGTGTGCGAAATTTCGAGAACCTTTATCTCGCCGATGCGAGTGTGATTCCGGACTCGCCGACCGTGAATCCCCAATGCACGGTCATGGCGCTCGCGCTCCGTATCGCGAGTCGCTTTCTCGAAGACCGGCAGTGAGGCTGAATCGATGAGCTCCACTGCTGCGCTCGTGACGGGCGCGCCGGGCTGGCTCGGCACGCGACTCGTCCAGGCACTCACGCACGGTCTCCCGGACCTTCCCGAGCTCGCGCCTCCCGCCTCACGGCCGATTCGCTGTCTGGTCCTGCCCGAGTCGGAGCCCGCAGGCCTAGCCGCCCTCGGCGAGCTGCGCGGCCCCGCGCTCGTCGAGGGAGATCTGCGCGACCCTCAATCGGTCCGAGAATTCGTTGCGGGCGCGGAAGGGGCAACGCTCTTCCACTGCGCCGGGGTGGTGCATCCCGCGCGAAGCACGCGAGAGCTGCACGCCGTGAATGCCGAGGGGACCCGCCAGCTCCTCGAGGCAGCGGAGGCCGCCGGAATCCGGCGCGCGATCGTCGTCTCCTCGAACTCCCCGATCGGCACGAACCCGAACCGCCAGCATCGCTTCGACGAGAACTCGCCGTACCATCCGTACATGGAGTACGGGCGTTCCAAGGTGCGCATGGAGCAGGCAGTCGCCGAGATCCAGAGCCGCGGACGCCTCGAGACCGTCGTCATCCGCCCGCCGTGGTTCTACGGACCGGGGCAGCCGCCGCGCCAGACGCTCTTCTTCACCATGATCCGGACGGGCCGCCTGCCCATCGTCGGGGATGGCGGGAACCTCCGGTCGATGGCCTACGTCGACAACATCTGTCAGGGCTTGCTGCTGTGCGAACGCATCGAGGCCGCCGCGGGCCGAACCTACTGGATCGCCGATCGCAGGCCCTACACGACCAACGAGATCGTCGACACCATCGAGCGGCTGCTTGCAGACGAGTTCGGCTTCGAGGTCTCGGGGCGGCGCCTGCGCCTACCCAACCTGGTGAGCGAACTGGCATGGCTCGCGGACAAGAGCCTTCAGAGCCTCACGCTCTACCACCAGAAGATCCACGTACTCTCGGAGATGAACAAGAACATCGCCTGTCGCATCGACCGCGCGGAGAAGGAGCTGGGCTTCGCTCCAAAGATCGACCTCGAGGAAGGGATGCGCCGCTCGATCCAGTGGTGCATCGATCAGGGCTTCAAGCTGTGAGCGTGCCGCGCACGCTGATCACCGGCGGCTGCGGCTACTTCGGCTCGCTGCTCGCCCAGATGCTCCACCAGCGCGGCGAGGCCTGCCGCCTCTTCGACCTGGTCAAACCCGACCCTGCACCGATCGGTAGCGAGTTCGTGCAGGGCGACATTCGCGACCCTGCTGCGATTCGGGCGGCCTGTAGCGGGATCGAGGTGGTCTATCATTGCGTCGCTCAGGTGCCACTGGCCCGTGATCGCGAGCTGTTCGAGAGCGTGAACGTCGGCGGGGCGAGAACGACTCTCGAAGCCGCGCACGCCGCGGGTGTCCGAAAGATCGTGCTGCTGTCCTCGAGCGCGGTGTTCGGCCGGCCCGCTCACAACCCCGTCAACGAGGACACGGCCCCACGGCCGCTCGAGGCCTATGGCCGCGCCAAGCTCGACGCCGAAAACCTGGCTCACCGCTTTCATGCGGAGCACGGTCTGGACATCAGCGTCATCCGGCCGCGAACCATCCTGGGACACGGGCGCCTCGGCATCTTCCAGATCCTGTTCGAATGGGTGGCCGAGGGTCGCAACACCTATGTGCTGGGCACGGGGGACAACGTGTATCAGTTCGTCCATGCCGAAGACCTCGCGACGGCCAGCATCCTCTCCGCCGAGCGCGAGGGCTTCTCGGTCTACAACATCGGTGGGCGAACGCCGTGCACGATGCGCGAATCGCTCGAGGGACTGACCCGTCATGCGGACACCGGCAGTCGCGTCCGATCGCTTCCGACAGCCCCGGCCGTTCTCGGAATGAAGCTGCTCTCCGGGCTCCATCTCGCCCCCTTCGCGGCCTATCACTGGCTCATGTACGGTGAATCGCTCTACTTCGATGGCGCGAAGGCGGCGCGGGAGCTCGGCTTCGAGCCGCGCTGGAGCAACGTCGACATGCTCTGCCAGAGCTACGATTGGTACTTGGCAAACCGCGACACCGTGCACCAGAGCAATGACCGCTCGGCGCATCGATCCCCCGTCAGCGAGGGAGTGCTGCGCGCGCTGCGCTGGCTCTCGTGATGAGGACTCGAAACCGATGACCAGCCGCAGAAGGGTTCCCGCGGAGGTCTACGACCGCGAATACCTCCTCAGCGACAACGTCGAAGGCTTCCAGGAGTTCCGCGACGGGCAGCTCAGCCTCGTGAAGGAGCGACAGATCGAGGCATTGCACCTCGGGCCGGGCACCCGACTTCTCGAGGTCGGCGTGGGGCGCGGAGAATTCCTGCGGCGTTGCGCAGAGCTCGGAGCGAATGTGGCCGGGATCGACTATTCGCCAGATGCCGTGGAGATCTCACGCGAGACGCTGAGCATGTTTCCGGATTCGGACCTGCGCGTCGCAGACTGCCGTGATCTCCCTTTCGGCGACGACAGCTTCGAGCGAGTCGCGTCGGGCGACGTGATCGAGCACCTCGATGCGGAAGACGGCATCTCCATGTTGAAGGAGATGTATCGCGTTCTGGCGCCGGGTGGAAAGATGCTCGTGCACACCGCGCCTAACACCATGTTCACGCGCGGTGTCTACCCGCTCGTGAAGCCCGTGCTGCGCATGATCGACGCCGACGCGGTGACGGTTCTGGAAGAACACATGCAGGTGAACCTTGGGGTGCACGTGCACGAGTACAGCCAGGTCAGTCTTCGACGTGCGGCGCGAGAAGCGGGCCTGCCTCATGCTCGCGTCTGGATCCACGCCGACCTGCTCCGCTCGGGCGCGCATCGGCACACCCGTTCGCTCGAGAGTCACCCGCTCGGCCGACTCGCCGCGACGCTCGGAAGGATCGCAGCGGTGCGCTTCTTCCTGGGTAACGACCTGTTCGTCGAGGTCGATAAGCCGGCCGGGCACTGACGCGGCGGCCGATCGATCCGACCCTCTGACCCAACGCTGGCGGACGAGCTTCCCTACGGCACCTCGAGGTGCACAGGAGCCCCAGCTAACGAGTCAGGGCAAGAGAGGCCGTACCGCCGGCGAGCGAGAGGGGCTCGAAGACCACGGTCTGCGACGCGCTGTCGACCGTGTACTTGAAGTGGCGCAGGAACGAGGCGCCGAGCAGACCGACTTCGAGTTGGTCGCTGATCAGGCAATCCACGTTCTTCACGGAAGCGCCGCGAAGATCGACCGAGGCGAGCTTCGTCACGGACATGGGCACCCGGCCGTTGGCCGTCCTGGCGTAGATCGTCTTCGAGATGGATCCCGGCTCGAGGTCGAGAGCCGCCGCGATGGAGGTCGGAATCACGACCGAGCTCGCCGCGGTGTCGAGGTAGAAGGGGGCGGTGACCTGCTCGTTGAGGCGCACCGAGACCTTGATCAGGCTGCCCATCTGCTGGAACGGCACCACGAATTCGCTGTCCCCGCTCGAGTCGCGTCCGGTCGCCGCCGCCAGGTACACAGACTCCAGGTCGGAGGGAATCAGGACGAGCGTGCTGCGAAGCTCCCGCGGAGCACGGTGCCGCAGGTTCGAGAAGGAGAGCGAGCCGTCGTCGCTCGTCCATCGGTACACGTCGGCCATCGCGGTCGTGGACAAAGCAAAGCAGGTGACCAGCGTCCAGATCCCGAGTCGATAGGCGAATCGCAGCATGTCGGTGCCTCCCATGGCTCTCGGGCATGATGTTTCGCAAGACTGAGCCAGCTCGGAGCCGCCGGCAAAGGCGCTCTCAGCCCCCTGGAATTGCGCGCGTTTCGGGATCTCCGGCGCAACGACTCACGGTCACGCAACCCGAGGCAGCGCCACCCGCGACACCCGGAGTGGTCACGGACTACCGCTGCGCAGCTTTCTGCACCCCGAGCCCTCCGAGACCGAATCGAGGGGCGACCCACGGCGGGTGAATCGGGCGGTCGCGGTCAGCCCGCGCGGTGGTCGCTGAGGCGCATGCGCAGGTCGATCCAGATGCCGGCGGCGATGTCGGCAGCGCCCCAGCGCTCTTCGCGCACGACGGGCTCGGGAAGATCGGCCAGGGCGTCGGCGAGGGGGCCACGGTACCAGGGAAAGAGCGTTCCGGGCACGGCGTCGGGCGGGAACCAGCGCACGAGCGGGGTCTCCGCGCTCGGCCGGGGCTCGCCCGAGAGGGCGCGGCAGCGGTAGACCCTGGCCGTGTGGGGGCGGAAGCCCGAGCGGCGGTACTCGCCCGTAAGGCGCTCCACCTCCACGTCGACGCCGGTCTCCTCGAGCAGCTCGCGGCGGAGGGCGTCCTCGCCGGTCTCCCCGGGCACGGCGTTGCCGCCGGGCAGCTCCCAGCCTCGCAGGTCCGAACGCACCGAGAGCAGGACGCCCTGCTCCCCGAGCACCACTCCCTGATGAACGACCAGCGGCTCGCGCTCGCTGGTGCGCGGCTGCACCAGGCCCCACCAGGCCGTCTTCGCGTAGACGGGCAGGATGCGTACGAGGCGCCCGCCCAGGCCCACGCCCTACTCGATGATCTTGTTGAGCGGGTACTCGACGAGCCCGCGCGCGCCCGCCTCGGAGAGCTGCGGATAGAGCTCGGTGGCCAGGCGCTCCTCGATCACGGTGTTGATCGCCACCCAGCGCTCGTCGGACAGGGTCGAGATCGTGGGCGTGCCGAGCGCCGGCAGCAGCTCGAGCACGCGGTCGAGCGCCTTCTTGGGAACGTTCATCATCAAGCCGACGCGATCGGCGGCGTGGATCGCGCCCATCAGCATCAGCTTCAGGCGGTCCATCTTCTTGGCCTTCCACGGGTCCGTGACGGACTCGCGATTGGCGATCAGGCGGGGCGTGCTCTCCTGCACCACGTCGATCACCTTCAGGTTGTTCGCCCGCAGACTCGAGCCCGTCTCGGTGACGTCGATGATCGCGTCGGCGAGCACGGGGGGCTTGACCTCGGTGGCTCCCCAGGAGAACTCGACGTGGGCCTTGACCTTGTGCTTGCGCAGGTAGCGGCGCGTCAGGTTCATGACCTCAGTGGCGATGCGCTTGCCCTCGAGATCCTTCGGCCCCTTGATCTTCGAGCCCTCCTTCACCGCCAGCACCCAGCGCACGGGGCCGTAGTTGGGCCAGGGTGCGCGCAGGTCTGCCAGCTCCTTCACCCGGGCCCGGCACTCGAGGGTCCAGTCGATGCCGGTGATGCCGCAGTCGAGCACGCCCTGATCGACGTAGCGAGCCATCTCCTGGGCGCGGATCAGGATGCACTCGATCTCCGGATCGTCGATGTCCGGGTAGTACGAGCGGTCCGGAATGCGGAGCTGGTAGCCGGCCTGGGTGAAGAGCTGGTGGGTGGTCTTCTGAAGGCTGCCCTTGGGCAGCCCCAGCCGGAGCGTGCGCCGGGCCGAGGTCATTTCTTGTAGACCTCCTGGGGATCGAAGACCTGCTCCCCCACGTCGCTCCAGCTGCCGTCGTCGAGGCGGCGAAAGAAGCAGCTGCGCTTGCCGGTGTGACAGGCGGCGCCGCCGCGCTGGTCGACGCGCAGCACCACGCAGTCGCCATCGCAATCGATGAAGATCCCCTTGACCTGCTGGGTGTTGCCGCTCTCCTCGCCCTTGTGCCAGAGCTTGCCCCGGGAACGGCTCCAGTAATGGACCTCGCCGGTCTCCACCGTGCGGCGGAGCGAGAGCTCGTTCATGAACGCCACCATCAGCACGTCGCCGGTGGCGTCGTCGAGCGTGACGGCCGTGACCAGACCGTCGCCTTTCTTGAAATCGAGAGCGTCGATGGGGTCCATGGGGGGCCGGAAGCTAGCGGGCAGCGAGCGCTGCCGCCAAGCGCTCGCGGAGCGCGGCGAGGTCGCCGAAGGCGCCGCCGCGCGCGAAGGCCTCCTCGGCCCGACCCTTGCCGCGGGTCTCAGCCTCGGCCGCCTCGAGGATGCGTCGCTGCACGAGCAGGTCCAGGGCGTTCTTGAAAGTCACCGGGTTGGCGCCTTCACGCCGGTCGACCTCACCCAGGATCTGGGCCCGCTCGAACTGCTCCTCGGCGGCCTTGCGGAGCTCCTTCATGCCCACTGCACCGTCAGCCGCGAGGGCGGCGTCCACGGCCGCCACCGCGCAGTAGTAGGCCTCCACCACACCTCGGGTCTGCTCGGCGAGGAAGCGGAAGGGGCCGAGGCCCTTCTCCGTGGCCCGCACCTCGCCGCCGGATCGCTCGAGCCACCCGTGGCGCTCGAAGTGATCCAGGAACGCATCCACATGGGCCGCCAGCACCTCTCCGCGCGGCGTGAAGAACTCCGTGTAGAAGAGCTCGAGCCACGCGGCGAGCTCGACGCGCAACGCGGCGCCATCGGGAGCCGCCAGCAGCTGACGCGCCAGGAAGCTCGGCGCGGCCAGGAACTGCACGATCGAGTTCCGGTAGAAATCCAGCGCGCGGCGCTTCGACTCGTCGAAGTAGAGGATCTCGCCGCGAGGGTCGTCGGAGGTCTGGATCAGGTCCATGCGCAGCAGCGACGCGATCGACTCCTCGAAGCTCCCTTCGTCTGCAGCGAGGGCAGGCGTGAGCCGGGCGTCCTGGAGCCGCAGCAGATCCACCACCTGCTGCATCCGCTCCACCAGCTCCGAGCGGAAGAGGCCCCGGCGTCGCTCGCCCAGCAACGCGCACGCGGCCACCGCCGTCGCGTTGGGCACCATCGCCCAGTTGATGCGCTCGACGATCTGGTTGGCGAGCCCGGCGATGAAGGCGCGCTTCTCATCGGCCACCTCCGGGGTCTCCTCGTCGGCGAAGCGCTGGCGCCGGTCTCCCAGCGCCGCACTCAGGGAGATGGGCTCACCGAAGCTCATGAAGACGCTGCCGAAGCGCCGCTGCAGGGACTTCCGCGCGCGCACCAGGCCGAGCATGCTCTCGTCGGACTTCTGTCCGCCCTCGAGCTCATCGACCATGGAGCCCTCCTCCACCAGCCGCTCGTAGGTAATGGCGAGGGGTACGAAGAAGAGGTCGCGGCGCGCGGTGCCGAGGAAGGCCTCGATCTCCCAGGACAGGATGCCGAGGCGGGGCGCCAGGGTCTTGCCCGTGCGCGAGCGTCCGCCCTCGATGAAGAACTCCTGGGTCACGCCCTCGGAGACCAGGAAGCCCAGGTAGGAGCGGAACACTTCCTTGTAGAGCGCATCGTCGAACGACGTGCGCAGGAAGAACGCGCCGGCCCGGCGCCACAGGAAGCCGAAGGGGCCGAACGCCATGTTCTCCCGGGCGGCGATGTGGGGCGGGACCAGGTAGTTCGCGTAGAACGCGAGCGAGATCAGCAGGAAGTCGAAGTACGAGCGATGGCTCGGCACGAGCACGATGGGGTGTCGCTTCGCGTACTCGGCGATCTTCTCCAGGCCCGTGATCTCGACCCGGGCGAACAGCCGCTTCGTCACCGACCCGACCAGCGTGTTCAGGATCGCCAGGAAGGTCGAGTTCATGTGCGCCGAGATCTCGCCGAGCATCTTCTCCGCCTCGGAACGGGCGCGCGTGAGCGGCACCCGGCGCTCGGAGGCGCGGGCGCGCATGGCCTCCTGCACCTTCGGGTCGGAGAGCACGATCTCCTGCACCTGGTGCGGGGGCCGAAGGGTCGGGCCCTCGACCGCCTTCTCTTCCCGGTAGAGGAAGGTCAGGATCGAGCGCCGCACCGTGCGCGCCACGGCGTGCTGGCCCTGGGAGCGGCGGGCCTCGATGAAGCTGGAGAGATCGATGGCGTCGCCCACCTTGACCGCCAGGTCGCGGTAGGTCGTGAGGAACGAGGTGACCTTGGCCAGGTCCGAGGGACGCGTGGCGGCGCCGTAGAAGAGATTCAGGAAGCGTCGCCGGGCGCGCGGACCCTTGCGCCAGAAGATCGCCAGCGGCACCACGTGGACGGGACGGTCCGAGTCCCACATGCCGGTCACCACCTCTTCGAGCAGGTCGAGCTCGGCCTGCTCCACCAGGGCCTGTCGCCGGCCCCCGAGCCGCTGCCGCTGGGTGCGAAGGAAGAGGAAGAACGAGCCGCCCTCCCGCGCCAGCTCGGTCGCCACCTGCCGGGTGCGGTCCTGCTCCGACGCGTCCTTGGCGGCTGCGCGGCCGCGGAAGAACGCGCGCACCGCCTCCAGCAGCGGCCGGTAGTAGTAGAAGCGGATGCCGTTGGCGAAGCTGGAAAGGCGTAGCCCTTCGCGCACGAAGAGCGTGTTGAACAGGAAGTAGTCGAGCCGACTCGCGTAGCGCATGACGTACACGACCGACCCCTGCGACTCCAGCTCTTGGAGACGACGCACGGTCTTGTCGTCGAGTCCGAAGTGGCGGAAGAACCGACTCGCGAACCAGCGGAAGGGCCAGTTGAAGCGCGGCGTCATCGCCGAGAGCGGGTCGCTCTCGGCGGCGGCGGCGGCGACCGCAACAGCTTGCCCGGACTGTCGGGAGAGCTGGGACATCGTTGGGCGAGAGGGTACCGCCCCCTTCCCTCAACTGCCGCCGGAAAAAGCCCCTACTCCGGCAGCAGGATCTTGCCCGGCGACATCTGCGCCGCGATCTCTTCCGGCGTCCAGAGCCCGCCATCGTCACTCTTCGTGATGCCCGTGTGCGTCACCACCTTCATCTCGGCGATGCGACCACCGCCCACGAAGAAGGTCTTGCCCGTGATGTCCTTGGAGAGATCGCTCGCCAGGTAGGTCACCAGCGGAGAGACCAGGCCCGGGTTCATCCTCACCTTCATCTCCTCGGCATCGAAGCCGGGGAGATCGTCGGTGAGCCGGGTGAGCGCGACCGGTGCGAGGATGAAGACGCGGATGCCGTACTTCACTCCTTCGATGGCGAGGCAGCGCGACATGCCCGCAATGCCGGCCTTGGCTGCACCGTAATTGGCCTGACCAAAGTTCCCGTTGAGCCCCGACGTGGACGAGGTATTGATGATCACACCGCCCTGCCCGCGCTCCTTCAGGTGCGAATAGACCGCGTGGGTGACGCAGTAGGTGCCCTTCAGGTGCACGTTCACCACGATGTCCCACATGTCCTCGTCGGTGTTGGCGAAGGACTTGTCGCGCAGGATGCCCGCGTTGTTCACCACCACGTCGACCTTCTCGAAGGTATCGAGAGCGGTCTTCAGGATGCCCTGGCCGCCCTCGACCGTCGCCACGGAGTCGTAATTGCCCACCGCCTCACCGCCGGCCTGCTTGATCTCGTCCACGACCGCGTCGGCCATGTTGTGGCCCCCGCCGGTGCCGTCCCGTGCGCCACCCAGGTCGTTGACGACGACTGCCGCACCCTGCCTGGAGAGGGCCAGGGCGTGCTCGCGTCCGATCCCACCGCCCGCACCCGTCACGATCGCCACCTTGCCGTCGAGAACACCCATGTCGCACCTCCGGATTCCGTCGAGAGGGCGATCCTAACGAAGCGCCGCCGGGCGGATCAAGCACCCGGAGCTCCGGCTCAGGCGTCGCTGAACAGGATCGTACGAAGGCGACCGACGGGGCGAAAGCCCAATCGCTCGTAGAGGGCAATGCCGGGGACGTTGCCCTCGACCACCGCGAGCTGCACGTGGCTCGCCCCCGCCGCGAAGGCCGTTCGACACAGATCGGAGACCCCTAGCTTCGCGAAGCCACGACCGCGCAGCTCGGGCCAGGTGTAGACGCCCTGGATGAGCCAGCCCTCCGGGCGCTGGACGTCGGCATAGCCGACGAACGCCACGCGGCCCTCGGTCTCCACGACTCGCGCGCGCGGCACGCGGCCGCGGACCCAGCGACGGAAGCCCCGGACGTCACCGGCGAAGGGATCGGGGCGCCCCTCCTCGCGCAGGCTCTCCCGCGCCGCCACCACCAGCGCCTCCAGGTCGTCGACATCGGCGGGTCGCACGCCCACCCCGGGCGGGGGATCGAGCAGGCGGCCCTCGTCGGCTCCCAGCAGGTAGACCGCCTCGTGTCGGTCGACGATGGCGCTGCGGGGCGAGCGCCGCCGCAGCTCCCCCCACACCTGGTCGACCGCGTCGACGCCGCTCTTCACGAGTCCCACGCCCAGCGTCTCCAGGAACGGGACGAATGCGCTGATCGCTTCCGGCTCGACCCCGGCATCGAACACCACGCTGGGTCGAAGCCCGGCGACTCCGATGATCTCGTCGCCACGGGTGGCGACCGCCAGCTCGGTTCGCATCTCGCCGGGCCCCGGCCGCCGGCCGTGGCGCAGCACCATGTCGAGCAGGAACAGGTTGGCCTGGGGTTCGCGGGCGAGGTGAGCGAGCACGGCGTCCCGGTCCGTGCGCCGGACCAGGTGGGCTTGGACCGCGCCCATCATCGACCCGGTCCATCCAGCTGGGCGTCCACCCCCCGCGCCATCGGCTCAGTCGATCACCGCCAGGACGGACCCCTCTTCGATGGAGTCCCCCTCTGCGACCCGGATCTCGGCCAGACGACCCTGGCAGGGCGCCTCCACCGGAATCTCCATCTTCATGGACTCGATGATGAGGATCACGTCCTCCTCCTCGAGCGCATCCCCAACCGCCTTCTCGATCTTCCAGACGTTGCCCGCAATCTGGGCCTCGACCTCGGTCGCCATCGCGCCTCCCCATGGATCCTGGTCGTCCATGGTGCCCAGCACCGGGCGCCGCGGCAAGCGCAAGTCCGGCTGGACTCTTCAGCCTTGCTGGACCCTCGCGCTCGCTGATCGCTCGCGCTCGGGACTCCAGCACTACGCTCGGCTGCGCCTCGGTGCGCGTCGGCCGCCTGTGGGCGGCCTCCT
>PVMS01034476.1_pt1 | contig 12825 bp, 14 predicted proteins | sample 1853461 | NCBI WGS metagenome assembly PVMS01 (sample SAMN08582032, study PRJNA380276) | Marine sediment metagenome, whole genome shotgun sequencing project. | isolation source: ocean sediment barecode stripped | collected 2017 | reverse complement strand
CGAGATCTTGGATGGCGGTTCGCTCTATTGGGTGGTCAAGGGCATCGTGGCGGTCCGCCAGCGCATCCTCGACCTCCGGGCCGATACCAAGGACGACGGCACGCCGTGTTGCGGGATTGTGCTCGACCCTAAGATTTTCGGGACGCGGTCCCGCAAGCGCCGCGCCTTCCAAGGTTGGCGCTATCTCGCCGCCGCCGACGCGCCACGCGACACCCTTAGGCTGGACGGGGCGGAGGACGAGATGCCCCACGCCATGCGCGAAGACCTACGCGAGCTTCGTCTGATCGATTAGTCAGGCTAACGGGCCTGTAGCGGCACGGGGACGTTGTCGATGAGGCGCGTCTTGCCGAGATGGACGGCGGCGAGGACGCGCGCCTCTTTCACCGGACCATGCAGCGGCTCTAGCGTGTCGGGGTTCCGCACCGCCACGTAAGCGACGCGAAAGCCCGCCGCCTCAAGCTTGAAGCGAGCCGCCTCCGACGCATCGTCAGCACCACGGCCTTGCGCCAAATCCGCCGCGACATCGCAGATGGTCTGGTACAGCACGGGCGCGATTTTGCGTTCCGCCGGCGAGAGGTAGGCGTTGCGCGAAGAGAGTGCGAGCCCGTCGTCTTCGCGCACGATCGCGCCGCCGAGAATCTTCACGGGAATGTCGAGATCGCAAACCAGACGCTTAATGACCAAGAGCTGCTGATAATCCTTGTCGCCGAAGATCGCGATGTCCGGGCCGCATTGCAGCAGAAGCTTCGCGACCACCGTGGCGACGCCGTCGAAATGATTGGGCCGCGCCGCGCCGCATAAATCCTCGGTGAGTTCGGCGACAGTGATCTTGGTGGAGAAGCCGGGCGGATACATCTCGCTGGCGTCCGGGGCATAAAGGAGGTCGGCGCCGGCGTTCGCGAGCTTCGCGGCGTCGCTGGCCTCGTCTCTTGGATAGGCTTTAAAATCTTCGCGGGGGCCGAATTGCAGCGGATTGACGAAGAGGGAGGCAACCACGCGGTCGGCCTTACTGCTGGCCAGCGCCACCAGGGACAAATGCCCGGCGTGGATGGCGCCCATGGTGGGCACGAGCGCAATGCTCTTCCCCGCGCCACGCCATGCAGCAACGCGGGCCCGCAAATCACGGACAGTCCTCACGGCATTGGCGGCACGCGTCATCTTTAGTGGTCTCCAACGGATCGGGACCATAACGCCTCCAAGCCTGGCCCCGGAAGGCCAAAATCGGGCGCGTTGGGTGGCATTGCCGCCAGGCGGTTAAGGGTCCATCTATAACGGGTGACTAGATTTGCCGTGGAGTTTGAGCCGCATGGCAGAACGCAAGGCCCCAGTGAATAAGACCCCAGCGAAGACCATGAGCGGCGAATTGGCGGCCAAAGCCTCCTCGCGCGGCGACGTGGATGCGTTCTTGAAGCAGGTCCGTGGGCTTCAGCCTGCCACCTCAGGCCGGGGGCGGCTGATCTTCGCCATGGACGCGACCATGAGCCGGCAGCCGTCTTGGGATATGGCGCTGGCGCTTCAGGGCGACATGTTCCGCGCGGTCAAAGCGGTCGGCGGCCTCGATGTGCAGCTTGTCTATTTCCGTGGGTTCAAAGAATGCCAGGCGAGCCGGTGGGTCGGAGATCCGGATGCGCTCGACCGGCTGATGCGCCAAGTCTCCTGCCAGGGTGGCCACACGCAGATCCGCAAGGTTCTGAGCCACGCGCGCGCCGAGACCGAGAAGACCAATGTCAACGCGGTCGTCTATGTGGGCGACGCCATGGAGGAGGACATCGACCAGTTGAGCCAGCTTGCCGGCGAGCTCGGGCTGATTGGCGTGCCGGTGTTCCTGTTTCAGGAAGGGCACGATCCGCTTGCCGAGCGCGCCTTCCGGGAGATCGCCCGTCTGACGCGCGGCGCCTATTGCCGGTTCGATGCGGGATCGGCGGTCCAGCTTCGCGAATTGCTGACGGCGGTGGCGGTCTACGCCACGGGCGGACGCAAGGCGCTGGAGAATTTCGGCGGCGAAAGCGGCGCGGCGGTGCGCCTGCTTCAGCAGCTCGGCTAACGGCCCATGGTCTATTTCCTCGCTGGCCTCGGGCTTCTCGTAGTTTTCATTCTCGGCGCGCGTGTGCTGGCGAAGGTCAACGTCGGCAAACTCGTCTTCATCATGCGCAAGGTCGCCGGTGTCGCGGCGCTGGCCGCGGCCGGGTTCTTAGTCATCCGCGGGGCGATCCCGCTCGCCATTCCTTTGGGCTTGTTCGGTCTGGCGCTGGTCAGTGGCGGGAGCCGGGGTGGCGGCATTTTCGGCTCGTCGCAGAAGTCGCCGGGCCAGACATCGAATGTGGGCACCGAGCGCCTGGAGATGGAGCTCGACCACGATACGGGCCACATGGATGGCAAATGCCTCACTGGACGGTTCGCCGGCCGCCCGTTGTCATCGCTAAGCGACCGGGAAGCGATCGAGCTCTACCAAGAGTTTGACGTCGCCGGCCAGAAGGAGGCCGCGCTGATGGAGGCCTATCTCGATTGGCGGGTGGCGGACTGGCGCGAGAGAGATCAGGAGGGCGAGGCTGGTCCGAGAGCCAGCCGGGCGCGGGCGCGCTCCAAGGGCAGCGGCATGACGCCTGAAGAGGCCCGGGCCGTGCTCGAAGTCGGCCCTGATGCAAGTGATGAGGACATCCGTCAGGCCCATCGCCGGCTGATGATGAAGATGCACCCCGATCAGGGTGGCTCCACCTATCTGGCGGCGCGGATCAACGAGGCCAAGGAAATTCTAGTTGGCCGCTAAGGCGATGCATTCGAGCGACAGGCGTTTCAACGCCGCGCAAGCCGACCTGGCGTCGGTCTTGGAGAAGCCGCCGAAGCGCGCCCGATACCATTCCCGATTGCCCTTCGTGAAATTGGCGGTGAACGGCAGGTGCCCGTCGAGGATCTTCGGCGCGCGCTGCTGAACCATGCCGAGGCGGTTCTGGGCGTCGGACTGCGAGGTGAACGCGCCCACCTGGACATGGTACGCGCCGGCCTGGCGGGCTGGCTTGGTGCCGCCGCGCGGTGCCGCCCGGTTCGGAGAGAGGCTGGTTCGCACGGTATCGCCAGGCGTGCTCGTATCGCCTTGCGCCGTGGTTGAGGCGAGGGTCGCGGCGCGTGTCACTGCAGGAGTCGCGGCAGGCGGTGTCACGGCAACGGCTCTCACCGGAGGCGTCACGGCAGCGAGCGCGTAAACCGGCTTTCTGGATGGCGGCGGCGGATGGGGCGATCCCAGGAGCGAAGCGATGAGATTGCTGCCCGGGGATTTCTTCGTCGAAGCCTTATGCCAATGCTTGTCGAGCAACGATCTCATGGCCGCGTTACGCCTGGCGCCGGTGCGCCCGCCGAGTACGACGCCGACCAGATGCTTGTCGCCGCGCTTGACCGAGGCGGTCAGGTTGAAGCCGCTGGCCCGCGTATAGCCGGTCTTGATGCCGTCGGTGCCCTTGTAGCCAAATAGCAGCCGGTTGTGATTGCGGTATTTGCGGCCCTTGTAGGAGAAATAGCGCGTCTCGAAGAACCCGTAATATTCCGGGTAGTCGCGCATGATGTGGATGGCGAGAATGGCCATGTCCCGCGCCGTGGTCAGTTGCTCTTTGTTCGGCAAGCCAGAGGCATTGCGGAACGTCGTGTTCTTCATGCCGAGCTTGTGCGCCGTGCTGGTCATCATGCGGCCGAAATTCTCTTCGGTGCCGCCGAGATTTTCAGCAATGGTCGCCGCGGCGTCGTTGGCCGATTTGGTCACCAGCGCCTTGATGGCGTCGATGACCTTGATGGTGGCGCCGGGCTTGAGGCCGAGCTTGGTCGGCGCCTGGCTGGCCGAATGCGGCGTCACCACAAGCTCGGTGTCGTAGGAGAGCTTGCCGGCGCGCAAATAGGCGAACAGCATATAGAGCGTCATGATTTTGGTGAGCGAGGCGGGCGAGCGCAGGACGTCGGCCGACCGCGAATAGAGCACGTTGCCATTATTCACATCGACGATGATGGCGGCCTTGACGGTGCTCGCGGCGGCCGCTGGTCTCATGGGCACAAATGCGGCCCCAAGGCCGATTAAGGCCACGAGATTGAAGCAGACGAAACGGCGCAATGGCGCCCGCAGATTACGCTTGAACACTACCAATACACTTGAAGGCGGTAAGCCTTCCCCTGTCAGACGATCCATCCCTCGCACGATTTCGATCGCGCGCCCCGATCTGTGGGCCGCCGGTCGCGACGTTGGCTAGCACCCAGGACGGTGAAGGGGGAAGGCTAAAATCTCCCGATTGCTAAAGCGTTAAGTTTGAGTACGTGAAAATATTGTGCAGTGCAAAAAAATTCATTGACGTTTTTTGTGCGACGCATATAAATGATTTCGCGTTTGCAGCAATCGTTATTCCAGCAAGAGGGCCATGATGCTCAAAGGTTTCGAAGAGTTCCAGAAAGTCGGCAAGGGCGGTTTTGATGCCGCCGTTCGTTCGTTCGGTGAGATGAACAAGGGTTTCCAGGCGATCGCCGCCGAGGTGACCGATTATTCCAAGAAAGCCATGGATGATTCCACCCGTGCTTTCGAGCAGCTTGCCGGTGCCAAGTCGGTCGAGCAGGCCGTCGAGATCCAGTCCCAGTTCGCCAAGAAGGCGTACGAGACCTACATGTCCGAGATGTCCAAAATCGGTGAGATGTATGTCGGCCTGGCCAAAGACGCCTACAAGCCGGTTGAGACTGCCATGACCAAGAAGGCTGTCTAGCGCAACGACGCTCCAGCTTTTTTCTAGACGATTAGACCCGGGGTTCGCCCCGGGTCTTTTTTTTTGCCGTTTTCCTGTCGCTAACTCAGCCTATATTGAGCCTGAGGCATCTGGTCCGTTTGCCTGGCATTGTCCGGTGCCGATAGACTGGATCAGGATAAATTTTTGAAAAGAGCAATTGCTCTCCTTGGCAGATGATCAACGAGACGCCACATAGGGGCTGACGATGGCGCGAAGCGGCGACAATCGCCGGGGCGACGACGACGCCGGCACCCATATCATCACCAAGACGCGGCCGAAGACCAAACGGCCAAGCCTCTACAAGGTGATGCTGCTCAACGATGACTACACGCCGATGGATTTCGTTGTGTATGTCCTCGAGCGCTACTTCAACAAGCCTCCCGAGGAGGCGACCCGCATCATGCTCCAGGTCCACCAGAAGGGCGTGGGTATTTGCGGGGTCTACACTTACGAGGTGGCCGAGACTAAGGTGGCGCAGGTGACCAGTTTCGCCCATCAGCCCGAGCATCCGTTACAGTGCACGATGGAGAAGGAGTAAGACGTCCGTGGCATCGTTTTCGACCAGTCTTGAGCAGGCTTTGAGGCGCGCGCTCCAGTACGCGAACGAGCGCAGCCATGAATACGCGACACTGGAGCATCTGCTGCTGTCGTTGGTCGATGACCGCGACGCGGCGGCGGTGATGCGCGCCTGCGACGTGGATCTCGATCTCCTGCGTGACAAGCTGACCGGCTATGTGGACGGCGAGCTTTCCGGCTTGGCGCTCGACAGCCATGGCGATGCCCAGCCGACGGCGGGCTTCCAGCGCGTGATCCATCGCGCCGTGGCCCATGTGCAGTCTTCGGGCCGTGAGGAGGTGACCGGGGCCAACGTGCTCGTCGCCATTTTCGCCGAGCGCGAGAGCCATGCCGCGTTCTTCCTGCAAGAGCAGCACATGACGCGCTTCGATGCGGTCAATTACATCAGCCACGGCATCGCCAAGCGCGGCGGCTCGTCCGAGCCACGGACGGTGCGCGGCATCGAGGACGACGCGACGACGGTCGAAGGCGGCGACGAGAAAAAGCGCGGCGGCGATGTTCTCGAGATCTATTGCATCAACCTCAATCAGAAGGCGCGGGCCGGCCGCATCGATCCCCTGATCGGGCGCGGGCCTGAGATTCAGCGCACGGTTCAGGTGCTGTGCCGCCGGCGGAAGAACAACCCGCTTTTCGTGGGCGATCCTGGCGTGGGCAAAACGGCCATCGCCGAGGGTCTGGCGCGCCGCATCGTCATGGGCGACGTGCCGGAAGTTCTGTCGGACTCCACCATCTTCCAGCTCGATATGGGCGCGCTTTTGGCTGGCACGCGCTATCGCGGCGATTTCGAGGAGCGGCTGAAGGCCGTGATGCGCGAGATCGAGGACTTTCCCGGCGCCATCATGTTCATCGACGAAATCCACACGGTGATCGGGGCCGGGGCCACTTCAGGCGGCGCCATGGATGCATCCAACCTGCTGAAGCCGGCGCTTCAGTCGGGCTCGCTACGCTGCATCGGCTCGACCACGTATCAGGAATACCGCCAGCATTTCGAGAAGGACCGGGCGCTGGTGCGGCGCTTCCAGAAGATCGATGTGAACGAGCCGTCCGTGCCCGACGCCATCAAGATTTTGAAGGGGCTAAAGCCTTATTTTGAGGACTTCCACCGCGTTCGCTATACGAACGATGCCATCAAGTCGGCGGTCGAGCTGTCGGTGAAATACATCCACGACCGCAAGCTGCCGGATAAGGCAATCGACGTCATCGACGAGATGGGCGCCGCGCAAATGCTGTTGCCCGAGCGCCAGCGGCGCAAGATCATTGGCGTCAAGGAGGTGGAGACCACCATCGCCACCATGGCGCGGATTCCGCCGAAGACGATTTCAAAGACCGACGCCGAAGTGCTGCGCGCGATCGATGAGGATCTCAAGCGCGTCGTGTTCGGCCAGGACAAGGCCATCGAGTCCTTGGCCGCGGCGATCAAGCTGAGCCGCGCGGGTCTACGCGAGCCGGGCAAGCCCATCGGCAATTACATGTTCTCGGGCCCCACTGGCGTCGGCAAGACCGAGGTTGCGCGCCAGCTCGCCACGCTGCTTGGCGTCGAGCTGCTCCGCTTCGACATGAGCGAATATATGGAGCGCCATACCGTGTCGCGGTTGATCGGCGCGCCTCCGGGCTATGTGGGCTTTGACCAGGGCGGCCTGCTGACCGACGGTATTGACCAACACCCCCATTCGGTGCTTCTGCTCGATGAGATCGAGAAGGCGCATCCGGACCTGTTCAACATCCTGTTGCAGGTCATGGATCACGGCAAGCTGACCGACCACAACGGCAAGCATGTGGACTTCCAGAACGTGATTCTGATCATGACCACGAATGCCGGCGCCAGCGAAATGGCCAAGTCGGCAATCGGCTTCAACCGCACCAAGCGCGAGGGCGACGACGAGGAGGCCATCAACCGCCTGTTCTCGCCGGAGTTCCGCAACCGGCTCGACGCGATCATTTCCTTTGCCCAGCTCACGCCGGACGTGATCTCGAAGGTGGTGGAGAAGTTCGTGTTCCAGCTCGAGGCGCAGCTCAGCGACCGCAACATCACCATCGAGCTTACGCCCGAGTCCACCGAGTGGCTGGCGAAGCGCGGCTATGACGACAAGTTCGGCGCAAGGCCCTTGGCCCGGATCATCCAAGAACACATCAAGAAGCCGCTGGCCGAGGAAATTCTGTTCGGCGCGCTGAAGGATGGCGGCATCGTGCGCGTGCTGGTCGAGGAGAAGGACGGCGTTAAGGGGCTGGGCTTTGAATATATCAAGCTGGACACGCCCATTAAGCCGCGCGACTCCGAAGACGACGAGGGCGATGGCGAGACCAGCGGCAAGACAGCCGCCAAATCCGCCACCAAGTCCGCGCCCGCCAAGCCACGCGCCAAGCGGACCCGCAAGCCACGCGGCAGCAAGGCAGGCGTCGTGCCCAAGGTTCCCCTCGGCGAGGGCTAGGCTGAAATCACGCTTCTGATCTTCTCCGCCGTGGCGGCGAGGGCGTCCTGATCGGCCATTTCCGCGCCTTCGGGCCGCATCGGCACGCCGTCTTTCCGCGGAATGATGTGGAAATGGAGGTGGAACACCGTCTGTCCGGCCGCAGCGCCGCTGAATTGCTGGATCAGCACCCCGTCGGCGCCCACCGCATCCTTGATTTTCGGCGCGAGCTTCTGGACCACGCTTGCGAGCTTGGCCAGACCCTCGGGCGAGATGCCGAATAGGTCCGGCGCCTTCTCCTTGGTGATGACCAGGGCATGGCCTTCGGTGCGGGGCATGATGTCGAGGAAGGCGAGGGTGTCGTCGTCCTCGTAAAGCTTGTGGCAGGGGATCTCGCCCCGCAGCACCTTGGCGAAAATGTTGTCCGGATCGTAAGCCGCCATGAAATGTGCCTCCTTCGCTTGCCGTTCGCTGTTCGCATTTTTCGGAATTATTTCGATTCCTTAAGAGCGCGAGGTCAACCGGATAATGAGCATCGTCGCGTCCAAGGGGCGTCTGCCTCACTCAGCCCATTGATTCCTGTCAAAGCCTGGAGGCTACTAGTCAGCTAGGCTAGCTGAAGAAGGGATGCGTGGCAGTCCCTGGCGCATCCCCACCAAGGAGAGCCCCCATGTCCATGCTCAAAGTGATCGAAATTCTGTGCGAGTCCGACAAGTCTTGGGAAGACGCTGCGCAGACCGCGGTAAAGCGCGCTAACGACAGCGTCCGCAATGTCCGCTCAATCTGGATCGAGAATTTCGAGGCCAAGGTCGAGAACGGCAAGATCAAGACGTACCGCATCAACGGCAAGGTGTCGTTCGTGCTCGATGGCTAGCGGCGCGGGCGCGATCCGCCAGTCTTAGGCTTTGTTCTCCGACGAGGCTTTGTCGTGGCGATAGGGCGATGCCTCGGCGAGGAGTTCCGCCTCCTCGGTGATCGCAAAACGCTCGCGGGCGAGATAATCGGAGACCGCGCGGGCCAGGCCGGGATCGGCAATGTAGTGCGCGCTGTAGGTCTCGACGGGAAGATAGCCCCGGGCGAGCTTGTGCCCACCTTGCGCGCCCGCTTCGACGCGGGCGAGACGATGCTGAATTGCGTACTCGATGGCCTGGTAGTAGCAGACCTCGAAATGCAGAAAGTCGTGCATCTCGGTGGTGCCCCAATAGCGGCCGTAAAGCGTATCCGCGCCGATGATGTTCAGCGCCCCGGCGATATATTCGCCATCGCGTTTGGCCAGCACCAGCAGCAACTGGTCTGCCATGGTCTGACCCAGCAGGCTGAAGCACTCCCGCGTGAGATAGGGCGTGCCCCATTTGCGCATCCCTGTGTCCATGTAGAAGTCGAAGAAGATGTTCCAATGGGTCTCGGTCAGATCGCGGCCGGTGACCCATTTGATCTCCACGCAGTCGCTCAACGTCGCGCGGCGTTCCTTGCGGATCATTTTGCGTTTGCGTGAGGACAGCGCGCCGAGGAAATCCTCGAAGCTGTCATAGCCGTCGTTCAGCCAATGGAACTGTTGGTCGGTGCGTTGCAAATACCCGCGCCGCCCCGCCAGCTCCCACTCGTCGCGCGTCATGAAGGTGATGTGGAGTGAGGAGACATCGAGATTTTGGGCGAGTGTCATTCCGGCTTCGAGCAGAACCGCCTGGCGATCGATCTGGCCGGCGCTGGCGCGCACCAACAGCCGTGGCCCCGTGACCGGGGTGAAGGGCACCGAGGCCTGGAGCTTCGGGTAGTAGTGGCCACCGGCCCGCATATAGGCCTCGGCCCAGCCATGATCGAACACGAACTCGCCCTGGCTATGAGACTTGAGATAGCAGGGCATGCAGGCCTGCAAGGAGCCGTCGGCGTCCTCGTAGAGGAGATGCTGGGGCAGCCAGCCGGTCTCTCGCGTGGCCGATCCGCTCTCCTCCAGCGCCTTAAGGAACGCGTGAGATATAAATGGGTTACACGGACGGGCTGAGTTTGGTTCGAGCCCACTCGCGCCGCTAGCGCAGGCGTCCCAGTCCGCCGCCGGGATCTCGGCGATGCGCTGGGCCACACGCACCACGACGCGCGGCCCGGCGCCGGGCTTAGCGGCATCGGGCTTGCCATTGCCGGTTGGATGTCTCTCCACATCGCCCATGGCTCAGGGCTCGATCCCTTCAAAGATCATGGCGTCGGCATACCGAAGTGCACGGTCGCGGTCGGCCATGGTTCGTACCGTCCAGGTCAGCAGCGGCAACCCGAACAGCGTTCGCGCGATCAGCGGCGCGAGGGCCGGTAGCGCGCCGATATCGTAGGCGATGAAATGGGGCCTGGCGAAGGTCGATGTCAGGAGATGGCGCATGGCGAAGCGCTGGCGAAGAGTGAGTGCCGACCAGTGCTCCATATTGGCGAAGCGCTCGGCGATAAGCCCGCGGGGCAAAGCGGGCGCCACGTGCCGGAACGCGGCCACCGAATGGGGATCGAACGACATGACGGCCACGGGGCCGGAATAGGACGCCAGCGCCTTGGCGATGTTCGCCTCGAATTTGCCGTCGCGTGCCCAAGTGCTTTTCACCTCGAGCACGAGGGGCACAAAGCCGTTCACCAGGGCGAGAAGGTCGGGAAGCGTCTGGATATGATCGCCGCTGCCCCGCAAGGCCATGGTGCTTAGCGTCTCGACGCTATGAGCTGCCACTGGGCCCGTCTCTTGCGTTAGGCGATCGAGAGTTGCGTCGTGAAACACGATGGGTGCGTGACCCGCGGCGCATTGCAGGTCGACTTCAATGGCGAAACCTTTGCCCATGGCGGCCGCGACCGCCGAGGCGCTGTTCTCGACAACACCTGTGGCGTTATGCAAGCCGCGATGGGCAATTGGCCGCTTGAGCCAGTAGAGCTCGCCCATGTCAAACGTCCCTCGTTTAAGGAACTAGTCTACGGCAAAAATGGCGTCGATCTCGACGGCGGCGTTCATGGGGAGGCTGGTGCAGCCGACAGCGATGCGGGTATGGCGTCCCTTATCGCCCAGGATCTCCACCATCAGGTCCGATGCCCCGTTGATGACCTTGGGATGGCCGGCGAAGTCCGGCGCGGCGTTGACGAAGCCATTGAGGCGGACAAGCTGCACGATCCGGTCGAGGTCGCCGAGGGCCGCTTTCGCCTGAGCCAGGATATTCAGGGCGCAGAGCCGCGCCGCTTCCTGGCCTTCAGGGATGTCAACGCCACCGCCAAGCTTGCCGGCGACCGTGATCCCGCCGTCTTTCAAGGGGAGTTGGCCCGAGATCACGAGCTGGCCATTGAGGTGGACAAAGGGAACATAATTGGCGACCGGAGCCTTAGCCTCGGGCAAAACGAGGTCGAGCGCCTTCAGCCTTGCTTCAATATTGCCGGCCATGGGGCTTCCTCCGCGCATTCAAACTTCTCCCAATCATTGAGTAAAAGCCGCTATTCTGCAAGCGCCCCTAAGGGATTTGCCCACGAAACGGGCTCTTGTCGGGTGCGCGGGTTGGTGTCAACAATCGGCATTCCGTCGGCGCTCCGAGGGCTGACGAAAGAGATGAAAACGATATGAGGCCGAGGATGGCGGGTGTGCGTGGGAAACTGGCGCTGGTGGCGGGTCTTGGGCTCGCTTGCGTGTTTCCCTTGGAAGCCCTGGCGCTTGCCGCGAAGGAGCCGAGCAGGCTCGTGCCCCATCGCGCCATCTACGAGATGACCCTCGACGAGGCGCGCTCGGCGTCCGGCATCACCGGGATCGACGGGCGCATGGTGTTCGAGTTCACCGGCTCGCCTTGCGACGGCTACTCGCTCAACATGCGCATGGTCACGCAGATGACGGATTCTCAAGGCCAGAGCAATATGACCGACCTTCGCTCATCGACCTGGGAACAGGGGGACGGCAAGAAGTTCCGCTTCCAGTCGGCGCAGTATCTGAATGACAAGCTCGGCGACGTCACCATGGGGCGGGCGGTGCGCGAGGCTTCGAGCGAGGCCGTCCAGGTCAAGCTCAGCCAACCATCGCGGGACGAGATCGCACTCGCCGGCCGGATCTTTTTCCCCACGCAACACAGCATCGCGCTGATCGAGAAAGCGCTCGCCGGACAGAACGTCTTCCAGGCCAGGATCTACGACGGGTCGGAGAAGGGGCGGAAGGTTTACGAGACGACCGCGTTTATCGGCACCATGGTCAAGCCGGGCGCCGACGATGCGAAGCTCGAAGCGCCGGCCAAGGAGAAGAAGCTCGGCGAGCTTCCGTCATGGCCCATTTCGATCGGCTATTTCGAGCCCAGGGAGGGCGATCTGATCCCAAGCTACCAGATCGATTTCCGGCTTTACGAAAACGGCGTTAGCCGTGAACTCTCGATCGACTATGGCGACTTCTCGATCCAGGGCAGGCTGACCTCTCTTGAATATCTCCAAGCCAAAGAGTGCAAATAGCCCCCTTGTTGGGTTGTGCCGGCCTGGCGAGGTCCCGCCGCGCGCTATGCCGCATGGAAGGATGAATCCTTTGACAGCGCCGGGGCCTGCAAAATATCAAGCTTAACCACCCGTTTTTCGGCAGTTCTAAAGGGTTTAGTTACGGGTTTATGACGACACTCCTCGCAACGAAGGGGAGTGAGTCACGATGTTCTGGAAGGTCAGTCCGAGTTCAAGCGCCATGGCGCATTATGACCAGATCGCCGATCATGAAACCATCGAATCGCCAGGGCCGATGCCAATGACCAAGACTGTTTTGATCGTCGAGGACAACGACTTGAATATGAAATTGTTTCACGACCTCCTCGACGCACATGGCTACAAGACGCTCCAGACCCGCAACGGTATGGAGGCGCTGGAGCTTGCCCGCGAGCATCACCCCGATCTCATTCTGATGGATATCCAGTTGCCGGAAGTGTCGGGCCTCGAAGTGACCAAGTGGCTGAAGGAGGACGATCACCTCCGTGAAATTCCCGTGCTTCGCCGATAAACTGCCTGACTGTATCGAGAAACATCGTCACGGAGATCGGCTTCGAAATATAGGCCTCGCAGCCGCCTTCACGAATGCGCTCCTCGTCACCCTTCATGGCGAAGGCGGTAACGGCGACCACGGG
>PVMS01134658.1_pt1 | contig 12827 bp, 7 predicted proteins | sample 1853461 | NCBI WGS metagenome assembly PVMS01 (sample SAMN08582032, study PRJNA380276) | Marine sediment metagenome, whole genome shotgun sequencing project. | isolation source: ocean sediment barecode stripped | collected 2017 | reverse complement strand
GCGACAGTGTCGCCGCGTTGGACGAGGCGGTCGAGGACGCCGAGAAGGCGGTCGACGTCGTCGCGGTGAAGCCCGGTGGTCGGTTCGTCCATCACGTACAAGGTTGGTCCAGTATTGAGGCCGGCTGCCAACTCGGAGACGAGCTTGATTCGCTGTGCTTCGCCACCGCTGAGCGTGTTGGAGGGCTGGCCCAGGTGCAGGTATCCCAAGCCAAGCTCGTCCAGAAGCTCGAGCGGTTGGCGAATCGTTTTCACTGGCGAGAACACCTCGACGGCCTCGGAGACTTCGAGCTCGAGCAACTCGCCGGCGTTGAGGCCTTGCCAGCGGACTGCGAGGGTTTCCGGGGTGAAGCGCATGCCGTTGCAGGTTTCGCAGGGCACGTCGACGTCCGGGAGGAATGCCATCTCCACGTGAATCGAACCCTGCCCTTTGCATTCGGGGCACCGCCCTTGCTCGACGTTGAACGAGAAGCGGCTTGCCGTGTAGCCCCGTGCACGCGCTTCGGGCGTCCCTGCCAAGAGTTGTCGAACCGTGTTCCAGATGCCGATGTACGTCGCCGGAACCGAACGGGGCGTGCGCCCGATCGGGTTCTGGTCGATCTCGATCGCGCGATTCAACGCTTCGAAGCCTTTGATCTTTGTGAAGTCGCCGGGGGGTGAGTCGTTGACCATGCCGACGGCCTCGCGAGTCGCGCGCAGCAACACCTCGCGCACCAACGAGCTCTTTCCGGAGCCGCTGACGCCGGTCACGACCACGAAGCGCTCGAGCGGGAAACGCACATCGACGTTCGCGAGGTTGTGGTGGTCGACTCCGGTCAGCTCCAGCCACGAGACCTCTCGCGTGGACCGCCGCTTGGCGGGCACGTTGGGGGGGCGTTCGAGGGCTGCGGCGGTGACCGAGCCCTTCATCGAGCGCAAGCCGCCTTGGGATACCACCCGTCCGCCGTGCTTGCCGCCTCCGGGCCCCACGTCAATGACATGGTCGGCCGCTCGAATGGTGTCTGCGTCGTGCTCCACGACCAACACCGAGTTTCCTCGATCGACGAGGCCCCGAAGCGCGCTGAGTAGACGCCCGGTGTCGCGTGGGTGGAGGCCGATGGTGGGTTCGTCGAGCACGTACAGGACGCCAGTGAGCCCACTGCCAAGCTGGGCCGCAAGCCGTACCCGTTGCATCTCGCCGCCGCTGAGTGTGTTGGCCGCGCGGCCCAGGCCGAGGTAGCCCAAGCCGACCTCCTCGAGGAACGAGAGGCGGCGCAGCGCTTCGTGAAGCGGCGTCGTGGCGATGGTCTCGTCACGTTCATCGAGATCGAACTGCTGGAGTGTCTCGACGGCCTCCGAGACGCTTTGTTCGAACAGCGTCGTGATCGACAGGTCGCCGACGGTGACCCCGCGGGCCAGCGGGGAGAGGCGTGTCTGGTCACATTGGTCACACAGACGCTTCTCGATCGCTCGCTTCCGTCGCCGGCCGCGCCAGCTCTTCTTGATGATCTCACCGCGCCCCTCACACGCCGGGCACTGGCCATGACGGGTGTTGAAGGAGAAGAACCTCGGATCGAGTTCCGGGTATCCGCGGCCGCAGTTGGGGCACGCTTGCTTGCTGGAGAGCTGCATCTCGTCGCTCCCCGAAATCGCCCAGGCGGCCCCGTCTCCCACTTGCAGCGCGTTCTCGAGAAGGCTCAAGAGCGCCGAGTTCTTTGCCGAAATGCGGCCAACTACCAGCTCCACGTCGTGCTCGGTGTAGCGCTCGAGCTTCATTCCGGCTTCGAGCGTTTGAAGCTGGCCGTCGATGCGCGCCTCCGTGAAGCCGTCCTTCATCGCCTTCTTGAGCAGCTCCCGGTGGATGCCCTTTCGGCCGCGCACGACGGGCGCGAGGAACGTCACCTTCTTGGCGCCAAAGCGGCGCTTTACGTCGTGGACCAGTTGGCTCGCCGGCCGCGCCGCAATCGGCACCTCGCAATCCACGCAATGCAGCACGCCAATGCGGGCCCAGATCAGGCGCAAGTAGTGTGAGACCTCGGTTACCGTGGCGACGGTCGAGTTTGCCCCTGCTCGCGTCATGCGCTGCTCGAGCGACACACAGGGGGGAACGCCGACCACCTGGTCGACCGACGGCCTTGGAAGCTGCGGCATGTACTGCCGCGCATAGGGCGACAGTGTCTCCAAGTATCGGCGCTGTCCCTCGGCAAACAGAACATCGAACGCCAAGGTGCTCTTTCCGCTTCCGCTCGGGCCGGTGAGCACGACGAGCTCGTCGCGTGGGATGTGTACCGTGATGTCTTTGAGGTTGTGCTCGCGGGCCCCGGCAATGCGGATCTCGCGAAGCGGTGTGATCGCCGACTTGGCCGTCTTCCGGTTCGCGGCACGCTTGGCCTTCGACTTGCCGAGGGCGCGGGCAAGATACGGCGCGGTCTGAGACCCCTTCTTTTTCGCCACCGCCTCGGGCGACCCGTCGGCGACGACTCGACCGCCTCCGGCGCCGGCGCCCGGACCGAGGTCGATCACGTGGTCTGCATGCGCCGCGACGTGCATGTCGTGCTCGACGACGATGACCGTGTCGCCGCGGTCGACCAGATCGTCCAGAACCTTCATCAAGGGTTCGACGTCGTTGGCGTGAAGCCCGGCCGTCGGCTCGTCGAAGACCAAGAGAGAGCCAGGCGTGGCTCGCAAGAGCGCCTCGGCAAGCTTGAGTCGCTGTGCCTCGCCGCCCGATAGCGTGTTGAGGGGCTGGCCCAAACGCAGGTAGCCGAGCCCCACGTCCAGCAGCGGCTTGAGCGAGCGGGAGAGGATCGCGTCGTCGGCGAAATGCTCGGCCGCCTGGTGGGCTGTGAGCTCGAGGACGTCGGCGATATTGAGGCCCATGTACTCCACATCGAGTACCGGCCCCACGAAGCGCCGCCCCTGACATTCGGGACAGCTGAACACCACGTCGGCCAAGAACTGCATTTCGACCGTCTCCGCGCCATCGCCGCGGCAGGGTTCGCAGCGCCCGCCCGCGACGTTGAAGGAGAAGAACCCGGGCTTGTAGCCACGTTCCTTGGCCAGCGGCTGTTGGGTGAAGCGCTTTCTAAACGCCTCCCAAATCTTCAAATATGTCGCTGCATTGCCTCGCGAAGTTCGACCCAGCGGAGCCTGATCGACCCCCACCACGCCTTGGATCGGCTCCAATCCCGTCACGGCATCGTGCTTGAGCGGTGCGCCCTCCGACTTCACACCGAGCTGACGCTGAACGGCGGGCAGCAGGGTCTCGAGGACCAGGCTGCTCTTCCCCGAGCCGCTGACTCCGGTTACGCAGGTCATCACACCGAGTGGGAAGGCGGCGTCCACCGAGCGGAGGTTGTGCCCAGACGCGCCCGTGACTTTGATCCACCCCGTAGCCTCGCGACGCGCCCTCGACACGCCCCCGTTGCGCCTGAGCGCGGCGCCCGTGGCGGTCTTGGCTTTTCGTAGCGCGGTCGGGGTGCCGTCGAACACGATTTGTCCGCCGTTCTCGCCGGCGCCCGGGCCGAGCTCGATCACCCGGTCCGCGCCGAGGATCATCTCCGGATCATGCTCGACGACTACGGCAACGTTTTCATCCTTCGACAGCGCCCGGACGACCCCGAGCAAGCGCTCCACATCTCGCGGGTGCAATCCCACCGTCGGCTCATCGAGCACGAACATCGCACCATTAAGCGTGGCGCCCAACGCGCTCGTCAGCGCTACCCGTTGGGCCTCGCCTCCGGAGAGCGTCCGGGACGTCCGGTCCAAAGAAAGGTAGCCGAGGCCGACGTCATGCAGCGCTCGAAGCCGCCCAATCGCTTCGCGCCATAGCAGTGCGGCCCCGGTGTCACCGGTGAACCGCTTTTTCTGCTTCTCCAAGAACGACAGGGCGTCCGACGCCGGTAGCGCGTAGAGCTCCGGAAGGCTGACCCCATCGATATGCCAAGCAAGGGCTTCCGACTTGAGGCGTGCGCCTTGGCAGTCCCCGCATGTTTCGTACTTGCGGTAGCGCGAAAGGAAGACGCGAACGTGCATCTTGTACGCGCGTGACTCCATCCACTTGAACCAGCTTCGAAGTCCCGCCCAACCCTTGGGGTAGCCCACAGCGTCGCCGTCGATGAGCCAGTCGAGTTGGGCCGGCGTCCAGTCGCGAAGCCGCTTGTCGAGCGGGATGGCTGCCTTCTTCGCATGCTTCTTGAGCTCGCGGCGCTCCCAGGTCGTTGCCTTGCCTTGCCATGCGCGAATGGCCCCGTCGTCGGGGGACAGATCGTAGTCGGGAATCACCCGATCGAGGTCGATCTCGATGGTGCGCCCGAAGCCGCGGCACGTCTCGCACGCGCCAATGGGGCTGTTGAAACTGAAGAGCCCCGGTGTTGCGCGACGAAAGGACCGGTCACACGCCGGACAGTGAAGGCCCTCCGAGAAGCCGAGCTCAGCGCCTGCCGCGGACCACACGGTTGCCCTGCCGGCCCCCTGACGCATCGCGTCTTCGAGCGCCTCGACCAGGCGCGCCTGATCGCGAGGGCGCGCGACGGTTCGGTCGGCCACCACGTCGAGGTGGGTGCTCCGACCGTTCGTCACCTCGCTCGGCGGAACATCGTCCAGGTCGCGGACCTTTCCTTTGACCCGCACTCGCCGATAGCCATCACGCAGCAACCCTTCGCGAACGCCAATGAAGTGTTCCTTGTCGGCTACCGCAACCGGATAGGTAACCACCAGTTTCTCCCCAGCAAGCTCGCTCATCACGCTTTGCGCCGCGCGCGTCGGCGCATCCCGGTGCACCAGCTCCCCGCAACCCGGACAAAACAAGTCGGCCGCGTGGGCCCATAGATGCTTCGCGTAGTCCGCGATCTCCGTCATCGTTCCGACGGTCGAGCGGCTGGTCCGTACCGGCGCTTGACGGTCCACCGCGATCCCGACCGGTACCGGATCGAGCTCATCGACGGGAGGCCGGGAAAGCCGCTCCAGGAACTGGCGCGCGTACGCGCTGAAGCTCTCGACGTAGCGACGCTGCCCTTCGGCGTAGAGGGTTCGAAAGGCAAGCGACGACTTGCCCGCGCCCGACGGGCCCACGATCGCGAGATACGTACCCGGTGCGATATCGAGGTCGATCGAACGGAGATTATGCGTGCGCGCGCCGCGTAACTTAGTGACCTGCATGGGCGAGACGGGTATCTCTAGGATGGCAGGCGGCGATGTCCAGGCAGGAAAAGCGCTTCACGTGCAGCAGGTGCTTATCGACGTCCCCAGCGCCTCCGCAGGACCCAGGTAGCCCCCAGTAACGAGATCGTGAGGAAGATGAACCAGGGATTGGACAGCGGTTCCTTCGAGACGAGCCCGGCTGCCCTTCGGCTGGTCGCGGCAAGCTCGGACAGCGGCGGGACGTCGTCCGTGCCCAGGAACACTCGGCCTCCCGTTTGCTCTGCAATCGCCTGAAGCTGCTCGGGGATGGCTTCGAGATCCGAGAGCTCGTCGCCGCTCTCCTCGACGATGAATACCTCGCGGGCGACCTCTTGCCCTTCGACAGAGGCGACCACCTCGTAGGCCCCCGGCTGACCCGGTGCGCGGAGCGTGGCCCGAAGCTGTCCCTCCCGATCGGTATCGACCTCGGTGTTGGGCTCGTCATCGACCGCCGGTTGATAGCGCAGCTCCACGCGCGCCTTCTTCATGGGGCGATAGCCCTCATCTCGGAGCCGCCCAGAGACCCTGATGTCGGCCCCAACTCCATAGCGCTCTCTATCAGTCGAAATGCGCGCCGGTTCGAGCAGCGGATCACGGGTGAGCCAGCGAATCATCCGGTCCCAGAACAGCTCATACTCGTCCGAGCCTACGGTCGTGTCGTCCGCCGCGAATCGCCAGCGCCAGGACGCGTCGGTCGTCATCGCGGCTACTCGCCCTCGCCCGGCCTCGCCCACGACGAGAATGGGTAACCGGACGCCTTTGTGAATCCGTGCCCGCGGGTGATGGAGCAGCACCTGCGCGTCTGGCTTGACCGCACGCACCACGTTGGCTCCGTGCAATGGGGGAAGCGTCCTCCAGGTCTGCCTCGTGAGGGAGGGATCGGGCCCCAACGCGACGATGGGATGCCGTGCCAAATCCTTGCTGACCTCTGCTCGATAGCTTCCCTTGAGAACACCCGGTGAGCCGACCTCGACCGGCAGGATCTCTTCGATTGCCGTGCCGGCATAGCGGCCCTCAGCGAACGAGCGGTCGCCTCCGATCATCACGAATGAACCGCCCCGTTGCACGTAGTCTCGGATGCGCGGGAGGTACGTTTGCATTTCGTACGGCGCGTAATCGAAGTTCTGAAAAATCACGACGTCAAAGCTTCCGAGGTGCTCGCGAAAGAGCTCGTCGGTCGGAAACGGAATCAGCGCCAGCTCGTTGGTCGGCGCGGCAGTCAGGTCGGCCGCGGCCCGCAGGATGAAGAACGAAACGAGGTCGACGGAGCCGTCACGCTTGAGAAAATCACGGAGGAACCGAACGTCCCAGCTCGGCCGTCCGGCAACGAGTAGCGCGCGTAGCCTCTCTCGACCGACTCTCAGAAGCGCAGCGCGATCGTTGTTCTGAGGCACGTCGTCGTTCGATGCAGCCGGGATCAAGAGCCGGTAGAGCGCGCGTCCTGTCCGCCGCGGCGCCACCTCGAAGGCCACCGTGCCCCTACCGCTCTTGTCGAGCGCAGCCACCGTCTCTTGCTCGAGGTGGTTTCCGTGCCAGAGCTGCACCCGAAGCTCGCTCCGCTGCAGAGCGCCGACCGCCCGCACATCTGCGCGGATCACGGCCGGAACGCCCACGTACGCGGTCGGGTCCGCGTGCAACGACACGATGGATTGGTCATCGAGCGGGTCATCACCGCCGACGACCACTGCGTGAATGACAGGCGCGCCAGAACCAAGTCCCACCGTCTCCGGGCGGAAGCTCGCGTCGGCGCCGTCGGTGATCACCACCAGCGAGCCCAGGTTCTGGTCGGCGCCCTTCTCCAAGACATAGCTGAGCGCACTGCGGATCTTGGTCTCGTCGTCGGTGGGATCGTAGCTCTCCGCTAGATCGCTCCACATCGTGCCCCGGGTACTCGAGCCGAAGAGGTAGACCACCGGGCGGACCCTGTCGTCCTCTTGCCATTCGCCGATCAACGCACGGACCGCGTCGCTTCGGGCGCCGCTCCCGCCAGCCAGGGTCATGCTCCGAGAGTTGTCGAGGAGGATGCCTGTGCCTCCGGCGACCTCTTCGAACGTCTCGCGGACCAGCGTGACCTGGAGCGCCAGCACGTAGACCGCCAGGATGCCGAGCCCACCGAGCGCAGCTAGCGTGCCTCGCCGTCTCCGATCACTTTCGCCCCGAATCGAACGAAGCTCGACCAGCCAGAGGGCGAACAGGGCGAGTCCCAGCACCCACGCCGTCGTGCTCCCCCCCAAGATGCCGAGTTGCCACTGCCAATCCGCCACGATTGAACCTCAGCGACCCGAGCCCCGCCGCCGCATGATGAAGGGGGCATGCACTTGATCGTCTTTGTAGTCGGTGCAGAGCGCGTAGAGGACGAGGTTTACTCCGAGACGAATCGCTCGTTCGCGCTGAGGTTCGCCACCCGGCACCACCGCCTGACTCCATGCACCAAGGTTGTCGCGCTGAAGCGCGCCGCCGAGGTCGTGGCGCGAGTACACGATGGCGATGCGATCACCATACGTGATGCCTTCGAGAAACGCTGGACCTTCCACCCGTCCGACAGGCTTACGCAGAAGATAGAATGACCGGTAGATGGTGTGATCTGCTGAAATCGGCTTCAGCGGCTGCGCCGGGAAGGCGTGAAGAAGCTCGCGACGAATCGCTCGATCGAAACCCTCGCCACCGGCCGTGGCGTCATCGATGAGGATGAACCCACCACGATGGATGTACTTACGGAGGCCTTCAATCGCCTGCTCGTTCAGCGGCGGAAACTCGTCATCCCCTCGCCAATACACGAATGGACTCCGGAAGAGCGAGGCATCGTCGAGCCTGGCGCGTCCGGGCTCGAGGATGGGCTCGACGCTCGATCGTTTACGCACCTCCCACGCGAGCCGTTCCGCAACGTTTCGGGAGCCTGCGATGCTCTTGCCCACGTCAAGGGAGACGATCTCCACCGCAGTTGCGTCGCCGAACGCCGCAGCGCGGTGCGCCAGCGAGACGAGAGATATGAGAGACACTGAAAAACAGACCAGTACCAACCATAGGCGACCCCCACGCACCCCAAACACCGCCCGCATGGGGACAGGAGTACCAATCATGCGTGAAAGCGCAAGCCGGGTTGACGCCGGGGGTGTTCACGACGAAAGTGGCGCCGTGTCGAAGGGGTCACTTCGCGCGTGCGCGACGCTCGCATTGCTCGCGCTCGGATTCGGTTGCCAAAGCAAGAGCGAGACCGCCGAGCGTCCGTCGCTCCCCGAGCCGCCGGAGGACGCGAGCACCCCCCTGCTCTCGCGGACGCGTCCATTGATGAGCACGGTGTTCCGTATCCAAGTCGACTCGCCCGCCGACAACACCGAGAATGTGATCCGCCAGGCGTTCGAAGAAATTGAGCGGTTGGAGGTCGTGCTCTCCGAATGGCGCGAGGACAGCGACATCTCGAAAGTCAACGGCCTTGCCGGCAGGAAGCCTGTGAAGGTCGGCGACGACACACTGCGCGTCATCGACGCCGGCATGGATGTATCGATGTGGTCGAGGGGCGCGTTTGATCTCTCGTGGGCGGCGCTGTGGGGGCTCTACGATTTTCGACCGGACTCGATCAAGCTCCCGACGCTCGAAGCGATCAAGCCCCGACTCGCGTTGATCAACTACAAGAACATCCGCATCAGCAAGAAGCACAGGACCGTGTTCTTGAAGAAGCGAGGCATGGCGATTGGAACAGGCGGCATCGCCAAGGGCTATGCCCTCGACCACGCTGGGGCGATCCTCCGAGGCCGTGGGGTCGACAACTACATGATTTTTGGCGGCGGCCAAGTGCAGGTTCACGGAGAGCGCGACGGCCGCCCCTGGCGTGTCGGCATCCAACACCCCCGCGATCCGAGCGTGTACTTCGCTGCCCTGGAGTCGACGGGAGCCTCCTTTTCGACCTCAGGCGATTACGAGCACGCGGTTTTTGACGGCTCGGGCGCTCGCTGGCACCACATCATCGACACCAAGACCGGGCGCCCCGCGGACAAGTCACTTTCGGTGACGATCATGACGTCGGAGGGCATCTATGCCGATGCGTTGAGCACGGCGGCCTTCGTCTTGGGGCCGCAGAAGGCGCTCAAGATGTTGAGGCGCATCGCGTACCCAGCCGAAGCCGTGATCGTCGGCGCGGACTGCAAGGTCTACATGACACCGAAGGCCAAGAAGCAGATACGATTGAATGTGGAGCTCGTGGACGGACGGCTGCCAAACTGCAAGCCCTAGCGTGAGGCCGCGCCTCGCTACACGCCGCGACGCCCTATCCGCGCTCCTCGATTGGCACGAAGGTCCGATCCGCTTCACCCACCCAAATTTGGCTCGGGCGGAAGATACGATTGTCTTCGAGCTGTTCGAGCAGGTGCGCGAGCCATCCGGCGACGCGTGAAATCGCGAAGATCGGCGTGAAGAGATCCGAGGGGATGCCGAGCTTCTGGTAGACGATGCCGCTGTAGAAGTCGACGTTCGGGTAGATGCCTTTGCCACCGACCAGGTCTGCCATTTGGGTCTCGAGCTCGACGGCCAAGTCGTAGTCCGGGGTGCTGCCGAATTTCGCGAACAGTTGGGTGGCGAGCTCTTGCAGAATCGTCGCGCGCGGGTCTTTGACCTTGTAGACGCGGTGGCCGAAGCCCATTACCTTTTCTTTGCGCGCGAGGCGGTCCTCGGCCCAGCTGCGCACGGCGTGGGGCGAGCGGTCCTCGATGCTCTCCAGAGTTGAAAGCACCTGCTCGTTGGCGCCTCCGTGAAGGGGGCCCGCGAGGCTACCGATGGCCGAAGCGACCACTGCGTAAGCGTCGGTGAGCGTCGAGCCCGTGACGCGCGCCGTAAACGTCGACGCGTTCATCGAGTGCTCCGCGTGCAGAATCAGGCCCACGTCGAACACGCGCTCGGCCAAGCGAGTCGGAACCTCTCCTTCCAGCATATAGAGGAAGTTCGCGGCGTGGCTGAGCTCGGTGCTCGGCTTGATCGGGTCGTCTCCGCGCCGAATCCGATGCCAGGCAGCGACGATGGTCGGAATCTTGGCGACCAAGCGAATGACGCTCAGTCGGAGGAACTCGGGGTCCGAGACGTGGTCCCCTTTGTAGAACATGCCCATCGCCGCCACTGCGGCGGTGAGCGCGTCCATCGGCTCGCCGCTTTCGGGCAGGGTCTTCAGAAGGTCGATGATCCGGAACTTGAGGCCGCGCTCCGCGATGAGTTGTGCCCGGAACTCGTCGAGTTCGGCCGTGCTCGGCAGGCGCCCGAACAGGAGCAAGAAGGCGATTTCTTCGTAGGTCCCACGCTCCGAAAGCACCTCGATCGGGTAGCCTCGGTACTGAAGCTTCCCCACCGAACCATCGATCAAACAGATGCTGCTGCGGGCCGCCGGGATGCCGGCCAAGCCTGGAATATATTCGGGCACTTCCGCCATGATCTCCACTTTCGCGATTGAAGGTCGGGCGGCAACCTAGCTGCTCACCCAACGGGCGCAAGCCGATGTGAAAAGCCTTGCAAAAGCGGGGCGAGCGGAACCGAGAACCACGTCGGCTGCCGCTTCGAGAGCCTCCGCCCGAAGATGCGCCGAAGCTGTGTTGGGAGTTCCGCGAATGACGATGCGCGTGTCGACTCTCGCGTCGTTCGCCAAGTCGACGGGCGCCGCGCCGCCATCGACGAGCAGGCCCACGAACTGCAAGACCGAACGTTCGTCGCCAGTGCCGGCAATCGAAATGAGCCGCTCTCCGATGCTCACGGCCCGCGGGGCGTGAACAACCGGGTCTGTGGAGTTGCCGACGATGTGGAGCGGGCGCTTCAACCGCGCTCGACCTCGAGGCCGTCGGCTTCCCAGTGCAGGAACCCTCCGGAGAGGAAACCAACCTGGACGCCGTCGGTCTGCAGCTTCTCGCTCCACTCCTTGGCCTCCTCGCTGCGGCCGTAGAGGACGCGGACGCGACCGTCGAAGGGCTGAAGCTCTTCGACTCGGCCCGCTAGCTCGCTCGCCGGAACGTGAATGGCCGACGGAATCCTGTAGCGCGCGTACGACGCGGCATCGCGGATATCGACTGGGAGCGCCTTGCCTTGCGTCAGCCAAAGCGCGAGCTCTTCGGGGCGAACCTCGGCAGCGGCGCGCGGCATCACGGGCTCGAGCAAGCGCAATATCCCGGCCTTGTCGAGGGCGCCGACGTGCTGTTGCGCAACCTGGCCCTGCGCGATCACGAGCAACATCGGGACCGACTGCGCTTGAAATGTCTGGGCGACCATCGGGTTGTTGTCGACGTCGCACTTGACGACTTTGATTTTGCCGGCCAGCTCTTCGGAGATCTGTGCGACGATTGGCGAAACCTGCTTGCAGGGTTGGCACCAATCGGCGTAAAGGTCCACGAGGACCGGGAGCTCCGAGCGAAGGACTTCGGCTTCAAAGGTTGCGTCTGTGACCGACTGAACTGCCATCTCAGTATCCCCTGTCTTGCATGTTGGATTCTGTCACGATCGCCACGCTGGCGCTCGTCCCGAGCCGATTGGCGCCAGCCGCGATCATTTTATCGGCTGCGGCCGTATCGCGAACTCCTCCGGACGCCTTCACACCGAAGTCGGACCCTACCTCTGCGCGGAGCAGCCGAACATCCTCTTCAGTCGCGCCGCCGGCCCCAAATCCGGTCGAGGTCTTCACAAACGCCGCGCTCGCGATACGGGTCCACTGGGCGCCGCGCCGCTTCTCGTCGTCGGTGAGAAGGCAGGTCTCGAGGATGACCTTGACGGGCCGGCCGTCCGCTGCCTCGACGACCCTGCGGATGTCGTCGATGAACACGTCCCGCAAACCGTCCTTGAGGGCCCCGATCTGGCACACCATGTCGATCTCCGAAGCCCCATCGAGCACGGCCTGGACGGCCTCAGCGGCCTTCCCGGCCGAGTTGCTGGCCCCAAGCGGAAAGCCCACGGTGGCCGCAATGGGGAGCTGGCAGTCCGCCAGCAGTGAGGTACAAAGCGCCACGTGGGCCGAGTTGACACAGACGGTTGCAAAGCTGTGCTGAACAGCCTCCTTGCACAATCGCGCGAAATCCGCCCGGACCGCGTGGGGTTGCAAGAGGGTGTGATCGATGAGAGCAGCCAGGTCTCGACGCATCGGACTCCTTCTCCTAGCAATGATCGGCGGGGGCGACCAACCGCACACACACACGAGCCTGGGGGGCTTCTCGACTGATGGACGTTACTTGCGAACGCTGCGGCACCGAATACGAGTTTGACGAGACACTGCTTTCCGGACGTGGAACCAGCGTCAAGTGCACCAATTGCGGGCACGTCTTCAAGGTCTACCCGAAGGCTCGAGCGGACGCAGACCGAGCCACGAGCAGTTGGCGTCTCAGGTTGAATGACGGTTCGATCGACACCATCGACTCGCTCCGGGAGCTGCAGCGACGCATCGGGTCCGGTGAGCTGACGCCGGACAACGAGATTGCTCGAGGGGATGAAGGCTGGAAAACGCTCGGTTCCATCCCCGAGCTCGAGACCTTCTTTCAGGCGGCCGGGATCCAGATTCCGCCCCCGGAGGTTCGCGCACCGGTCATGCCATCCTCGGTTCCCCCCGTACCGCCGTCGAACGATTCGAGCCTGCCTCCCGGAAGGCGCCCGCGGCAGCCGACGCTGCTTGGGGTGACGCCCGTGGAGAGAGTGACTCCTGGGCCCAGCGCG
>PVMS01171568.1_pt1 | contig 12828 bp, 15 predicted proteins | sample 1853461 | NCBI WGS metagenome assembly PVMS01 (sample SAMN08582032, study PRJNA380276) | Marine sediment metagenome, whole genome shotgun sequencing project. | isolation source: ocean sediment barecode stripped | collected 2017 | reverse complement strand
TTCTAGATTTTGATAATCATTATCAAAATCAAGAACATTATAATATAAGATATTTGTTTGTCAATAAAAAAGATTGACAAAATAGAAAAAGAATATAATATTACATACTGCAATTGATATTCGTTATAATTAGCAATTAAAAAGATAATGTAAATGAAAGGGATTTAAATGTTATATAAAGTTCTGGATCAGGGGGATTATGAAGATTTTATAAAAAACCTTATTGCTGATCATGAATTGATCGGCCCGAAAAAAAGAGACAAAGGAGTCCATGACTTCACCAATATCAAAAACTTCTCTGAAATCGACACGGATTACAAAAGGACAACTCTTCCACCAGCAAAAAAGTTATTATTCCCATCTGTTGAGAAATTGGTTGATTATGAGGTTGGAGACAAAATAGAATTTAAACCGGTGATTGAAAGCAGTGAAAAAATATTATTTGGAATAAATGCCTGGGATATTAATGGGATGAACTTCCTGGATAAAGTTTTCACTACGGATTATGTTGATGAAAATTATGTATCAAAAAGAAGAAAACTTATTGTGATTGGAATGGACACAATCCCCTCGGAGACAAATTTTTCAATGAGTATGGGTTCAGAATATGCTAAAGAAGGTTTTGACTTATATATCACTGGAATAAAGAGCGGGTATTTTATAAAAGTTGCAACTTCACTTGGCAATAAAATTTTGACAAAATATTCAGGGGCCAAAGATGCCTCAGGAGAATCCTTTAAAGAATATGACGAGTACATGGATGATTATAAAAAGAAATTTAAATTGATTTCGGATATTAAAAGCTTTTACTATGATTTTGAGATGATTTATGAAAAAGATGATTTCTGGAAAAAAACTGCAAAAGACTGTTACAGTTGTGGATCCTGTAATCTCGTTTGCCCGACCTGTTTCTGTTTTAATGTGAAAGATGAGATAGAGCTTAACCTAAAAGAGGGAACAAGAACAAGAGAATGGAATTCCTGCATGATGCCAGAATACGGCCTTGTAGCAGGAGGACATAATTTCAGGCCCGGCAAAGAAAATAGATTACAGCAGAGGTATAGGTGCAAGCTTAAAACATTTTATGATAAGTTTGGTGCCTATTCATGTGTGGGCTGTGGAAGATGTATTGAAGCATGCCTGGCAAAGATCAATATTGCTGAAGATATGAACTCAGTTAAAAAACAGCTGATTTCAAACTAAGGGGCCCTTTTTCAGTAGTTTTAACCATCTATTCGAAATAGTATATGGCTATCAACCGGAGAGAAGTGCTTGCGCCTGGATGAAAGGCAATATTATTTTTAGGATATATGAAATGAAAAATATAAAGGAGGACATATAATGGGAAAACCAAAAGTTGGTATATTTGGATTCACTGGCTGCGGTGGCTGCCAGCTGGAAATAATAAATCTTGAGGATCAACTACTGGATCTAGTCGGAGTGGTGGATATTGTACATTTTACAGAAGCAATAACCGAGCACAGCGATAATTATGAAATTGCCCTGGTGGAAGGCTCTATTTCAACAGAGCATGGCGTCCACAGGATCAAAGAAATAGGAAATATTGCAAGTATTGTGGTAGCAGTCGGCGCATGTGCCAATACTGGAGGACTGAATTGCCTGAAAAATAAATATGGGCTGGAGGAAGCAAAAGAACTGGTATATGGGGATAAAAAGGACTGGATAGATTCCATCCAGGCGACTCCAATTGAAGAATACATACAGGTCGACTACAGGGCCAGGGGCTGTCCACCCAATAGATTTGAGATTGTTGATATTATCAGGTCATTGGTACTGGGTAAGAATCCTGAAATCCCAAACTATCCTGTATGTATAGAGTGTAAGAGAAATGGCAATACCTGTGTTTATGATCTGGGTTTGACCTGCCTGGGACCAATATCCAGGGCTGGCTGTGATTCAAGGTGTCCCAATAGCGTGGTAGGATGTGAAGCTTGCCGGGGTATAATCGATGATCCGAATGTAGGCGCCCAGAAAGACTTGCTTAAAGAGCACGGGTTGACAGTTGAAGATGTTATGTCCCAATTCAACCTGTACAATGGGTGGGAAAAAATGTTAATCAAGGAAAAATAATAATTTTGGAGGTAGATCAAATGGTTAATAATATAAAAGTTGAAGTGGCACCGCTCTCCCGGGTAGAGGGTCATGGTGACCTTGTCCTGGAGATAAAGAATAAAAAAATTGAGAGGCTGATCTTTAGGATCCCCGAATCACCCAGGTTCTTCGAGGCAATGCTGGAAGGAAGAAATTATGACGAGCCTTCTCATATTACTTCAAGAATATGTGGAATATGTTCAGTGGCACATACCTATGCATCGATCAAGGCAACTGAGGCAGCCATGGGTATTGTTCCGACAGAACAGACTTTAAAATTCAGGAAATTAATATTTCACCATGAATGCATACAGAGCAATGTACTTCATGTGTATTTTCTGGCCGCACCTGATTTTCTTGGAGTGGGCAGCGTACTGCCCCTGGCAGAATCACATCCTGAGGTTGTAAATATTGCCCTGAGGACCAAAAAAATGGCAAATGAAATGGTAAGGATGATAGGAGGAAGAGCTGTACATCCGATCACTACCGTAGTAGGTGGTTTCACCAAGCTTCCGACAGAAGAAGAGATGCTTAAGATGAAAGAGATGCTTCAGGCGATATATCCAGATATGGAAAAATCCCTGGAAGTGTTAAAAACCCTGGACATCCCTGATTTTGAAAGAGAGACTGAATATATTTCTTTAAGTGATAAAACAGAGTATGCACTGTATGAGGGGAATATAAAGTCTACAGATGGATGGGAGATAGATAAACAGGATTACCTTGATAAGATCAAAGAAAAAGTGGTCCAGCATTCAACAGCCAAGCATTGCTGGGCAAGCAGGGATTCATTTATGGTCGGGGCTCTTGCAAGGTTCAATAATAATTATAATGATCTAACAGATACCGCCAAAGAATATGCTGAAGCATTTGGCCTCAAAGCGCCTTGCTATAATACATATATGAATAATATAGCACAATTTGTTGAGATAATTCACAGTGTTGATGACAGCATAAGGCTTATTGACGAGCTTCTTGAAGAAGGCCTGGATGATGATAAAAAAATGGTTGATATCAAGCCAAAAGCCGGGAGGGGCGTTGGTGTAGTAGAAGCTCCAAGAGGACTTTTGATCCATGATTATACCTACGATAAAGAAGGAAAAATCAAAAAAGCTAATTTGATCATCCCTACTGGCATGAATTATATAAATATGGAAAAAGACATGCAGGCACTGGTACCCACCATGATCGACAAGTCGGAAGATGAGATCAGGCTGGCATGCGAGATGATGATAAGAGCTTATGATCCCTGTATCTCCTGCTCAACGCACTAGTCTGTGAAAAAAATATTATTTTATAAATAAAATTAATATTAATAAAAGGCGATTGCCACGATTAAAGAGATAGATGATGTAGGGAAGGCCTGCAATGAGCTGGTCACAAAATCAAAAGGGATCATAGATATATCTAATTCAATGAAAAGCTAACCGATTAGATCAAAGCCAAAATTGGAAAAGATCTGGAATATTTCTGTTTTTAACTAATTAATAGTTGATTTTTTTCAATTATTATTATATTAAGTAATATGGATTTTTTAGATTGATTTACAAATTTAGACAAGTAGAGGCTTAATATGACGGACCAAAAAGGTTCTGACATGAAGGAAATGTATGAAGAGTATAATAAAGCTTTTGAAGTGATGAGTAAAAATGCCCCCGAATATCTTAGAGACTTTAATAGTTTTTATACCAGTGCCATAAAAAAGGGAGCTCTTTCTGAGAGAATAAAAGAACTAATATCTATAGCTTTGGCTATAACCTCACATTGTTTGCCATGCATAGCTTTACATGTTCATAATGCAATTGAACTGGGGGCCACAAGGCAGGAAATATTGGAAACAAGTGGAGTTGCAGTATTAATGGGCGGCAGTCCGGCTTTTGTACATATTAAACATGTTCTTGATGCATGTGAACAGTTTGATGCTAAGTGACATTGTGTAAATTGGAAGGAACTATTATTCTTCTGCCCTGATCTTTTCCCGTGCTTCTTCAAAGAGAGGTTCTGCAAAAGAAGAGGAATAGGTCCTCTGTTCAAAAGTCTTCTTCTCAAGTGTATCCAAAAACCCCTCGAATTGGCTAAAATATGAGCCATATATATGATAGCTGTCCGAAATATCAGCATAACGGCCGACTTTGACAGGTCTGGATATTTTTTCAGAGACTTTATCCGCAATCACTTTTTGAAGATCTGTAAGTGCAAAAATATTCATGAATGCTGCTTTAAAAGCATCCCTGGAACGCCAGTGGGTATTCATATTAAGGGTCAGGCCCTCACCGGGGTCTTCCAGGATACGCAGCCAGATCCTTTGAAGGCATGGAGGTTCATGATCCTTTGAATCAATTTCAGGGTCCCAGGTGATCGATTGGGCCCTTCTTGTATAAAAACAATCTGCAAGATTGTCGATAGCTATTGCAAGCTGGTCCATGCCTCCTCCCGAGACTTTGTAATTAGTAAGCCTGTCATGGTAGCTGTAGGACCATCCATGGCCGCCGATCCAGTGATCATGGATCCCAAGGACGACCTCCTGGCGGTATACTTCCAGCTCATCAAGGCCCGTTGGCAGAGCCCTGTGGATCCTTGGCTCTGAAAATGGTGAATGAATGACCATTATCATGCTGCAGTCCCTGCTGGGAGGATCCTGCGGCCTGTCATATTGTGTTTTTATTGCGACTCCGTTTTGCCATACTTCCCGGAGAGAATTTTCCCAGGCTTCAGGAAGTGTTTTCCCTTCAGCTTTCAGGACCGGAATATCACCTTTTGAGAATGATGCATTCGGGTCCATTTTTTCTTTTACCATTTTTTTAACCTCTTAAATATTTTTGACTGTGTGATCTAAAATTTTATCTTACAAATCTAACTTTAAACTTATTTCTTGAACATATCCTGCAGGGGCTTCCAGTAATTATCAAACCAGCCATCATAGAAATTATCATAACATTCCTCCGGCATCTCTTCCTGTGTAAACACGAGCCGGGTACCTTCACTTATCTCTTCCAGCAGGATAGTAATCCTGGAATAGTGATCTTCGGGCCAGCAATCCTCTTCACCCCTCCAGTCCTGGACTATCTTCCTGTCCTTTACCAGTTCAATATTCTTTCCCTCGATATAACCATTGTAGATCTTAAATCTCCCTCCCACTTTGGAATTTATGTCAGCATCAGAATCTATTAATCCTGAATGCTTTTCCTGGTTCATCAACACCTCATAGACTTCATGTGGGGAAGCATTGATCTTGACCTCTTGATTTATGGTCTTTGTTTTCATTTTACTTGTTCCTTTACCTAAAAGTAAATGCAATTTGTATATTTGCTGTTACTTCCACTTCCTGTGGAGAGATCACAGGGGAAGCGATATCTCTTTCTACTTGAGCTTCAAGGGCGTATACAGGAGGGGGGAAAAATGTTTCTGTCTCGCTGATATAATAGATCTTATCGATCTGGACATCGAGAGAGCCAGCTATGGCATATGCCTTATCCCGGCCGTCCTGTGTAGCTTCCTGCAGAGCAGCTATTTTGGCCTCTTTTTTCTTGCTGTCACTCAGGTCAAACCTCAGGGAAGAAATATTATTGGCCCCAGCCCCAATGGAACCTGCTATTATCTCACCGATTTTTGATATTTCAGTGGTGCTTATCTCTAAAACTGTAGTGGCTCTGTAGGAATAGATCACGGGGGGTTCATCTTCCCCGTGGTAGTCATAAAGTGGATTGACATTGTAACCCGTGGTTTGTATCAGGAGATTTTCAGCCTCGATCTGTTCTATGGTTGCTGTGACATCTGCACTGGTCTCACTGTTCTGGCTGACTGCCTGTTCGCTTGAATCTTTTTCAGTTACTATGGTTATGTTTACCAGGACAAGGTCAGGGACGGTTTTGTAACTGCCGCTACCGGCTACAGTTATAAGATTCCCCGTTTCCCGGGAGGGTTCTTCCTCTAATCCAAAATATGGGCCCCCCTCATCTGCAAGGCAACTGGAAAACAGCACCATTGTAAAAGTTAAAACAATCAAGGGAAAAATAATTTTTAGGTATTTTGATATTTTATCTGACATTTTGCCACCTGTAATATTATTAATAATTTATATAAGTAATTATAATATAAGACCTTCATGATTTGAATGCTTGATTAATAATAATCATATTGCCGGACACAATGCGGACAATACCTGAAATAAAAATATTTGATTAAATTGTTTATTCAAAAAAGATTAAGGAATATAATAAATGTAATTCTTTATTTAGATAGGGGAGGCTATGTTCTACAGGCTTCATATAAAGTACTTGATACCAATTTTTATCGTCATAAACCTCATATGTACCGGCATGGGAATGGGCGTGCCAATATTTAATATACTATTTGGCTTCATTGCCGGGTGGTTTGCAGCCAGGAGGGCATTGGGATTATTTAAAGATGCGGGTAAGGTATTAAAAAAAGTATTTTATTACTCGCTTTTTTGTTCGGGTTTTACATTTTTGACCATGGCTGCTATCTGGGGAAGGGTAATACCCATGGTATTTGACAGTTCTTATGATTTTGCTAATTTTGGTATCCCGATGATATTATTTGACCCTAGAATTAGCTTTATAGGGTGGATAATATTGATGATAGTGATCTCTCCACTGCTGCAGCTGCTTACTTCTATTTTTTCCGGATATTTAGTCCTTACTTTCAGGCAGGCTAAAAAACAACTCTAAAAAGGTAGAGCACAATAGAGACTATGAAGCCGACTACCAGGATAAAAAAGAATATCCTTGAAACAAGACAGCTTGCCCTGGCGACTCCCCTGAATCCGAAAATTCCCGCTAATATGGCTAAAACTAAAAAAATTATTGCCAGTGGGAGCAGCAATATGCCAGTCCTTTCTTAAATTTATATTTGATCTGGAAGAAGATATTTCCGGTAAAACAATACAGCCTGGCTCTTCCTGCTTTTAAACCCTTAAGGATGCTACAATTGGTATTTTACTTTAAATCGAATATAATTAAAAAATATTTTAAGAAAATACCTGGTCCTGCAAAAGCATGAAGATCTTAGTAATAATTTTACACAGCATCATACTTGCCCTGGTAAACCTTATATCAATTGTCTTTGGTTTCGGGATCTATCATTTTTTCAGGCAGCATGATCAGTTGGCATTCCAGGCTCCAATTGCAGCAGCTTTTTCCCTTATTGTTTTTATCACATGGATCGTAGTCATAAAATCAAAAATGATATCAAGATTATTCCCTGAAGACTGGCTTCAATTTTTGATAATTTTTATACTTTCATTTGCCTGGGCACCGGTGATATTTGTGCCAATACATTTTTTAACCCAGGGGTATCTGACTTCTTTTGGAAATATATTCTGGACCTGGGTTTTTCAAATACCTGCAAATATTGTGGTACTTCTACTTTCTTATTTCATAATTTATCCAAAAGGGAAAAATCGGCAGTCCAAAGCCAGATCATAAGGTAAAGCCTAAAATCACCTGCGGTGCTGCTTACTAAATTTTGTAGGTACCAAGCAGTTGTTTTAATCCATCCAGGGGGTCTTTATTCTTGAAGATGATGTCATAAGTAATATTAAATAATGGAAGATCCTGTGCCACCTTAAATTTCTGGTCTTTTAACCAGCGGATCCCGTGCTTTAATGTATGATAACCTTCGGCAAGCTGTCCTGATTTTAGCATTTTATCATAAACTTCCCCGGGAGAGCCCCCTTTTCCCAGGAGTTCCCCGAACAACCTGTTTCTTCCGGATTGCGAGGTAGTATAGAGGTCCCCGATGCCAGCAAAATTTGAAACTGTATCAGGGTCGCCTCCGGCCCTGGCCACAATTTTAGAGATCTCAATTGTACTCTGGTTAAAGACCAGCGAGCTAAAGTTATGATACATCCCTTCACATTCCGGCATGTAAATGCCGTCAAGCATGCCCATAGTCATGGAATATACATTCTTGAAAGCAGAGCAGAGTTCCAGCCCGGTCACATCTTCAGTTGTAATGATCCGGTAGTCCTGGGTAGAGAAGAGCCCGGCCATTTTTTTCATTTCCTTCTCTTTTGACCCATAAACACTTATAGTAGGGATAAAGCGGCAGATCTCCACTGCCTTTACCGGCCCGCCGATGGATGTCCAGTGAAATTGGCTGTTCCCGGTCTTCTTATTAAACGATTCTTCCGCAAGTTTACTGGTCCTGTGGATCTTTTTATTATGCTCAATAAAACCTTTTGTAAGGGCAAAGAAGTAATAATTTCTATCAATAATATCCAGGAGCTTCTCAAAGACATTGAGGAATCCATCACTTGAGATCCCAATAAAAATAATGTCAACATCAGTGATCGCTTTTTTCAGGTCAGGGGAGTGGTAAAGTTTTACTGATCCCGGAAGTTTTTTATTTAATTTAGGATGGACCCCCTTAAGGCATGAATCAATTATATCGTCATCCAGCCAGGTCCCCCAGAGATTTATGTCAAGATTGTTTTGGGCAAGCGGGAAGGTCATGGCACTTCCCATGTATCCAGCTCCAAGAATTGCAATTTTTTTCATTAGGCGGCTCCAGTATTTAAATAGTAGTATCAGGATAATTTAAAGGTTTTAAATATTCAAACATTTATAAAAAAAAGATATATTTTATTTAATACAGAGAAGGGGTAAAATAATCCAGGCTGGTAAATTCCAGGACTTAAAAGCTTTCAAACAGATAATAAATCAAAATAATATTAGGGATTATTATGAATGAAAACTCAGTAGCGCTTGAAGCAATAAAACTATCCAAACATTTTGGAAAAGTTAAGGCGGTAGACGATCTTGACCTTAAAGTGAAGAAGGGAGAAATATTTGGTTTTCTCGGGCCAAATGGAGCAGGTAAGACTACTACCATAAAACTTATGACGGGCCTCCTAAAGCCGACCTCTGGAACAGTCAAGGTAATGGGAAATGATATTCTAGATAAACCGATTGAAGCAAAATCAAATATCGGACTCATACCTGATGAGCCAAAGATCTATGAAAAACTGACAGGTAGGGAATTCTTAAGATTTGTAGGAAATATATTTAATATGGAAGCAGTAAGTATTGAGAAGAAAGCAAGTGAGCTGCTGGAGATATTTGACCTTAGTGAAAAAGCGGATGCTTTGATAGGAAGCTATTCACATGGGATGAAGCAGAAGATAGCCATAGCCGGGGCACTTATCCATTCTCCCGGGGTCCTTTTTTTTGATGAGCCTACAGTAGGGCTGGATCCTAAAAGTGCCAGGACCATTAAAGATATTTTAAGGATCAGGGCAAAGGCAGGGGATTGTATTTTCATATCGACCCATATACTTGAGATCGCAGAAAGAATGTGTGACCGGGTCGGGATCATACAGAATGGGAGATTAGTAGTAGCCGGCAGCATGGATGAGCTCAGGAAAATATCAAAAGAAGAAAAAAGCAGCCTTGAGGAAATATTTCTTGAACTGACCGGCGGGGAAGAGAATATTGATTTAATAAGGTCACTGTCAGATTAATAATAAAGGGACATAAAATATGCTTGGAATCTTACTCAGGAATAAATTTAAAATAATAATATTTGGTTTTACCAGGGGCTCAAAGGGGAACAGGGCTGGCAGGTATATAGGTGTTTTTTTTGGCACAGTTATTTTTTTTATAATCGCATATTTTTTTATAAGGTTTGTAAATTTTGTAAATAGCGCATTAGGCACAGAGCTTGCAAGCCTGGTATTTGATAAAATACTGGATCTCTCTTTTGGAGTGATTTTTATACTGATATTCTTTACTGGTATCGCTACCAGCCTTTTCGTCTTATACCTTTCAAGGGACCTTGAACTGCTCATGAGCTTTCCTCTTAGCAGCCGGACAGTTTTTTCGTTTAAGTTTATAGAGGCTATGCTTTCAAACTCGATCATCATCTTTATATTTATATTCCCGGTACTGATCGGATATGGAGTGAGCTCAAGATTGCCTTTTTTCTATTATCCTGTAATGGTAATTACTTTTATTTGTGTTTTGGCTGTACCTACGAGCATCGGGATTTTAGTAGGGCTGATAGCGGTAAGGTATATTAACCCGGGTAAAGCAAAAGAGATAATTGCAACGATAGGCGGGCTTTTTGCTGTGTCTATCATCATAGGCTCGCAGCTTATTGGAAGATACCTGAAAGGTAATTCGTCCCGGTTTGATGCGATGGAAGCCGATGATGCCATCCGGTCCGTGATCAGCAGTTTTGACAGGCCCTTTCTTGATTATCTTCCGTCTACATGGGGGGCCGATGCATTGTTTTATTTCCATGATGGCCGCTTCGGCCTGTTTGGATTAAACTTTTTTTATATTATCATCTCTTCTGCTGTTCTGGTTTTCTTATGCATATTTTTATCGAAAAATTTTTATTATTCCGGTTGGAGCAGCACAAACCATAATATATCCGGGATAAGGGCAGGAAGCAAAAGAAAGGTTTATAGCGGACCAATTTCAAATTTAAAGATCCTTGGAGGAATAAACTATATCCTTATTAAGGATTTTAAGATGCTTTTCAGGGATGTAAAGCAGCTTTTAAATATTTTTTTACCGATAGTGATTTTCGGTGTCCTTTTTTTCATATCCCCTCTTGACGGGATAAGTGATAGTACGGGGGGTTTCTTTATTGACACCGATACATTGCTCTTCCTGTTTCTGCCATTATTTATAACAGGGGTGATAACAACCAATATTGCCGGCAATAGTATCGGGGGAGAGGAGCTAAACTTCTGGCTGATGAAGGCGCTTCCTGTTTTACCGAAGAAGCTTATAAAAATAAAAATTGCATTCTCCTTAATCATTAGCAGCGCAGTAGGGACCTTAGTAGTCATAGCACTTTATTTATTATATAGGCCTGGCTTGATATATTTACTTTTTGGTTTTATTTTGATGGTATTATTCTGCTGGGGGGAAGCCAGTATCGGAACAGCAGTCAGTGCTTTTTTCCCGGACTTCAAACCGCCTCATTCAAAGAAAAGCAATATGACTTTTTTGGGAGGCATTCTTACTTTCATATTTTTTATTGTCTATTTGGCCTCATTTGGGGGAATAGTTGTCGGGTCACTATTTTTGGGTAATTTCCTCGGGTGGCCGGGGATCATTTCCATGCTGCTTGCCCTGGCCCTGGAAGTGATAATCAATATTATCCTCTACAATCTCTTGATAAACATAAGTGCATTCAGGCTGAAAAATATGGAGTGGAAATATTGATCCCAGATACCCATTATTTTTTATAGGCTACATATATATCTGCTTCTATCATCCAAAAGAAACAGGAGTATTGAATATTTTTTCATATTCTACCTATTTAAAAATCAATTTAAAAAAATAGCTATTACCAATCTTTTATTCCCACCGTCAATAATGCTTATCCCTACCTGGGTAAACTGAGGGGAAAAAATAATATCCCTGTGGATATTACTGCCAAGCCAGGTATTAATTATTACTTCAATGGGCCCAGATGATGGTGGTGAAGCCCGGAACAGGATCTCTCCGGAACTTGCATACATCACTCCATTCTCCCTTAAAATATCAGTAATATGTTTTCCCTCAGGACTATAATGGGAAAAATAGTTCCTATTGACCATATCCTCCACCCCTGGACGAGGGCCAGGATCTATACAGCCTGGAGGTCCAGATATTTAATATGCTAAACCATATAAGAGCGCAAAATGGCCTACTGGCATTAAACCTGAACCCTGTGGTCTCAAATATAGCCCGGCTGCGGAGTACGGATATGGTCAATAGGAACTATTTTTCCCATTATAGTCCTGAGGGAAAACATATTACTGATATTTTAAGGGAGAATGGAGTGATGTATGCAAATTCCGGAGAGATTCTGTTCCGGGCTTCACCTCCGTCATATGGGCCCATTGAAGTAATAATTAATACCTGGCTTGGCAGTAATATCCACAGGGATATTATTTTTACTCCCCAGTTTAGCCAGGTGGGGATAAGCATTTTTGATGGTGGAAATATAAGAGTGGTCACGGCTATATTTTTAAATTAAATATGAAAATATATCTAGTATTAATAATCCTGTTTATCCCTTTTTTAATGGCCGGCTGCATACCGGGATCATCAGTAGACAGCCAGGATAATCTCCCAGACAGGGAAAGCAAGATCCCGGAATATGCTATAAAAATGCTTCCTGAAGATGACCAGTTCCCTCCGGTCCTGCATTCCACCGGGTGGGAAGAACCGGTACCTATGTCTTCAGCCATCAATAGCAGGGGCGCAGAGGATTCCCCCTTTATAACTCCCGATGGAAATGATTTCTATTTTTTTTACACGCCTGATGTCAGTGTTCCACCAGAAAGCCAGCTAACCGATGGAGTGACAGGGATCTACCACTCAAAAAAAGTCGACGGCCAGTGGAGCAATCCTGAAAGGGTCGTCCTCCAGGACAATGGGAAGCTGTCGCTTGACGGCTGTAATTTTATCCAGGATGGGATCATGTGGTTTTGCTCTGCCCGTGAGGGTAATTTGAGGTCAATAGACATCTATACTGCTGAGTTAAAAGATGGGAAATGGGCCAACTGGAAAAATGCCGGCAAGCTTTTAAATTACACGCCTGATGTCAGTGTTCCACCAGAAAGCCAGCTTACCGATGAGGTGACAGGGATCTACCATTCAAAAAAAAAGTCGAAGGACAGTGGACCAATCCTGAAAGGGTGATTCTCCAGGACAGGGGAAAGCTTTCTCTGGACGGCTGTAATTTTATCCA
>PVMS01096020.1_pt1 | contig 12829 bp, 20 predicted proteins | sample 1853461 | NCBI WGS metagenome assembly PVMS01 (sample SAMN08582032, study PRJNA380276) | Marine sediment metagenome, whole genome shotgun sequencing project. | isolation source: ocean sediment barecode stripped | collected 2017 | reverse complement strand
TGGGGAGGGCCCGTAGGAATGGGCTTCGCAGTCCGCCATCCGGGACTGATAAAACGCCTAGTTCTTACGAACACTTGGGCGTTTGCCAAATGGCCGGGGGGTGAATTCCCTAGACTGCTTGAAATTATCCGCTCTGATAGGGGTGAATCATTCGTGCTTGAGAAAAACGGTTATGTTAAACGAGCGCTCCTGGGAACAGCGAATTATCCCGAGAACTATACCTCTAAGGTGCTTAATGCCTATCTATCTCCATTTCCTACTCCCGAATCCAGGTTGGCCCTGCTTTGCTGGTCGCGCGACATTTCCGTAAGCGAGAGCGACCGCTCATACGGCGAGATGAACCACATCGAAGACAAACTATCTCTATTTGACGACATCCCCGTACTTCTTATCTGGGGTATGCTTGACCCTGTGCTGCCCGGTTCAGTTTTAGAGAAGTGGCAAGCAATCTATCCGCATGCCAAAGTATGCAAAATTGAAGATGCCAGTCACTTCTTACAGGAAGACGCACCTGAAAGAGTCATTTGTGAAATCAATCATTTTCTATCATCTAAATAGTGACAATATCTTTACTAAGATTTTAATCTTGCATCTCGACTTATTCCCCACCATAATATATCCCTAGCAATATAGGAGAAACGAAAGATGCCGGAGGCCCTACCGAATATGAAAGAACTTACCTTAATTTTGCTGACCTTATTAATATTCTCAGCCTGCTCATTATGGGACAAACCCGATGTCAGAAAAGCGAAATGGGGCATGACTAAGGAGCAGGTCAAAAAAGTTGAAAAAGCTGAGCTTGTAAAAGAAGGGGAGGACATACTCACATATAGAATCAGCGGCATAACCACCCCTGTAAAAGTACAATCCGTTGAAATAGTAGAAGGCGAAGTTGACGAGCAAGAGGAAATAACACCGCCAGAGGTCGAGAGCATCGGTTATGAGTACGATCTGCTATATGTATTTGGGGAGAATGGATTGGGGCTGGTAGTAATACATCTACGTGAATCTTTCGATGATCCGGCCCATTACCTTGAGCTATTTAAACAAAAAACGAACGTGATGACCAAGCAAATAGGAGAGCCTGCGAAGGGGGTTGCATCATATAAAAACCATCAGGTAAAAACAAACCCTTATGAAGATCCGGCTGCAATATGCAAAGGCGAGCACGGGCTTCAGCATATCTGGCTCACAAAAAATAAGAGAACTAATGTATCTCTTGAGCTAGACCAAAAAAAGTTTGCGCCGGAGCCCGACTGCTCCTTATCAATTTTCTATGAAAGTGTTGAGATTCCAGTCGATCAGGGACTATCAGACCAGCTTCACGAAGTACTCTGAGCAATAGGCGCTTTTTTTGATTTCTTTAGAACTGATAACCCGGCATAGCGCCGAAGCACCAATATAAACCAAAGGCTACATCACCTGGATCCTAACTAAATAATATATATAGTGTTAATTTTGAAACCTTTTTGGTATTCTTGTGTTTATATGATCAAAATCAATATACGGAGGCTTTATCCATGAAGAAGTTTATGGTATTACCGCTTTTATTTGTAATCTTAGTTAGCTTTTCTGCCAACGCTGCTGGCCCGGGCAAAAGAGACTGGCAATGGTGGGGCAATGAGTCCATAGTAAAAGAGCTGGGTCTATCTGAAGATCAGTCGGCAAAAACTAAGGAAATCTCATCTAAATTTGAACCCATACTTAAAGAAGCACATGATAACTATCTAGAGAAAAAGTCCGCATATAAAGATGCTAAATCCAACCCCGATACGAGCAGAGGCGATGTTATCAAAGCATTTGACTCTATGTGGGACTCGAAATATAAGATGAAGAGAATCAAGCTTGATAGAGATCTCGACATGAAAGAGGTTCTGACCCCTGAGCAAATTACGAAGCTAAGTGAGATCAGAAAAGAACACAGGGAAAAAATGATGAAAAAACATCATAAGATGATGGACAAGAAACACAATCAGAAAAAGGACTAAAACATTTTTTGGGGGGGCACGCAGCGCGTGTCCCCTTAATTTTAATATTTGTAGCAGTCGGGGAATTTTTCTCTATACTTCACCTTTATGACAAATCTTGATTTAAAACCTATATTCACAACAGTAGTTCTCTCCATCTTATTCATAGTAAATCCCACCCTCGCATTCTCAAAAGATATTACAAAACAGGTTATCAACGAGACCCCGCTAGATGAACAAATTACACTCTATTGCTTGATGTACTGTATAGGAAATGAACGGAAAGGAACATTAAAATCCGTTACCGTAACCAAGGCCAATAACAATCAATATACTGTGCGAGGCAAAGCGGCTTTACGAAATCGCCAGGTAGCGCATAGCCCTTTAGAGTTCACAGTGTATGACCGAACTGTTATTATTAATTCCATTGGAACTTTAAACCCCAAGACTTGCGAGCTCCGGATTGACGATATTACCGTCCAGAATGACTTCCAAGATTTTATAGCAAACCTTCTCAAAAGCCAGGGCGATGTAATAGGAAAAGTAGTCAAAGTTCCCAATTGCAAAAACTTTCTCAACTAGTGGGCAAAATCCACATATATATAATTCCCAAGACCCGGCTCCGGGCTGTACATGTTAAGATTCTTTCCGGAAGTGAATTCGACGTATAGAGTTTTCCGCTCAAATTATATATATTAATGTTGTACAATCTAAACCAAGGAGGGTTTAAAATGTCACGTAACGTAATCTTGATCGCAGTTATAATCGTAATTGCCGTGTACCTCTATATGAAAACCGAGAATCAACAAACGCAGGTAATAGAACCCGATACTACCAACCAGGAAATAAGCGCTCAGATAGATGCCCCCGATTCTAACTCTGGAAACTCTGAGGATCAGGAACTAATAGAGAACCTCTATAAGAAAGGAATCGTATCCAAAATTGACAGCGAAGGCGACTCCCCTAAGGTCTACGTTACAGCGGATTTTGAGAGAATTCCCAGCGAGGACAAAACAGCGATTATGGAAGTCCTATTTAAAAACTTTACATCGAATAATCCTGCCGTGACTTCTTTTACGGTTTATGACGACAAATCAGGAGATGTAGTCGGCACTTACGACGGCAATGAATTTAAAGAGAATTAAGGATAGCAACAATTATGGCACACACAAGAAAACATAAGCACAAAAGTCATAGCAACAGCGGTACCGGAATTTCCGCGCGGGGCAGAAAAAAAGCTTTTTGGCTGCTAATAGTACTTGGAGTAGTAGTTATGCTGGTCTATGCCCTTTCATTTCAGGGCGCGGAAGATTCTGAGTTGATTCAAGAAACGCAGACACCAAACAGCCAAGTTCAACCTATGGACAATTAACTCTTATACTATAAGATATGTTGGACTCGTCATTAAATGAATAAACACTCTATTACATTCGGCGATCTTGTATTGACAGTTGATGAAATCAGCATGGTTATAAGCGGGGATATTATCACCACTTTTCATCTAAGCCACAAAGGTGAGCCCAAGAATGTACTTGTCGAGCTCTACGGAGAAGTGAGTGATGGTCAGCTTGAAGTTCTCTGCAAAACCCAATTAACGGCGAGGCGTTTTGAGATATTCTCCCACTTCTTACACATGTATGAACAAAATATAATTAGATTCTTTAAAGAGCTAACTGAAGGCACAACCCCCTATATGTTTAAGGACAATTAGGCGCATAGAATGCGCTCTCGTTATATTCCCAGTGGAAACCACAAGCTATATTGAAATTGTTCGCCCGTATGTACGAAAAATTGCACGGCATATGACACTCCTGGTATCCAGGGATGATTTGCTCCGCATTTCTAATAATTTTTCGTAAATACACTCATAAATCTTAAAAAGTTAGGTACAATTATCACAATTCAATTATTACCAAAAGGAGAGCCACACGTTGCAAAGTTATATAAAACTACTAACGCTCATAACAATTACCCTTTTTATGTACTCTTGTTCCAACGATCAAAACCCAACAGGAGAAAACGATACACTGCCGCCTCAAATACAAGAAGCTGAAAACAAAGAAACTGAGACTGAGGATCCACAGGCAGCGCAACTGTACGATTTCAGAGCTGCCATGTGGGGAATGTCGATGGAGGAAGTCATGGAGAGTGAGAAGAGCAAGCCGACGATCAAAACGGAAAATACTCTTGATTACATAACATTTCTGACGGGTATGCGGACACAGATCGGATATACCTTTAAAGATAACAAACTCATTCGTGCCGGATTTTTCTTCCTCACTAAACTCGAGACACAAAATGACTATGCGGATAAGTTTTTACAAATTAAAAAGGAGTTAATAAAGGCCAACGGCGAGCCCATTATTGATAAAGTGCAACAAATAGACCCATCTAAGAAAATTGATGAAGCCGATATGGGTCAGGCAGCGTGTAATGGTGACGCAATCTTCGCCGCTCAGTGGGACCTGCCCGCAACCGATATACAGCTAGTTTTAAGAGGTGAGAACTCTGAGTGCGTACTTACAATCCTCTATATAAGTGAGGAAGGATTACGTCAAATGTTATCGGATCGTTTGGAAAAAAAGCAGGGATCATAAAATCTCCACCGTATGTAAAAGCTTCTACTGAGGCCCTCCACTGTGTACCCAGTTCTTGATAGTCTCCATATCTTTATCTGAAAGCCTTGCCTCGGGATGAAGCGGCAGATAGTACCAAAGAGGCATCTCGCCTTCCTCCACATCTTCCCAAATCTCTTCGAGATCCTCAGCCTTTTCCTGAATGCTGTAAGATTCCCACTCGGAGAAATTCAAATACTCCCTCCCCTCATTAACGTCGCTCACCACAAGCCAGGACACAGGGGCAATTTTAGAGTACCATGGCCACAAACTCTCATTTGAATGGCAGTCGTAGCATGAGTTCCTAAGTACCCGCATCACATTCTCGGGAGCTTTGATCTCCCCTGTCACAGGTGGGTTTGTCCCGCTCACCGGAATAAATTGAATTCCTATTAACACAGCAATAACAACAATAACTATAATCCTAATCATGTTCCCTAGCTCCTGTATTTATACAAGTTCGCACAATAAAGTTATTAATAAAAGTTTAGCATAAACAAACAGGAAAGAAAAAAATTAAAGAGCATTAATAAAATTTGACTAGAGAGCAATACAAGTAGCTTCTAATTTGCGGGGATCAGGCACTCGGGCACATCATTTTTTGGAGAATTCACGATTGTCGAGACTTTAAAACATTCCATTTTTTCAGCATCATAAGGCTTCAAAAGGGACAGTACCGCTTTTGATTCCGTGATCTCGGGATCAAGCCATCTGGCTTCATCATTTTGTGTTAAAATAGCCGGCATACGGTTGTGAATAGGTTCCATCAGCTCATTAGGAAAAGTTGTTATGATGGTAAAGGTGTAAAGTGGATCGTCTCCTTTTTCCCATAAATCCCACAGACCCGCAAAGGCAAAAGGCTCACCCGATTTAAGGCTAAAATAATAGGGGATTTTTGTTTTCTTATCCGGCTTGTACCATTCATAAAATCCATCAGCTATAACGAGGCAGCGCCTTTTTTTGAGCGGCCCCCTAAAGCTTGGTTTTTCCTCTATCCCCTCGGATCTGGCGTTAATCATCTTATAGCCTATTTTGGGGTCTTTCGACCAGTAGGGCACCAGTCCCCAGCGCATCATTTTGAGAACGCGCGTGTCCTGATTAACGATTAAAACCGGATGCTCTTGAGAGGGTGCGATATTATAGCGGGGCTCAAGCATAACCCCGCCCAAAGAATCATCAAAGCCAAAGCGTTTTCTGAGTTCCTCTTCGCTGCTCTTCTTAACAAACCTGCCGCACAAAATTCATTCCCCCATGAGGAGTCCCTTTTTGCTAAAGGTCCCTACCTCGTTTCCTGTGTCGTTATCATATACCGTAAGCACATCTAGGCTTCTGTCCTGTGTTATGTAGTAATACCAGACTACATTCAAAAGTGATGCTTGCTCGCCCTTCGAAAGGAGATAAAATGGCTGCGTTACGTATATGTAGGGCTCCCCACTTGGGTTTTCTATCCTCGATGCTAGTCCTCCATCTAACATACCGTCAATTATTTCTTTTCGATGCCCTTGTAAGTGTTTAGTATCTTCAATCCGCTTATCAAGGTCTTCATCTGAGTTCTGTTTACAAGAAATCCCGTAACCTCCTATAAAAAGCATTAAAAAGATCAGCCATAAGATGTGTTTGCTCTTTTTCATAGAACTCCCTTATTTATTAACATTTAGCAGCCGCAAATCCAGGATATGATCAAAACTCAACAAGATTGCACACAACCGATATATCTCCAAAATCGTCCGACACTTGATCGAAGGCTAGGTTCCCAAATGTATCCCCTCCTTGAGAGAATACATTTCCTTCTATATTTTTTAACATACCCGTGCCTGCCAGAGTCTCAAAATCAATTATTTCGCACTGGTCCTGATTAAATATAAAGTCACCAAGATCACTTCTTACACCTGTGAAATCTCCGAACAATCCCATAGTGAAAACAGTCTCCCCACCTCGTTTACAATCCCACTCCGAGGTCTGTTCACCAATTGACGAGCCATTATAAAATATATTTAAATCGAAATTGCACTTTTGCCCAACGTCACCACACCCGCCGATGTTGCCTGTAACAAGGATCAAAAATAAAGCCACTACAAACAAACTCGAAATTATATTTCTCATATTATCTCCCATAGTGATTCTATGCAATTAATATCTAAGCCAGCAGCTCCGGTAGTTTTTCCCGAACCGTACACTCTTAGTATACTAAAATTATCAAACGAAACGCAATGATCTTTTTATTTTTTTCTCGAGGGACTTGTTTAGCTTCTTAGAAACGGAGAAAGGAATTAATCTCTATATTATAAGGAGTGCAACTATGTTAAAGATAGCTACATATACTCTTTAATATTGAGAGCTTATACAAACTAAGCGGAACGTATTCTATGGCTATCAATCATAATACGCAATATATTCAGGCAATAGTGGCGAGAAAACTACACTTCTTTTAGTCCGGATAGCCGTCACACCCATATCATGCTCAGGAATTATCCATTAAGTCCCTGTTTACAAGCTCAACCTTAGCAAGGTCTTTGAGTGCCAGAATTACATGATAAAGTGCAGGAGAGCAATCACCCGGAGTTGCCTCACGGCTTTCATCTTGCAGCTCCATAAGCTCTGTCCTCGATAGAGAATCCATATGAGTTAGTATCTTCTTAAATAATTCACCCGATACCTTGAATCTATCTTCAATCATTTTAACCTCCAGTAGTATAATATTTTTTAGAATCCTCTCACTGGGTTAAAAGACCGTTAAGCATAATCCGAAGCCCTTTGTCATGCTTGTTTAAGACCTCCGGGCATAATTCCACTCCCCCCCTTCGTACCTTCAAGGGATAAACAACAAAAATAGGGCTGTTTCGGTCATACTAAATAATTCTGTTGAGTTCTTCCAACCCAATAATTAAGTATCAACATAAATCAGCTTGCAATATCACAAAATGTGTATTACAATCTACATTATGTTGATTACTTGTACATTAAACCACAGATTGTGGATTTATCCGTAAATTTATATTGTTTTTGTACAAAAATTGGAGGATTCATCAAATGCGAAAGTCGGTAAAAGAGATTATTGAGACCATTAAGACTATGAAGGGGTTAAGCAAGGACTATGAGGTTGCCGAATCGCTTGGAGTTGGAAAAGGAGCGCTTTCGAACGCCAAAAAGCGTAACAGCGTATCTTTTTTCGATGAGCTGGTTCTTTTTTGTGACAGAGAGAACCTATCGCTGGACTTCATCAGGCAATCTCAATTAATCTCTTCCGAGTCCATAAGAACTGTTATTGCCCCCACCAATCTTACACCGGGAGAAGGCGGTGAATTAGTTCAAGTTGGAGTCTATTCTCTTGAGAATGTTGATAGTCATAACCTCTCAGAGCTTGAACCTATAGGAACGGTTGTAATACCCAGGGATATCTATAAGAAAGACAGCATAGTAATACAGGTGGCCGGAGATTCAATGGAGAAGCTCCTTATGAAAGGGTCAAAAGCGGTAATAGACACAAACACCAAGGATATTGTCTCAGGAAGCGTTTACGCGTTTAGTATCCCTCATGAGGGAAACATTGTGAGGGAATGTTACTCCGAGCCCTCCGGGCTTAGACTTAGACCTTATAATAAAAACTACCCCACAGCCCAGGTGGAATGGGAAGACTTTAATCCCGAGATGATAATCGGCAAGGTTTCCTGCAGTGTAATAAATATGTTTAGGTAACGGCTCCTTTAGCTTCCCGGTATTCGTTTCAGGTCTAGACGATACGCAGTTCGTATACGCCCATTGCTTCCTGCACAGCAGAACCGCCGCTCTGACAGGTAGTAACTAACGACTGATAAAAACTGATAAATAACAATTCGTTAAGATGAAACCCCTCCTCCCCTTTACATAAAGGAGTGGAGGGTTTTTTTGCTAAATTGAAAAAGTTATGTTTGACTAAACATTTTAGAAATCTCCCCATCCAGCGCCCATTTGCCGCCGCCCCTTACAAGCACTACCAGTGAAAGCCCAAGGGCAAGCAAGTGATACTCAAACCCTTCCCCTGACTGAGCTCCGAACCAGTTCATGAAAAACCCGAACTGTGAATGGACCATAACCATTGCCCCTAGCATGATCAGCACCATCCCTGTAGCCGAGATACGGCTAATCAGTCCCAGTATTAAGAAAAGCGCGCCAAACGACTCCGCTAATACTATCAAAACTCCTATCAAACTTGGAATGCCGGTGCTTGAAAAATATTCAACGGTGGCCGAAAACCCATAACCGCCGAACATGCCCAAGAGCTTCTGAAGCCCGTGAGGGAGTATTACTACCCCCAAAAACACTCTGGCAATCAACGCTCCCCAATCTAAGTTATCTGTCTTTAATATCCTATCTATCATATCTATCTACTCCTCCTTATTTATAAGTTTAAGAAGAGACAGTGCGGCCGGGAAAGCGAGGTATGGATTTTGGGCTCACCCAGCGCGCTGTTTCCTGAAATTTGCTCAGCTCTAATTTATACTGCTCACCACCGGAAGCCCTGCCTCAAGCCAATGTTGTTTGCCTTGGTTATATTCTCTCACGTTTGTATAACCCAAATCCTCAAGCGTGCGTGCTGCCTTAGAGGAGTTCTGACATTGGGTACTGGCGCAGTACACAACAATACTCGCCCCTTTATCCGGCAAGAGGTTATGCGCCTTTTCCGACACCTCCGTGTAATCCATTTGAAGAGCGCCCGGCAAATGTGAGTCCCGCCAATACTTCTCAGGCAGCGCTTCAATCAATGTCACAGGTTCTCCCACTATCAACTTATCCCTAAGATCTTCCCTAGTTATTAACCTCATTTCGAGTTACCCCCTATATAATATATTTTCAATCCACACTAGTTGCATTTGCAACTATATATATGCATATCACAAGATAGTTGCAAATGCAACTGTTTTATATTATATTGTAATTAGGAGGAAGAAAATTATGGGAAGAGCTAATACAGATAATCAGAAGAGATGGACAGATACGGAAACAGAAGCATGGATGGGGCTCGTTAAGGCACAGCAGCTGCTTTCTCGTAAGGTTGAGGATGAACTCAAAAAGAAAGGTTATCCGCCCCTTAACTGGTACGATGTTCTATGGGAGCTTGACCGCTCTGAAGACGGGAGCTTGAGATTAAACGACCTCGGAAAACGAGTACTGTTCGACAAATACAACGTTACAAGAATAATCCAGAGATTAGAAGAGCAAGGACTGGTAAGCCGTACACAGTGTCCGGTGGACGGACGTGGAATTTTCGCGTGCATTACAGACAAGGGCAGAAAGCTTAGAAGAGAGATGTGGCCAATATATCAAGACACTGTAAAGAATAGTTTCTTTTCCAAGTTCAACAAGAAAGAGCTAAAAGAGCTAAAGAATTTCATTGAGCGTATCCAGGCAAGCGGTATTGAGGATTAGTGACAATCTAATTACCGGACAAATCCTAAAGTTAATATAAAAATCCAATTGAGCTAACCCCCATCATTGAGTATACTGGGTATTCATCTTACTCAGGAGGGGAATCATTTGAAGACTCTATTTGCCGCCTTACTAATAATATCAGCATTCGCGTTAAACACTTACGCGCAAAACCAAGCCGAATACACAGTTAGGGAAATTAAAGGTGATTATATAATAATTGGCGAGAAGCCTTATAAAATGCTGACTAAATGTGAAGGCATCAAGCCGGGAGATAACATCTCATTTTCAGAGAGCCCTATAACTTGTCTTAAAGCCACCATAGTTAATCTTTTGACCCTATCTGAGTGCGAAGTGGAGTGTTTATCTAACGAAGGGACACCTTACGAACCCGAACCACCGGCAGAATAATAGCAGACCTTATACTTCTAGAATCACTGTACATGGAAGACATCGCCCTGTAATTCAAAACCAATGTTTGTATTGCGTCTTATAACGTCTGAGAGTCTTGTTACCCTTACCTCTTGGAGTTCTGCACCGCTTAGCTTGCGCTCATACCAGAAACGGTCGCCGTCCCTGAAAGCCTCAAACTGAGTCTTTACAATTAAATGATAAAGCTCTCCAAGATGTGACCCTTCAAGCAGGTCTTCTGATAATCCGCCCGGCCAGAGTTCTATATCATCAACATTGCCGTAAGCATCTTCGAGCCTCATCTGAATTTCAGGGTTAGAGCTAATGTCTTGAAAGCTCTCTACTCTTGGGAGCCCTAGCTGCTGCCTTGCGTCATTATACTTAGGAAGCCCATGGTCCCTCCCCCTTTGAATATTAAGAGATGCGAGGTCAAAACCTCCCGCACCCGGAGGGCCAAAAAGGAAATTGCGAATATCATCCACAATAAAAGGATCAACTTTCTGGGCGATCTCTTTTGCAAGTCCTCTTAGAAGGGGGTCAATACCACCCTCATCCGTTATTATTCCCGGAGAGAAAAAAGCATCCCTTAAAGGCAAATTCCCCTCAGGAATTACATCTAAGTTTTGATCCAGCCTAAGTATTTCAGGATTCAGCATACTGTGTCCGAACCTGTATGCAGCGGTGGAAAAAATATTTGCTATTGATACATTAACATTTGGTTTGTAGCCGGTGTAAGTAGAAATAGCTTCCTCGCCAAGTAAGGCGGGCAAAAATTCATTATATGTGATTGCCTGCATCAGAGCTCCTACAAATCTTCTACCCCTCTCGTAAAGCTCCTCTCCACTTAGCCCGGGCCTTTCTGAAGCCAGCTCCTCCACATAGCGGTTATGCTCCCTTACGAAAAGGATATGCATAGATGTAAGCCCTACCTGCTCATTAGACCTAATGTCTCCGGCTAAGAACAACGAAGGGGCATCACCACCGGCATTAGGAAGGCCTTCCGTATTAAATGGAAGAAGATCACCCGCACTCGTATTGAGTCTTCCAGTCCCGTCATTTAATCTGAGCGCTATAGCTCTCCCAACATCAGAGCCATAAACATTTGAGGCGTCTATCCAGGCTGTTATTTGGTTAATCTGCTGACGGGGATTATCAATTCCGGTTCCCGTTGAAGTATCAAATACCGATCTGTTAAACGGTATTACCTGAGTGCCGGTATCGAGCGGATCAAAGAACGGATCTCCGGCAGGCACTGGAATATCTGCAGGCTCCGGAGGATTGACACCGCCAGTAAGATCAATATCATGATCCACAAACTGACCCCATTGCCACAAATAGCCACTCGCGTTTAAAGTATTAGGGATTAATTCGTCTTGAGAGTTAACAATGTTACTTACAACTCTTGCGCTTGGCAGCCCCGCGTTAGGCATTTCAGAAACCCCGTCAGCGTAATCGGAAAAGACCAGTCTCAAAAGCTCCGTAAAAGTGGCGCCTATTAATGGGTCCCGGAGATTATTCCCTGAGCCGTCGATAGACCTTGCGTCATCACCATTAGAGTTTGAATTCTCATAACAACCAACTACTAAAAAAACAATTAAAATTAAAGGTAAAGCAAACCTGCTAATCGCTACTCTATTCATCCAGCCCCCCCCTCTCTCTTTATCTAACCCTTCTCTTTATCTAACCCTAAATACAACCACGAACAGCTATATAATGAACATATAAGACTATCAGTTAGCTTGCAAATAAGGTTTGCAAGCACTAGTAGTTATTTTTATCTTTGCACTCGCCATCATAATTCTTCTGAACCCCGGCGCTCAGGCGTGTGCAGTCGTTGCTGTAAGTCCTACCGTCGCATCCACAAACCGGCCTGTAATCTCTGGTACAAACCTGCGGCTGGAAAACGCAGGTGCCCTGGGAGTCAGCTATCGTACACTGCCCCTGTTGCAGATCGCAAACTTGCCCTTCGCTACACTGAAGCCCGGCTATCCCGCCGCAAAGTTCCGGACCGGTATTTGTCTCAACGGTTCCTACTTGCTCAACAGGCTCAGGTTCCTGATTTTGATTATTACCATTATCGCTTTGTTGAGTAGAGCAGCTTGCCGCTGTCAATAAGAAAAGACCCAAAACATAGGTTAAAAATTTAAGTTTATTCATCTGTTATCCCTATTATTCGCTTAACCAACACATATATATATTTATGCCTCAGATGACAGAGAATTGCAATTTTTTACTAACTTTTCAGAACCAGAACTCACCTAATAAAAAAGACTACTAGAACACTGCTATATAGTTCTCAAGTTTATTGTTATATTTATCAATAAGAATAAACATTTGATGGAGGAAATTATGAGTAAAACTCAGAATCAGGGAGATAGTATATTTTCAAGAATAAGGGATCGCATAAGGAAGAAGAGGTTCGCCTATCTT
>PVMS01114681.1_pt1 | contig 12833 bp, 11 predicted proteins | sample 1853461 | NCBI WGS metagenome assembly PVMS01 (sample SAMN08582032, study PRJNA380276) | Marine sediment metagenome, whole genome shotgun sequencing project. | isolation source: ocean sediment barecode stripped | collected 2017 | reverse complement strand
CAGGGAATAAAAAGCCGGTTGGAAGTGGTTTGAAGCTCCCTGCAGCAAGACTTCGGCGAGACCCTCGGCCTGAGCTCGGGTCGAAGGCTCAGTCGAGTCGCTGCGGGGAATGAGCTCGCTATTGCAGTTCAAAACTGATTTCTTGCTTTGGGCTTGCCATTATTGACAAAATAATTCGAAATCAGTTTTGAAACCGGTTGTAGAATTGATGCAGCGTTAAGGTTAATGAATCGTAATCTGCCTTGGCTTCTTTTCTTCAGGTTTGGGAATGTCGATTTTAAGGACTCCGTCTGTGTAATCGGCCTTTATTTTATCAGGGTCAACATCCGCAGGAAGAGTGAAAGCTCTTTCAAATTTACCGACACACCTTTCCCGCCGATAATAGTTATCATCTTTCACTTCATTTTCAGATGAACGTTCCCCTTTTAAAGTCAGCACCCTATCTTTGACATCAATCTCGATACCCTCTTTGTCAATACCGGGCAGCTCTGCCTTTATGACAATGCTGTCGTCATTGTCATAAACATCCACCACCGGATTCCATCTCCCCATGGAGGACTCTACTTCATCCCTGTTGGTGGGGTAAAAAAAATCGTCAAAAATATGGTTCATTCGATTACGAACGCTAAACATGTCTCTAACTGGATTTAATTTTACAAGTTGCATAATAGCACCTCCTTATTGGAATTTTTGTGGATTAAAAAACTTCAAGAATTTAATTTATTTTACCTCATTTGAAAGAAAGATAAGATTTAAATTGGCGATGTCAATATAATATTTATATAATTATTTATATTATTATTTAATACTAACCTTAATTAGTAATGCACATTAGCATATCTGTTTAAGAGAGGGAATAATGGCAATACTTCACTCGAAAACAAGCCCTTAGACCAGTTGTTACTAGAATCTATCTCAAAAATAAGATTAGTGTTCAGGGCAAGGCGCGAAACGGTGAAAAAGCAGAGCATACACGTAGTATGTGAGCATTTTGAACCGTTTCGCAACACCGCCATGGGCTCTTAGATTGTTTTTGAGATAGGTTCTATCTATTTAGTCGTAAAAACCTTGTCCTCTGCGCCTGAGTTTAGAGAAAATTGGCTCTGCCTTGTTTTGGTGGTTAATAGAAGTGTCTAAAATTTTGTAAGGCCTCCGGTGAGCCAATTCTGGATGTTGACTTATTTGTTTCGGCCAAATCTCTTAAGCTAAAGACTTATAACGAATTCGTTGAATATGGTAAAAACTAAATTTTAGATGTCAAGATTATAAAATAGAAAAAGATTGCATTATTAAAATATACAGATTATATTAAGTAATGAATTTTAAGAATATCAAGGAGGGATGAAAATGGAAAAAGACAAAGAACACAATCAGAGAAGAGGCGTTTCAGTGCCTCGAACTTTCGCTTCAGATCTGCGAGGCAGGCAATCTGTTCGAGCCACCTTTAAGCTAACGGAAGGATGCATTGATGCTATCAGCATCGTCGCCGCCCATCTGGGCATCAAGCAGAAATCCCTTTTTGATCATCTAGTTGAGGATAATAGCTCTTTAAGCTCAATTGCTCGTGAAATTAAAGATGTCAAATTAGCAAAACAAGCACGCATTCAAAAAACGTTTGTTATAAGCAGAAGATCACTGTCATCTCTGGAAAAAATCTCTCAAAATTGTGATGCACCACGTGATGTCTTGGTAGAATATTTTGTTAAGAGACTTTTGCCCATTATCGCCAATGAACGGGAAAAGCACAATAAGCGAAAGGATATGCTTGGTGAAATAGAGAACCATTTTAAAAAAGGTACTAAATTATTAAAGAAAATGAGAGACTTGCTGGGAGTTGATGATCCCATTTATCAAAAACTTGAACCAGTGATGATGGTTTACGAAAAAGCGTTTAACGATATTGATTTTTTTATCGAAAAGGGGAAAATAATTGAAGATTTTCACCTTGATACTATGTAACAGCGACTTTCCAGCCTGGGTTTCTCACGAAGAATTTATCCATCAAATTTATAAGCATCAAAGTGTTTCTGCAAACTATTTGTGCATATCTGTTTAACTAATTAATATATTTACATTTAATTGCTTAAGCAAAATCCGAGATAAATTATTCATGAGAAATTCGGGATAGTACGCTTTTATACAACATAATGGGTGTAGAATATATTTGCTCCACAATTGTATTTCTGTTATATTATATATTTAATGGCTTCGCAAAAGGTCCAACTTCTGCGTTGCGTTGAATTTCGCTGTCATTATAGAAAAGTTATGAAAATACATCCAAACCTACAAAATGCATTATAAAATTAAATACATAAAATATTTTTCCCATTTTGTTAACGATCAATTAGTATAATAATAAATGGAGATGGATCATGGACCCAGCGGTAAGAGAGGCTATCTATAACGCAGTTGAGAAGGAGCCTTTTGCGCGGGCTTTGAATATGGAGCTGGTTGAACTTGATCTCGGATATTCAGTGGTGGAGATGGTCTATGACCCGCCGACCATGAACAATATTTACGATCGGGCTCACGGCGGGGCCATCTTTGGATTGATCGATGAGGCCTTCGAGGCCGCCGGTCAGACAGATGGGACTGTGGCCGTAGCTCTGAACGTAAACGTAACATATGTTTCAAGTCCAGGGGCTGGTAAGCTTTTGAGGGCTGAAGCCAGGGAGGTCAGCCGGACCAACAAAACAGCCGGTTATGAAATTAAGGTCATGGAAAAGGATGGGCGGTTAATTGCCACGTGTCATGCTCTAGCCTACTGTACGGGCAAATCCATACCCTTCCTTTAGTTACAGGGGATGGCAAGTAAAATGGAAATAACAGAAAACGCATTAAAGATATTAAAAAAAAGATATTTTGCCGAAGGTGAAACCTGGGAAAAATTGTGTGACCGGGTGGCGAAAAAAGTGGCGAGTGCTGAAAAAAAAGCGGAAGATTGTGTAAAATGGAAAAAAAAGTATAAGAATATCATTCTAAATTTAGATTTTCTGCCCAACAGCCCGACTTTAAGAAACTTCGGCCGAAACGATGGCTGTGGAAGTGCATGTTTTGTCCTTCCAGTGGAAGACAGCAGGCGAAGTATTTTCAAAACACTGTCTGACGCAGTGGATGTTCAAGCTTACGGTGGAGGAACAGGTATGAGTTTTTCAAACCTTCGTCCTAAAGGCGACATTATTAATTCCACCGGAGGAACAGCTTCAGGTCCGCTCTCATTTATGCAGATCTTCGATTTCACCATCGGAGACATTATTAAGCAAGGCGGAACACGCAATGGAGCCAATATGGGGATCCTGCGGGTCGATCACCCTGATATTGAGAGATTCGTAGCTGCAAAGACTATAGAAGGAGATTTGAAAAATTTCAATTTATCTGTCGGTATAACAGATGCATTCATGAAAGCTGTAGAAGATGACAAGGATTATGATCTTGTCTTCAATGATAAAGTTTACAAGACCCTTTCTGCACGGAAGGTGTGGGAAACAATTGTTGACGGCGCCTGGAAAAACGGAGAGCCGGGTATTATATATTTAGACACTATCAACCGGAATAATCCTCTGCATCCCATGGGTGAAATTGAGGCGACCAACCCTTGTGGAGAGCAGCCGCTTTTGCCTTACAGTTCTTGTAATCTTGGATCAATCAATCTTTCCCGGATGGTAAAAGGTGATTGGGTTGAAGGAAAAGCCGAGGTTGACTGGGAAAAATTGCGTGAAATGGTGCAGACATCTGTACGGTTTTTGGATTCGGTAATCTCAGTGAATAATTATCCTATTCCGGAGATCGATGAAATGACACTGAAAACCAGACAGATCGGTCTGGGTGTAATGGGATTTGCCGACATGTGCATCAAACTCTACATCCGCTATGGGTCAGCTGAATCTATCAAACTTGCACAAGATATCATGACCTTTATCTACAATATCGCCAATGACACATCCATTGAACTGGGTGAAGAAAAGGGGGTAGCGCCGGTCTATGAGGAATATGAGTTTTCCGGTCCCAAAAGACGCAATGGCACACTTACAACCGTAGCCCCGACTGGCACATTGTCGTTGATAGCGAATTGCTCATCTGGTTGTGAACCGAACTTTGCTTTCAACTATACCAAGGAATGCCTGGAAGGAGAAAGGCTCGACATGGTTCCCGTTGTGATTCAGGAGTGGTATGACAAGAAAGAGACCGAAACCCTGCCTGAATTCTTTGTCACTTCAAATGATGTTTCCGTTGAAGAACACATTATGGTACAGGCTGCGTTTCAGAACAGCGGCGTCGAATCCGGCGTCTCAAAGACGATAAACGCACCCAATGATACAGATAAATCCGAGATCTCCGAGGTGTTCTTCAAGTCTTGGGAAATGAAATGCAAGGGGATCACGTTTTACCGGGATGGCTCCCGAGATGTTCAAGCTTTGTTCACCGGAAAGCAGGAGATAGAAGCCGAAGAAATGGAAGATTTGAGCAGGGGGGTACTTAAACATCGTCCAAGGGCTACGACAGGACCGAGTCTGAAAATGAAAACAGCCTGCGGCAAACTCTATGTCGATCCTCATTTTGACAAAGACGGAGTAGTTGAAGTTTTCATCAGGACCGTAGGCGGCGGCTGTGCTGCAAACACCAAGGCGCTCGGCGTGCTGCTGTCATACTGCCTACGGGCGGGTATATCCCCTGAAAAGATAATCCGCTCCATGAAATCTATCCATTGTCCTGCTTGCACCAAAGCAATTTCTGCAGGGAAGGATGTAGAAGTAAACAGTTGTGCAGCCGGTATGGGTAAGGGAGTTGAGGTTGCCCTGGAGTACGCGGACCTGTATCGCGAGGTCGCCAAAAGAATTGAAGATGCAGACGCACACTTTAACGAACAAACTGCCCCACAATTCAAAAACATTATTTGCCCTGATTGCAGTGCAACGGTTCACCGAGCCGAGGGTTGTATAATTTGCTCTAATACTGAGTGTGGGTGGACCTGGTGCTAATCCTGATTCCTATTCAAATCCACACCAAGTCGTAATGTTTTCCACCGGTTCCCGCGTGCTCACCACCTTGTTGGCAGGAAAATCATAGTTGGGGTAACCAATGGCAATGGAAATCTTAATCCTCTTGGACGCTGGTATTCCCGCAAATTTGTTCAATACCTCGGGATACGTTACGCCCTGGTTTGAAATACAGGTGCCAAGACCATATTTAAGGGCAGCAAGGCATATGTTCTGCGTTATGGCGCCTATATCGAATAATGGCCTTGGATAGTGCACCAATCGATCCACAGATATAATGATAGCTGCCGGGGCATTGAAGTAGCGAAAACCTCTCTCCATCCAACGTTCCCTTTTCTCTTTGTCCTCCTTTGGTATCTCCATGAGCTTGAAAATCTGCTTGGCTATTTCCACTTGGCGACGACGATAGACGCTGCCCGAAGGCCACCCCTCATAATGAAGATCTGGATTGGGCGGCGCACCGGAATTCAGGCTTTTTATATTGGCCTGCCTGACATTATCAAGGACATCTCCGGCTAAAACAGTGAACCCCCACGGCTGGCTGTTTTCTGCAGACGGGGCTCGGACTGCGATTCCCAGGATTTCCTTTAGAATCTCTTTGGGAACGGGGTCTGGATGAAAGTCTCTGATACTCATTCGCGCTCTGATGGCTTCGATTATGTCCATAAATTTTCTCCTTAAAATATTCGGGTTGCTGCCTTCTAAAAGCCCATGATCTGCGGTTCAGCGGTTCAAAGGCAATCGCTTAAGCTCATGCCTTTTCCATTGACAAAAAAACAACCTTTATTTATAATGAATTGTATCAGATCATAATATTCCTAAGCTACTTCTTATAGCTATTCTCAAAATAACATTCCAAATGGGATAGATCGGTTTGAAGATTCCCTGCAGGGATCTTCAAGCCGATCTAATAACAAACGGAACATAATTTTTTTTAGAACAACTATAATATTCCCATAACATTTTTCTTTAATTCACTACAAGCCCGGACATTTTACTGGCAGGCTGTGAGACCTTTGAAAAATGCTCAATTTTGTTCAAGTTCAAGGAAGATGAAAATTTTAACCACAAGAATACATGGAGTATTTTGAGGATTAAAATTTGAGCCTGACGCAGAAATTGGGCAAAAGGGGGCGTTTTGCAAAGGTCTCGCTGTTATGAAAGGAAGGAAGGCATCATGTCACTTTTTCTTGTACAGCACGGCAAGAGCTTGCCCAAGGACAAAGATCCGAAAAAGGGCCTTTCTGAAGAGGGCGCTGCTGAGACAAAGCGTATGGCAGAGGTCGCCAACGGGTACGAGGTTCATGTATCGCGCATTACACACAGCGGCAAGACCAGGGCTCGCCAGACCGCTGAGATCTTTGCATCTGCTCTGGAACCCGAAGGTGGAGTTCAGGAAAGCAGCGGGCTGAGTCCTTTGGACGATGTAACAGCATTTGCCGGTAACTTAGATAGCACTGAAGATCAAATGCTTGTCGGCCATCTCCCATTTATGGAAAGGATGACCGCCTATCTATTAACAGGGTCAATGGAAAAACCCGTTTTCAAATTCCAAAACAGCGGTATTGTATGCCTTGATAAAGATCCGGATACCCAGTCCTGGGTAATCAAATGGGCGCTAATGCCAAACATCGGATAATAAAAACGTATCATGACCCGAGCCCGTCGCTATGGCCGCTTCTTGCTGCCGGCACTTCTCTTCCTTTGCAGCAGCTGTGCCGGAAAATACTTCCGCGATGCTGGCAAGCCGCCTTGGCCTTCACCTTTTTATACTCTCTCCGCTTGGCCGTATAAAGAATACTGGACAGGTATTGTCTTCAACGGGGCCAAGGTTGGCTTCTCCCATTTCAGCTTAACCCCATCCAAATCAGCCCCGGATCGTTTTGATATCCGATCTGAAGCCGCGCTTTCCTTCCGTTTTTTGATGTTTGACAAAAAAATCAACCTCAAATCTTATGACCAGGTAGGCGAAGACCTTTCTCTGGAATGCTTTTCCTACGAATACGACCTTGATGGGAATTGGATGAAACTGAACGGTCGGCTGGCGGATAATCAGCTTGAAGTTGATATCGAAACCCGGGGCCAGAAGCGACTGCAAACCATACCACTGAAAGGTAAGCTTTATCCAACAAGTATCATCGGGCTATATCCGGCAATGCACGGGCTTGAAATCGGTCGCTCCTACACCTATAAGGTTTACGATGGTGAAACTCAGACCGTTAGTCCGGTTGAACAAAAAATCTTGGCCTATGAAGAGAGCGATCTGTTCTCCGGACAAGCATTTAAGATTAGCACCCGCCTTCACGGCCAGGAAGTCACCACCTGGATGGACACAAAAGGCAAACCATTGCTGGAAATGTCAATGCGTGGAGTCATCATTTCCGAGCTGGAAAGTAAATCTACAGCCATGAGATACCTGACACAGGCGGCATTAAACAAAGAAGAGACCCTGCTCGATTTCAGCCTGATCAAAAGCGATATTCCTATTTCAAACCCGAGACAGGTCAAATTTATAAAAATAGCTTTTTCCGGCATCGATAAAAATATGAACATGCCGGTTGATGAGCGACAACATTGTGAACGTAAAGAAAATGAGGTTTTATGCCGGATTTTCTCACAAATAGAGGATGGCGACGGTCCAATCAAAGCCCGCAACCATGGCTGGGCAAAACAATATCTACAGCCTTCATACATCGTTCCAAGCCACAACCGGCTTATTCAACAAACGGCAAAAGAAATCGTGGGCAGCTCCGACATAACGCATCAGCAAATCCTTTTGCTTCTTGTCTGGATTAAAGAGAATATAAAACAAGAACCTGTGGATGTCTTTACGGCCCTGGATGTGCTTGACGGCAAAAAAGCAGAATGTCAGGGCCATGCAATACTTTATACAGCCTTTGCACGGGCCCTGGAAATCCCAACCCGAGTGGTCAGCGGAATCATTTATTCCGAGAAATACCAGGGCTTTCTTTACCATGCCTGGGCCGAAAGCCTGGTGAACGGCCGTTGGATAGCGGTAGACCCGACGTTTCAGCAAATGCCTGCCGATGCTACCCACATCAAATTTATCGAAGGAGAGAATATTTCCGATCTGTTACCACTTGTGAACTTGATCGGAAAAATAAAGCTGCGGATTGTCCAAGTGGATGATTCGGAATAGAGAATAGTAAATTCATAGAGCTGATTTCTTTAGCTATTCTCAAAATAACGTTGCAAATGGGACATATCATGATAAATGCGGGGTAACCTTAGACAATATATGTTGCGCAGGAGTCCTCTGACTCCCAGGCTGATACACTGGTAACTTTGACTGACGGATCGTTGATCGTTAGTTGAAGGGACTTAGTAATGTATTTGGCAATGTTTTCAGAAGATGGCGGGATACTGTCATTAAAGAAATCGAGTTCATTAAGGAACTTGTGATCCAGATTTGTCATGATTTCAGAGACATGCTGCTTTATTTCTCCAAAATCCATCAACACCCCGGCAGCGTTGAGGGTTTCCCCGGCCAAGCAAATCTCGATCTTCCAGTTGTGTCCGTGCATGTTTTCACATTTCTCGCCTACCATCTTAAGCTGATGGGCTGCTGCAAAATGGGTGACAACTTTTAACTCATACATTATTCTTGAATTTCCTTTATATGGCGTCCATCCGGAATGTCACGAAAGATCGGATAGCCACTTTTGTGTGGATAAAAACCCTATTAAAAGTTTATTTTGAAACTCTGACATCGCTGCTTTTGAGGATGTTCTTTAATTTTTTCGAAAGTTTTCCTGATTCGATTTTGGCGAATTCTCTGAGCAACGTTTCCTGCTTCTTGGTAAGATTTTTTGGTGTATTAATTACAATTTGAACGATCTGATCCCCCCTTTTTTTACTCCTGAGAGAAGGAATCCCCTCACCGCGAAAGCGGAACAAGTCACCGGGCTGTGTGCTTCTCTTAATATCAAGCGTCCTTTCACCGTTTAAGGTAGGCACAGTTATTGTGTCTCCAAGGGCGGCCTGTACAAATGTTATCTCCGCCTGGCAAATCACGTCTGTATTGTTACGTTCAAAAAAATCATGGGGATCCACATGTATAAAAACATAGAGATCTCCAGGAGGTCCCCCATATGTGCCGGCCTCGCCTTCTCCTGACAGTCGGAGTCTTGAACCGGTATCAACGCCTGCCGGAATCATTACTGCCACCTTTTTATTGACCGTAATATGTCCAGCCCCTTTGCATTTTGAGCAAGGCTGCGGTATTGTTTGACCACCGCCGCGACAAAGCTGGCATGTGGTTCTCACAGTAAAAAAACCCTGGCTACTGGAAACCTGACCAGTTCCGCTACACTGCCGGCAGGTTTCAGGATGGGTTCCTGGCTCACATGCACTCCCCTCACAGGAAGGGCAAACCTCCATTTTTTCTAAATCAATCTCTGTTTCTGTGCCAAAGGCGCCTTCCATGAAGCTGAGCCTTAGATCATAACGAAGATCAGCGCCCTTCTGAGCCCTGCTTCTTGAACGCCGTCCACTGCTAAATCCGAAAAAATCCTCAAAGATTCCGCCGAAACTTGAAAAAATGTCTTCAAAACCGCTAAATCCGGAAAAACCTGACCCTTCAAGCCCCTGATGCCCAAACTGGTCATAAATATTGCGTTTGCGAGTATCACGAAGGACTTCGTAAGCCTCTGAAGCCTCCTTGAATTTTTCTTCAGCAATTTTGTCGTTGGGATTTCTGTCAGGGTGGTATTTCAGGGCAAGCTTTCGATAATTCGCCTTAAGCTCATCATCATCGGCATTTTGGTTGACACCGAGAATATCGTAGTAATCTCGCTTATTTATCATATAGTTTCCTGATTGTTAACACAAATTTCTCATGAAGAATTTATCTCGGATTTTATAAGAGGAAATAAACACTGAGATATTAAACAGTTTCGCCGTTACCGTCAAATAATTACAAGATACAACCAGAATTTATTAGACGCTACCAGCTTTATATAATTTGTTTAATAACAATAATGCAAAAACCAGTGTTGTCAATGAAGAATAAGTGTAAAGGGAGTGAAGATTTAAGGCGTTCCGACATGCATCCTATCCCACAAAAGGCCTCCGGATAATTGTATCCTTTTGCCAGCGTTTGTCGTCACGGTGGGGATATTCAATATTGTAGTGCAGCCCGCGGCTTTCTTTCCTGTGCCTGGCACATTTTATAATAAGTTCCGCCACTGTTGCTATGTTGCGAAGCTCGATTAGATCGGAGGAAACCCTGAAATTCCAGTAATATTCATTAATTTCCTGATGTATGATTTCAATGCGCCGCTTTGCCCTTGCCAACCTTTTGTTGGATCTGACGATTCCAACATAGTTCCACATTAATCGACGTATCTCATCCCAGTTATGTGAGACCATAATAACTTCATCACTATCGGTTGTGCCGACCTCATCCCATTGCGGAGGATCAGGAGTAGAACTGAAATCGAAAGTATTGATATCCTTGACAGCCTGTTGGACAGCTTTATGGGCATAAACAAGAGCCTCGACCAAAGAATTACTTGCAAGCCTGTTGGCGCCGTGAAGCCCGGTGCAGGCAGTTTCACCGACTGCATACAGCCGATGCATATCTGTTCTTCCTGCCACGTCGGTTGCAACACCGCCGCACATGTAATGAGCAGCGGGAACAATCGGTAGAGGTTCCTTAGTCATATTAAAGCCAAAGGCAAGACATTTTTCATACAGATTGGGAAAACGTGTTTTAACGAATTCGGAATTCTTGTGGGATATATCGAGAAATACGGAATCATCCCCTCTTTTTTTGAGTTCTGTGTCAATGGCGCGGGCAACCACATCACGACATGCAAGATCCTTCTGACGGTCATATTTTTCCATGAAAGCGTTCCCGGCAGCGTCAATCAGAGTTCCTCCTTCACCCCTTACGGCTTCTGAAATAAGGAAGTTCTTTGCATCAGGATGATACAAACAGGTGGGATGAAACTGAACAAACTCAAGGTTGGCAACCGTGGCGCCGGCCCGATATCCCATTGCAATTCCATCTCCGGTGGCTATGTCAGGATTGCTGGTGTAAAGATAAACTTTACCCGCACCACCGGTTGCAAGGAATGTTATCTTGGCGCAAAAGGTTCTGACACGGTCTTTTTCTATATCAAGGACATATGCTCCACAGCAATAGTCTTCATGTGTTGTGGTGATCAGTCCCCTTGTCATACGTGTTGAAATGGCAATAAGATCGATGGCGATGTGATTTTCAAATATGGTAATTCGATCATTTTTTTTGACGTGGTTTACCAGAACCTTTTCGATTTCTATTCCGGTCATGTCTTGAACGTGCACAATACGTTTCTGAGAATGACCGCCCTCATGTCCCAAATCAAAATCAGGATCACCGTGGAGCGATTCAGAATCTGATCGCTCTTTTTCTTTGAGATTGAAATGTACACCAAGTTTGAACAATTCACGAATTCTGTCGGGGCCGTTTTTGACAACCATTTCCACAACATCCCGATTGCAAAGACCATCTCCGGAAACAAGGGTATCCTGGATATGAAGATCAAACGAGTCGGACTTTTCGAAAACAGAGGCAATTCCACCCTGCGCCATCTCAGTGTTACTGTCCATGATCCTTTTTTTTGTAACCAAAGCAACACTACCGAACTCCGCCACCTTGAGGGCAAAAGTAAGGCCGGCTATGCCGCTGCCTATTATCAGAAAATCAGTTTTAATTTGCATATCTTGACGTTTTGGGAATTCTACAACATGTTGGTATTAAATACTAATTACGTCAGCATAAAGATTTAGGTTATAGCAAAGATAAGCGCCGCCGCTGACGCTTGCCACTGAGACCGATTAAGAAACCCAGAAAAAGAATGCCCGCACCGGTGAAAATCCACCTGAAGATCTGGCGTTGTTCAAGTTTCGACAACTCGTCTTCATATTGTTGAATTTTTTGTTTCTGTTTGGTCAACTGGGCGGTTGCTTTATTATAGTTTGATTTAAGTTGTAAAAAATCTCCGGACCCTTTTTTGAGCGTTTCATAAGAGTTGTTTAGATCATTGAGCGTTTTCGCACTGACGGCAAGTTTTGAGCGAAGCTCTTTGTTATCCTCTTGAAGCTTTGCTATCTCTTCCAGTTGAGAGTCAGTGCGAATCATTATCGCTTCATGTTTTTCTTGCAACTCTTTTAGTAAAAGAATGTTCGGTTTATTAGATGTCAGAAAACGGCTGACCACCCAGCCTTCGGTTCCATTTAATCGCCGTATCTTTGTCCACTGATCGCCTGGCTTGATCACTTCGACCATCTGCCCGGACTTAACTATTTCTATTATTTTGTGATCAATTCCCTGCCCGGTTCTCAGTGTTATCTCCAGAAGGTCGTTGATATACCTCTTTTCAGCATGAACCACGGCAGGCAACAAAACAAGCAAAATTGCTATAATAATAAGACGTTTCATAAGCGGTATCCTCCATCATAATTGTAAGTTCCTTGTTATCGTGAATAATGTGAAGCTCCCCGCCCTAAAGGGTGGGGGTTCTGCCTAACGGCAGTGCTTTGCAGCCCGGTAAGGATTATTTCAATTTTATATAGCTCCCCTCGACCCCGCCTTAAAAGTCGGGGTTCTGCCTTCCGGCAGTGCTTCGCGGCGGGGAGCAGACCGATCAAACACAAACAAATGTTATCAAACAGGGAAAATATTGCGTTATTTTGTGTTGAAAAAAACGAATCTGTCAATAATTTCTTTTAAAATGTCTATGTTTATGGTATTATTAAAATTCTAAATTAGAAATCAAACTTTTTTTCAGTACAACTTTTCGACCTGTGCGATTCTGGCAATAGGAGTGT
>PVMS01037689.1_pt1 | contig 12839 bp, 11 predicted proteins | sample 1853461 | NCBI WGS metagenome assembly PVMS01 (sample SAMN08582032, study PRJNA380276) | Marine sediment metagenome, whole genome shotgun sequencing project. | isolation source: ocean sediment barecode stripped | collected 2017 | reverse complement strand
GGCGATAGAAGCCGTCGAAGAACACTATGGAAACGAGTTGCCCGAGGGCTACTGGATGCGCGGCAAAGATGTGGGCTGGTCCGGCGAATACACCGACTTCTCTCGCTGCATCGGATTAGACATGATTGCGGCAAAGCCGGAAAATTTCGACACCTATATCCGGGGTTATTTCGAAGTAATGCAAGCGAATGCCCAGATCGGGGTGACGACACACAAGAGTCACCTGCAGTGTGAGGCCGGATTCAGCGCGTCTTCGCATCTGGCTCGCAACCACATGATGCCGATTCGATTAGCGTGGGGTCATCGCTGGATGCAACCGTTCAGTCCGCATATTGCCGAAACCTATCGGCGTATCGGCGACTGGACCGGTTATGGCTCGGACTACATGTGGAGCATCGGCAGCAGCGTGGGCGGCATTGACGCCGGCGGCGTCGGCTGGTGCACGTCAATACCGGCCGACGACAACATCAAGGCGCGCGAACAATGCCCGCCCGATCCGGAAGGACTGGACATAGAAGCAATACAGGCAATCAACACGGTCAGCAATCGGGCACGGCGCACCGAGCATCTTGAGACGCTCGCCGATCTCGCAGCGGAAGGCCGAATAACAGGTATTCCGGGCTGGCACGTATCCGGCGATGGGGCATTGGATTTGCTGTTTCAAACCTACCTCGCGACGGGCATGAGCGACGAGAAGATTCGCACACTGCGCATCGAAAGCGATCATTGTCACGCCGTTACACAAGAGCAGGTGCAGCTCGCCGCGCGTCTCAACCACACCTTTTCCTGCGATGCAGCCGACACGCCAACGCGGGTGCTCAAAGAAGGTTACGGGGAGGAATACCTGACGATGAACGCACCCGTGGCAAGTATGCTCAAGGCCGGTGCGCGCGTTGTGATCAGCGAATACGGCATTCAGGGTGAATTACGCGATTCGCCGTTCGAGGACGGTGTCATGTGGCTGACGCGCAAGATCGATGGCGAAACCTGGGGCGTCCCGGAGGAAGCGGTGCCCGATCGGATGACGCTCATGCTGATGATGACTCGCTGGGGTGCCTATCCGCTGTGGCGCGAGAATGATCTCGGCTCGATCGAGCCAGGCAAGCTCGCAGATATCGTCATACTGAATGGCGATTACATGGCTGGCCCCGTCGAAGACCTCGATAAGTTGACATCAGTGCTGACATTGATCGGCGGTGAGGTCGCGTATGAAGCGAGTGAGATACGCGGCAACACACTACGATTCAACACCGATACCGCTGACTGGACCGTTATCAAGAACACGCCAACGACACTCTGGCGCTGGGACGAGGCGCCCGAGCTGCCGCCATTTCTGACCGGTGCGGCAGGTCACTGAGGCAGTCGGCAGATGAACGATCAGGAGTCGTGAGCAGCGGTGTGAACAAGTTTGCGGGCGTGCTTTGCTGCCTGGTCTTGTTCGTGTCGGTCATCTATACAGGGCCGGCAGGGGCTGCCGACGACGACACCCAGGCATCGGTCTATCTGGTGTTCGACCCCGAGACGGGTGAGTTCATTACGGTCGATGACGCTGCTGTCACGGCGCAACACAAAGCTCAACAAGTTCAGGAAGCCATCGAATCTGTTGTCGAGACTGCGGATGGATCGGATGGATCGGATGATTCGCTGCCGGCATGGCTCATTGGCGCAGCCCTCGTTGCGATATTGCTGGGTGGCGCGGCCTGGTCAAAGCGCAACCGCCGACACGCCACCTGATTCTAGACTGACTTGTGCGCCTCGCCGGGGTGGACCTCGGTGGCGTTGCGTGCGCCTTCCTCGTAGTCGTGATCCTGCGGCAGCAACACCGACGCCGAGCGAATATTTTGGTGCGCAGGATCCACGCCGGGCGGAAGCTCCCCGTTTTTCTGGTGGTTCTTGATGGCTTTGAAGATTTTTCGACGTGCCATCATAATGCCCTTGTCCGTTGGCGCCAGCTTTTCGTTCCTGCGATCGCAGATCGTGCCCATGCTTTCCTGCATCGCGCAATCCTGAATCGCGATGCTTTCGATGCCGCTGTACGTAAGGCCGGCTTTTTGAGCATTGCGGTTCATCAGGTAGTCATTGCTCTTGTTCGCCAGCGGGAGATAGGTGCCGGGCACGTATTTGCAATGAACACCCTGGCCGTCTGCCATGGCCGCGACTTCGATAGCCGTGAAATCGCGTTGCGACTTGTAATCGAAACTCCAGGCCCAGCAGCTGTCGTCGTTGATTGGTATCCAGAAATGACCGTGCACGGGGTGATCACCACGCGGTGGCACCATTGTAAAGCTCGGCATGATCCATGGCGTGATGCGCCAGTAATACTGATCGTCTTCGGCGTTGCGGCGTGCTCCGATCAACAGGCCTCCCGCGGTCTCCGACACCTCGAACACGGGCTTCATGTCGCCGAGGTTGTATTTGTTGCCGGCCGCGCCTTTAAATAACGGGTCGGTTTCCAGGCTCTTACTGTGCAGAAACGAGACGTGACTCGAGTCGATGCCGCCTTCCATCGCCTGCAGCCAATTACAGGACTGGAGGCGTTTTGTAGTGTATCGCTGCGTGGGTTCAACATTGATGAATTCCCACTCGGGCAGCGGCGGTTTTTTCTCCGGATTGCCCATGAAAGCCCAGAGGATGCCGCCTTTCTCGACAAGTGAGTAGGCCTTAAGCCTGATGTTCTTGCAATAGTCCGGTTCTTCGGACGGCACCTCGACGCACTGGCCTGTCACGTCGTATTTCCAGCCGTGGTAGGGGCAGCGGAGGCCGTTTTCCTCATTGCGACCAAACCAGAGCGACGTGCGGCGGTGTGCGCACAGTTCATCTATAAGCCCGAGACGCCCCTCGGTGTCGCGAAAAGCGATGAGTTTTTCGGACAACAACTCGATGCGGACAGGTTCGCAATCGGGCCCAGGCAATTCCTCGGACAGCAGCGCCGGATGCCAATAGCAGCGGAATACTTCGCCCATCGGCGTGCCTGGGCCGGTCTGCGTGATCAGGTCGTTTCTTTGTTTAGTTAACATGGGTCAATTCTCGATTGCTTGACGCTTACTTTAGCTCTCTTGTGCGGATAACGCAGCTTCGATTACGTACGAAATAATTACCATGCGTCGCTCAATTCGAAACGCTACACTGCTCCCTGCACGGCAAAACAACAATACGGGAATTCCGAAGGGTCGTGCGAGACAGGGATACAGAATGCGATTTGGAGGGGTCTCATGGCCGGCAAGGTAACGATTCCCGAGCTGCAACAAATGAAGCGCGACGGCAGGAAGATCGTCGGCGTCGTCGTCTGGGATTACCAGATGGCGTGCATTGTTGATCGCGTTGGGATCGAGATAATGTCGGTCGGCGACAGCGTCGGCATCAATCTGTGGGGGCAACCGAACCCGCTTGAAGTCACCATGGAGCAAATGATGACGGTCACGCAGGCTGTTCGGCGAGGTACCCGGAATGCGCTGCTGAGTTGCGACTTTCCCTACGGACCGTTGCAAGAGGGGACGGATGCGGCAGTTGCTGCGGCCATTCGATTCGTCAAGGAAGCTGGCGTTGATCTGATCAAGCTCGACGGCGCAGCCGATTATCCCGAGGCCGTGACGGCGCTAACGCGCGCCGGCGTCCCGGTCTGGGCACAATTCGGCATCACACCGCAGACTGCGCTGCAATACGGCATCGAGTATGCGGCTATGTCGGGCGCAGACGCGACCGTAAGCGACGACATGCAGGAGCGACTGCTGGCTGAGGCAAAAATGCTCGAAGACGCAGGCGCCGTAATGCTGGATTTCACAAATTCCGGCCCGGTCGTCGGACCGGCTGTTGCTGAGGCCGTGTCGATCCCGGTGATTGGAGGTTTTGGCGGCGGCCCGTGGCTGGATGGGCGCGTCCGCATGGCGCATGCGGCGATTGGGTACGGCGCGAAGCACCTGGACGGTGATATCGAAACTTACGCGAACGTTGCCAAAACTTCGTTTGAGGCGCTCACCGAATTCAGCGAAGACGTACGCGCCGCTCGTCAGATCAAGGGCGCGCCAAAGGCCAGCAAGTAAGAGTACGGCGCCATGCCAACAGCGATCATCGATGGAATAAAAACGAATTACGAAATCCATGGCGACGGACCGCCGCTGCTGATGTATTCGCCAGGTGGATTCGATGCATCGCTCGACAAATGGACAACGCTCGGTGTGTACGCGCGCATTAAACTGCTCGATCATTTGCCCGATAAATATCAGTGCATTGTTTTTGACCGTCGTGAGACCGGACAATCGGGCGGGCGCGTCGAGCGCATTACCTGGGATGACTATGTTGAGCAGGGCAGGGGCTTGCTCGCGCACCTCGGCTTGGATGCGGCGCACCTGCTGGGCGGCTGCATGGGCTGCTGCCCGGTCGCCGCCTACGCCGTAAAGTATCCCGCTTCGGTTCTCAGCATGATCCTTTACTGGCCGGTTGGCGGCGAACATTTTCGTAGCAAGGGGCACGGCCGATTCGCCGAACACCTCGGGCTGGTCGAAAAGGAGGGGCTGGCAGGTGTAGTCGATCTCGCGCTCAAAACCGAGGCCGGCTTTGGCAAAGATCCACGTATCGGTCCATGGGCGCCTGTCATTCGCAGTGATCCAGAGTTTGCTGCCGAGTACGCGGCAATGGACGTCGAAGGCTACAAACAGATCATCACCGACATTCCGCAGACGTTACTTGATCGCGACACGGTGCCGGGTGCCGAGCCCGAGGACTTGCAGGTTCTCGATATTCCCGCACTTATCGTGCCCGGCAACGACAGGGTGCATGCAACCTCGGCGGCACGGTATCTCGAAGAGTGCCTGCCGCAGTCGGAGTACTGGGATATCCAGCCCGATGACCAGACCGAAGAAAATGTGCCGGTCAGGCTGTTAGCATTCCTCGATCGCTTCAGCCCGTGAGCGTGCGCGTCGCCGGCGCGAACAAGGCCTCGATCTCGACTGGCCTGGTAAGAATCTTCTGTGTTTGCGCATGCCCGATCAGGTTTTCGAGAACCGGGCGGTTCGGCTCGATGCCATACGGCAACGGATCGCCACCGAGGTCGAGTATGCGCCGATAAAGTGTGTCCATGGCGTCAGGGTTTTCGAGCGTGCCATCGCGCAATTTTTCCAGGTACTGATTTTTCGATTCAGCGAAAGCATCAAAGAGGGCGACGGCAAGTTCCGGGTTCGCTTCGAGCACGTCATCGCGTACAGCAATCAAGTGATTAATCGGGTAGTGGCCACGGTCCTGGAATGCGGCCAGGCCTGTTTCAGTCGGATTGTCGATCAAGCTTTGAATTTTAGGATTGCTGGACTTGATATTGACCGCGGCCGCGAGTTCTCCGGACTCGAGCTGCTCCTCGATTGTCTCACCTGCTGTGATCGCTTCGACATTCGACGGAGGCCGGTAGGCTTCTACGTGTTCGTCACCGGACAAGACCCAGGTCACTTTGCTTAAATCAACGCCGTGTTCTTCCTGCAATATGGAGCGAGCCCAGACGCCGGTTGTAACGGTGTAGCCACGATTAACGCCGACTCGAGACCCTTCCAGGTTTTTAGGATCGACAACAGGGCTATCGGTGTTGTGAAGTATCGCGCCATGATGAAATCCACGTACGAGAAATATGGGCAAGGCTGTGAATTTCACGCCGTGTTCGCGCGCGCAAAGGTAGGTCGTCAATGCCATCTCGCAGACGTCGAACTCGAGCTGCCTGACCATGCGCCGGAACGCATGCACGAGTACCGGGACTTCTTCAAACTTCAATGTGAAGCCCTGCGCAGTGACTGCGCCGTTTTTTAACGCGGCATTGTTTCCCTGTAGTCGTGTTACGGTTTTTAGTTCTACCTGGCCCATCGTGTACCTGTCATCAATTCGGGCGTTTGGGATGATGTACGAGCTCGCGACGATGCACGCCGTCGACGACGTCACTAAATATCAATGACTTGATCGTTACAGGCACCGTATTCGAAGGCAAGCGCAGTTTACCGATGTCGATGGAATCGAAATCCCACAGGGCAAGCCCGTCGATGACCAGTATTTCACAGCCAATCTTCAGTTCGCGATGTAATAGCGCACCGAGGTTCAAGGCGACATCCGCGTCGAGGACTACATAGATCGGTTTTGATGCAGCGATACGTTCTGGCAACGCGCCAACGATGCCTTCGGCAAATCCTCGCAGTCGACTATGTGTCGGCGACCCTTCCCAATGAAACGCAAGCGCGAAATCGTCGTCATCGGGCGCCACTTCGAACATGACCATATGGCGTCGAATAGCGTCGGTTAGCGCCACGACATCGAAATCGTTATCGAATTCAAAAGCGGGCCGCAAAACCGTGAGATTGCGGCGCGGCAACAGGGTGTCGGGATTGCTGATGTAACTCGTATTGCCGCTTAATTGCGCCGTGAACTCCGAGCAGCCCAGCGCCGTGGAGCGAATACCGTGGCTGTCAGTCGAGAGTGCCCACGGCAGCCGACCGTCGTCTATTCTCGCACGCAGCGCGTGGCCGAGCTTCATGCCAAGGTCACCGAACTCGCGTTCCTCACGCCGGTACACGTATTCGGCCACGCCACCCGAGCAGACGATTGTGTCGATATCGTGCAGCGGCCCGATCGGGTCGGTCAGGTACAGGTCCTGCATGTCACCTGGCGGTAGCGAATTGCTTAACGCAGCGACCAGGTCGTCGGCCATCGATTCTGCGACTTTTTCGAGATCAGCGGCGGAGACCCTGTCGCCGAGCTGCCACTGAAACCCGGCTCGTTCGGCGTGCGTCTGTCCTGCGGGGTCTATGCGCTGGAGTTCACCTGATTCGCTGACCGCGAGTAGTCGGCCACCGATATGAATCGCAGCCGTCGACAACACCCGTCCCTTGTCGATGACAGCAATCTTGGTCGTGCCGCCACCGATATCTATATTCAGAATCCGTTCGCCGCGATCATGAGCGAGCTGCGCAGCCCCCGAGCCATGCGCGGCGAGCATTGCCTCCATATGATGACCGGCTGTTGCGCACACGAGGTCGCCGCACTTCTCTGACAATATACGAGCTATTGGCTCTGAATTCTCGCGGCGCAGCGCTTCGCCGGTCAGGATAACGACACCCGTATCGATGTCATCTGAGTGCAGGCCCGCCGCGTGATAAGCCTGGTCGACAATCTCGCCCAATGCCCGGGCATCGATCAGCGTATCGCTCGCATACGGCGTCAGGCTGACGGGTGATTCAAATAAGGTGTCGCGTTCAATGACGAGATAACGACTTGAGAGATCGACAGCCTGTCGTTGCAAGTGCATGCGCGAAAACAAGATCTGTGTGCCCGCCGATCCGATATCGATGCCGACACTATTCAGGATCACATTGTCCCGTTGCCACAACGGGTGCTCTTCGATCGGTCCCGTATAATCTTCACCGACATGATGACCATCCGGCGTGTGGTCCGGGTCGGGGTGATAGTGTTGCTGCAACAGCGGCCTCCGCTTGCCGTGCGATGTCTTGTAACTTGCCCGCTGGCGAATTCATGCGCAATGATTATTGTAGATGTAACGGTTTTTCGTTCGCGAGCGGTCGCTTGTTATCGTGTCTCGTGGCATAAGGCAGCGCCAAGCGGGTAAAGGATGCGGCATTGAAATTCGATGAGGCGGTAAAAAAAGCACAGTTGTTGCGCGCCAATCTGGGCCAGGTTGTAAAAGGGCATGAAGCCGGACTTGATGCGACAGTTATCGCGATCGTCGCGCGCGGGCATGTACTGCTGGAATCGGTGCCCGGTGAAGGAAAGACACTGCTTGCGACGGTGCTCGCCGCATCGATCTCCGGTATCACAACCGGACGTATATCTGGACAGCCGACGCTAAAACCGTCGGATTTGCTGGGCGCTGAAATCATCGGTCGCGGGTCGGAACAGTTTCAGCTTATCAAGGGTCCGATCTTCAATAACATCGTGCTATTCGACGAGCTCAACAGGACAGACCCACGGACGCAATCGGCATTGATCGAATCGATGCAGGAGTTTCAGGTGACGATCGGTGACAAACAGTATCCGCTGCCGCTGCCATTTCACGTTATTGCGACGCAAAACCCGCTATCCCACGAGGGCACTTGGGAGCTCGATGCTGCCGCCAAACAGCGGTTTTTAGTCAAGATCGAATGGAAAGCTCCAGATCGGCAGGTTGAGTTTCAGATTGCGAGCGAGTCAAAGGCGTTTCTCAAAGAGAATATCGAAAGCCTTAAACCCGCGTTGACGGTTGATGAGCTGGTGAATATCCAGCAAGTCGCGAGTAGCGAGGTCCAATTAGGTGAGGACATCATTCACCTAATTAATGCGATAACTGTTGCGACGCGACCGACTGACGACTCGTATCCGGCGGACGAACTGGATGCCAGCGGATTCGGTCGTGATGTAATCAGCAGAAATGGCGGCGTCAGCTCGCGCGCATCGAGTTTCTGGCCACCACTCCTTCGCGCACACGCCCTGTTTCACGGTCGCCGGGAAGTTGTACCGTTCGATGTTTTTGCGACTGCGTATCCCATGTTGACACATCGGATTGAGACGAATTATCCGGTGGATATGAAGGGCCTGATTCACCTGATTCTGCGTGAGCGAGGATATGCTTACTAGCGAAGACGAGGCCGCCGCGGAGGCAATACTCGATAAGCGCAAATTGCAATCGCTCGGCGTATTGCTGCCAATACGACTTAGTGCCCTGTCGTTCTTTTCAGGTCGGCATCCGCTGGGCCGGGCCGGTGAGGGAATGCGCTTCTTGCGCACCCGGCCTTTCGAGTCCGGGCAGGACAATCCGCGCGACATCGACAAGTTCAGCATGCCCGGCGAATACCGGATCAATGAATGGGAAGCAGAGGCCCAGGCCGCGGTCATGATCTATGCCGATATGTCGGCCTCGATGCAATTTGGACCCAAAGCGGCGCTTTTGCAGCTGACGCTGCTGCAGCTAACGTATTCACTATGGCGGGCCAGCGACCGCGTCCGCACGACCTTGTATCACGCGGCGGAACAGAAATTAGTTGCCAAGCGAAATCTCAGGGGCCAGCTCGAACACCTGACCGTTGAGCTCAATCATGGCGGCCTGCAGGCCGGTCGGAACGCCGTCGACGTACTTACCGCGCATGCCGGCATCAGACAGTCAGTGCGTGACGATCTGCTGTTTCTCGTCTCCGATTTCTGTCCGACAGCGGCGGACTCGGCAGTCGACGATGTCAGCGACTGGCGTTCGGTAATACGCACCCTGTCTTGCGATGTTGTTCCAATCACTATTAGTTTCGAGCTGGCGGCCGGGCAACGTGGCGCGATTCGGCTGTGGGATGCCGAACGGCGTCAGCACCGGTTGACGCTACTGACGTCTTCCCGGATTGCCGCCATTAATGCTGCGGAACGCGCGCGTGTAGAAATGCTACAGGTCTTGTTTCGCAGACTCGGCCTTGATCACCTGGTACTGCGCCGCGAGCTCGATGTTTATCCCGAACTCGCCAAGCTTGCCCGGTGGCGCCGAAGGCGACGTAATTGATCGGCTTACGACTCCGTCGTTTTTGCATGATCGTCGCATTGGCGGTTGCGCTGCCGGCGGCGGCCGCGGAGCTTGCCGCCGAGGTTTACCGTGACGATTCGATAACGATACGTGCCGGCCTGCAGGGCAGTAGCAGCCAGGTAGTGCACTTCGGCGACGTGCTGGTCCTGATCATTGCAGTGTCATACGACCCCGACAGCGTGGTGGTTCAAGAACTCGATGCCGCATTTTTTACCGCGGCCTGGCCTGCGAGCAACGGCGCACGACTTGTCGATTGGCGAGTACGACGTGAGGCGAAGTCGAAGTCGCAGCCAGAGCGTATGTATGCCACCTATCGGTTTCAGATTCTCGGCTGTCCGGACGACGACACGCCGACCTGCCCCGGTGACAGGGTTTACGCATTACCGGATTTCGTACTGGCGTATGAAGATTTGAATGCGAGCGGCGATTCGGCGCGTTTAGTGCGCTTTCGGCCATGGCCGCGGAGGTTGACGGTGTCGACGACGCTGCAAAGCGACGAAGAAAATCAACTATTGCCGTTCGAGACCTATTTTCCGGCTGGTGGATTCCCGGACCCGATGGCCGGTGAAGACGGGATCCGTAAGTCATTTGTGACGGCCGGGATTACCCTGGCCTTATTGATGGGGGGAATAATTATGTGGCCGTTTCGCTCACGTACTCAGGGAAAAACAGCGGCGGACAAACCGCGATGGCAACAACAGCTACAGGTTGTTCGCGATGCAGACATTGCAGACGATGCACGTTTTCTCGACGCTATGCGGCGGTGCCTGGTCTGGTACTGCAACGACGAGTTGCAACTCGACCCGTTCGTCTGGCTGGATCTCGCAGAATCCGGCGATGCTTCGGACGATGACCGGACCCACGCTGACCTGCGCTCGTTGTTCATAGATCTGCTGCACAATCCGGCAGGACAAGGCGTCGAGTTCAGGAGACGGTTGGAAACAATAGTCTCGCCGGCAGGGGCGGCATGAACATTGGCGCCTGGTGGCCATTACTTCTGCTAGTTGCCAGTTGCACCATTCTTGGCATTGCCTTTGTGCGTCAGAGGGGGACGCCGTTTCCTGATATCAATTTACTGAAGCGCACTGCGCAAGTGGGCGGCTTTGCGGATCGATTGCCGCTGCAGCTCGGCGTGCTCGTAATTCTGTTGTTGATCCTCTCATTAATGGACATATCAGCGACGCGGCTCGTTGAAATTGATCGCCGCGCCCGGGATTTCCTCGTCGTCGTCGACACCTCGCGCTCGATGCGTGAGGATACGGCATTGCTCAGGCGACAGTTCCCACCGACATTTGAGCGCAGGGCAGATCTGTATGTCGGCCAGTCCGAAAATCCCGCCAGCATTCCCAACCTTGGCCGATACGAAGTAGCCCGCGAAAGCCTGCTGCAATTCCTGGCGTCACGAAGCGAGGTCGACCGGGTTGGTCTCATTTACTTCAACTCGATGGTCTACCTGATGTCGGGATTCACGTCGAACTTCGAATTCATCGAAGCGCAGCTTGAGGACATGGATCCGTATGTGACATTCGGCACCAACATGCGCTGGGCTCTCGAACAGGCGCTGAATCTCGTCGAACGTTACCCGGGCCGTAATCGACGAGCCATCATTCTTCTGACCGATGCCGAGGCCCGCAATACGGATTTTCTGCAGCGGCAGCTCGACCGCCTTCGTCGAACCAATATTGCGTTCTACCTGCTCTGGATCACGCCGACCGCCGAAAACGGCCAATCGCCATTGTCCACCGAATTTCTGCGCACGGTGCGTTCGTTTGGCAGCGTATTCACAATCGACGATGTAAAAGAGGGGTATCTTGACGAGGCGCTCGCCGAAATTGCCGAGCTTGAAGACTATGCTTACCGCGAAGCTGGTCACGAACACATAGATGTGTCTCAGATTATTCTCAATGTTGCACAGTGGTTGCTGTTGGTCTGGATTGTAATGCTGGGTACGTTGTGGTTGCCACTTTTCAAACTGACCCTGGCCGATGAAGCCACGTCGCGCGAATGACGGCCGACATCTGATGTTTGTGAGACGAGCCAGAACCGTAATTCTATTGCTGCTGGCTATTGCCAGTTTTGCTGCGCTGCAGGCGGCGTCATTTTACTACCTGTTTACACCACGTATCGAGCAGGCGAATGCACTGCTCTTCGAGCTTGGCGTCGAAAATTCGCAGCAATCGCTGTATTACGAAATTGCCGGGCAGGTTAGGACGCTAATTGAGTCGGCACCTGAGAGTGACACAGCCGAACCGGCGCTCGCCGTCGCATGGAAAGAATTTGCGGGCCACTTTACGGCGGTGCCGCGCGACGCCACCGCTACGCTCGCAAGCGCATTGCCGGAATTGATGGCAGGTAATCGCGCTGACACGGGCGCTATCCAAAAACTCACGACGCGGATTGAGCGCTTGCAGGCAATCTATGCCGACTCAAACAAGGATTTGCTCGCTGACCTCAGGGAGCCGCCGGTCTATCTCTGGCCGATGGCATCCATCGTTGCGGATCGCTCAGGTTACCGGCAGGCGGTAGCGCTGAATCGCGTTTTGTACCTGGCACAAACAGGCGAAATTGGGACTGCTCGCGTCATGCTCGCGGGACTGAACGCGTCTGTCGAAGACCCTGACGTCCTCGCCACGATCTATTACATGCTCGGACGACTGCAATTCGAGCTGTTTCGAGCGACACCCGAAGTCGAGTACTACATGCAGTCCATTCAATACCTGCGCCAGTCCCTTGTGGCCGATCCCGGCTTGCAACTCGCGCAGCGCTTGCTCGATTTCCTGCTGTCGCTGCCGCAAGCAGAGACGGCGCCACAATCGCCGGACGGACGACCCGAAACGCCCTCGGAGGGAGAGGGCTCGGCAATCTCTGCGGAAAGACGGATCTTCTGAGCGCGGCCGATGTTTGTTGCGCTTACTCTGGTCGTCTCAATCCTGCTGGTCTTTTACTGGACTCGCATTCGCGTGTGGGCAGACACGTCACGACGGCCTTATGTGCCGATGCTGCTGATCGCTATGCTGGCGTTGCTTGTCTACACCGGACGCAGTGGCGATGGCGCGCAAGGCCCCGGCGCGCCTGTACTGGTTGCGTTTACGGCCGACGTTTCCCTGAGCATGGGCGCTATTCCAGAGCCCGGAACGAAAGACGGCGTTGGTACACGTCTCGAGCGTGCGCAACAAGTTCTACTACCTGTACTTGCCAATTTCAGTGCCGCAGCGCGGCCCGTGCTTGTCAGCGTTACAGCGTTCACGTCGAAATCGGAAACGATCCTGGCCTGGGATGACGACCTTTCGCTTGCGCGCGAGATTATTGAGTTCGTGTT
>PVMS01008794.1_pt1 | contig 12841 bp, 4 predicted proteins | sample 1853461 | NCBI WGS metagenome assembly PVMS01 (sample SAMN08582032, study PRJNA380276) | Marine sediment metagenome, whole genome shotgun sequencing project. | isolation source: ocean sediment barecode stripped | collected 2017 | reverse complement strand
CATTTGAGGTTTCACTTAAATCTGCTTGCGAAGGATTGGTCCACTCGGCGCGGGGCTTGAGCACTGATACTTGCCACTTTCGAGGCCAGGCCGTGGCTTGCCAAAGAGGCGATGCGGATGGCTGATCCTGGCTCGTCACCATCTTAAACCCGGCTCTACTCTTTTCCCCAGACCAGTGCATCGACAGCCGTCCTGGGTCAGTAGTAGTCATTCGGCGGAAAGACTGAATACCGTCAAATCTATTAGGCCCTATGCCTTGAGAGAAGCCCTGTGTTTGAGTCAGAGGACCTCCGTTTGGTGCGTGGGAAATATTGCTAGTATCATACGGCTGCCACCAATGCGTAGAACCTGAGGTGGCTACAAACGTATCTACTAAAGTAAAACTAGAATCTGTCCACCCATTATGTATAGGATCAGAAGAGCCAGAAGCAACCGCCTGTCCAGTTCTCCAACTCTTATACCACTTAGCAGAGTCTGGATTAGGCAGAACTAGGTTCATAAAAGCATCATCAAATGCAAAGGTTTGTTCCGTGCCTTGGTAACCATACCCATTTCCGTTAGTTCTGTATTCGAAACGAATGAAACGAGTTCCGGCGGGGATTCTGCCTTCCATATTAATAGAAGTAAAGCTCTGACCAGAGTCTACGTCGTCCCGGAATACATTTCTAGGCGTGCCATATTCCTGGACCAACGTATTTCTAATTCCGGACTCCGTAGGAGCAGCAAAGAGACGAAGTAAATCTGCACCGCCTCCCGAAAAAGAGTGGACGACTGTGCCTAATTGGGCCGTAACTCCTCCAGCATCTATCGAGGCCGCGTGCTCGCTGACATCTATTGTTTGGCCGAAATGAAACCTAAGTGTCTGCCCAAGGCCGGTACCATTAACTGTTTGGGCAAGATAAAAATCACTCAGAATATAACCAAAGAAGTAATTTCCAGAACCTCCACCGGCGGGGGATCCTAAGAAGTTAATCCCTCCGGGAGACGGTCCTTGGTTTGTAGGTACATTAGTTAAGGGGGTATTTTCATGTCCTGAAACTACGGGAACATTCCAACCATCAACGAATCCTCCAAAAAGGCCAGTTCCAGATGCCACCCAAGTGAAATCCCACGGCTCAAATATTCCAGTCTCAAAGCCAGGGTTGGTAAGAAGGTTGTCGGTGTGGACTCGTTCCTGATCTCCGGCGAGGTTTCTCAACCCGTAAGTCCTAGCATTAAAAGCCACATTCTCTTCTTCTTCTAATGCCTTGTCGGGGGTGAAGTCTATCTTTCCTGGTGCGCCGACCACAGGATTAGTTATGTCTTCAGCGCTATGTAGATGACTAAAGTAAGTTAGATTCCTAGCAGTCCTAATGTCTGCTGGTATATCTAAAATAAGGTCAGCTGTCTGGCCGGTGGTATTGGTAATGGGAAGCTCGGTAGCCTCTCCAACCTGCCCCACCCTAGAATCTTCGATAGTTAATGCGCCTTCTAATCTACCCTCTTCTCCGAAACACACCTGATCATCTTCAAATTCTACACTAATTTCGTTAATAGAGAGGTTTAGAGTCGGACGAATAATAAAGCGCATGTATCGAGGAGAATTTCCTAACTTAAAAGTGGCCTGTCCCTCAGTAAACTCAGTTAAATCCGCCGAAGCAAAGGTGGTACCGTCATCGGAGAACAATACTTGAACGTTGTCTCCCAATGATTCTTGTGCTGAAGATACCGCAAAGACTTGGAACTCTGAAATCTTAGTGCTGAAGTGGTAATCGTTGTACCATCTAAAAGCGGTCGTGCGAACAGCCTCAAAGTTCCACTCAAATCTGGTCCATTGAAACGCCAGATAAACGGACTGCTCTGCAATATTGCCGGCCCCGCCCAACTCACCAATGTGATTCTCAAAATCTACCCCTTTTACGGGGTTTCTAGTCCCATCCGCAGCAAACGCATCCAAAATAACTGGGTTGGTTAACAGGAGATTAGAAATGTCAGTGCCCTTGGTAGTCAACCATACGGGAATCTTTGCAATTTCTTTTTCGTCAATCTTGACAGAGGTGATGGTATCTTCGGGGATGATATTGAATCCCGCCTTACTTCCATTGCCTCCTTTACCTCCAGTGCCCGTTTCTAACTGCCACGCTCTCTGATTCTTAGGGTCTTTGAAGTAAATAACTACTTTTCCAATGGGCTTATCAGTTCTCGGCGTGTTAGAACTAAAGAAACATTCTATTGCAATTGGGTCTCTGTAGAAATCAAAGCTTTCCGCGCCTCGATCCTGTAACTCATGAATTCCCAGAAACTCAGCATCCCCATTCACATAGAAGTAAGTAGCTCCTGCGGCGGTTGCTCCTCCCAGGGAGCCGCCTAGGCTGGTGCTGTTGCTATTAGCAGCAGAGCCGAACGCAGAGATGCCATTTTCTGACAGAATAATATTATCATTTAAAGCATCTATATTAAAAGGAGTATTGGCCCTAGAATCGCAAGTCCTGAAGTCTTGCACTATATTGTAAACCCAACAAATGGTATGACTAGAAGTAGTATCGACATTAAATATAGCGGAGCTAGAGGTGGCTATATTGTATTCTAAATCTCTAGTATCTTCTTCTCCTATAATAGTTACTCTATTTAGATTTAAACGCTTCTGAAGATCCACATCTATAACAGCCCTATGTTTTGTGCCTCCTCCCGTACCATACAGTGGGAGGCCTTTTTCGCCTGCGCCGGAAGGCGGGGGCGGGTTGGTAATCGTGGTAGTAATGTCACCAGTTATTTCATAGAAGATAGCATCTGGTTTTGATGGACCAATCGCCCCCATGTGAAGAGACGCATTGTAAACTCCCAAGAGATCCCCACGTTCTACGAATACATCTTGGCCAGAAACATCAACCGTATATACTCCAGGCTCATTGGTTATTACTAACCCGCCAGTAGGAACCTCTGTAATGGTAGTTTCTCCAATGACCCCCTCTACTACAAAGGAGAGAGTGCCATCGAATTGGGGTCTAAATATTTTCCACTTACTATTACCGGCAGCATCTAAAACACCATTAACAGATACTGTTTCTAGTTTGCCGTCATCTGAAAAGGGGTGCGTCAAGTCAATAATAGTCTTGGCCTGATAATCTTTTGTTCCAAAAATCAGGGTGTTCACATCTGCGAAACTGGTACCTCTTCCTTCGACTACGAATTCGCTTTTAAGTTCCTTGCCTGTAAGAGCAAAGTCTGGACGTCCTCCCTGCAGCACCGGCTGCTGGGGATCCAAGGAAAACGAAGGAAGAGTAACATCATTGTCAAACAGCGACAATATTTCTAGAGTTGTAGGCCTGTAAGCAGACAACGGTTCGTAAGAGGCTGCGGGGTCAGAACCTCCTGTTTGAGTAGCAGTGTTCGTACCTAAGTCTGTAGTAAAACCTAATATCACAGCGGCAGAATTTTCCCCAAACTTAACCACGACAGAAGAGGAAGCCTTTCGTATCCCAGACTCAATAACCATCTTATTAGTCTGGTCCTCTACAAAGGCTTCGGCTCTTAAATAACCACCTAAGGCTATCTTACCAAGCTGTAGAGAAATGTCTCGTGCTATAATATTGGCAGTGGCGGTTTGAGGAGTAAGGGTAATAGTAACATCTCCATAATCATTGATGTTTACTATGAGACGGTCGTTGGTCCCCTGCTCTATGGTCAATTCCCCACTCAGATTTTTAGAGCCAGTGGACTTTCCGGGCGAGCCGGCGTCCGCATTCTCAAAGCTGAAATCAAAATCGTTGGTACCTATCTCAATAAAGTTGATAAAAAACTCATCATTTATCGCCCCATTAATGCAGGGAAAGATACGAATATTAACTACCTCTCCTATCCATTGGGAGTTCGCCCCGAGGTTGATTTCGTAGAGAGTCCACTTACCGTCGGATACAAGGTCAAATGTCTGAGATTTAGTATCATTATAAAGAGGGTCGTTCGCGGTAACCCATTGTATCTTTCCTACGTTGGTAGCGGCCGAGTTCTTAGTATGCTTATCATACTTCATCCTAAAAGTTATTCTGTCATTAACTAAAGCATCTACTGCTACAAAATCACTTGTGGGATTTATAGATCCCCCATCCGCTGCTAACTTAGTGGCATAAAGAAATCCTGACCAAGCACCAACGATATCCAAATCAGAGAATGTTGTCCAGCCTTCAAGATCGGCGTCGTTTAGCCATACTTGTTGATACGCAATATTCCCTGCTTGTTGGTCAGCAAGAGACCCTCGGACCCTTGCCTCGGTTAGAATGCTGTAGACCATTATTTCTTACTATACCTTTCATCGACTCTCTTTGCAACATTTCCTGTTGCTTTCCTTTTCAAAGCTTCTAGGGTTGTTACGTCCCCTGCTTCTTCTAGCTCTTCAAAATACTTCTTGTAGTCTTCACTAAGGGAGAAGAAATGTTTCCTAACTTGAGACTCGATATCTTTATATGTATATTTAAATTTTTCCCCACAGCATGAGCAGGAGTATATTAAATAATCCCACACTACGGTGGCTGGATTTAAGAAAGCTTTCTCTCTTCCTTCTTTGATGTACTCAGAGATAGTATCTCCTTCAGAGATATCCAAAGCACAAGGTCTACCACAATTTTCACAAAAAGCATGGCCTAAATAAGGCATATTAACTTCCTTTCTCAATTATAGTGAGCGTCCCATCTTTCGTTTTTCTAACCCCTGCCTGATCTAGAATAGAGCTGTCTATCTGTTGACCGTTAGAATCTATGAACAGCCCCTCGTCTATTAAGGCGATGTTCTCTCCGGCCAATGATCCTGCGGCGGCCCCACTAAGGAACCCGGCATCCGGAAGCATCATAGTAGATCTTATCAACCTAGTCAAACCGCTGGGTAGTTCGTCCCAGAACCTGGCGGTCTGGATGGTAGTTAGACCATCGTGTAAATGCGCAAAGTTATAATCCATAGTCATCACTGCGGGGCATCTACTTGGAGGGTCGCAGCAAAAACCAAAGGCTGTTACGAAATTATGAGTCCAAGCATGCCCGGGAGCTGTCCAGTTCGTTCTCTCCGGAATGATCCCGAAATGGAGGACTCCGTTACTATTCCTAACCTCACTTACGGGGCTAACAATCTGACTTAACATGGTGGTCCACGAGGGCGTGCTGCCGCCTGTGACAAAATTCAAGAAATTTCTCTCATCTATTGGATAAAAATTACTATACGAAAATTCATACGGAGGCCCTTCCTGCAGAGTCCTAGCTTTATCGTATTCTGTCTCTTGGAGGTCCTCTAGTGCCTTTATTCCGAATGTTAAAGGCTGTTGGTTGTCTTCTAGTTTCTCACCCCATCCGTAAGATCTAAATTTGTTTGCTCCCAGGAGAGACCCTTCGGTAGTAGTCCTCCAATATGCAGACGCGCTGTCCATGCCAGTAAGGAAGGATTCCGGGTTATTGCCATTGGCTGGCGAGCCCGTGGCGAGATAATAATTTCTTTCTCTTATCTTTATAGTTTCCTTAAGCTGCGTATCTGAAGGCACCATGGCCTCCACTTCCAATTCTATAGAAGCAATGCCCATAGACCCATTAGAATCTCTAGCACCGAAGATTAAATGAAACTCCTGGCCAAGCTGATTCCAATAAGGAACCCCCGCATAGGAGGGAGTGATGGGTACTTGTACTAAATAGGCTCCGTTATTAATGGCAGTTCTGTCGTCCCTTGTAAAATTAGTTCCAGGGATCTCCGTTCCGAAAGCAGTAACAGAACTGGTTGCTAGAACTCTAGCGGTTCTTCTAGTGACATAGGGCCCAGGTACTCTATTCTCAGAATCTATAACTCCGAGCGTTACGGTAGGGATTTGCCATTTTATTGTAACAGGTCCCCCTTGTCCACCGTAGGCGTGATCGGTCTCGCCGGCCATAAAGGTTACATCTACCGAAGTAATTCTGACCGGAGTGCTAAAGACCATATCTATATTTACTAACTCTGTTTGACCATTAGAAAATTTGGTACCGGAACTAAATCCGTGGCCGGCGGCCGGGGTGGCAGGAATGCCTCCCTTCAATCTCGGGTCCCCGGGCTCTAACGCCGTAGATGGAATTATTCTTAAGGAGGCGGTCGGCTCGCGGAGATCCGAAGCCAAAGCGTTAGAAGGAAAGAATGCGGACACTTCACCGTCCTGACCTTCAGGGTCAGTGGTGGTGATTCCCGTACCAAATCTTTGTAAAAATACCCTACCATCTGGGGCATCGATATAGCTATCTGTCAAGTGTTCTTTAGAGCCGAAGCCCCCGTCTTCTCCGAAGGCATTAGGATTAAGTCCAATTGCCGGGTATCCGTGAGGCACTCTACTCCAGGTGTATTTCATGTCTACACGAGAATCAAACACGGGATCCATTTTTGTAGTGATTGGGAGGTCTTCCAAATTTACTTCAGCTAAAATACCTTTAACATAATAGAGACACTGACAGCAGGGGTCTTCGGGCACATCACGTTGAATATCTACAGCGACTGGCGTTTCAATTGTACTACTTGCATACAAAGCAAACTGGTTTGGGGTAGTAGCAAATTCGTCTAAGTGGACGAATCTGGAAGGAAGCTTAGCAGGGGTGTCTCCGCTGGCCTGAAGAGACGGATCATCAATATCTAAAATGCACTCACACTTGCTGGCTAACTCCCCATTATCGGTTGGCGTTCCGTCCGCACAAGGAATTTCCTGTTCGCTGATAGAGCCTACCTCGCCTATTTGGGCACTGGTGTCATAGATACCGTTCTGTATAATAGAGAACTCTTTTGCAGCGTAGTCTATAGATATTTCTCTGGGCGGACCATCTCCCAACTGAAGAGTCGCATATTTTGTTTGATTTCCATCATCATCGTAAGTAGGAGGAATGAAAGTAACAATATAGTTTCCTTCGGCTGGGCGCAACTGTACTTCCAGTCTCCGATTATCTAAGAAATAATCAGGAGAAGTGAATTGAAACCCGGGCACTGGCGATGAATCGCCCTGCCCTCTTAGAATAGGCTGTTCTTGTTCTCTCCAAGCCCACATGGTGGATATTGCCTGGCCATGATTGGCGCCCAGCCCGGCGGAACCCCCATTAGTTCCTAGCAACGAGTCCGGCAGAAAACTTGGGAAATAAGGAGCAAATGGATACTCAATGGCTGCTCCTGGAATATTGGTAATCAATTCCTTGTGCCGATGCCTTATAGGGGCTCCGGCGTCTACTGTTTCTGAAACACCTCCCAGGGGAGTAGAGGTATTTATCAACCTATACTGCTGCGGTTCCAAATCTTCAGACCAAAGCTCGACGGTGCCTCCAATGTCTTCCCTTTCAGGAAACATGGGCATCCAACGAAAGCCTGGAGATCTACCATTAAACCCGCCTAAATAGTCTCCTCTCTTTGATGTTACTTCAAAAGTAAGTTTCGCGCGGCCGAAATTTCCGAAAGGAGGCTCTGGCCATCCCGTTCCAGAAAACCAAAAAGTATCTACTTCTCCCCTCTTCCTACCATAACCCTTAAAAGTAAAGGCAGAGCCTGCTTTGAGTACTCGGTTACCGTAAGTAAAAGCACTGGTGCATATTCTAATACTGGGATGCGTGTCTAAAATCTTAGCGACCATTCGATCCGGGCCTCTGTATGCCTCATCTGACTTAGGAGGAAGGCTACCATATTCTCCGCCTGCGGCCGCGTTGGCCTCGGCATCGGTCAGCAGGGCGGGCGCGCCCACGCGGCCTCCCTCTCCGGCGTCGCTCTGTCCTGCAGAGTTTGCCGCACCTGCCGAAGTCATCCCCGGAGAAGTGGTTTCTTGATTTATCAACTCAGTGCTGTCTGTATTCAAGGGCCCTAAAGTAGTTTCCTTATATCTAGGCCTTTCGCAGGCCACGTAAGGATACCACATAGGTCCACGTTTAAGAAGCCACTGGGACCCCGGAGGGTGAGCGATCAAATCATTAGGATCAAAAGCAGGCAGCGACTGTCCCGCGCTAGGGTAATAAGCCTTCCCTCCGTTATCAAACTCGACGCGGGTTTCCGTTTCATTGCCGTCGGCATCCGTCTCGGTCTGCGTTGCTGCTAACAGAACGGCCTCAAATTCTCTTCTTACGGGCCCCAAAGGAAAGTACTCGTGAGTTCCACAATTAGGCTTTTGAATACATTCTTGATCTCCTAAATTCCCTCCAAAGATTCTAAAGCCTAGGCTCATTTCACCCACATCCACCGTTGCTTTAGGCTCTACCTGCAGCTCTCCGCTATCACTACCAACGGTGAGATAAAGGTCTGGCATGAGACCATAGAGGGTGCAAGTAGCTGCCCAACTATAGAAGATTTCCACATTGACGGCTGCTATGGAATTATACATAAGCAACATGCGGCTATACTTTCTTCCGATGGGGCGACCATCTCTGTCTTCTAACACCCAAACATATTCTTGTTGCTCTTGAGTTATATGTTCTGTTTTATTTTTGTCTGTTGCCCCGGAATCTGTGTCTACAAATAACCTTTCTCCTCCAGCAGTCAGAACCCCGTTGCTAGAGAAATCTATAGTATGTTCAAAGTTTCTAAGCGGATCACCATAGAAGTTTGTAGTAACTACCTCTTCTGAAAGTTCCGGCTCATTAGCATCTGTGCTGTTCTCGGGATTGTCTTCGTCTTCTACAGCCGGCGTGTTCGTCTCTGCCCTCAGAAAGGTAAAAGTGATTGTAATACCGTCTTTCGTAGGGTCAGGGCGTCCGAATTTATCTTGTGCGTTTTGACCTGGCCCGAGTATTACGTAGTTAGCGGGAAGACCAAAACCATTTTCATCTCTATAGAATTGTACTAATTCTTTAGGCTCTAAGGTTACTCCGGCTGTTTCTCCGGAACTGTCTACATCGTCTGCTGTCGGGAATCCGGCAGCAAGTGCGGAGGCTTCTTCGGCCGACATTCCGGCGTCTAGTGCGGCGGCTTCTACTTCTTCGCTCGTAACGGGATTGTCATTCGTAGTAGTAGAATCTCCTCCAGGAATGAAAGTCGCATTTTCTATGGCCCATTGCGCTACTGTGCTGCCCGTTCCGCCCCCATTCACCAAAACATTTGTCAGGGGCTGGACCGCTCCAGTAGTATCTGGTAAAGGCAACACCCTATGTGCATCTGTGTCTGTAATAATGCACATCATAGTGCCGCAACTATCTATAGGATACCAGTCGTCTGCTGTTAAAGAAACTGTTTTACGATATTGAACTACGTGGTAGGTGGTGTTGACTTTAAAAGTACTAGCGTCACTCTCTGTAACAAAAGGGACAGCGGCATCTAAAATGATATTCCCAGCAGTTAAGTCTGCGGTTGTAGTTAAGGCAGCGTTAGTTCTTAGGCCTCTATTCTTAACTCTCCACCCGTAGTATCCTTGATTAAAACGAACGGACTCGCTGCCCGCTACCTGAGTGGGCTGGGCAGTTATCTGGGCTTTTTGAGTAATGTCCCCTACGGTAGCTCCCAGCTTACTAATGCCTAGGGTGTCGTGGATAGTAAAATCTGTTCCCACAAAAGAGTCTTGTTTAATTACAGAATGTAAAAATCTATAATCTATAGTAACATTATCTATCAGCTTATCTTCATCATTGAGTATCAAAAAAGCATATATGTGGTTGAGCCTATTGTGAATTAAGTCTACCTGTTGAACAGATTCCCATACCCCGTCTGATCCTGCAGAAACTACATCAAAACCAAGAGGGGCTTTGGAGCTGTTAACGCGCGCTTCTACGAAGAGGGCATCAAAAACGTCCGCCAACCTACTGGCAGGAATAGTAGAAAAGTCGGGAGCGCCTGGTACCCCTGTTGGTAAATTTTCGTTATAGTTTGAATCCTTATAAAAAGTTAAGTAACTATTTCTTTCTCTAAGTGCAGTATCATTAACAATATAGACAGTACTGTTCGGAGTAGCTGTTCCAAAAATGGAGATCTTGTTAGCGTCTGCGTGCCAGCTTCTATAGATAAAATTACTTTCTGAGACGGGGTGTGTTATACTAAGAGTTGAACGGCGGGGGCAGTAGATGCGTCTACTAGGGTGGGGTATTGCGGAGGCTTAAAGGTACTTACAGTAATAGCTCCGGGCTTAATTCTAGCACTAGTCTTTTCTATACTAAAATCAGAGTAATCTTCTATCTGAACTTTGTCCATTTCAATGGTTTGATAGGACTCATCTGACAGATCTTCAGCTGTCCCATTGCCATCGGCATCTGCGAATAAAAGGGTCTGGCGATATAGAAGAAAATCTTCTACATCCGGTGTTGTGTTAACATCTACGTAGCCTTTGAATGCCCAGATAAAAGGGACAGCAAATCTAGTTTCCCATTCATCTTCGGGGTCGTCAAACTTACTCCACTCGTCGGAATAGAATCTTATTTCTTGTATCTGCTCGGCGTTTACATTCTGCCCTTCCGCCATCTTAGCGTCGGTGGCAAACTCCCACTCGGGACCAGAATATAAAGGACACTCTGTTCTTACGCCGTTACAGGGAAGGGACCCGTCTTCTGGTAAGTTAAATTGCTTAACAACATTATCTATCTGCGGACTGAATTCACACTTAGAAACAGCACCAAAGCCAGAATAAACCATTTCTTGGGTGCCCACTCTCAATAATCTGACAGTATTTCTGGCCTGCGCTTCCTCCGCTGAGCCGGCTGCAGCGTCAGCAGCATCTTCCAGCACAATGGCCATAGAATTAAGATTATCTGCGTACTCTTGGGAGGCAACTTCTACCGCCTCCCTGGTCGTAGCTGCCTGGATAGTAATATTAAGAGTCACCAGGGTAGTGGCTAAGGTATCTATTTGACTCTTGGCGGCCGCTGTTATATCTTTATTAATTAGCGCCGTAACTAATTTAGCCCCTGCAGCCTCTATTGTGTCCGGATCATTAGTTTTGCCTGCATTGATCGCAAAATTGGCGACGCGGGATAATTCAACAGCAGCGGCGTTATCCAAAGAGATGGCGTGGTTTTGGGCATCCGGAAGCAGAACCTGAGACGAAGAGGCGATACTTTTGGCCGTCGAAACAGAGGTGGTAGCCGCGTTAAAATCATAGATAATTCCCTCCCCACTGCGTTGAAGCCCTGTGCGAGGCTCCAAATAAAAAGAAGGCTGGTTCTCCCACCCCGCTACCACAACAGTGCCTATCGGGAAGAAAGTACCAACCTCGTCTGGAAATGCATCTTCATTTTTTACTAGAATGCCTTTGATAAAGGCCTGGTTCCCGTTAACATCTGTTATTTCAAAAGATTCAGGTCCACTTCTAATAGTTGCAATAAAAAATTTATCCGGTTCTCCGTCCCCAAGAGACCAATGGCAGCACTTCTGAATTCGTGCCTGGATATTTCTCAACATCGTGTGGTAGGGGAGCTGATCCGCATCTACCCTGTTGATTATACCTGCAGGAATAGTAATAGTATTGGGGGATTTCAGTTCTTCATCAGTGAGGCCTTTATTTACCTCTTTCAAAACCTCTATAGGCGGAGAATGAGAAATAGCTAGCCGTGCGCCACCATACCTATACTTGGTACAAGTTAAGCACTTCCCCTCGCCGTTACATTGGCCTGCATTAAAACAACTAATCTCATCTCTAGTAAAGAGGGAGTTGGCTATACAGTTGCCCCCGGTAGGGCCTCCCTCAACATCTGCTAAATCTTCGGTTTTATTAGTTGTACTTAATGTACTCCAAAATACGCAAGTGGGCACTCTGCCACCATCAAATTGACCTCCGCTCAGGAACTTAACCACTTGTGCCTTTTCCTCCCCTTAGAAATCTTCTACTTCCCAAGTAACTCTGCCAGTAGCCTCCTCACATCGCAACATAACTTTACATTTGTTCTCCATGTCATAGTAACCTATAGTTCTGGAATGTACGCCCTGCGGAGAGATAGATGCCCCTCCCGCAGCAATACTAATATCATGGTATCCTTTCATAGTGGGTACGGTATAATGCTCTTGATTATCAATACTCCAAAGACGGTCTTCATATTTCATGAGGACCTTCTTTATTTCCTTTCTGTTAGGCAGTTTTTTCCAATGCATATCAGCTTCACATATAGCTGTACCATCTTTGTATAGTACCACCCAACCTCTGGGCATTTTTATTTCTCTTTCGCCTACCCAAACCATTGGAACCTCCTTAGCTGAAGTCGAAGAACATTCTATAATTGATCGTGGAGTTTGCTCCAGTCTCATTCGCTCCTAACTTAATCGCCAACCAAATAAAGTCACTTACTACTGCTTCAAGATAGTTACCGACTGTTTCGGCGTCATCGGCGGAACTTACGACCGCCAGATTCTCCTGTGTAGCAAATAGGTAAGAAGGGGGAGTATCAGAATCAATGTCGGTGGCTACAATTCTTCCAAGACCATCAGCGTCGACAGGGAATTCGACTTGATCATTTTCCTGAGAGCCAGAGCCAGCAGCGGCATTTCCACCACCGGCAGTTCCATAGCGGAAGAACGTATCGGCGTCTCCTTGATCGTGATTAGAGAAAGTACCATCAGATTGGAGACTAAATTTCACCGTAGACATGGACACAGCCCCACTAATCAACTCAAACCAAACTGTCTTAACTGAGCTGTGAGTGGAAACAGTTACATTACCAAAGTTTAACTGTGTGACATCAGAATCTAGCGGCGTCGGACCTCTACATATAACAGAGAAGCGGTCTCTTGCCGTAAGGGTACCAGAGTCACCAAAAGCTACCGTAACGCCACGGGTTCCAAGTTGGGAACCTCCGGCAGCATCGGTAGTAGTTATTGGGGAAATGGTTGAGCCACCGTTCGATCCCGGGCTCTTGGAAGAGTCTTCCTGATAAGAAGACCAAATATATTTGGCGACGCCGACTGCGCCGCCGACGGCCACTGCGGT
>PVMS01132921.1_pt1 | contig 12843 bp, 15 predicted proteins | sample 1853461 | NCBI WGS metagenome assembly PVMS01 (sample SAMN08582032, study PRJNA380276) | Marine sediment metagenome, whole genome shotgun sequencing project. | isolation source: ocean sediment barecode stripped | collected 2017 | reverse complement strand
GCGGTGCCCGTGATCGCATGCGCCCGTGTCTGATGAGTCACCCTGGGCCCCGCCCTCTGTCTTATGAATAGCGGCACGACAGATTCCACCGGCCAGTCGGCCCGCATTGTGTTTGCGGGTTCGCCGGCATTCGCCGTGCCCTGTCTTTCCGGACTCGTCGAATCGGTGCACGAGGTGGTCTGCGTGCTGACCCAGCCCGACCGGCCGGCCGGTCGCGGCCGCCAGCTGCGCCCGGGCCCGGTCAAGCAGTATGCGGTCGACCACGGTCTCGACGTCCTGCAGCCGGAACGCTTGTCCGGGGAAGATATTCAGCGCCAGCTCCGTGCTCTGCAACCTGACCTGGCGGTTATCGTCGCGTACGGCCTGCTGTTGCCGCCGACGGTGCTGGATATTCCGCGGGCGGGATGTATCAACGTGCACGCCTCGGTCCTGCCGCGCTGGCGCGGCGCATCGCCGATCCAGGCGGCCATCCTGGCGGGTGATGATGTGACCGGTGTTAGCATCATGCAGATGGAAGAAGGCCTGGATACCGGGCCGGTTTTTTCCGTGTCGTCGCTGGATATCGAGCCGGACGAGACGGCGGACTCCCTGCATGACCGGCTTGCCGTGGCCGGCGCCGAGTTGTTGCGCACGACATTGCCGGGCATCCTCGACGGTGCGGCGACCGCGAGGCCGCAAAATGATGCCGACGCGACGTATGCCCGGCGCATCAGCAAGGCGGATGCACGTATCGACTGGCGACAGTCGGCCGCCCGAATCGACCGACAGATTCGGGCTTATCACTCGTGGCCGGTTGGCGAGACGTTGCTCGACGGGCAGCGCGCGCGCTGCTGGGCAGCTCGTCCGGTCGCGACCGCGCCGGCCGCCGACGGCGTAGCCGGCCAGGTCATCGACGTTGCCGGCGATGGGATCGATGTGCAGACCGGAGATGGCGTGTTGCGTCTTACCGAATTGCAGTTGCCGGGGCGTGAGCGAATGCCCGCGACGCAATTTGCCAACGGTTACCCGGTGGTCGGTAAAATATTCGGCATATGAGCGATAAGCGCACGCGCAAGACCGACGGCGCGCGCGCGCGCGCCTGTGCTGCGCTCGCCGTCGACTGGGTGCTCGCGAGGGGGCGCACACTCGATCAGGCATTCGCCGAGGTCCTGAACGATGCGTTCGCTGAGCGTGAGTGCGCGCAGATCAAGGCGCTCGCCTTCGGTGCGTTGCGCTGGCACCCGCGGCACAAAGCCATCATCGCGGAGTTGCTCGAGCGGCCCCTGCGCGCGCGCGACAAGATCCTCGAGGCCTTGCTGTCGGTTGGCCTGTTCGAGCTCATCGCGGGTCGTCAACCCGGTTACGCGATCGTGTCCGCGGCGGTCGATGCGAGTCGGCAGCTCAAGCGTCCGCGCGCGGCCGGGCTCATCAATGCGGCACTCCGGCGCTTTCAGCGTGAGAGCAACGAGTTGCTGCGGCGGGCGCTGGGCGATGAAGAGGGTCGCTTCAATCATCCGCAATGGTTTATCGACGCCGTCCGCACGGACTGGCCCGAGCATTGGCAGCAGATCCTCAGCGCCGCGTTGTTGCATCCACCGCTGTGGTTGCGTGTGAATGCGTCGAAGACCACTCCGGTCGCCTACGCCGGGCGGCTGAAGACGCACACCGGGATCGTTGCCAGCACACAGAAAGGCTTGCCCGACGCGCTGCGACTCGAGCGAGCGGTGCCCGTCACCGAGTTGCCCGGTTTCGACGAAGGGTTAGTCTCGGTGCAGGACGGCGCCGCGCAACTGTGTGCCGACCTGCTCGATGCGGCGCCGGGAATGCGCGTGCTGGACGCCTGCGCGGCACCGGGCGGCAAGTCGATGCATCTGCTCGAGCGCTGCAACGGTGACCTGAAGCTCGTCGCAATCGATATTGATCCGGAGCGCACGAAGTTGCTCGAGGATAATCTTCGTCGCGGGGGTTTCGCGGCCCAGGTACTGACGACCGACGTTCGGGATGTTGCAGGATGGGCAGACGGGCAGCGGTTCGAGCGGATACTGATCGACGCACCGTGTTCTGCGACCGGTGTGATTCGTCGCCATCCCGACATCAAGTTTCTGCGGCGGGCTCAGGACATTGACGCGCTGGCGCAGCGGCAACTCGACATGCTGGAGGTGCTCTGGCCCCTGCTCGCACCCGGCGGCCGCCTGCTGTATGCAACGTGTTCGGTTCTGCGTACGGAAAACGACCAGGTTGTTCGCAGGTTCCTGTCCGGCCATCGCGAGGCAGTCGAGGTGCGCCCGCTTGAGGGCGACGCACAAGAGCTGGCAACCGTTTGCGCCGATCCCGGCTACCAGCTGTTGCCCGGCCCGGCGGATACTGACGGGTTCTATTATGCTTTAATGGAGCGCACTGCCTGACCGCCTTGCCGATGGCGTTCTGACTGGAGTGGTTCTTCCGACCCAAGATGCGTTCGAAATGCACAAGCGATGGCCGGTTCATGAGGGATGACGAACTTGAATGCGGCTTCCCGGGTTCGGAGGTGTGTGCCTCGCTCCGACCCGTGGCTCGGTGGCGCGGCCTGTTTGCTGTCTCGTTGCTCGTGATCGTTGCACAGATATTGTCGATCGGCACGGTCGCGGCGAAAGGCGAGCCGTTCGAGATTCGCAGTGCCGTCACCCAGCTGAGCAATGGCGTCTATTTCGCGACCGCGCGAATCGATTACCGGCTCAGCGACGACGCGCTCGAAGCGCTCGAGAGCGGCATCGCCCTGACGATCCAGTTGCAGATCGAAGTCGCGCGAGTGCGCCGCTTCTGGATCGATCAAAAAGTCGCATCGCTGAAGCAGGATTACCAGCTGAGCTACCAACCGCTAAGTGAGCGCTACGTAGTCAAGAATCTGAATAGTGGCGAACAAGGTTCGTATGCGACGCTGTTCTCGGCATTAAATACCATGGGGCGTGTCGTGGATCTGCCGATCATCGATGCGGCGCTGCTGGAGCCGAATACGCCTCACGAAATCTCGATCCGGGCCGTGCTCGACCAGAATACGTTGCCCGGCCCACTGCGTTTGATTGCCTTCTGGAGTTCCGGATTTCGCCTGCAGAGTGATTGGTACACATGGAAGCTAAGCGGATAAAGCGCGCGATATACGCGATTCTGATTGCCACGGCCGCCCTGCTCGGCGTGCTGGCGCTCGGTTTGCTTGTCCAGACCTCGCAGAACCCCAAGGAGTTCGGTCGGCTGCACGACCTGTTGTTGCTCGTCAACGCGGCGGGTGTCGTGATCCTGATTGTGCTGATCGTCGGCAACCTCTATCGACTCATCCGCGACTACCGTCGCAAGGTTCCCGGTACTCGTCTGAAAGCGCGCATGCTGATCGCGATCGTCGGGCTCACCGTTGCGCCGATCATCGTCGCCTATGTCTTCGCCGTGCAGGTGCTGAATCGCGGCATCGACAGCTGGTTCGACATCGAGATTCAAAGCGGGCTGCGCGATGCCCTGACCCTGAGCCGGTCCGCGCTCGACCGGAATATTCACAATAGCATGGAACGCACGCAGGTCATTGCCACCGAGTTGATGCTCAGCGATGGACAGAACGTCTTCCCGCTGCTCAATCGTCTGCGCCGGGAGAGTGGTGCATCCGAGGCCACGCTGTTCGGCCGCAAATTTTTGATCCTGGCAACGAGTCAGCAGGAATTCGCGGTCGCCTTCCCGACGCCGCCGCCCGAAGAGGTGGTCTTGCAGCTCCGCCAGACCGGGACGTATGTCGGCATCGAGCCGATCGGTCAGGGTCGTTACCAGGTACGTACCGCGATCAGTCTGCCACGTGCTCGGCTCGACGCGGAGCCGTTGACGCTGCAAGCTATCTACCCGGTTGGTGAACGAATTTCGTCGCTCGTCGATTCGGTCGAGAGTACGTATACCAGCTACAACGAGCTGTTGTTCCTGCGCGAACCGTTGAAGGCGAGTTTCGCGCTGACGCTGACGCTGGTCGTCATGCTGTCTGTACTCGCGGCCGTCTACGGCGCGTTCTTTTTCGCTCGCCGACTGGTCGCACCAATTTTGTCGGTCGTGTCCGGAACGCACGCGGTGGCGAAAGGCAACTTCGATACCCTTCTGCCGGTAACTTCACACGATGAGATCGGTTTCCTGATCGACTCATTCAACCAGATGATCCAGCGCCTCGGATCGGCGCGCGAGGAAGCCCGGTTGAGTCAGGCGGGTCTCGAGAAAGAACGGGCGCATGTCGAGGCGATCCTCGCGCGCCTGTCAACCGGTGTGATCGCCATCGAGAGTGACGGCCGCATTCGTATCGCGAACGAAGCTGCCGCATCGATACTGAACGTCGATCTGACGAATGCCGCCGGGTCACGGTTGGCCGACATCGCCGAGGCTCATCCGCTGCTCGACAAGTTCATGCATGCGCTGCAGACGCACCTGGAGTCGGACGAAACCGAATGGCGTGAGCGCATCGTTCTGCGCGGCGACGCAGGGCGTCGCGAGCTGGTGTGTGCGAGTTCGGCCCTCCCGGGCGAGGGCGACGAGCCCGGCGGCAGCGTGGTTGTGTTCGATGACGTGACCGAGTTGCTGCAGGCGCAGCGCGATGCCGCATGGGGCGAGGTCGCGAGGCGACTTGCGCATGAGATCAAGAATCCGCTGACGCCCATTCAGCTTTCGGCTGAGCGCATCAGGCGCCGGTATCTGGGTACTATGAAGGATATGGAGGCAGAGGTGCTCGATCGTGCGACGCATACGATTGTCGCGCAGGTCGAGGCGATGCGCGATATGGTCAATGCATTCAGCGAGTATGCGCGGGCGCCGGAGATCAACATTTCACGCATCGAACTGAACCGGTTGGTGCGCGAGGTCGCGTACCTGTATCCCGCTGGCGATAATCAGGCAGTGGTGAAGCTCAGGCTGGACGAGAAACTGGATGAAATCGATGCCGACGATCTGCGCCTGCGACAATTGCTGCACAATCTGATCCGTAACGCTATGGAGGCGACCGAAGGCCAGGGCGACGCGCACGTCGAAATCGCGACGTGCGTCATCGAGTTATCCGGCCGACAGTTCGCCGAGATCAGGGTGTCTGACGACGGCCCGGGCATCGACCCGGCGGCGATCGAGCAATTATTCGATCCCTATGTAACGACCAAGATCAAGGGTACGGGCCTCGGTCTCGCGATCGTCAAGAAGCTGGTCGAGGAGCACGGAGGGACGGTCAGCGCCGAGAATTTGGATGGCGGTGGCGCATGTGTGATTGTGCGATTACCCGTCAGGGAAGCTGGCCGACACGATCAGCAATCGCAACGTGACCACCCGCGGAGGGAACGGGCATGAGTACCGCGAATATTCTCGTCGTCGACGACGAGGTGGATATCAGGACTCTGATCGAGGAGATCCTGACAGACGAGGGTTACCAGGTCGCGACCGCAGGCGATGCCGCCGAGGCGCGCGAGAAGTTGGTGTCCAGTCAGCCGGACCTGGTGTTGCTGGATATCTGGATGCCGGATACGGACGGCATAACGCTGCTTGGAGAGTGGTCGGCACAGGGCGACCTGAAATGCCCGGTCGTGATCATGTCGGGCCATGGCACCGTCGAGACGGCGGTCGAGGCGACGCGGCTCGGAGCCGTGGCGTTCGTCGAAAAGCCACTATCGATCGCGAAATTGCTGCGCACGGTCGAAAAGGGTCTGGAAAGCCAGGGACAGGCTATTCTGCCGGCCCGGCCCGGCGCCGTGTCGCGGTATATGCCGGTCGGCAAGAGCCAGAAAATGCAGATGTTGCGTCAGCAACTCGAGCAGATCGCTCCGCGGATGACACCGCTGCTGTTGGTTGGCGAGACCGGGTCCGGGCGCGAAGCGTGTGCACGCTTCACGCATGCGTCACTGCCCGGCGGGGATCGGCCGTTCGTCAGTCTGCATGCCGGTACGCTGACGGCGGAGAACGTGGCTACGCTGTTGCTCGGTATCGAAACGGCCGCCGGCGAGGAACCCGGGTCTTTCGAAGAGGCCGCGCATGGCACCCTGCATATAAGCGAGTTGCAGGATCTGTGCGCCGAGGGTCAGCAACTCCTGCAGGGGGTCATCGACCAGGGCAGCTTCGCCCGGCTCGGGAGGGCTCAGCGCATGCCGCTCGATGTGCGCATCATTGCGTCGATCGGGCCTGCGGCGTTCGCCGATCCGCAACGTGCGGGAATACGGCCGGATTTTGTTGCGACGCTGTCGGCGTCGACGATACGTGTGCCGGCGCTGCGTGAGCATGCGGAAGACGTTCCGGAGTTGCTGCAGCATTACGTCGATCGTCTCGTCGACGCGCATCGTTTGTCGTTTCGCCGGTTCTCGGTCGCCGCACAGAATCGTCTGCGGCACTATCCGTGGCCCGGAAACCTGCGGGAGCTCGGCAATCTCGTCGAAAGTTTATTGACGATCGAAGGGCCGGAAGAGATAGGGCTCGAAGAGATGGAGCAGTTCCTCGAATCGACGGTCGATCGGGACGTGCCGCTGATCGAGCGTGACTTGCTGTCGATGCCGCTGCGCGAAGCCCGCGAGCATTTCGAGCGTGCGTACCTGACAGAACAGTTATCGTTGTGCGGGGGCAAGGTCGGGCAACTTGCCAAGCGAGTCGGCATGGAGCGAACGCATCTGTATCGCAAGTTGCGCGCACTCGGTATCAACTTTCGTCAGACCGGTGGCGACGGTTCCTGATATCGAGCGGCGGCGTCGCGGCGCACGAATGAGAACTCCCGGCCGGTCGATGAAATACTGAAGATCGCGTAGCCGGCTTCCCCCAGCCGCCCGATCGCATCGGTGGTCATCGACTTGTTCCGGCCGGGATGGCGATGATGGAATTCGATGAGCAGCTGGGTCGGGCGAATCGACGTTGCCAGCAGGTCATCCAGCACCTCGTATTCCGCACCCTCGATATCCATTTTCAGCAGGTCGATCGTTTCATGCCCGAGTTCCCGTCGAATCGTCGGCAGGCGCTTGGCCTCGACCTCGATATCGCCTTCATTGCCCGGCGCGTCGTCCGCCACCTGGTGAAACATGATTTCCGATCGCTTGCCGTTGCGCTTGAGCCGCGGGGACAGGCGCATCGTGCGATCGTGCCCGCCGATGGCCCACGGGTAGAAATGAAAGTCGGGTGGCGCCGACTGACTCCTGAGCCACTCGGCCGTGGACGGGGTGGGGTCGAATGCGTGTACCTCGACGTCGAAGCGTTCGATTAATTCGAGGTCGAATGCAATGTCGCAGCCAACACCGAGTGAATAGACGACACCCGTTCTCGCGACGAGATCGGGGCAGAACGTCCAGCCATCACTGTGTGCGGTCGGGATGTGAATTTCCGCGCGGAGCCACGGCTCCTTGCCGATGATTCGCTTCAGAAGTAATTTGGTTCTCCTGAAGCCATCCGTATGCTTGAGGTGGCTAAAAATCTCTGGTGGCCTAGCTGCTGATATATTTCTCGAGATCTACGATTGTGGATTGCTGTTCGGAGATGACTGCCCGGATCAGATCGCCGATCGAGATCATGCCCACAACTTCATCGTTCGTCACAATCGGCAAATGGCGAATTCGCTTGTCAGTCATCAAGGCCATACATTCACTGACATCCTGGTCGGGCGAAGCAGTCACGACCTTTTGGGTCATGATCTCCCTGACGAGGGTTTTTTTTGAAGACTTTTCCTTCAATATGATCTGCCGGGCGTAATCGCGTTCGGAGATCACACCGACCAGTTTGTCATTCTTCATGACGATCAGCGCGCCGATTTCTTTCTCGGCCAGCAAATGGATAGCGTCGTAGACCGAAATGTCCGGCCCAACCGACCAGATGTCGTGACCTTTGACGGCCAGTATGTCCTTGACTCGTCTCATGGGCGCCCTCCCCGAGTGCCGTCTGCTGCGACCCTGTCCGTGCGGGCAAAAAAGCCGACCGGACGAGCCCCTGACGTGACTATACCAAGACGGAGCGTTGGCGGGGCTGGTTCACAGGCGTTTCTGCAGGAACCGTGTCACCTGGTCAGCCTGGCCCGGGCCGCCGTCGTCGAACCCGACCGAGGCGTACAGGCGCCGCGCGCCTCGATTGTGATCCAGAACCTCCAGCGTCAACTTGCAGCAGTTCTCGGCGCGCGCGCGTTCCTCGACCGCCGCGAGCAACGCATGTCCTATGCCCTGACCGCGATGTGTCGGGAGGACGGCAAGGTCGTGGATATTCAGCAGTGGACGCGCATAGAACGTCGAGTAACCGCGGAAGCAGACCGCAACGCCGACCGGTGTGTTTTGCTGCATGGCGAGCATGATGAGGACCGCGTCGACCGTCCGCAGGTCCGTTCGGAGTTTCTCGCGCACCGTCTCGGTGAGCGGTTCCGAGCCCCCCGCGGGTTCCCGCGCGTAGGCGTCGATAATCTCGATGATGCCGACGACCTGTGCGTCGTTCGTCAGGTCGGCTTCGATGACTTCGATGCTCATGGTGGGTTGCCTTTGTTGTGGTGCAGGCCTCGATACTACAGATCCAGAGCCCAGGCCTGGTCGCAGCGATCGGTCGACGCGTCGCGCGGGATGTGCGCGAAGCCCGCGGCCTCGTACAGGGCGATGGCTTTCTCGAGTACGGTTGCCGTTTCGAGAACGACTCGGCGGTACCGGCGCTGGCGCGCCGCGGCGATGCATTCGTCGAGCAGCCGCAATCCGAGGCCTTGCCCACGCGCGCACGGCAGCAGGTACATCTTTCGGAGTTCGATATCGGCAGCGTTGACAGGATGCAGTCCGACGCAACCGACGATGCGCTGAGTCTCGTCCTCGGCGATGCGAAACAGGCCCCCTCGTGCGGTGTAGTTGGCCTCGATGTCATCGAGGTCTGCATCGATTCCGCCCGGGTCGATCGCGAGCCCATATTCATGGAGCACGTTCTCGACGAGTGCACGCACTGTGGCCGTGTCCCGGTTATCTGCATTCCTGATGGTGAAATTCATCGGTGCCGTTTCATGGTCTGCCGGCAGGCTAAAGCGTGATCTCCATGGACACCACGTGCGCCAGCAGCAGCTCCTGATGCGGATGATAAGGCTCGATCTCGTAGAAACCGAGCGATCGGTACAGGGCCTGTGCTTCTGATTGCTGATCCCCGGTTTCCAGGCGCATGAACGCATAATTTCTCGTGCGCGCGGCGTCGAGCAGCGCAGTGCACAGGGTGCGGCCGGCGCCGGCGCCCTGGTAACGGTCGCGAATGAACAGGCGTTTCATCTCGCACGTCGCAGGGTCGACGCGCTTCATCGCGACACAGCCGGCGGGTTCGTCATCGATCAGGGCCAGCAGCACGCATCCATCGGGCGGGGGATACTCGACCGCCAGGCCCGACAATGCGCGCTCCCATTGCGCCATGTCGTAGTAGGCCGCGACGATTTCCGGCCATTCGCGGTAGCGGATGTGAACCCAGGCCAGGAACTCCCGCATCAGGACTTCGGCCGCCGCGAGCTCGGCGGCGCTGCGCGCCTCGATGATTTTCATCGTGCGTCAGCCGGTGGGGAGCCAGTTGTAGCTGAGCAGTGAAAATCCATCGCCAAGCTCGCCGAGCAGAGCACCGGCGAGCGGGAGGGCGCCGAGTCCGGCCCAGACGAACCAGAACCAGACGATCATAGCGATGCGGTTCTCACGAAGCTTGCGGTACGCCAATACCGGCCCGGCGGCGATGACGGCGGGCAGGATCGTGGCGGCCAGAGCGCGGCTAATCTGGAACGTGGTGCTATAGGCGGCCAGCCCGACCCTCGCTTCCAGCGCGTCCATGGAAGAGAACGCAATCACGAGGTTGCAGACGAACATCCCCAGCAGGTGGGGCATGAAACTTCTGTTCAAGCCTTCGTCTCCTCTGGCAGAGCCGGCGGCTAATGATACCAATTACCGGTCGTCTGCCGTATCGGGCGCGAAGGCGTCGCCCGCGGGTGCCCTGCGCGAGTACGCCCGCGTCAGCAGGAGGTAGGCGACGGCGGCAAGGCCCGAGGCGCCGAACAGCATGAACATGACGACGATCTGGTAGCGCGCCGCGACCAGCGGCGAGATGCCCGACAGAATCTGGCCGGTCATCATGCCGGGCAGTGACACGACGCCGACCGCGAACAGAGAATTGATCATCGGGATCAACGCGGCGTTCAGCGCTGCATGACGTGCCTCGGTGTACGATTGACCCCGATCCCGCTCGGCCCAGAAGCGCTCCGCGGTCAGACTGACCGTATTCATGCAACTGGCGAAGATCATTCCGGCAAGCGGAATCAGGAAGCGCGGGGCGAACCACGGCGTTATCTCGAACACGAGGCCGGTTATCAGGGCCAGCGTCGAAATGCCGCCGATGCAGATCGCCAGCAGCGCCAGCAGGTAATCTCGTCGGCTGCTTCGTTGCAGGGGCCGCATCGAGATCCATGCTGCCGCCGTCGCCATGACGACGAGTACACCCATCGTGACCAGGCTACTGTTCGACGCGAAGATAAAGGTCAGTACGTAACCGACGATGAATAATTGCGCGATCATGCGCGCGACGGCGTGGACCGCCGTGCCGGGGTTGACTGCCCAGCGATAGAGAATGCCCATCACGATGATGGCCGGGATGGCGCTGATGGCCAGCGCGGGGATCGAGATGCTCTGCAGCGGATCGTTCAATTCGTCTGCTATCGGGGGCGCCTGCTGCCCGCCCGTGTGATCTCCAGAGAACAGCGGCCAATATACCTTATTGGGCAGCACGCGCGGGATCGCGGGTCGCTTCCGATCAATGCTAATATCGCGTTGCCTGACTGAGAATCAGAAGAACCTGTCCCGGTTCGGGTTGTCTTGCGAGGAGAAAAAGTCGATGAATTTTCAGAATAAGCCGGCCGCATCACTTGCAGTGCTGGCAATGCTTGGCTTCGGTGGGTTCATGATCGGCGCAGGCGCCGATGACGTGGCGGAGTTTGCCGCTCCGCTGAACGTGGAATATGAACACCCGGATGCTGACTTATCCCGGTTTCAGCGGGTGTTGCTCGGCGAACTCGACGTCGACCATGTCACGATCGTGCCGCCACCGTGGCTGGCGGACCAGGCGTTCAAGTGGGAAGTCTCTGAGGTGAACGTTGCGCGCCTGCAGAGTGAGTATGTCGCTGCGATGACGGATCAGATCCAGGGGAACGGCGGCTACCAGATCGCCCAGGAGCCGGGCCCGGGTGTCATGGAACTGTCGGTCAGGATTGTCAGCTTCATGCCGTATGCCGAGCAGAAAGACAGCGTCACGACTCGCGGGTCCGGCGAGATGAAAATTCATGCCGAATTACGCGATGCTCAGACCGGGGATCTGCTTGCCATCTATGAGGGCCGCAGGAAGTCGGCAAGGAATACCAGCCGAACACCGACTTCACCAAGGCGGAAAATCTGAAGAAGCTGTTTAATTCGTGGGGTCGTCGCGTGCGCATCGCCATGGACGCGGGTCACGGCCGGAGTTAGCTCTCTTTGGCCCTCATCACGCCGAGCGGTTTCAGGACCAACCACAACAGCCCGAATAATATAAACACGCCGATGTAGCGGATCAGGAGCTGTCGCGGCAGCCCCATGAACTCCTCGGGTGTCCCGATGTAATAAGCGGCTGTGGCGATAAGCAGCGGCACTGCCACCATCCATTTGCTCTTCCGGGTCAGCCCCAGGCCGTGCAACTGTGTGACCAGGAAGACGGCGATGCCGCCGAACAGGAACATCGACCACGGGCCACCACCGGAATCCTGCATCATGAAGTAGGCGACGATGGCGCCGTGGAAGACGAAAAACACTTCCAGCGTGGCCGTCCACCAGCGGTTCACATGAAAGCGGGTAAAGAACAGGCTGCTCTGCAGGAGCAGCATCATCATGTAGAAGGTTCCGATCAGGTGGCCCGACGTAATTTCGATCGGGTGATACCAGAACGTGGAGGTGGTGGCCCAGGAGATGTAATAGCCGTGGTAGCGCCGCACCACGTCGCCGACCTGGTTGAGCACCGGGACGGACTTGCCGAAGAACAAACCGCGCCGTCGATTCTCCATCAGCATGATCACGAACAGCATTAGCACGACGGACATCATCGACGACAGCTCGTGGACGTCTTGCGCGAGGCCATCATAAGATAACTTGGTCTGAGCAATGTGCAGCAAGATGAAGAATGCGTTAATGCCGAGCGCCCACAGGTTGTGTGCATGCAGTCCGAAGATATATTTGGGACGGTCCTTGCGCGCCGCCGCGATCAGGTACCAGATCGCGACCTGATGCAGGATGTAGGGCAGCCATGCCGCCAGGCGCGTCCACGCAGAGGGTTCGGGCAGTACCCAGTAATAGACGAAGCCCGGCTCGTCCGGCGCAAAATCGATATGGGCGCTATACGGCGCGAGCACGAGAATGACGGCCATGACCAGGCCGCAGCCGAGCAGGCCCCACCACGCGCGATAGGGGATTGGTTGGTGTTCCGCAATCGGGGTTTCTGCACTCATTCCTGGTCTCGTCATCTGTCCTGAATCGCACAGAGCATAGCAAATTCAGGCCCATGGCCGACCGGGTCACAATATTCGCGCGTGAGGCCGGTTTATGTAAACACGTCGGCTGGCGCCGTGGCCAAACCTGTATATTTCAATGCCTCTAATAAGAACGACCTCCTCAGGATGGATTCTGATTCGATGTCCAACGTCATTCCCTTATTTCCCGAGCCGCCGGATGATGATGCCGTAGATGCCGTAGATGCCGGCTGGGACCCGTATATCTTCTCGATCGTCGCGAACAAGAATCGCCCCTATACCGAAGATCGCCGCCGCGCCCCGCGCGCGAACACCCCGGCACGCAGGCGGGCGTTGTTACTGGCGAAGGGACGTCGCCGCAAATAGCGGACCGGGCCGCGGGTTCTTAT
>PVMS01045817.1_pt1 | contig 12844 bp, 11 predicted proteins | sample 1853461 | NCBI WGS metagenome assembly PVMS01 (sample SAMN08582032, study PRJNA380276) | Marine sediment metagenome, whole genome shotgun sequencing project. | isolation source: ocean sediment barecode stripped | collected 2017 | reverse complement strand
GAATACGAGACCCCGGAAGACCGTCGTTTCCACGCCCAACCGAACGCCTGTCCCCGTTGCGGTCCCCGGCTGACCCTGTGGGACGAGACCGGCGAAGAGGTGGCGCGGGATCACACGGCTCTCAGTGCCGGCACCGACGCCTTGAAGAACGGCCGGATTCTGGCGCTCAAAGGGCTGGGTGGCTTTCATCTACTGGTGGATGCCCGGAACGCGGAGGCCGTGACACGGCTCCGACGGCGCAAGGCGCGGTACGAGAAGCCCCTGGCACTCATGCTGGCGGACCTGGATCAGGTCCGAGACCTGTGTGAGGTGTCGCCGGCCGCGGAAGAGCTGCTGACCTCGCCGCAAGCACCTATCGTGCTTCTGCGGCGCCGCCCTGGCACCCAGATCGCCGACGAAGTTGCTCCCGGGAACCCCTACTTGGGTGTGATGATGCCGTACACGCCACTGCATCACCTCCTTCTCCACGCAGTGAGGATTCCTCTCGTCGCCACCAGCGGCAACCTGAGCGATGAGCCCATCTGTATCGACAATGACGAGGCCGGAGAGCGCTTGGGGCGAATCGCCGATCTCTTTCTCGTCCATGACCGGCCCATCGCCCGTCACGCCGACGACAGTGTCGCCTGGTTGCTGGACGGGCGACCGGCGTTGATTCGTCGCGCTCGGGGTTTCGCCCCGTCCTCGGTGACGCTGGCAAGCTCCCCACCTACGATCCTGGCGGTTGGAGCTCACCTGAAGAACACGGTGGCGGTGAATCTCGGTGCCAGCGTCTTTATCAGCCAGCACATCGGTGACATGGAGACACCTCAGGCCATAGAGGCCTTCGAACGGGTGATCGATGATCTGCTCAGGATGTGCGAGGCCGAGCCGGTAGCCCTCGCCCACGATCTCCATCCCGACTACGTCTCCACCCAGTGGGCACTGAAAGCAACGGCAGGAGGCCGGTCGAGCGCCAGGGCGCAAAGTGCGGTGGATGACCTGCTTGCGGGAATTCCACTGATCCCAATCCAGCACCACCACGCCCACCTGGCCTCCTGCCTGGCCGAGAACGGGATCAAGGGGTCCGCGCTCGGCGTTACCTGGGATGGGACCGGCTATGGCACCGATGGTGCTGTCTGGGGTGGAGAGTTCCTGCATGGCAGCGCCGCCCGCTGCCAGCGCGTTGCCCGCCTGCGGCCGTTTCGTCTGCTGGGTGGCGATTCCGCGGTCAAGGAGCCACGGCGAGTGGCCCTGGCCATCCTGCACGAGACCTTGGGCGAAAGCGTCTGGGAACAATCCGACCTGGCGCCTATCCGTTGCCTGGTCGGAGCGGAGCCATCGCTCTTCAGTCGCATGATCGAAACGGGTCTGGGCTCTCCCCTCACCACCAGCGTCGGCCGACTGTTCGACGCCGTGGCCTCGATCCTCGACTTGCGGCAGCAGGTCTCTTTCGAAGGCCAGGCCGCCATGACCCTCGAATTCGTCGCCGACATCGAGGAGGGCGGGAGCTATCCACTGCCGGTCGAGCCTCTTCCAGCAACGGTCAGCGACTCAGGCGAGCACCTGCCGGAGGAGATGACGGCCGAGACGGTGCTGGAGCTCGATTGGAGGCCGCTGGTGGCGGCCGTCCTAGAGGACTCGCGACAGGGCGTCGATGCCGGTATCATTGCCGCCAGGTTCCACAATTCCCTGGTCGGAGCCATCGTCGCAGTCGCACGGGAGATCGGGGAGAGCAGAGTGGCACTGACGGGAGGTTGCTTTCAAAACCGCTTCCTCACCGAGCGGGCTGCTCGGCAGCTACGGGAGGCGGGTTTCGAAGTCCTCCTCCACCGCCAGGTGCCACCCAATGACGGCGGCATCAGCCTGGGTCAGGTGGCCGTGGCTGCTGCCCGCTTGGGCCAGGAGCCGCTGTCCACAGCATAGGAGGACGCATCATGTGTCTTGGCGTGCCCGGAAAAGTGGTCGAAGTCATGGAGGACCCGTTGGGTATGACCATGGGTCGAGTGAGCTTCAGCGGTATCACCAAGGAGGTCTGTCTTGCCTATACCCCGGATGCGGAGGTAGGCGATTACGTCGTGGTACACGTCGGTTTTGCCATCAGCAAGATCAACGAAGAAGAGGCCAAGCAAGTCTTCGCCTACCTCGAGGAGATGGGCGAGCTCGAAGAGCTGGAAGTGCCCCAGCCCTTGGGTAAGGCACCCCCGGAGGCCTGACCGCCATGAGATACGTCGACGAGTACCGCAGCGAGGCCGACGCCAGCAGGTTCATCCGGGCTCTCGAGGGCGTGGTCACCCGCCCCTGGTCCCTGATGGAGATCTGTGGCGGCCAGACCCACACGCTGATGAAATCGGGTATCGACCAGCTATTCCCTGAGTCCCTGACCATGATCCACGGACCGGGGTGTCCGGTCTGTGTCACTCCGCTGGAGCTCATCGACCGCGCCCTGGCCATCGCCCGACGACCGGAGGTGATCTTCACCTCGTTTGGCGACATGCTGCGGGTGCCCGGCTCCACCACCGATCTGCTGAACGTCAAGTCGGAGGGTGGCGATGTCCGCATCGTCTACTCACCGTTGGACGCGGTCAAGTTGGCGCAGCAGAACCCGGACCGCGAAGTCGTCTTTTTTGCCGTCGGCTTCGAGACCACGGCACCGGCCAACGCCATGGCGGTGTGGAGGGCCAACGAGCTGGAGCTGGAGAACTTCTCCATTCTCTGTTCCCACGTTCTGGTGCCACCGGCGATGGAGGCCATCCTCGGCGCCCCCGACAACCGGGCTCAGGGCTTCCTGGCGGCGGGGCACGTGTGCACGGTGATGGGTTACTGGGAGTACGATCCCATCGCCGAGAAGTATCAGATACCGATCACCGTCACCGGCTTCGAGCCCCTGGATCTGCTGCAGGGCGCCTATATGACCCTCAAAGCGCTGGAGGAGGGACGCTGGGGGGTGGAGAACCAGTACACCCGCTCGGTCACCAGAGAGGGGAACCGCCCGGCCCAGAAGTTGCTCGGAGATGTTTTCGAGGTCTGTGACCGCAAGTGGCGGGGCATCGGTGAGATCCCGTCCAGTGGCTACCGGCTGCGTCCTGAGCTCCGCCGGTTCGACGCCGAACAGCGCTTCGACGTGGGGAAGATCGTCGCTCAGGAGTCCCCGGAGTGCATCGCCGGCGACATCCTAAGAGGTCAGAAGAAACCTCACGAGTGCTCTGCCTACGGCACCAAATGCACCCCCGAGCATCCCCTCGGCGCCCCCATGGTCTCTTCCGAAGGGGCCTGCGCCGCCTACTACCTGTACGCGCGCAACCAATGAGCGACGACCGCCACGGCCCCTCGTTCGCCGGCCTCGCTTGCCCCATCCCGCTGAGTGACTACCCCACGGTGCAGCTCGCCCACGGCGGCGGCGGGCGACTCTCCCAGATGCTCATCGAGGGGATGTTCGCCAAGACCTTCGACAATCCCGTCCTCGAAGAGCTTCATGACGGCGCCGTGCTGAACCTCGCCGGTGGGCGGGTCGCCTTCTCCACCGACTCCTTTGTCATCCGGCCGCTCTTCTTCCCTGGTGGTGACATCGGCTCGCTGGCGATCCATGGAACGGTCAACGATATCGCCATGTGCGGTGCCAAGCCGCTGGCCATCTCCGTCGCTTTCATCCTGGAAGAGGGCTTTCCCATGGAGGACCTCTGGCGCATCGTTCAGTCCATGAGAGCAGCCGCCGAGGGGGCCCAGGTCACGATTGCGACGGGCGACACCAAGGTGGTCGACCGGGGAAAGGGCGACGGGATCTACATCAACACCACTGGGATGGGGCTGATCCCCGATGGTGTCGAGATCTCGCCGCGGCGTGCCCGACCGGGAGACGTCGTTGTCCTGAGTGGTGAGATAGCGGTTCACGGCATCGCCATCATGTCGGTCCGCGAGGGGCTCGAGTTCGAAACCGAGCTGGAGACCGATTCCGCCGCTCTCCACGAGCTGGTCGACGCTGTTCTCGCGTGTGCCGGTAGCCGGGTCCACGTTCTCCGCGATCCAACACGTGGCGGCGTGGCCAGCGCGCTCAACGAGATAGCGGCCCAAGCCGGGGTCGGCATGCGCCTCACCGAACAATCGATCCCGGTCGGAGAGCAGGTACGTGGGGCCTGCGAGATTCTGGGTTTCGACCCCCTCTACGTCGCCAACGAGGGCAAGTTCCTGGCCATTGTCGAGCGCCAGGTGGCCGATGCCGTTCTCGAGACCATGCGCCAACACCCGCTCGGCCGCGATGCCGCTATCATCGGCGAAGTGGTTGAGGACCATCCCAAGCAGGTCTTCATGCGCAGCCGCATTGGTGGGCTGCGCATCGTCGACATGCTCAGCGGCGAGCAGCTCCCCCGCATCTGTTGATCTGCCTCAGCCGTTTAGGAGCTCGACGACCTTGGCTGCCGCCTGCCGGACAGCCGTCTCGACCGGTCCCGAGAGGCCGGGCTGGACCGCATCCAGCTTGCCGGTGGTCTGGACGGCAATAATCGTGACTTTGATGCCGCAGTGGTCCTGGAGCTCTTTGAGCAGATTGGTCGTCGGGAACTGGTGGAAGGAGTAGTCGATGATCTTCTTCTCGGGTATCTCGTCGACCGAGATCTCGAAGACTTCCCCCGCCTGGCGTCCCGCTCTCTCCACCGCATCGATGACGATGAGATGCTCGGGGCGCTGGTCGAGAACCGTCATGTTGAACAGGATGTCGCGAATACTGGTGCCCACGTCCTCGGCGTGCGCCCAGTCGGGAAGATCGGGCCGCCGCTGCAGCTCCTCGATCACCGCCGGTCCGAAGCCGTCGTCACCCAGCAGGACGTTGCCGCAGCCCAGAACGAGGACCTTCTTGGTTTCTATTTCGCGGTACATGGATGTGACTCGAGCCGCCAACAGGAGAGAACCAATGTAGCAGGCTAAAAGTTCCGCAGGCGGTCGATCTCCTCTCCCTCGCTGTCCACCAGGCTGATCTCCAAATCGAAACCGCCATCCAGGCGGTGGGTGGCGCAGCTGAGTCACGGATCGTAGGCACGTATGGCCATTTCGACCCGGTTGAGTATTCCTTGATCGTACGTGCCCTCCTTGATCAGCTCCGTGGCCGCCTGTTTGACGGACATGTTGATCGGCGCCTGGTTGTGGGTCGTGCCGACGATCAGGTTGGCCTTGGTGATCAGGCCGTTCTCGTCTCCCACATAGTGGTGGATGAGAGTGCCGCGGGGTGCCTCGACGCAGCCTACTCCCTCGCCGGCCTTCACCTCGACCGCCGCCCGGATCTCACGGCCGGTGATCTCCGGATCCTCCAGCAGCTCGATGGCGCGCTCGCAGTCGTTGACCAGCTCGATCAGACGCGCCCAGTGGTAGAGCAGCGTGAGCTGGGACGGGCGGCCGAACTGCTGGCGGAACTCCTCGAGCTCTTTCTGCGCCTCGGGTGTGCCCATCTGGTCGCAGACATTGATCCGTGAGAGCGCGTTGCTGCGATAGATCCCCAGCGGGTTGTCCAGATCCATCGAGAACTGCCCGTCCGCCCACTTCTTGGCAAACGGCATCTTGGCGTAGGTCCAAGGCTCGATGTGCTCGCCCAGGTGGTCGGTGTAGTCCTCGTAGGGGAAGTCGTCATAGGTGCCGTCCGGCTTCATCAGCCGGATCTTGCCGTCGTAGATCTCGTGAGTGCCGTCCTCGGTCACCGTGCCGATGAAACCGGTGTTGATCACCCCCAGGCTCTTGACCGTGTCGAGGTACTTGGGAAAGACCTCGGTCTTGGCATGATGGATGCTGAACTTGGCGAACTCGAGCTGTTCCCTGCTCTCCTCCAGGAACTGCTGCCGCTCCTCCTCCAGGAGTGGTCGCGAGAAACCGCCGGTGACCGCCGCCACCGGATGAATCACCTTGCCCAGCCACCGCTCGAGGAGCATGGCTCCTTGCTGGCGGTAGTGGACCACTTTCTTGGCCAGATCGGGTGCCGCCTGGGCGATCCCGAAGACGTTGCGGACCGCGGGATCGCTATCCGGCCCGAGCACGAAGTCGGGCGCGGCGAGGAAATAGAAGTGCAACAGCTTGTCCGGGATCCAGGCTAAATGCTGCGCCAGCCGGCGAAGCTTTACCGCCGTCGGCGGTGGAGTGACACCGTAGACCCCGTCCGTGGCCTTCACCGACGCCAGGTGATGGTTCCAGGGGCAGATGCCACAGATGCGGGTGACGATCCGCGGCATCTCCTCTATAGGCCGACCCTCGCAGAACTTCTCGAAGCCGCGCAGCGCCATGACGTGAAATCTGGCGTCGGTAACGTTGCCCGCATCGTCGAGCTGGATCGCCACCCGGGCATGCCCCTCGATCCGGGTAATGGGCTGAATGTTGATCACCTGTCCCATGACCAAAACCTCCCTATCTACGGCGCGCCGGCAGCGGTCGGAGATTGCCGTGGGCGCCGACGAAGCGGTTGAGCATCGCCCGGCGATCGGTGACACTCTTGACGTCCTGACCGACGGAGGAAAGCGCACCCATCATGTCCACCAGCGGCTTGGCGCCTTTGCGGATGGGGCCGAAGCAGCCACGACACGATTGGCGAGCCGATATACAGCGTGGTGTCCCCTCCTTGCCGGCACAACCGGCCCGGGTCACCACGCCCAGGCAGAGATAGCCCTGCTCCATGATGCAGCGCATCTTCTCCAGAGGCTCGTCGGGGTTGTAATCGAAGTTCTCCAACGGTCGCTTGATGGCGGCTCCGCCGGCCGACTTCTCCTCCCGGATCACCGGACAGGTGTCGCAGACACTGCGCTCCGGCAATGCCCACTCGGTCTTGCCGTCGAGCAGCGCCAGTAGCGCGTCGGCGATCCAATCCGGATGCGGTGGACAGCCGGGGATGAAGATGTCCACCTTGACGACCTCGTCGATCGCCTTCACAGTGTCGGTGTACTGCGGCACGACCTGCGAGGGGGTCTCGGCCGGCTCGTGGGTCGGGCAGTCGCTGAACACCTTGCCGAAGATGTCGTCATTGGGGAAGATGTTGGCCTGCGCCGGGATGCCGCCGTCGGTGGCGCAGGTTCCCAGCGCGATGAGGATGTCCACCTTCTCCCGCATCTCTTTGAGGACCTCCTCGTGCTCGGCATTGCGCACCGCGCCGGATACCATCCCCACCGTTGCCTGCGGCAGCGTCAGTTTCTTTCCATCCCCTCGAGGACCAAAGTACTTACTGTCGACAAGGGCAGGAATGTGTACCAGCTCGAGCTTCTCCGGGATCAGATCGAGAATCAAATCCCCAAGATTGAGGATAGAGATCTCGCACCCGGAGCAGGCGTTGAGCCACTCCGACGACACAGTGACAGCCATCTCTCCACCTCCTTATTCTGTCGGCGACAACGGAGGGCCCAACAGGACTGATCCAGCCCTCTTGTCGCTTGGAGCTTTTCTGCCGACGATCAGTGGACCCAGCCCGCGGTCCGAGCTGGACCCTCCTCCCGGCCACGTCGACGATCTGCAGCTGCCCTCTTCCTTCGCCGGTTCTCGGCCTTGATCTCCAATTGTTGATCGACCCTCTCCTGAACGGCCTGGCTGAGCTCGCACCCCTCACACTGATACAGGCTGGGGCATGAGCGGGCGGAGAGCTCTCCGCCCATGACGTATCGGCACTGTTGGCAGCCGGCGAGGTAGGTGAGCTTGTCGAGATAGGGCTGAATCCTCGGATCAGCCTTGTGCTTCTTCGACATCGCGGTATGGAACCGGCAACCGGAGTTGCATCGATATCCGAGGGTGCACAGGCGGTCCGGCGAGACTCCAGCCTGGGTCCAGATACAGCGGGAGACATTCTCCTCTTCGAGAAGGGGTTCCTCGACGGGTGGGGGGATGATCTCCGGCTGTTCCTGGGCCCAGCCGAGGGATTCCCTCAGCCGCGCGAGCTCGAAAGGCTTGGACAGGTAGTCGAGGGCACCTCTACGTCGGGCCTCCACCGCGGTCTCATCTGATGGGTATGCGGTGACGATCACGACCCGCGCCTTCGGGTTCCGTCTCTTGACCTCGGTCAGAACATCGAGCCCATCGCGTCCGGGCAGCTTGAGATCGATGATCATTGCGTCGTAGTCCTCGACCCTGAAATCGGTCAAGGCCTGATCACCGTCACCCACGCCATGAACCGTGTGCCCCTCGGCGGAGAGCCAGGCCACGAGCGAATCCCGCATGATCTCTTCGTCTTCCACGATCAGAATGGCTTCCTTGTCCATGACTTTGGTGCTCCTGATACCGTTGACCCTGCTATCGCTGTCCAACCTCTGTCAGGGCAACCTGCATGCCACCGCGGGCCGACCCCGCTGCGATCTCTTAAACCTATGAAAACACAGGGCTTATGCATCTCAGGAGACTGTCATCAGCGGCCGTCGGCGCATCCGAGCCTGTATATAATTTAGACAGGGGGTGTCTAATCTCCGATCAGTCCGACCCGGATCAGACATGATTGGTGTCGGCCTTCAGGTCGTATTTCTTCAGCTTGTTGTAGAGCGTCATGCGCTGGATACCCAGGATCCGCGCGGACTCGGAGATGTTTCCATCCGTTTGCCGCAGGACCTTGAGGATGTGATTCCTCACCACCGCGCCGATCGTGTCCCCCTCTTGTGGTGTCGCTGCCGCCATATCCTGAGCTGCCTCGGCCAGGGTGATCTCATCGCCAGGCGTCAGGATGACTCCGCGCTCCACCATATTCTCGAGCTCTCTGACGTTCCCGGGCCACGAGTAGCCCAGCATGAGCTCCACCAGCTCAGGTGAGAAGCCGCTGACCCTTTTGTCGTTCTCGGCGGCGTATTTCCGCAAGAAATGGCCCGCCAGAGGCAGGATGTCCTCTTTGCGTTCCCTCAGTGGCGGCAGGTGAATGGTCAGGACGTTGAGACGGTAGTAGAGGTCCTCTCTGAACTGCCCGGTCTCGGTCATGGCCTTGAGATCCCTGCTGGTCGCGGCGATTACTCGGACATCGACATCGATCTCTTCGTTGCTGCCGATTCTCGTGATCTTCTTCTCCTCCAGCGCCCTCAGCAGGTGAACCTGGGTCTTGGCGTCGATCTCACCGATCTCATCGAGGAAAAGAGTGCCACCGCGCGCCGCTTCGAATTTACCCTGGGTTCTCTCCACGGCCCCGGTGAAGGAGCCCTTCTCGTGGCCGAAGAGCTCACTCTCGAGCAGCGCTTCCGGAAGAGTTGCGCAGGCCGTGACGATCAGTGGTCTGTGGTGACGACGGCTCTGACGGTGAATCGTGCGGGCGATGACCTCCTTGCCGGTGCCGCTTTGACCGAGGATCAAAAGGGTTGCGCTCGAAGGAGCGACCGTCTTGACGAGCTCCAGAATGCTCAGCATCTTTGGACTGCGAGCGATGAGCTCGTCTACGGCACGGCGCGCTTCGAGGCGTTTCCGCAGCGAGACGTTCTCTTCGATGAGCTCCTGATGCTCCAGCAAGGACTTGAGCAGCAGCTCTACTCTTTCCGGACAGAACGGCTTTTCGATGTAATCGTGAGCTCCTTCTCTCATCGCCGTTATGGCGGTCTGGATCGTGGCATGTGCCGTGATGATGACGGTCGAGATCGTGGGGACGATTTCGCGTGCCTCTTTCATCAGCTCGATGCCATCCATGCCCGGCATGATCAGGTCGGCGAGCATGATCTTGACCTTCTTTTGCCTGACGAGCCTCAGGGCCTCCTCTCCTGATCCGGCCGTGAGAATCTTGTACCCGGCTCCGGTCAGCCAGTCCCGCAACGACTCGCGGACGATTTTCTCGTCGTCAACGACCAGTACCTTCGTCTGCTTCTTCATCCATAGCCTCTAGCCGCATGGTGAGGGTAGTGCCTTCGTTCAGCGTGCTCTCGACTTTCAGCTCGCCCTTGTGCCGTTCGATGATCCCCTGCACGGCGGAGAGACCGAGCCCGACACCTTCGCCCTTCGGTTTGGTGCTGAAGAAGGGAGCAAATACCTTCTCCAGGTGCTCCTCTGGAATGCCCTTTCCACAATCGCTGATGGCGATTCGCACCGCGTCCCCAGTCGACTCGCCCAGACGGACGCCTTCGTCGAGCGACGTCTCGATGGTCAGACTGCCGCCCTCCGGCATCGCTTGGATCGCGTTGAGAACCACATTCATCAAGGCCTGCTGGATCTGGTCGAAATCGGCCACCACTCGAGGCAATCCGGAAGCCAGCCTCTTGTCCAGATCGATGTTGCCCAGCCTGATCTGATGGCCGATGATCGACAGCGTTGCCTCCACCGCTTCGTTGATATCGATAGGCCTCAAATCCGGCTCCGTCTGGCGTGAGAAGTCGAGCAGATCCTTGATAATCCGCGATGATCTGGCGGTTTCCCGCTCCATCTCGAGCAGCTGCCTCTCCGTCTCTTCTGTCTGCAGCTTGCCTTCGCCATATTTCTTCAAAAGAACCTTGAAGTAGACCAGGAGACCGGCCAGGGGGTTGTTCACCTCGTGGGCGACCCCCGCCGCCAGCTGACCTATGGCGGCCAGTTTCTCGGATCTGATGAGCTCCTCCTGGGCTTTCTTGCGGTCGGTAACATCCTCTCCCGAGCTGAGTAGGCCCGTGGTCCGGCCTTCCTCGTCTTTCAACGTGATCTGTTGCCAGGCGATGGTTCTCTCGGCACCACCCTTGACCACGAGCCGAATCTCCTCGGGGCTCTCGGCCTCGATGGTGCCATCCAGCAGGCCACTGAAAACACGTCTCGCCTCGGGTCTGAAACGTTCCGGCACGCACAGCCCAAAGAAGTCCTTGCCGATGATCTCTTCTTCTTCATAACCCAGGAGCTCGCACCCGCGCCTGTTGATGAGCGTTACCCGACCCCGGCAGTCGAGGGCCACGATAGTGACTCGTGCGATGCTGAGATACTGCCTTGCTCGGTCCCTCTCCTGTCGCAGCTTCTCCCACAGGCGCTTCTGCTCGGTCATATCCCGGAGGATGCCGACGGCACCGATCGGCTCGCCTGCGGCGGAGCGCAGCGGTGAGATCGTTACATCCAGGGGGAGCTTGTCACCGGACTTGGTGGTGGCGATCGTTTCGTAGTTGAGAGGTGCATCCGGGATCCGGTGAGTCAGCTTTACAGGACAGTCGCCGCAGCGGTCGGTTTTGAGAATCTCGTAGCACCTCCCGGTTACAACCTCTTCCTCCTTGTAGCCGGTAAGGCTCTCGGCACGATGAGTAAAGGTGATGAGCCGGGCGTCCTCGTCGATGGCGAACAGCCCTGCCTTCATCCCGGCAAGCACGCTATCGAGGAATTCCGTCGCCTTCTCTTGATCGATTCTCACGCTGACGGTTCCTCTCTGCCGTTCTCCTGGGCTACTTCACCTGGTGCTTGGAGAGGCCTACACCGGGGGCTCGCCGCTCACGACTACCTCGGCGACGACCCTGCGCGTGTAGACGTGTACCTTCCCGTCCTCCTCCAGGAGCCGTGTCTCGAAGCTGTCTTTCTCGTACCTTTCCCTGCTCTCCAGCGCGTCATCGACGCTGTCATAGTCGCTCCCGTCCCACATGAACTTCTTGCCGTCGATGACGCGCGACCTTGGTTCCGACATGCTTACCTCCCGACTACGCGTAGGGATTGGGACCGAGCTCCCTGACCTCGGAGGTGAACTCGTCGATCACCTGGGCAAATCGCTGCCCTTCGGACGCCGAGATCCACTCGATTCTGAATCGCTCCGGCTCGAGCCCCAGATCCTCGAGGATCAATTCGATCGCTTCTGAGCGCTGCTTAGCTTTTTCATTACCATCCTGGTAATGGCAGTCACCGAGGTGTCACCCACAGACTAGGACACCATCGGCACCGTTGGTCAGCGCGTTGACGACCAGATTGGGATGGATCATCCCCGGCACATCACGCGGATGATGCGGATGTTCGTCGGGTACTGCTGCCTGGAGACCCCAGCCAGATCCGCTCCGGCGTAGGCGCACCAGTTGCAGCAAAATCCGATGACCAGCGGTTCGAAGCCGTTATCGCTCATTCTGTGCTCCTTTTGTCGCGAGGCTCGACTTTTGTCGCGAGACTCGGCAATCGCTCCTCAATGCTCGAGCGCCGCGTTGATCATGGCCTCGAGCTGTTCGGGCTTGAAGTGCTTGACAAAGATCCCCTCCTTCGGGCAGGTAGCCTGGCAAGACCCACATCCCTTGCAAAGGGATTCGTTGACTTCGACGGTCTTGCGGACCGACCCGTCGCTCATGTATTCGAGCAGGGTGATGGCCTCGTAGGGGCACGGGGCGACGCAGTAGGCGCAGCCGTCGCAGTTGGCGTCCTTGACCGACGAGACCGAGCCCTCCAGCTCGAGCTCTTGCTGCGACAGGATCGTGGCCGCCCGGGAGGCCGCCGCGCACGCCTGGGAGATGGACTCGTCGACCGCCTTTGGCCAGTGGGCCAGCCCGCACATGAAGATGCCTTCGGTAGCAAAGTCGACCGGACGCAGCTTCATGTGCGCCTCGAGAAAGAAGTTCTCCCGGCTCAGCGAGACTTTGAGCATCTTCGCCAGCTCCCCGGCGTCTTCGTGCGGAACGATCCCCGTGGAGAGCACTACCAGGTCGGCGTCGATCTCGACCTCGCGGTTGAGCATCCGATCGTAGGTGGTCACGCGGAAGCCATTCCCAGTCTTTTCCACCACCGGCTTTCGATCCTGCTCGTAGCGCAGGAAACGCACCCCCTTCTGCCGCGCCTCGCCGTAGTACCGCTCGCGCATGCCGTAGGTTCGGATATCCCGATATAGGACATAGACCTCGGCGGTGGGGTCGAGCTCCTTGAGCTTGAGTGAGTTCTTGACCGCATGCGAGCAGCAGATGCGGCTGCACCACGGGCGGTCGGGCTCGCGGGAGCCGACGCACTGGATCATGACGACCGAGCTCAGACCCTGCACCCCCGG
>PVMS01063906.1_pt1 | contig 12848 bp, 10 predicted proteins | sample 1853461 | NCBI WGS metagenome assembly PVMS01 (sample SAMN08582032, study PRJNA380276) | Marine sediment metagenome, whole genome shotgun sequencing project. | isolation source: ocean sediment barecode stripped | collected 2017 | reverse complement strand
CAGGCAGGGCCGCTCCCGGACCACGTATCTCCAGCACCACTTTTGAGATCACTACGGGAGGGCCCGGGTCGATCTCGAGCTCCAGCAACCAGGACCGCTCAGCCCGCTGTTTCAGCTGGCTGCTGATCGAAGGGTGGAAGTAACCAAAAGGCCGTAAAGCCATGCGGGCATTCTGATCAGCCGCCTTTCGCATTTCCTCACGCCGCCGCCTGGATAGCCTGGAATTGCCGGTGATGCGGAAGGGCTCTACCAGCTTGCGCACGTTGCTGAGTGCGGGCTCCTCGATGCCGCGAATAACAATATCCAGTTCATCAGCGATCACAAGCTCTGCTGGAATCAGCAGGCCGAAAAAGACGGTCAGTAAAATGATAAAGAGAGATTTGCGCACTCGAAAGATCTGAAAACGAACGGGTGGTTCATTGTCGCATGTTAAGCCCGGCCATGCTGGTTCCGGAGCTGATTGAAATCAGCAACGACCAGCCGGGCTCCTGCCTCTTTGAGTTTCAATTTCTGTTTATTGGCGGCAATTCCAATAAAATCCCAGCCCAGCTCGCGACTGGCTTCCAGGTCCCAGATTCCATCCCCTATGTAGGTGATGTGCAGTTGATCCCTGCCTGTATCCGGTATCTGGTAATGGGCCAGTGTACGTTCCAGCGCAATTTGCATGATCTGTGTACGGGAGACGGCTTCATCGGAACTGGCGAGGGGCAGCTGATAGCCGTCCAGGCCTGCCCTGTCCAGCTTGAAGCAGGCCGTATGGCGCCAGCCACCGGTGGCAAGACCAATGCAGGCAATGCCGTTGTTCAGGTAATCCTGAATCCAGCTCCGCAGGCCTGGAGTGGGGTGGAACAGCCATGGGAATCTGTCGGCGGCCTGCCGCGTCAGTTCGAAGAAACGTTCCCTGACTGCATCTGTTTCGATGGCGTTTAGCGTGCTCCCACGCTCCTGTTCCGACCATTCCTGCAGTATTCCGCTATCCGTCACATGCCTGAATCCACGCAGATCAACCGGCTCCGGCGCGCCGCCCAGCACATCATCGATCGCTCTCCAGAAACAGCGGTCGTCGATATCGCTGGTGGGCATCAAAGTTCCGTCGATATCCAGCAGGAAGATGGTGGGCGGATTGCCAGGTGGTGGTGATTCAGTCATTGCTTTATCCTGCCTTACTCGACAAGAATGTACAGCAAAATTCAAGCAGATTTAACCAGGGGAAAGCTCATGGCGGATTGCATAACGGCATACGAGTATGAAGGCGGCATCGTCGCGCTGGATAGTGGCATGGTTCGTCCACTGATGGCGGCTTGCTATTTATTGGAGACGGATAATGCCGTGGCGCTGATCGAAGTCGGCAACAATGCCAGTGCTGACCGGATAATCCACGTGCTCGAGAGCAGGGGCAGAAGCGTCGATGAAGTCAGCCATGTCATCGTTACGCATGTGCACCTGGACCATGCTGGTGGCGCCGGGGAGTTGATGCAACGCGTACCCAATGCCAGGCTGGTAGCACACCCCCGCGCTGCCCGTCACCTGGTCGATCCCTCGCGGCTCGAGGCCAGCGCCCGTGCAGTCTATGGTGATGAACAATTCGATGCCATGCACGGTACGCTCATACCGGTTCCGCAAGAGCGGGTCATCATCATGGATGACGGCGACTGTCTTTCGGTTGGTGAGCGGCCCCTGCTGTTCATTGACACCCCGGGCCATGCCAGGCACCACTTTTGCATTTGGGATGAAACGACCAGTGGCTGGTTCAGCGGCGACACGTTTGGCATTTCATACCGGGACCTGGACAGCGAAAATGGGCACTTCATTTTTCCCACCACGACCCCCATTCAATTTGACCCTCCCGCTCTGATCGCTTCTATTGACCGAATGATGGGAAAATCGCCGCAGAACATGTACCTGACGCACTTTGGGCGGGTCCAGGATGTAGACCAGCTTGCCGTGAAGATGAAGGCTGCTGTCGAACGTTTCGTGCAGTTTGCGCAAGCGTATGGCAGCGCCGGGAATCGGACTGAATGCATAGAGACCGCCATGATGGAGTGGCTGCTGGACAGCATCCGCGAACACGGTGTTAACTTGCCCGAGGACCAGCTCCGCGGATTGCTGCAGGACGACGTTACGCTGAATACCCAGGGAATCGAATTCTGGCTCGATCATCAGTAACCCGAAAATTGCGCTGCAAATAGAAAACAGCCCGGTGGTAGAGGGTCACCACCGGGCCGCGGAACAGAGCTGGACTTGTTGGTCAGACGATGAACAGGGAGAAAAATACAAATCCAACTCTGTGTTACTGAAATCAGGATTCTCCGGAAATCACTACTGCCTGGCCGGACTGCAGCCGTTCGGCGCCTCGTGTGACAACGCGATCACCACCGGAAAGGTCGCCGATGACTTCGATCAGTTCGCCCAGGCCGATTCCGGTATCGACCTGAATCTTTTCGACTTTGTTGTCCGCGGTAACCCGAAGCACGAACATTTCCGAACCCCGCAGCACCAGTGCATCCCTGGGAATTGCCACAAGTTCACGCGGATCGCTGTTGGGCAATGCGATACGAACCGGGCTGCCGATGGCCCAGGCAGGATCGTTGGCGGCGATCCGCACTTCGAACATGCGGGAGCGCTCGTCGCCAACCGGGATCACTCTGGTGACCGGGCTCAGGGATTGACGGTCCTGGTATTTCACTGAAACTTCCAACCCTTCCCGGACATAGCTGGAAATGGTCAGCGGTGCCCGGGCCCGGATTTCACGCTTTTCTGTGTCAACGAGGCGTGCGATTTGAGTGCCGCGGCTGACGAACTCACCAGCCTGGACCAGCCTTTCGACTACGATACCAGGGAAGGGCGCCAGTACGCGCGACTGATCAATGCGGCGCTGAGTCTGTGCAACGGTTATTGCCGCCCGGCGGATGGCCTGGATGGTCATCTCCAGCTGTGATCGCGCCTCATCAAGTTGGTTAACCGCAGCGTTGTTGTTTGCAGCCAGCAGGTTTAGTCGTTCAAGGTTGCTTTCCTGGTAACGCCTCTGCACCCGCAGGCTTTCAAGCTGCGCCCGGTTGTCACTGAGCTCCAGCTGCAAATCTGTGTCGTCAATGGTGGCGAATGGCTCACCGCTTTCGATACGCATGCCCGCCTCTGCCACCCAGGTGATGCGGCCATCGGTTTCAGCGGCGATGCGAGCATCGTTCCGGCTGATCACGGTGCCGGAAACCCATAGGGCGGCAGCGAAGGTGTCCGCTCTCGCTTCATCTACCGCAACTGGAGCTGGCGGTGTGTCCTGCGCCCAGGCCATGGTGTGTATCAGGATGGTAATGATGGTCAGGAGAATTCGTTTCATGGGTCATTCCTCAATTAAGCGACCGATTCCAGGGAGGGTCTTTCCAGTCGCCGGGTTTTCGATTCCGTTAGTTGTTGTCTCGTGCCGATTCGCAACAGGCTGGGCAACATCAACAAAGTAAAAAACAGGCTGCAGCTCATTCCGCCGACAATGGCCGTTGCCAGCCCCCGATAGATAACGCTGCCTTCGCCTGGTAGAAGAATCAGCGGGAGCATGCCGAAAATGCTGGTGAAAGTGCTCATGAAAATGGGCCGTATGCGAATATTCAGCGCCTTCTCCACTGCCTGCTCGCGAGTCAGGCCTTCACGCTCCGCGCGCCGGGTCTGATCGACCAGCAAAATGGCGTTGTTCACTACCAGGCCGAGCAAGATGATAAATCCGATCATGGTCAGCAGATCCATTGGTTGGAAGCTGAACAGGTTCAATACCTGAAGGGCGATCACACCGCCCACGCCTGCAAGCGGGATAGTCAGCACGACGATAGCGCTGTCCTTTAGAGAGCGAAAAAGCCCGGCCATCAGCAGGAACAGGATCACCAGGGCCATCAGGAAGTTATTACTCATGGCCGCGATGGCATCGTTCATACTGTCAGCACTGCCGCCGTAAACGATGGTGCCGTCATCGGGAAGCGAGGACTTCAACAAGGGTTCCACCTGCTCGCGAATTTGATTTACTGCTGTTTCAAGAGAAACGTTTTCCGGCGGGCTGATGGTGAGAGAAACGGTGCGCCGCCCGTTCACGCGGCGAATTTGCCCCGGCCCGGTTGTGCGTTCCACCTGAACGAGTTCACCCAGTGGTACCACTTCACCAACGGGGGTCATTAGCGGCATGGTGGCCAGTTGTTCCGGTGTCTCCCAGCCCTCGGCCTTCATGATGATGTCCATGCGGTCTTCGCCGTCGAAATACTCACCCAGCCACAGACCGTTGCCGAGAGTACGGATGACCGAGGCGACTGCATTTCGATTCCATCCTACTTCCGAGATACGGGAGTCGTCTGGATAAATCCTCAGCTCCGGCTCGGCCAGTTCGGGTGGCGGAAAGGCCCGCACGTTCGCGCCGGGAAATGTGCGCATCAGCTGTTGCTGGCCCGCAGCCGCAGCGTCGATCAGACCCTGCTCCTCTGATGACTGCATGTGCACGGCAATATCCCGGCCTCCGCCAAAGCCGCCGAACAGATTGCCCTGGGCGGCGAAACCCCTGAAGTCCGGTATACCGACCAGGATTTCATCCCGCATGATGACTTCCAGGTCTTTTACCTTTGACTGGTCAAGCACACGGGCGCCGATTGTTCCGCCACCAGAAAACATCCAGATGTAATAATTCTTGAGAGCAGGTTCCTTGCTGCCGCTCATATAAGGCTCGAGGCGTTCAACCAGGGTGCCGACGATTTCCTCTTCTTTCATGTCCCAGGTAGCGCCTGGTGGTGTCTGCAAGAAGGCATCCACGGCATCGCGCTTGACCGGTGGCAGGTAATCCAGTTGCGGAAACAGGAGCCAGGTCATCAACAGTGGTGCCGCCACCAGGGTGGCAATAATGGTCGACCGGCGCAGTGGTGTGCTGCTTGCCTTCATCAGGAAACCCGAAATCCGTTCCCACCGGGGCGCATGCCCGCGGGTCAGTTTTCCCGGCTTTAGCCAATTGCTCGCCATGGCCGGCAATATGGTCAGGGCAACCAGCAGGGATGCACAGACAGCAATCGCAATTGTCAACGCCAGATCGGCGAACAACTGGCCTGCAACATCCCGCAGGAAGAGTACCGGCAGAAAAATAGCGACAGTAGTTGCAGTGGACGCAAGCAGAGCGCCCTGCACCTGTCCGGTACCCAACAATGCGGCCTTGCCGGGAATCTCGCCCCGTTCCCGTAAGCGCACGATATTTTCAGAGACAACGATGGCTGCATCCAGCACCATGCCAACAGCAAATGCCAGCCCGGCAAGAGAAATGACGTTGAGAGACCGGCCGGTGAGTTGCAGCACGATAAAGGTAGCCAGCAGGGAAGTCGGGATCGATATTGCAATCAGTAAAGTGCCGCGGCCGTCACGAAGAAACCACCACAAGACACCCACCGACAGCAGCACGCCGAGCAGCAGGTTGTTGCTCACCAACTTGATTGCTCGCTGGATGAAAACGGAAGCGTCGAAGGATTGCTGTACATCGAGGCCGAGTTCCTTGAGCGGTCCTTCGCGGATTTCGTCCATCGCGGCCTTGACTTCGGTTAGAGCGCCGAGGACATTCGCTCCATTCTGGCGGTCGATACGTACGCCCATGGCAGGGTTGCCATTCTGTACTACGATGTCACGACGCAGGCCTCTGCCTATCTTGATTTCGGCAATATCGCCGAGGCGGACCGGCTGCCCATCGCGCCATTCGAGTACCTGGTTGCGCAGCTGATCCGGGTCGTAGCGGCCTTCAAAGCGCAGTGTGTATTGACGCCGCCCCACATCCACAAAACCACCGGAAATGTCGGTGCTGCGACTGGCCTTGGCAGCAATGTCGGTCAATGGCAGTCCGAGTTCCGCGGCACGGTAAGGGTCGATGGTGATCTGCAGTTGCTCCGGAGCGCCAGCCAGGAAACTTACTCCGGCGACACCTTCAATGGCCTCGATTCGGGGTTTGATGATGTCCTCGACCTGCTGGGCATAATCGGTCAACTGGCCCGGTGTGCCGGGTAGTTTTTGTACGAAGAACCAGGTCAGTGCGCTGTTGGCGCTGCCACGGCCGCCAAGTTGTACCACGGGTGGATCGGCATCCGCCGGCAGGGGCGGCAGGCGATCAATCTGCCAATAACATCCATCAGGGTGGCCTGCATGTCGGTGTCCAGGTTGAACCGCATGTTCACAAAAGCGCCGCCGTTGAAGGCATTCGCTTCCATGACCTGCATACCGGGAAGTCCCTGGAGGACCTCCTCCATTGGTTTGAGTATTTCGGACTCCACTTCTTTTGGAGATGCCGCACGCCAGCTAGCCTGCACGTTAAGCTGGGGAAGATCTATATCCGGGAAAAGCTGGACGGGTAGATTCTTGAGGCTGAATAATCCAAACAGGGCGATAATGGCCACCGCGACAGCCACAGCCGCCGGATTCTTCACAGCCCTCTCTGTAATACCCATAATCTCTCCTCTAATCCCTGTTTTTGATGCCTTATAAAGGGCAATTCGTTGCATCGGCCCACTGCTTCAGCAATGAATCGTCATATTAGAGGTCAGGTTTTCAGAAGAGTTGTGACAATAGTCACGGTTTGCGGTAACTGGACCGCAGGGGGCGGTGAAACGACTTCGATCAAGCCCTGGAATGCCTTTGAGTGGCTGCTTTTAGCTGAAATATTTCAGTTTGTTTTTGTAAGTACGCGAGAGTTTTGTGGTGTGGCCACCTTCGAGGGTGAGGAAATATTCGCCATTGATGTGCGACTGCATTTGTTTGACCCGATTGACGTTTACGATGGTCGAACGATGAATTCGCTGGAAAATACTGGGCTCAAGCTCGGCTTCAAGTTCCTTCATGGTCGTGCGCATGATGTGGGTTTCGCCACCTACGTGCACACACATGTAGTCTCCCGCAGCGTCGATCCACTCAATTTGATCCTGGGGTATCCAGGTGATGCGGCCGCCGTCCTTGATGGCCAGTTTCGAAATTTCCTTTTTCTTCATCCTGTCTACGCCCTTGGTGCTAATTTCGGTCATGCTACCAATGTTCTCGCCGGTAATCTGGCCAACCAGTTTGAGCAGCGATTGCTTGTGTTTCATCGCCTGTTTCTGGTCCAGACTTTCGCGCACTCGACACAGGGCTTCGTGCAGGCGGCTGTCCTCAATGGGTTTGAGCAGATAATCCAGCGCATTTGCTTCGAAAGCCTTGATGGCGTATTCATCAAAAGCGGTAACGAATACGATTGCCGGTATGTCTTCGCCCTGCAGTTCAGCAATCACTTCGAAGCCTCCGATGCCCGGCATCTGGATGTCCAGAAAAACGAGATCCGGCTTGAGTTCGCGGATGGCCTTGAGTGCTTCGCGCCCATTGCGGGCTTCCGCCACGACCTCGGTGTCATCGACTTTGTTCAATCGGTGCATAAGGCCGCGACGCGCCAACGCCTCGTCATCAACGATGAGAATCCTGAGTAAACTTTTAGCGAATGCGTTCAAATGAAATATAATCTGTCACAAATTTGCCGGTATATGTAATGGCAATAGTCAGGCTAAGCATATCATCCCTGATCTTTCCCGCAATACTGACTGTGTGGTCGTACTCTCAGGGGGATTCGAACAGGCCCGGCGGTGAATTGCTCTCTATGCCCAGGCGACGGTAGGCAATCGCCTCGGCAAGCTGGCTCTTTCCGATGAAATCGCAGCCGTCAAGGTCGGCCAGGGTCCTGGCGACTTTCAAAACGCGCTGACAGGCGCGCGGAGAAAAAGTCAGATGCCGGGCAGCGGATTCCAGCAAAAGACGGCAAGACTGATCGAGAGAGCAGTGCTTTCTGAGTTTCTGGCTACTCATTTGTGCGTTAGGCACACCAGCTCGCTCCAGTTGGATTTGCCGGGCGTCGATTACCCTCTTGCGCACTGTGGCGCTGTCTTCCGGGCGTGGGCCTTTGTCATACATCACCAGGGCGGGTGGCCTGGGTACTTCGATTTGCAAATCGATGCGGTCAATTAGCGGTCCGGAAATGCGGGCACGATAGCGCTGGATTTGATCTCCCGAGCAGTGGCATTGTCCGGCCCGGTCACCGGCATATCCACAAGGACATGGATTCATGGCCGCTACCAGTTGGAAACGAGCGGGGAACAGCGCGTATCGGGCCGCCCGGCAAATGACAATCTGACCTGATTCCATGGGTTCGCGTAAGACTTCCAGCACATGTCGGCTGAATTCGGGTAATTCATCCAGAAACAGGACACCATGGTGCGCCAGTGATATTTCACCCGGCCGTGGCCGGGAACCACCGCCAACCAGCGCGATTCCGCTGGCGGTGTGATGTGGTGCCCGGAAACTGCGGGATTTCCAATGGCTGATGTTCAGGCCGCCCTGGCTGATGGATGCCACGGAGGCTGCTTCCAATGCTTCGCTTTCAGTGAGTGGAGGCAGGATTCCGGGCAGGCGCGACGCCAGCATGGTTTTGCCTGTGCCTGGCGGCCCGCTAAAAAGGATGTTGTGCCCGCCTGCTGCGGCGACCTCGAGTGCCCTGCGTGCGAGTGGTTGTCCGATCACATCGACCAGGTCCTTTACCTGAGGCTGTTCGCTTCCTGCCTGTTCGACCGCGGCCGGCAGCGAGTCTCTACCGTGCAGCCAGGAAACCACCGCAAGCAGGCTGCTGGCACAGTACAGATTTTCACCTCTTGCCAGTGCAGCCTCGGGACCGTTTTCCAGCGGTACAATGAGCCCCCGGCCTGCCCGTTTCGCCTGCAGCGCGACCGGGAGAACACCCTTTACCAGGTTTAGCTCACCGCTGAGTGACAATTCACCGATGAATTCGAATTCAGGAAACCGATCGTCCGGGACCTGGCTGGATGCGGCCAGGATACCCAGGGCGATCGGCAGGTCGAAGCGGCTGCCTTCCTTGGGCAAATCGGCCGGAGCCAGTGAAATCGTGATATGCACCTGGGGAAACTTGAAGCCAGCATTCAACAGGGCTGCTTTTACCCGGTCCTTGGCTTCCCGCACAGCGGTTTCCGGCAGTCCCACCATGGACACACGGGGCAGCCCTCCGCCAAGGTGCACTTCCACGGTGACTTCCGGCGCACTAACTCCTACACCTGCCCGGCTGTGAACCAGCGCAAGACCCATCCGACCTCCGTTGAAAAATACACTGTTGCGCCAATGATGCCGGTTCAGGTATGTGGGGTCAGCAGGAAAGAACTGGAGATCTGTGTAAGAAATTCGATCGGGATACTGCCGTGACAGGCTGTTAGTCGGATTGGAGTTGATCCAGGCGCTTTTCCAGAATCTCGAGTTTTTCCCTGGTGCGCGCCAACACGGCACATTGGGCATCGTATTCCTCCCGGGTTACAAGGTTCATGCGCTCGAATGCTGCCATCAGTACGGCATGAAACTGGGTTTCGGCTTCTTTTTTTGCCTGCGCCAGCCCGGGGGGCAGTGACTCGCCAAGTTTCAGCGTCAGCTCATCGATTATTCGAAGATCTATCATATGTTTTTCCTTTACCCTGGAGGTCTGTCGGACTAATGGCTTGCGGACTGATTATGCTCGCATTAAAGTCAAGTGATCCACTATTATTTACACGGGCCTATCCTATGAAACTGATAATCGCAATCATCAAGCCGTTTAAGCTCGACGATGTTCGAGACGCCATCGCTGAGACTGGAATACAGGGCTTAACCGTCACCGAGGTTCGAGGCTTTGGGCGTCAAAAAGGACACACTGAATTGTACCGGGGCGCCGAATACGTGGTTGATTTCCTGCCCAAGTTAAAGCTCGAAGTGGCCGTGTCTGATGACCGGGTCGAGGCGGTCGTGGAAGCCATCGCCGACTCAGCTGCTTCAGGGCGTATCGGTGATGGAAAAATTTTCGTCCAGGCCCTGGAGCAGGCGATTCGTATCCGAACCGGGGAAGAAGGGGACGAGGCGCTCTGAACGAGGCCGTTGCTCAGTCACATACATTAATCACGGCCGGAAGCGGCTTTGCCTTCATGATCCGGGAGTATTTTCATTGAATGATTTCAGAACAGGAGTTATTGGTCTGGGTGCGATGGGTGCCCCCATGGCGCGCCATCTGGCCAGCCATGGTTTCCTCGCCGGAGTATGGAACAGGACCACGATAAAGGCGGATACGCTGGCCGCCGAGCTTGGCGTCATGCGGGCGGATTCGCCGGCTGAACTGGCCGGGCAGTGCAATATTCTGCCGACATGTCTTTCAGCTAATAAAGACCTTGAATCCGTGATCGCACAGGTGTTGGCAGGATTAAAACATGGTGATGTGGTTATCGACACATCAACGGTCAGTCCGGTAGTTACAAAACATCTTGCGGAACGATTGGAACACATCGCTGTCGGTTTTATAGACGCACCCGTTTCCGGTGGCGTTGAAGGTGCGGTTAACGGCAGGCTGTCCGTGATGGCGGGTGGTGATTTCGCCACTTTTTCGCGAGTCTTGCCAGTGCTCGAATCTTTTTCGTCCTCGGTGACTCACATGGGTCCGGTTGGATCAGGACAGGCCACCAAGGCAGTCAACCAGGTGATCGTTGCCGGTCTCGCGGAGGCAGTTTGCGAAGCGCTGGCACTTTCTGAGAAACTAAATCTGCCTTCGGAGCGTCTATTATCTGTACTGACTGCAGGAGCGGCGGATAGCTGGTTCCTCAGACACCGCGGTCAGTCCATGCTGGAGAATCGTTTTGAGACCGGGTTCAAGCTGTCCCTGCTATTGAAGGATCTCAAGATCATTCAATCATTGGCACGGAATTTGAATATTAATCTCAACACAGTGGACGCAGCGATCAATGATTATGAGAAACTGGTGACAGCAGGTGACGGTAACAACGACATCTCCGGGCTGATCAGGAGGAAGCGGGCACAGATGTCCGTTGCAGATGAAGAATAGGATGAGATGACTGAACGCCATTCTTTCATTTCGGCCACACTGGCCGAGCTGAGCAGACGCAAGGTACTGCGCACTGTGGGTGCGTACGCCGTGGCTGTGTTCGTGTTGCTGCAATTGATGGATGCAGCCGTCGAACCCCTGCGCTTGCCGGAGTGGGTGCCGACACTGGTAGTGATCGTCGTTATTCTGGGCTTCCCGTTGGTATTTCTGCTCGCCTGGCATTTGGAAGTCACGCCCACCGGGGTTCATCGCACGACCACTGCGGGTTTGTTGACCCGATCGCAGAGAGCATCACTGTTCAGTTTCATGCTGCTGGCCATGATCGGCCTGGCTTACGTATTTTATCAATATTATTCTGGCGTATTCGAGAGCCCGGCGCCCCAGCAGACAGTAGAGCAAAGGGAGTTCAGTGCACCGGAGAATTCCATCGCTGTTCTGCCCTTTGTTGATTTATCAGAACATGGTGACCAGGCCTATTTTACTGATGGAATTGCAGAGGAGTTACTCAATCTGTTGGCGCGGGTGGATGGTCTGCACGTGGCGGCCAGGACATCTTCGTTCCTGTTTCGCGATCCCCAGACCGACATCCGCGAAATCGGCCGTGCGCTGAACGTCAGAACGGTGCTGGAAGGCAGCGTTCGCACCGCGGGCAGCCGCATTCGCCTTACAGCCCAGCTAATCAATGTCGAAGATGGCTATCACATCTGGTCGCAGTCCTATGACCGCGAACTGGATGACGTCTTCGCAATTCAGGATGAGGTCGCTCACCACATTTCTGCAGCCCTGGTCGACTCTTTTACCGGTCTATCCGTCAGGCCCGGGGGCCGCACCGATAGCCTGGCTGCATCCCAGGCTTACCGTACGGGCCGCCTGCACTGGTGGCGCCGTACGCCTGCGGAATTGCAGCGCGCCATAGAATTGTTTGCCACCGCGCTGGAACATGACGCGCAGTTTGCACCCGCCTATGCGGCCCTGGCTGATACCTGGCTGCTGCTTTCGTCCTACGGCAACATTTCGGTGCTCAAGGCGGCTCAGCGGGCCCATCCCATGATCGAGAAGGCGCTGAAAATCGACCCGGAGTCGGAAGAAGCCTTCGCAGCGCTGGGCCTGGCCAGGTGGCAGATCGGCCAGATGGACGCAGCGGAATCGGCCCTGCGCCAGGCGGTTCAGCTCAACGAGGATTATGTGCCAGCGCAGCTGTGGCTCGCCGGTGTCCTCAAAGCACTTGGCCGTTACCCTGAAGAGTATATGGTTCTTGAGAAAGCAATGAGGCTGGATCCGCTCAACGAATTGCTGGCGATCAATTATGCCGGCAACCTTGCGGTGCGGGGCGACTGGGCCAGCGGCAGGGAATTGATGCAGAGCCTGGTTGAACTGCGCCCCGATTCCACCATGCTGTTGAGGTCGATAGCCATGCATGAAATCCAGCATGGAAACCTGGTGGAAGGCTGGACTCTCGCAAACCGCGCCTGGCAACTTGAGCCGGATAACCCCGAGGATATTGCGGCTTTGGTCAAAACCTGGGTCATGCTGGGTGAACTGGAGGAAGCAGAACAGCTGATTCTGCAAGGCCTGGAGCAATCAGGCCAGAATGCAAACCTGTTGAATGCATATTGGCGGATGCTGATGGTGGCTCGCCGTTTCGAAGAGGCTCAGACCCTGGTGCGGGACGTGATGGCTGGGTACGGCGAGAATATTCCGCCGGTTTTGCAACATCGTTTCGATTTTCAGCTGGGTATGATTGCCCTTGCGCGCAAGGATTACCAACTGGCGTACAATCTGCTGAACAAGGCCATCAGCGATGAAGAACAACCCGCATACAGCGGAGACGAAATCCTGATTGTTACGATGGCAGCGCTTAGCGCACAGTTGGTCGGTAATCAGGAAGAAGCCGAGCAAAGGCTGAAAGCGGCGGAACGCAAAGTACAACGCGCCAGGCTTAACGGCGTTGATGATACGGGAATCTACT
>PVMS01024764.1_pt1 | contig 12849 bp, 10 predicted proteins | sample 1853461 | NCBI WGS metagenome assembly PVMS01 (sample SAMN08582032, study PRJNA380276) | Marine sediment metagenome, whole genome shotgun sequencing project. | isolation source: ocean sediment barecode stripped | collected 2017 | reverse complement strand
TATCATCAGCTGAATGCGGGAATGAAATAGTAACATAGTCAGCTCCCATGGCAGCGGCAACTTTGATATCTTCACGATCCTTGTCTGTCAGGGAAGCTGCTGACAAGCCACCGCCCTGGCGATTAATGCCTTTACTGTTATGCAGTTTTCCACCAACCACAACCCGGCAACGCACCTCAAGACCGGCAACCTTTTCAACCCATAACGCCAGCAGGCCGTCATCAATTAATAGCGTATCGCCACGCTTCACGTCTTCCGGCAGTTGCTTGTAGGTAACACCAACACGTTCACGGGTTCCTGCATCGAAAGCCAGTCCGGCATCGAGGATAAAATGATCATCCTTTTCGAGCAACACCATGCCTTCCTTGAAACGCTCGATTCGAATCTTGGGTCCCTGCAAATCCGCAAGCACCCCCACCTGGTGACCAAACGCGCGCGCGCGATTTCGCACATTCTCTGCACGCTTAATGTGATCATCCTGGGTACCGTGTGAGAAATTCACCCTGACAACATCCATGCCAGCCTTGATCATTGCGTCCAGGACATGTTTCTCATCCGTGGCCGGGCCAAGGGTTGCTACAATTTTTGTACGTCTTGGCATAGTGTCAGTTTATGTTGTTGTTCAGGGACAGTCTGTATTCAAAAGTTATTTCGCACGCTCTTCAAGCATGGCGACCGCAGGCAGTTTCTTGCCCTCCAGGAATTCGAGAAACGCGCCACCACCGGTAGATATATAAGATAGCCTGTCAGCAATGCCGTATTTGTCCACCGCCGCCAGCGTATCACCACCACCGGCAATTGAGAATGCATCAGAGTCGGCAATTGCCAGCCCCAGTGTTTTGGTACCACCCCCGAACTGGTCAAATTCAAATACGCCGACCGGGCCATTCCACACAATGGTGCCCGCGCTCTTCATCATTTCGGCAAAACGTGCGGCGGTTTCCGGTCCAATGTCAAAAATCATGTCGTCGTCCTCGACGTCCTCAACCTTTTTCACCACCGCCTCGGCAGACTCGGAAAACTCCTTTCCGACAACAACATCTGTAGGCACCGGGATCTCACCGCCCTTTGCTTTTGCCGCGTCCATGAGACGTTTTGCCTCAGGAACCAGGTCTTCTTCATACAGAGACTTGCCGACCTTATAACCGCAGGCGGCAATAAAGGTATTGGCAATACCACCACCGGGTATCAACAAGTCTACCACGCCGGAAAGTGAATCCAGCACAGTCAGTTTTGTAGATACCTTGGACCCTCCCACGATAGCTACCATCGGGCGCTGCGGATTGTCCAGCGCCTTGCCAAGCGCTTCAAGCTCACCGGCAAGTAACGGACCAGCACAGGCGACCGGCGCAAATTTCGCCACACCGTGCGTGGATGCCTGCGCACGATGCGCAGTACCAAAGGCGTCCATCACGAAAATATCACACAGTGCCGCCATCTTCTTTGACAGTGCTTCGTCGTCCTTTTTCTCGCCGAGATTAAAGCGTACGTTCTCGCACAGAACGACTTCGCCATTCTGCATCTCGCCAACACCGTTGATCCAGTCCTTGACCATTTCAACATTATGTCCCAACAACGCGGCCATGTGCTCGCCAACAGGAATCAGTGAAAACTGCTCATCATATTCGCCTTCCGTCGGACGACCCAGATGAGACATCACCATCACTTTGGCGCCGGCATTCATGGCATGCTCAATTGTTGGCAGCGAGGCCTGAATGCGCTTGTCACTGGTGACCTTGCCATCCTTGATCGGCACATTCAGATCCTGGCGGATAAGGACACGCTTGCCGGCCAAATCGAGGTCCGTCATCTTGATGACAGCCATATCAAACTCCTGAATATTTTTGTATAAATGTAGATGATTAAAGCTGTTTGTTGCCTTAACCAACAACACCTTTCAGGCTTGCCAGCCTGGACTATTCCAGACTGGCAGCCATGTCAAACGCACTTAACAACGCGAGTGCCAGCCTGTTATCCGGCAATATGCTGGACAAAACGCATCATGTTACAGGTGTAGCCGTACTCGTTGTCATACCAGGACACCAGCTTCACGAAAGTGCCGTCCAGTGCAATGCCGGCACCGACATCAAAGATGGATGACTGGCTGCAACCACGAAAATCCGTGGAAACCACCTTGTGATCGGTGTAGCCCAGCGTACCCTTCATCGAACCTTCCGAGGCCGCCTTCATGGCCGCACAAATCTCTTCGTAAGACGCTTCTTTTTCCAGTTCGGCTGTCAGATCAACAACAGAAACATCAGAGACGGGAATTCGGAAAGCCATACCGGTCAGCTTGCCGTTCAGCTCGGGCAGCACCACACCCACAGCCTTGGCAGCACCAGTCGATGACGGAATGATATTTTCCAGGATACCGCGGCCACCGCGCCAGTCTTTCTGGGACGGGCCATCTACTGTTTTCTGGGTGGCCGTCGCTGCATGCACGGTGGTCATCAGGCCACGCTTGATACCCCAGTTATCATTCAATACCTTGGCAACCGGTGCCAGGCAGTTGGTGGTACAGGAGGCTGCGGAAACAATCGCCTGGCCATCATATTTATCGTGGTTGACACCATAGACAAACATCGGCGTGCTGTCCTTGGAAGGCGCACTCTGCACAACCTTCTTGGCACCGGCATCAATGTGTTTCTGGCAACTTTCTTCTGTCAGGAAAAAACCAGTGGAATCGATAACGATCTCAGCACCCACGTCGCCCCATTTCAGGTCAGCCGGGTCACGCTCAGCGGTCAGGCGAATCTTGCGTCCATCAATGATCAGGTTATTCGCATCCGAAGATACCTCACCGTCAAAACGGCCATGTACTGAATCGTATTGCAGCATGTATGCGAGATAGTCTGCGTCCAGCAGATCGTTAATACCGACAATCTCGATATCCTTGAAGTCCTTTGCAACCGCGCGGAAGACCATCCTGCCAATACGCCCAAAGCCATTAATACCGACTTTTATAGCCATAAAATTTCTCCTGAAGTATAGATAAAAAAATAATTATTGAAGTTATCGAACCGGATCAGGCGACGCTGTTAACCGCCTTGACAACATTTTCAACGGTAAATCCGAATTCCTTGAAGAGCTCACCGGCCGGTGCCGATTCACCAAAGCGGTCGATTCCGACTACTGCACCATCGAGGCCAACGTACTTGTACCAGCCCTGGGTAACCGCTGCTTCCACAGCCACACGTGCTTTCACTGCTGCTGGCAGAACAGATTCCTTATAGGCATCATCCTGCTCTTCAAACACAGTTGTGGATGGCATGGACACCACGCGAACCTTCTTGCCGGCAAGCGCTTCGGCTGCGCCTGTAGCCAGCGAAACTTCCGAGCCGGTCGCAATAATGATGACATCCGGCGTACCATCACAGTCTTTCAACACGTAACCGCCTTTGGCGATATCTGTTATCTGGGCAGCAGAACGTTCCTGGTGATCAAGATTCTGACGCGAAAAAATCAGGCAGGACGGCCCGTCTTTTCTTTCAATCGCCTGCTGCCAGCACACGGCACTCTCGACAGCATCACAGGGGCGCCATACAGACATATTCGGAATCATGCGCAAGGTAGGTATCTGCTCTACCGCCTGGTGTGTCGGACCATCCTCACCCAGACCGATCGAGTCATGCGTATAAACGAAGATACTTCTGATCTTCATCAAGGCCGACATACGCAAGGCGTTGCGGGCATACTCGGAGAACATCAGGAAGGTCGCGCCAAACGGAATAAAACCGCCATGCAGTGCAATACCGTTCAGGATCGCGGACATGGCGAATTCACGCACACCGTAATTAATATAGTTGGCGTCGGGCGTGTCAGCACGCATGGCTTTATAGCCGGACCACTCCGTCATATTGGAGCAACCCAGATCCGCAGAGCCACCGAATATTTCAGGCAACAAGGCAGCATATTCCTCAATGGCAGCCAGCGATGAATGACGTGTCGCCGTTGTCTTGGCTTCATCATTAACGGCTTCAACAAACGCGGCGGTCTTGGCAGACCAGTCGGCTGGCAATTCACCAGCCAGACGACGTTCATACTCGGCTGCCAGTTCGGGATGTTCTACCTTATATCCGGCAAACCTGTCATTCCATTCGGCCTCGGCCTTGAGACCCTGGTTCCGGGCATCCCAGCCTTCGTATATATCTTCAGGTACCACAAACGGGGCATACTCCCAGCCAAGCTCTTTGCGGGTCAGTGCGATTTCGTCATCGCCCAGAGGCGCACCATGACAACCATGGGTACCTGCCTTGTTAGGCGAGCCAAAACCGATCGTCGTTTTGCAGCAAATCATGCTGGGCTTGTCTGTCACTTCCCGGGCTTCAACAATCGCCTTTTTAATTGCAGCAGGGTCGTGCCCGTCCACATCGGCAATGACATGCCATCCATAGGAATCGAAACGCTTTGGCGTGTCGTCAGTGAACCAGCCGTCGACATGACCATCGATAGAAATGCCATTGTCATCCCAGAATGCAATCAGCTTGCCCAGCCCCAGGGTACCTGCCAGTGAACAGGCCTCATGGGAAATACCCTCCATAAGGCACCCGTCACCCAGGAACACATTGGTGTAATGATCAACAATATCGTGACCATCACGGTTGAATTCAGCCGCCAGCGCACGCTCGGCAATAGCCATACCCACGGCATTGGTAATACCCTGACCCAACGGACCGGTGGTGGTCTCGACACCCGGCGCATAACCGTATTCAGGATGCCCGGGTGTCCTGGAATGCAACTGGCGAAAGTTTTTCAGGTCATCAATACTCAACTCGTAACCGCTAAGATGCAGCAACGAATAAATCAGCATCGAGCCATGACCGTTAGACAGTACAAACCGGTCACGGTCTGACCAGTTCGGGTTAGCCGGATTGTGCTTCAGGAAATCATTCCACAAGACTTCGGCAATATCGGCCATTCCCATCGGCGCCCCCGGGTGACCGGAATTTGCTTTCTGCACAGCATCCATACTAAGGGCACGTATGGCGTTTGCCAGGTCTCTACGCTGAGCCATGTTCTTCTCCTGTTCTGATTTTAAATTCTGTAACGTCTGTTATCGCCAACGTGTGGCGGTAAGTGGGTTTCTGCCAGAACCCCTCTAAATAAAACGGGTTGCCTTGATATGAGAATTTCTGACCTGTCGACAAAAAAAGCCTCCGGCGCTGACTCGCTGGCACCGAGGCAATCAACCACATCGAAAATCACTGGCAAGGCCGGCAGCTGCGCAACCTTTCTTCTGGCGCTAATCCCCAGGGACAAGGCGCGCTATTTTCCCCTAGTTTGCCTCCTACGGCAATAGCACGGATGAGACTACGCATCCTGCCTGCACCAGGCGTTTTATTGCTCTATAACAATAACTTATAGACTCAATAATCAGGCCTGGGGTGCCTCAACTCGCCATTTGATAGAACAGCCTATAGCAGGGACCTGATTCTCGGGACCTTGCCCGGTTTCCGCAACCTGGCGCATGGCCTCGAACAAATCCCGCCGCGCAGCCGGGTCGGCAGTTTCTTTACCGCTTGCATCCAGACGGCCCCGGTACTGTAACCGCATGTCACTGTTATACCCAAAGAAATCCGGCGTGCAGATGGCCCCATACACCTTTGCCACAGCCTGGGTTTCATCCAGCAGGTATGGGAAGGGAAAGTCATATTCTGCTGCGACCGCCTGCATATTCTCGAAACTGTCTTCCTTATATAACGTTGGGTCATTGGACATAACAGCAACGCTGTTGATACCCAAATCCCTTAATTCGCGGGTGTCCCTCACCAGCCGCTCGCGGATGGCCTTGACATAGGGACAGTGATTGCAGATAAACATCACCAGCAGACCGTTTGGGCCACGACAGCCCTCAAGCGTCCATTGCTTGTTATCAATACCCGGTAGTGAGAAATCAATGGCTTGCTTGCCAAATTCGCACACCGGGGTTTCCAGACTAACCATCAGCAACACTCCTGTGAGAATACTCAGAGTGGGTATGGTAGAAGAAACAGATAGCCGATGAAAATATCACCTATGTAGGGTAAACTTAATGGCTTAGCTCGCCACAAAATTATAAATATGTCGAATACTCATATATTTACCTCTGAATCCGTCTCCGAAGGTCACCCGGATAAAGTTGCCGACCAGATATCTGATGCTGTCCTTGATGCCATGCTGGAGCAAGACGTGAATGCCCGTGTCGCGGTCGAAACCATGGTCAAGACAGGCATGGTGATTATTGCCGGGGAAGTCACCACAACGGCATGGGTTGACTTGGAAGATATCGTCCGTCGCACCGTGCGTGATATCGGCTACAACAGCTCGGAAGTCGGTTTCGACTCGGCATCCTGTGCTGTCTTGAATGCGATCGGCAAACAATCACCGGATATAGCCATGGGCGTCGATGAAACCGATGATCATGAACAGGGTGCCGGTGATCAGGGCCTGATGTTTGGATACGCATCAAACGAAACCGATGTGTTGATGCCGGCACCAATCACTTATGCACACCGGCTGGTACGGCGCCAGGCGGAGGTACGTAAAAATGGTACGCTCCCATGGCTGCGACCGGATGCCAAGAGCCAACTCTCCTTCCGGTATGAAGATGACCGCCCTGTCGGCATTGATGCAATTGTACTGTCCACACAGCACGATCCGGATATCAGCCTGGAGGTGTTGCGAGAAGCGGTCATGGACGAAATCATCATGCCGGTGATCCCATCTGAGTGGCTAGACCAGTGCCCCCGGGACAATATTCATATCAACCCGACCGGACGCTTTGTTATTGGCGGACCCGTCGGTGATTGCGGACTAACCGGCCGCAAGATTATTGTTGATACTTATGGCGGCATGGCACGCCACGGTGGCGGCGCTTTCTCGGGCAAGGACCCGAGCAAGGTCGATCGATCAGCTGCCTATGCTTCCCGCTACGTGGCTAAAAACATCGTCGCGGCTGGACTTGCAGAACGCTGCGAAATTCAGGTGTCCTATGCCATAGGCGTGGCGGAACCAACCTCCATCAGTGTAAACACTTTCGGGACCAGCAAGACAGATGAAAGCCGGCTGGTGGAACTGATTCGCGAACACTTTGACCTGCGTCCGCGCGGGCTGGTTAAGATGCTGGACCTGTTAAAACCGGGTTATCAGTCCACCGCCGCTTATGGACACTTTGGACGTGACGGTGAATTCAGCTGGGAAAACACCGATATTGCCGATGCCCTGCGCGATGCTGCGGGTCAATAAAACCTGTTACTGCTAAAATTTGACACTGAATTTGATACCGGGGAACACGTATGAGTACACAACCTGTCGAGAATATAACTCCTGATTACAAAATAGCCGATTTAAGCCTGGCCGACTGGGGACGCAAGGAAGTCGGCATCGCCGAAAGTGAAATGCCGGGACTAATGGCCTTGCGCGAAGAGTACCGGGGCAAAAATCCTCTCAAAGGGGCACGCATCGCCGGTTGCCTGCACATGACAATCCAGACCGCAGTCCTGATTGAGACCCTGATGGATCTTGGTGCCGAAGTCCGTTGGTCATCCTGCAACATATTTTCTACCCAGGACCAGGCTGCTGCCGCTATGGCTGCTGCCGGTGTGCCGGTGTTTGCCTGGAAAGGCGAAACCGAAGAGGAGGCCTGGTGGTGTATTGAGCAGACTATTTTTGGCCCGGATAACTGGCGCCCGAACATGATCCTGGATGACGGCGGAGACCTGACCCAGATCATGCATGACAAATACCCGGAACTGCTCGACGATGTAAGAGGCCTGTCGGAAGAAACCACCACCGGCGTACATCGTCTCTACGAAATGATGGCTGATGGAAGTCTCAAGACGCCCGCGTTTAACGTCAATGACTCAGTCACCAAGAGCAAGTTTGACAATCTTTACGGCTGCCGCGAGTCACTGGTTGACGGTATCAAACGCGCGACTGACGTGATGATCGCAGGCAAGATTGCCGTTGTCCTTGGCTATGGTGATGTTGGCAAGGGCTGCGCCCAATCTCTAAAAGGGCTCGGTGCCTCGGTATGGATCACGGAAATTGATCCCATCTGCGCATTACAGGCCGCGATGGAAGGCTACCGCGTGATCACCATGGATGATGCCTGCAGCCAGGGTGATATCTTTGTAACGACTACCGGCAATATCGATGTCATTAACCATGAACATATGCAAGCCATGAAGAACGAGGCCATCGTCTGCAATATCGGACATTTCGACTCCGAGATTGATATTGCCGGCCTGCGTCAACATGAGTGGGTCAACATCAAACCGCAGGTAGATCACGTCATCTTCCCGGATGGCAAGCGCATCACGGTTCTTGCTGAAGGGCGGCTGGTAAATCTGGGTTGCGCAACCGGGCATCCCAGTTTCGTGATGTCCGCTTCGTTTACCAATCAGATCCTTGCACAAATAGAACTGTGGCAGAACCCGGACAAGTACGAGAACAAGGTCTATGTTCTTCCCAAGCACCTGGACGAAAAAGTAGCACGTTTGCATCTCGAAAAAATTGGTGCCGACCTGACGACACTGTCGCAGGAACAGGCAGACTACATCAACGTGCCGGTTGAAGGACCCTACAAACCTGATTATTACCGCTATTAGGTACACACTCCCGCGTTCGCAGGACAGGCAGGAAACAAGTGGCCTGCTCCTGCGCCGAAAATACTTGCCGGCTTTAAGGGTCTGGTTTTTCTTGTGACAAATAACCGTAACAGTTTCCAGGCAACCCATGAAACATAAAAACCCGACTTACAGTTTCGAGTTTTTTCCGCCAAAAACGGCAGACGGAATTGCCAGTCTGGCTGAAATCAGCAATTCGCTCGCCACGCTGAATCCGCGCTTCTTTTCAGTGACCTTTGGTGCAGGCGGTTCTACGCGTGACCGTACCTTCGAAACGGTTAACGATATCCAGACAAAAACAGGGATTGAAGCAGCGCCACACCTCTCCTGTATCAGCTCAACCCGGGAAAACATAAAAGAAATGCTGTCTGGTTACCAGAGAAATAACATCAGGCGAATAGTTGCACTGCGTGGTGATATGCCATCCGGAATGGTCGAAGCCGGTGAGTTCCGTTATGCCAATGAACTGGTCGCTTTTATACGCGAGGAAACCGGCGATCATTTTCATATTGAGGTTGCAGCATATCCCGAATATCACCCACAGGCTACAAGCCCGGACAAGGATCTTGCCAATTTCAAACGCAAGGTAGATGCAGGTGCTGATAGCGCTATCACCCAGTACTTCTATAACCCGGACGCCTATCTCCACTTTATCGAGCGCTGCACCCAGGCAGGTATCGACATCCCTATCGTACCCGGCATCATGCCCATTACAAACTACCACCAGCTGGCTCGTTTCTCGGACGCCTGCGGTGCAGAGATCCCACGCTGGATACGCAAACGTCTGGAATCCTACGGCGAAGACCTGCAATCAATTCGTGCTTTTGGCGAGGAAGTTGTTACCAGGCTGTGCTCACAATTAATTGAACAGGGTGCACCTGGCTTGCATTTCTATACATTAAACCGGGACAAACCCTCGCGCGCCATCTGGAGCAACCTGGGACTGGGGGCAGCGTAGAAATCACCTGCCCTTTGCAATCCGCCCCTAACAGGCATGTGCGGTTTAAGGGTAGCGGCCAACACGGCGACCTACCTTGCCAGCGAACTGATTACCCTCACCACTGCAGCTGTTAACGTCTCAAGATCTGCATCACTGATTATGAATGGCGGCATCAGATAAACAAGCCTTCCAAAAGGCCTTACCCAGACGCCCTCCTCTACAAACAGGGGCTGTAGCTGTTTAAGGTTTACCGGTTGCTCCAGTTCAACCACCCCAATCGCACCCAGTATCCTGACATCTCGCACCTGCGAAAATGTCTCACAGGGTTGCAGTCCCCGACGTAAACCCCGCTCAATATTCTTCACGGTTTCCTGCCATGGAGATTCGAGTAGCAGCTGCACACTGGCCAGAGCCGTGGCACAGGCCAGCGGATTGGCCATAAAAGTAGGCCCATGCATGAACCGGCCGGGTTCGCCATGCGCAATGGCGTCGCTGATGTCGTGCGTGGTCAGTGTGGCTGCCAGCGTCAAATAACCCCCGGTAAGCGATTTTCCGAGACACATAATATCCGGTGAGATATCGGCATGTTCACAGCCAAACATCTTCCCTGTCCTGCCAAATCCCGTGGCAATCTCATCGGCAATCAACAATACACCTCGCTCATTGCAGAAGTCGCGTACCCGCTGCAGATACTCAGCAGAGTAGAAACGCATCCCACCGGCACCCTGCACTATCGGTTCAAGGATAACGGCAGCCACCTGTTGACTGTATTGAGTCAGTGCATCAGCCATCGGCTGAAACGATTCACTGGTACAATTCATGCCAAACAGGCAATCAGGCGCATCAACAAATATCTGCCGCGGCAGGGTTTCGGAAAACAGGGTGTGCATTCCATTGACAGGATCACACACTGACATTGCACCGAGGGTATCACCATGGTAGCCATTGCGCAGGGTGATAAAACGATATTTACCAACAACGCCCCGGGCAATCCAGAACTGAATGGCCATTTTCATAGCCACCTCTACCGCCACCGAACCTGAATCTGAAAAGAAAACGGTTTGCAGGGGCGCGGGGGTCAACGACACCAGTAATTCTGCAAGATCTGCAGCCGGACGATGCGCAAGTCCGCCAAACATAACATGCGCCATATCCTTCAATTGAAGTTCCAGCGCATGATTCAATACCGGGTGGTTATACCCATGGATCGCACACCACCAGGATGCCATGCCGTCGATCAACTCACGACCATCCGCCAGCTTGATCCGCACACCACTTGCGGACTGGACAGGAAATATCGGCTCATCAGTACCAATGGAACTGTAGGGGTGCCAGACATGCCTGCTATCCGCTACCAGCCAGTTGGTATCCATGTCTGAATCTGAATTATTCATCTGTGTCCGCCCATATTAACCAGGTGGATTGTAAAACAATTCATCACTCTCCCTGAATTTTATCGCGCTCAATACCATCAACCAGCAAAGATTGCTACAGTAAGCGCGGACAGACCCACAGACGACCGATCCATTGCGATGCGCATACCCCGTATATATACACCGCAAACCCTCACCCCGGGCGCACAACTGACCATAGCAGGCCAGTCTGCACACCATGTAATACATGTTTTACGATTGCGTGCCGGTGCGCCGGTGCGCATTTTTGACGGTAATGGCAATGAACACAATGCCACATTGATAGAGATAAAACGTTCGGAAGTTATTCTGGAGACCGGTCAACCTATTATCAGCATCCCTGAGTCGTTATTGCAAGTTACCCTGCTGCAGGGTATTACACGAAATGACCGGATGGACCTGATTCTGCAAAAGGCTGTTGAACTGGGCATCCAGAAGTTTCAGCCATTGTGGATGCAACGCAGCCAGTCCCGGTTAAAGAACGACCGGCTGGAGAAACGCATTAATCATTGGCAAGGCATTATTACCAGCGCATGCGAGCAGTGTGGCCGCGCAACGATGCCTGAACTCGAACCACCGGCCGGTTTTGCAGAGTGGCTTGACACCACAAAGTACAGCGGGATTTACCTTATGCTGCAACCGGATAGCGAAACCAGTCTGTGCAACATCGAAAAACCCGAGGGAAATATTCATATACTGGTGGGACCGGAAGGTGGATTAAGTCCCGACGAACAGGCTCTCGCAAGAAATGCGAAGTTTCAGGGTATACGTCTTGGGCCGCGCATTCTGCGTACCGAAACGGCTGCATTGGCGGCACTTGCCGGCATGCAAACCTTATGGGGTGATTTTAACTAGGCTAGTCCTGCCAACTTATGCGACTTTTTCGAGCTGCTGCTCCAGCAATCCTTGCAGGTAGTCCAGATCCGGAATAACAGCCTGTTCATTACCAATACGAACAATACACTTCAGGCCATCTCGCTCATACGTCTCGACTTCGTCCGGCGTATCATCCCCGAACTGGATCAGCCCGGGTAACCCGGCCGTTATTATGGCGTAATGTTGCACACTGCTACCAGGACGCACTGAATTTACTATCATCAACCGCGAGAATACAGGGTTTGACGGCGCAGACAGCCCGCAGATTGCTTCCAGTGAAATAACTGCAATTTCCTGCTCACGCCACTTAACCATACCCAGAAACCAATCAGGCATATCAGGTTTTGTAACGGGAACACGATAGCTGCCAATCTCTGCAACGGCCACATTGGGCAGTAATAAATTCATTTCTCTCAATGGAACCCACAAACTGCGCACCTTGTCCTGAACACTATCCATCTACCTGTATCTCCTGTGTACTGATCGCCTACGCTGCCGTCTCACTTGATTCAACACCTATAAGCCGGTGAATCGACGCCAGCAAGTCGTTTTCCTGATATGGCTTTCCAAGAAAGTTATTGACGCCAATTTCCCGGGCACGATTTCTGTGCTTATCTCCGGTTCGTGACGTAATCATAATAATCGGTACATGCTTCATACCCTCATCATTTCGCATATGGGTTGCCAGCTCAAAACCATCCATGCGGGGCATTTCTATATCAAGCAGCATGATATCCGGAGTCATATCCTGCAATTGTCCCATTGCATCCACGCCATCTTTTGCGGTCAGCACCTTGAACCCGTTCCTTTCCAGCAGTCTCGTCGTCACCTTACGTACCGTGATCGAATCATCCACAACCATTACAACAAGGCGTGTCTCTTGTTCGGGCTTGCCGGGAATTTCCGCCAGCTGTACCCGGGCGGTCATACGTGACACAGAAGCCAGGTCAAGAATCATAACGACACTGCCATCACCAAGAATGGTTGCACCGGAAATTGTCCCATTGCATCCACT
>PVMS01123336.1_pt1 | contig 12851 bp, 12 predicted proteins | sample 1853461 | NCBI WGS metagenome assembly PVMS01 (sample SAMN08582032, study PRJNA380276) | Marine sediment metagenome, whole genome shotgun sequencing project. | isolation source: ocean sediment barecode stripped | collected 2017 | reverse complement strand
GAATATGGCCGAAGTTCAGGAACGAAACAGCGCGCCTGCTGGGTGCGGCAACGGGGAGTGTGGCCCCGTGGAGGCCGCGCCTGGCATTGTGCGGAGCGATGCGCCCACCACCAGCGGTGGCGGCGGGGACGGGCCGCTCTATGCCGCCCGCGTCAAAATTTATCCCAAGGAAGCCCACGGCCAGTTTCGCACGATCAAATGGATCGTCATGGCGGTCACGCTCGGGATCTATTACCTCGTGCCGTGGCTGCGCTGGGACCGTGGTCCTTATCTTCCCGACCAGGCCGTGCTGATCGATTTCCCGGCGCGGCGCTTCTATTTCTTCTTCATCGAGATTTGGCCGCAGGAGTTCTATTACATCACCGGTCTGCTGGTGCTTGCCGGGCTCGCGCTCTTCCTGATCACCTCGGTGGCGGGGCGTGTGTGGTGCGGTTACACCTGCCCGCAGACGGTGTGGACCGATCTGATGATTGCGGTGGAGCGCTTTTGGCAGGGCGACCGCAACGCGCGTCTTCGTCTCGACAAGCATAAAGGGTCGTTCGAGGCGATATGGCGGAAGACGGCGACGCATCTCTCCTGGATCGTCATCTCGCTCGCCACCGGCGGCGCGTTCGTCTTCTACTTCGCCGATGCGCCGACACTCGCCGGCGAGTTCATGAATTTCGACGCGCCGATGATGGCCTATCTCTTCGTGGGCATCTTCGCGGCTACGACCTATTTGCTGGGCGGCATCGCTCGCGAGCAGGTCTGCGTCTACATGTGTCCGTGGCCGCGTATCCAGGGAGCCATGTTCGACCGGGACTCGCTGATGATCTCCTACCGCACATGGCGGGGCGAGCCGCACGGTCCCCACAAGACCGGGCAGTCCTGGGACGATCGGGGCGATTGCATCGATTGCCGGCAATGCGTTGCCGTGTGTCCCGCCGGGATCGACATTCGTGATGGGCCGCAGTTTGAATGTATTCAATGCGCTCTCTGTATCGATGCGTGCGACACGATCATGGACAAGGTCGGCCGGCCGCGCGGGCTCATTGCCTATGACACGGAGCGCAGCCTGGCCGCGGGCGACAAGGGGGCCGAGCCCCTCAACCTGTTCCGGCCGCGCGTGATCCTTTACGCCGCGGCCATGGTCGTGGTCAGCCTCATCATGGTGGTCGCGCTGGTGCTCAGGCCCGAGCTTAGCGTGAATGTGCAGCATGACCGCAATCCGCTCTATGTGCGGCTGTCCGATGGTGGCGTGCGCAACGGCTATACCGTCAAGCTGCTGAATAAGCTCTATCTGCCCCGGGCCTTCAAGATCAGCGTGGAGGGCCTGCCAGGCGTGACGATTGACCTGATCGGCCACGAGGGCGGGGCCGTCGTGCCGGTGCCGCCAGACAAGCTCCAGTCGGTCAGACTCTATTTGACGCTGACTAAGCAGGGGGTAGCCTCGTTGTCCGGCGCGGCCACGGCATTCTCCTTCGTCATCACCGATACCACCAATGGCACGCAGATAGAGCATGAGGCGATGTTCCAAGGGCCCTCGCGATGAAGACGGAAGGGTGGTTTGCCAACGGTATTGAGGGGCGCCATGTGTTCATGGGCCTGTTGGTGTTTTTCGGCGTGATGCTGGTCGCCAATGGTGTGCTCGTCTATTTCGCCGTGGGCACGTTCAGCGGGGGCGACAAGGCCAACCCGTATCAAAGTGGCCTGCACTACAACGATACGATCGCGGCGGACGAGCGGCAGACGACGCTCGGCTGGCAAACCGAACTTGCTTATGACAATGAGAGCGGCCGTGTCTCGCTGCAGCTTCTCGACAAGACCGATGAGCCGGTTGGCGGTCTCAAGCTTGGCGGGACGATCAGCCGTCCGGCCACCGACCGAGAGGATCGCGCCGTCGAGTTCGAGGAGATTTCGCAAGGCGTCTACGTGGCGGACGCTCGGCTCGCGCCAGGGGTTTGGGTGATCTCGGTTGCCTCCGTTGAGGCCGTCGGTGACGATCCCATCTATCGCCTCAAGCGGCGCCTCTCCGTCGCGGATCGGCAATGACGGCACAGCCGCGCCCCTCCGAACTTGCCGGGCAGGTTCTTGAAGCGGCGCCAGTCACACTCACCCTTGCCGTCGAAGAGATGCATTGCGGCGGATGCTTACGCTCGGTGGAGCGGGCGGCGTTGCGGGTTGCCGGTGTCGATAGCGCGCGGGCCTCTCTGACCGCCAAACGGGTGACAGTCACCTACGATCCGGCACAGGCCGCCGAGGTCGACGTGATTTCGGCGCTGGACCGCATCGGCTTCACCGCCGCCCCCCTCGATACGGCAAGCCTAGATCGCGGTGACGTGCGGCAGAAATATCTGCTGCGACGGGTGGCAGTGGCGGGCTTTGCCGCCATGAACATCATGCTGCTGTCCATCGCCGTGTGGTCCGGGGAGGGCGGCGATATGAATCCGGCGCTGGCGAGCGTGTTCCGCTGGTTGTCGGCGCTCATCGCTCTGCCCACCGTGGCCTATGCCGGGCAGCCCTTCTTCCAGTCCGCGCTTGCCGCGCTCAAAGGCCATCGCCTCAACATGGACGTGCCGATTTCGCTCGCCATCATCCTGGCAACGGGCATGAGCCTCTACCAGACCATGCTCGGCAGCGAGCAAATCTATTTCGATGCGGCGGTCGCGCTGTTGTTCTTCCTGCTTATCGGGCGGTATCTCGATGAGTCCTTGCGGGTTCGCGCGCGCGGCGAGGCGCAGAATATTCTGAGCCTTCAAGGTGGCATCGCCACACTCATCGACGCGGACGGGACGCAGCGGAAAGTGGCGGCCCATGCGCTGCGCCCCGGCGATCTTCTGCTCGTTGCGTCAGGTGAGCGGGTTGCCGCCGACGGCGTGGTGCGGGCGGGCAAGGGCCAGGTCGACATGAGCCTGATTACCGGGGAGACGGCGCCTGCCAATGTCAAAGCCGGCGAGCCGGTTTATGCCGGCACGCTCAATCTGGGGCAGGCCCTACAGGTCGAGGTCACGGCCGCGGATGACGCCACACTGCTTGCCGAAATCAGCCGGCTCATGCTGACGGCGGAGCAGGGCAAGGCACGCTATCGGCAGCTCGCCGACCGGGCGGCACAGATTTATGCGCCGGCCGTGCATATCCTCGGGCTGCTCACCTTCGTGGGCTGGCTCGTGGCCGGCGCCACTTGGGAAACGGCGCTCACCTATGCCATCGCCGTGCTCATCATCACCTGTCCTTGCGCGCTGGCCCTGGCTGTTCCCGCCGTGCAGATCGCTGCCGCTAGCCGTCTCTTCCGGCGGGGCGTGATGCTGAAAGCTCCGGACGGGCTGGAGCGCATCGCCGAAATCGACATGGTGGCCTTCGACAAGACCGGCACACTCACGCTTGGAAAGGCGCAACTCATTGATCCAGACGAGCGTTCCGACGTGGACCTTGCTGCGGCAGCAGCCCTGGCGGCAACGAGCAAGCACCCGTATTCGCTAGCGCTTGTGCGGGCGGCGGAACGGCGACTGGGCCCGGTCGCCCCCGCATCGGGCATCGAGGAGACGCCGGGCGAAGGTCTGATGCGGGCAACGTCACACGGGGAGGAGCGGCTCGGCTCGGCCGCGTGGTGTGGTGTGGACAGCGGCAGGAGCGAGGGCGCCGAGGTTTGGTACCGGCGCGGCGAGGATGAGCCAGTGCGTTTCCGTTTTGCCGATGCCATGCGCGGCGATGCGGCGGAGACCATCGCGGCGCTGAAGCGGCGCGGGCTTGCGGTGGCATTGCTCTCCGGTGACCGGACGGGCGTGGTCGAACGGACCGCGCGCGAGGCTGGTATCGACAGTTGGCATGCGGAGATGAAACCCGCTGACAAGATTGCTTGGCTGGAGGCACGGGCCAAGGAGGGCCACAAACTTCTGATGGCTGGTGACGGCCTCAACGATGCGCCGGCACTGGCCGCGGCTCATGCCTCCATCTCACCAGCGAGCGCCGCCGACATCAGCCAGCGTGCTGCGGATTTTGTATTCCAGGGCGCCATGCTTGCCCCGGTGGTCGAGGCCATCGACACAGGCCGGCGCACGCGCGCCATGGCATTGCAGAATTTCGGTGTCGCTGCCGTCTACAACATCATTTGCGTGCCGCTGGCCATGGCGGGCTACGTTACGCCGCTCATCGCCGCCATCGTCATGTCGAGCTCATCCATTCTGGTCACCCTCAACGCCTCGCGCTTAGCGGGAGGGGGACGGTCATGACGGCGCTTGCTTGGCTCATCCCCGCGGCGCTGGTTCTTGGCGGATTGGGTCTTGGCGCCTTTTTATGGGCGTTGCGTTCCGGTCAGTTCGAGGATCTCGATGGCGCGGCCTATCGTGCGCTCGAGGACGAGCCGCCGGACGATGAGGATCATTGATGCGTGGCCTTCAGGACATTGAATACGTCTTGAAGAAACTCGCATGGATGCGCGAGGAACGCATTTGGCCTAACGGCTTGCGTTATCTGTGGACGGATGCGTTCGGAGTCGTTCTTCTCGCCTCGCTCTACGACACGCTGAAGGCGCAGAAATATCTCGACGGGGCCGAATGGGTGGTCGCCGAGGTCAACCGCGTGCTGGGGCGCAAGCGCGGCATTCGTATCGGTGAAGAGCCGGACCGCGACGGCCAGTATTTCCACTATCTCAGCATGTGGCTATACGCGCTGCATGTGATGGGACGGTTCAACCCGGCTTACACGGTGGAAGGCGTGGCGCTCGCCCGCGATATCCATGCCCGGTTCGTGGTCCGGGGCCGCGGCGTCCTATGGAAGATGCAGGAGGATTTGAGCGGGCCGTATCCTGGCTATGGCTTTGGCGCGCTCGATGCCTTCGACGGTTATGTGTCCTACCGGTTGCTCGATGCGGAGGCGCTGGCGCCGGAAATTGCCGAAATGGGTGAGATCATCGAGGCGACCACAGGGGACCTCGTCATCAGTCAGGATCTCGGGCTCGGCATGATGCTGTGGATGACGCAGTTCTTTCCTAAGGAGGGCTGGGCGCAGCTTCAGCGCCGCCGCTCGCTCGCCATGCTCGATCGCATGTGGATGGAGGGGTATTTCGCCCGCGAGCCTCGTCTGCCGGAGGTGCGTATTGCTTTCGCCAATTACGGCGTCTCGGTAGGGTTGCAGGCGGTAGACGCCATGCCAGAGCGCGTCGCGAGGCTCAATACCTATTTCGACAGCTATCGGTCAGGCGATGAGTATGAGCGTGCCGCCATCACTCATGTGATGGCTTGCAACTCTCATTTCCCGGGGCTGTTGCTGCGCTAGACCTGAGCGAGATCGCGGCGCACGAACGATTAGCCGCTGGCAGTGCGACGCTGATTGTCGGAGGGGTCGACGCCTCTTTCGTCGGCACTGGCTCCAGCGCCGCCGCGATGGCGTCATCAACCGTCGACAGCCACACGAAGTGCACGGCGTCGCGGGCGGATAGGGGGATGTCCTCGAAGTCCTTCCGGTTGCGCTCCGGCAGCATCACCGTGGTGATGCCGGCGCGGACGGGGCCAGCACTTTGCTGTGGCCCCAGGGGCACGGGATTGTTGTGCTATGGTTAACGTCTCGGTGGAGGCGGGTTTGGATCAGGCTAAGGTGTTGGATTTTATGGGGCGCCCGGAAGCCTATGGCGCGTCCGCTGCGAGCGTCGAGCGCATCGAGACCCATGCTTCCTTCGTATTTCTGGCCGGGGACTACGCCTATAAGTTGAAACGGGCGGTGAAATATCCGTTTCTCGATTTCTCGACGCTTGCGAAACGCCACGCGGCCTGCCTCAACGAGCTCCGCATCAACACCAGAACAGCCCCTCAGATTTATCGTGAGGTTATTGCTGTAACCCGTGAGCAGGGCGATACTTTCAGCCTTCGCGGGAAGGGGGAGGTGGTCGAGTGGGCGCTTGTCATGCGGCGCTTCGATCAAGACGGACTCTATGACCGCATGGCCGCCGACGGGCGCCTCGGGCTGGACGCCATGGCACCGCTCGCTGGCGTCATCGCCGCATTTCACGCTGCAGCCGGCCGGACCCTGACCCAAGATCAAGCGGTTCTGCCGCTCGAAAGCGTGATGGTGGAGCATGAGGCGGTCTTTGCGGACGCAACGGACTTGTTTCCGCCCGGGGTAGCGCAGGATTTGGCCCGCCGAACCCGCGAGGCCTTCGAGACGGTGGCGCCTTTGCTGCGGACACGGGCGCGGGACGGCTATGTGCGCCACTGTCATGGCGACCTCCATCTGCACAATATCGTAGAGATCGCCGGTGCGCCCGTGCTGTTCGACGCCATCGAGTTTGATGACAGCCTGGCCACCATCGACGTGCTCTACGACCTGGCGTTCCTGTTGATGGATCTCGGCAAGCGCGGGCTAAGGCGCCACGCTAACGCCGTCCTCAACGCCTATCTCGATGGCGAGGGCAGCTCTGGCAATCTTCTTGGGCTGGCGGCGCTGCCGTTCTTCTTGTCGCTCAGGGCAGCGATCCGGGCGAAAGTCGAATTCCTACGTATACGCAAGGCGATAGGTGGGGACGCTACGGCCTCGGTCGAAGATGTCCGTGCCTATTTCGATCTCGCAAATGACTTTTTGGCGCCGTCGCGTCCGCGTCTGGTCGCGATTGGTGGATTGTCGGGCTGCGGCAAGTCGGCCGTGGCCCGGGCGATCGCGCCTGAGATCGGGCTGTTTCCCGGCGCGGTGCATAACCGCAGCGATGTCGAGCGCAAACGCCTGTTTGGCGCGGGCCAAGATGAGAGGCTGCCGGAATGCGCCTATGAGCCTGATGTCTCCACGGAGGTCTACACGATGTGCGCCAAGCGCGCGGCCCTGGCGCTCAAGGCCGGGCGGTCGGTGATCGTCGATGCGGTTCACGCCAAGCCGCTCGAGCGCGATGCGTTGGTCAGGCTTGCGGAAGACTACGGCGCCGACTTCACTGGGTTTTGGCTCAAGGCGCCCCTCGGTGTGATGCAGACCCGCGTCGCGGCGCGCCAAGGGGACGTGTCCGACGCAACCCCGTCGGTGGTAGCGGCGCAAAGCACATACGATCTCGGTGAGATTTCCTTCGACTGCATCGATTCCAGCCGCACCGTCGATGACGTGGCCGCGGACTGCCTCAACCGCATCAACGGAAAATCCTAAAGTTTCGGCTCATTCATCGTTTGCTAACGAGCTTTGGCCGACACTGCACCTGCGCTTAAGGAGGGACCCGCTTAGTTTTGCGTTCGAGGTTCCTCCGGCGCACCTTTTGTTAGCCTACGGTGGGTCGGGCGTTGCGTTGGGTGGGTCAGTTTCCTTCTGCACAGGGTGCAGGCGGGTTTCAGAGTTTCGCTGGCATTCGTGCCGCGGCGCGCTTTGCTTTGGCTGCTGCTCTTCTCGCAAGCCTTACATTGGCAATCTCAGGCTGCGGCGGCGACAAGAGCGCCGGCCTCGGCGATCGGGTCATTGCCCTCGGCCAGCCCGTGCCGAAAGGCGGCGGCCGCTACCACGTCGGCAAGCCCTATCAAGTTTCCGGACTTTGGTACCGTCCCCACGAAGATCCGAGCTATGACCGCACGGGCCGCGCATCCTGGTATGGCGAGCTGTTCCATGGCCGGCGCACCGCCAATGGCGAGATCTACGACATGAACCGGCTGACCGCGGCTCATCCCACGCTGCCGCTGCCCGTCTATGCCCAGGTGACCAATCTCGATAACGGAAAAACCATCGTCGTCCGCATCAACGACCGGGGGCCGTTTGCCCATGATCGGATCATCGACCTCTCGCGGCGCTCGGCGGAGAAGCTGGGCTTCCGCCATCGTGGCACCGCGCCAGTGCGGGTGAGGTATTTGCGCCGTGCGCCACTGAATGGCGACGACAGCTATGAGCGGCGCTATGCGAGCCAGGGCACCTACCAATTTTCCGACAGCCTGGAAGCGGGCGCACAGACTGGTGGTGCCCGTGATCCCATCGCCGTGGCGAGCCTTCCCGTTCAGGACACGCCGCCGCTTCCCGATAGAGTGGTGAGGCCCCGCGCCGTGGCGGCTCTGCCCGCACCGGCATCCTCCGGAACAAAACGGTGGGATGACCGCGCGATGCTCATCGGGAAATCGGAGATCAAAGCGTCGCCTGAGTTGACCGGTTCGACCAGCCTCCCGGTTCAGCCCAAGTCGCAACGGCTGAGTTCCCAAAAGGGTCCGGCGATCCAGGCGGGCTCGTTCAGGATCAAAGACAATGCGGAACGCGCGCGCGTGACGCTTTCGGCCATTGCGCCGGTCGAGGTGGCTAGAATCGAAAGTCGCGGCAAGGTCTATTTCCGCGTTCGTGTCGGGCCTTTCGCCGACGAAACCGATGCCGAGGCGGCGCTTCACCGGGTGACGGCGGCCGGCTATCGCGACGCCAAAATCGTCATGCGAAACTGAGCCTTGCCCCTGTGCCGGTTGATTTTTGGCGGCTGCCGTTCGATATTGATTGAGGCCTGTCGCGGGCGGTTCCGCGGCATTTGAAGCTCAGCTCTTTTCGAAATTGGTTGCCCGTGTATGCTCCGCGTAGATTGATGAAGCTTGCCGTGATCGGCGCCGTCCTCACCCTGGGCGCCGCTTGCATTGGCGATATTGCCCATTCAGCGTCGAAGAAGTCGGAAGGCTTCCAGACGAAAGCCTCCCACGCTATCCTCATGGATTCCGGCGCCGATCTCGTATTGTTCGAGAAGAACGCCGACGCGCAGATGATCCCGGCGAGCATGAGCAAGCTCATGACGCTCGCGATTGCGTTCCGTGAGTTGAAAGCAGGGCGGATCAAGCTCGACGATGAGTTCATTGTCACCGAGCATGCGTGGCGGACTGGCGGTGCGCCTTCGGGTAGCGCGGCCATGTTTGCGCCGCTTGGCGACCCAATCACCGTCAGCGATCTGATCCAAGGCATCACCGTTCAGTCGGGGAACGACTCCTGCATCATCCTGGCCGAGGGCATTGCCGGCTCCGAGCCGGCCTTCGTCACGATGATGAACGATCACGCTAAAGAGCTTGGCCTGACGCAATCGATATTCGCGAATTCCACCGGTCTCACGGCGGACGACCATCTGATGTCGGCGCGCGATCTTGCCATCCTGGCGAAGCATCTCATCGATACGTACCCGGAATATTATCACTATTTCGGTCAGAAGGAGTTCCGCTACCGGGACAAGTTCACGTTCCGCAATCGCAACCCTTTGGTCTGGGCCGACATCGGCGTGGACGGTTTGAAGACCGGCTACCTCAAAGCCTCCGGCTATGGGCTGGTGGCGAGCGCGAAGCGCGGCGATCAGCGTTTGATCCTCGTGGTCAACGGTTTGCAATCGAAGAAAGACCGGCAGTCGGAACCCCGCAAGCTGCTGGATTGGGGCTTCAAGAGCTTCAAGCCTTTCAGGCTGTTCGATGAGGGCCAGACGGTGAGTGACGCGCTCGTTTGGGGCGGCACGAAGCATTACGTTCCGTTGGTTGGCGCTGGCGAGATCAATCTCCTGCTGCCCACCACGGCGACGGGGGCCGTGTCGGCGACCATTATCTATGAAGGGCCGATCAAGGCACCCATCCGTAAGGGGGACCAGTTGGCGACGTTGCGCATCAGCGCGGCTGAATCGACGGCCACCAACGAAATTCCCCTCTATGCCGGTGAAGATATCGGCAGCAGCAACTTCGCCATGCGCGGGCTCGACTCATTGCTCGTCCTGGCGTTCGGTTGGCTGCTGTAGCCACTGAGATGCAGAGCGGCATCGAAATCGGCAGGTTCATTACATTCGAGGGCGGCGAGGGCTCGGGCAAGTCCACGCAAGCTGGCATTCTCGCCAACCGGCTCGCTCGGGCTGGGCGCGGCGTGTTTTCCACGAGGGAGCCCGGCGGGTCTCCGGCGGCGGAAGAAATTCGCGAAGCGTTGCTCTCGGGTCAGGTCTTCAAATATGGGCCGCTCGCCGAAGCCGTGATGTTCTCCGTGGCGCGGGCCGACCATGTGGATAACGCGATCAGGGACGCGCTGCAGCAGGGCCGGTGGGTGGTGTGTGACCGCTTCATCGATTCCACCCGCGCTTATCAGGGCGCTACGGCCGGCGTGCCACGTGGGATCATCAATGCGCTTGAGCGTTTGACGGTCGGTGCGCTGTCGCCGGATGTCACCTTCATTTTGGATATTCCCGCCGAGGAGGGGCTCGGGCGCGCGAAAGTGCGGGCCGATGGCGCCGAGCTCGACCGTTTCGAGGGGCAGGAGCTTGTGCTGCATGAGCGTGTGCGCCGGGCGTTTCTTGAGATCGCCGAGGAGGAGCCGGGGCGCTGCATCGTCGTCGATGCCAGTCAGCCGGAAGCCATGGTGGCCGAAGATGTGTGGGAAGCGATTCTTCAGCGATTGAACCCATGAGGGGCGTGGCCCCAAGCGGCGTTACCCCATGAGCGCTGCGGCCGAACGCGCCCGCGCGGCTCTCCTCGAGCCCGACCGTCTCGACTCGTTCTCAAGCCCTCGCGAAGTGGAGCATGTGTTCGGCCATGACGAGGCCGTCGCGGAGTTCGAGAACGCGCTGCGAAGCGGGCGTATGCATCATGCTTGGCTTCTGGTCGGCCCCGAGGGGGTTGGCAAGGCAACGCTGGCTTACCGCTTTGCCCGAACCGTGCTGGCCCAAGCTGAAGGACACGACGCCCGTGAGGTCGGTGCGGACAATCTTGTGTTTCGCAAAGTGGCGGGGCTTGCCCATCCCAATTTTCTTCTCATCCGGCGATCCTGGGTTGAGAAGACTAAGCGCTACTCACAATGGATCGGCGTTGATGAAGTGAGGCGCTTGCGCGCATTTCTCGGCAACACCGCCGGCGGGGCTGGTTGGCGGGTCGTGATTGTCGACCGTGCCGACGAGCTCAATCAGAACGCGGCCAACGCTCTGCTGAAAGCGCTGGAGGAGCCGCCGCCCCAAACGCTGTTCCTTCTCATCTCAAGCGCAGAGGGTCGTCTCCCGATCACTATCCGGTCGCGGGCCCGGATACTCAGGGTCGCGGGCCTTGGGGCTGAGGATTTGGAGCGTGCCGTGCGTGCGGCGCTCGACCGCGACGAACAAGCCGCCGATGCCAAGACCATAAAGCTGGCGCTGGCCTTGAGCCAAGGCAGTGTGCGCCGCGCGCTCGAACTGGTTTCGGGTGAGGGCATTGGCCTTTACGAGAATATTCTTGCCGCCTTCGCCAGCCTGCCGGAGCTTGACGGTGCGCGGCTCCACAAGCAGGTGGACCGGCTGGCAGGCGTCGGCGACGCGGAACGGCTTGAGCTCTATCTGGCCCTGCTTCTCGGTGTGATCGAACGGCTGGTCCGCCATGGGGCCACGGGCGAGGATATTGGCGAGGCGGAGGGGAAGCTAGCCAAGCGTCTCGTTTCAAGGGAAAATTTGACGGAGTGGGCGAAAGCCTGGGAGGTTCTTTCGGAGGCCCGCGCCGAGGCCTACGCGTATAATTTGGATCGCGGCCTTCTCGTGCTGGACACCTGGTTCCGGCTTCAGCACCTCGTGGGAGAGCATTCTGTTTAGAGCATTGAGCGAGCACGCTTGCCCGAAGCGGCAGCCAAGGATATGTCTGCGCCATGGCTGAGAAGCGGCCCTATTACATCACCACTGCCATCTCCTATCCGAACGATGCGCCCCATATTGGCCACGCCTATGAGGCGGTGGCCACGGATGCGCTCGCGCGGTTTCGGCGTTTGCAGGGCATGGATGTCTTTTTCCTGACCGGCACGGACGAGCACGGCATCAAGATGCTCCAGACGGCCCGGGCGCAGGGCATCACTGCGGCCGAGCTGGCCGATCGCAATACGCCAAAATTCCGCGACATGGTGGCGGTGCTCAACTGCTCCAACGACGATTTTGTCTCGACGCGCGAGCCGCGCCATGAGCGCTCAACGCAAGAGCTATGGCGGCGCATGCAAGAGGCCGGCGATATCTATCTCGGCAAATATGCCGGCTGGTACTCCGTGCGGGATGAGGCCTTTTACGACGAGAGCGAGCTGAAGGACGGTGCCAAGGGCACCAAGCTTTCTCCCCAAGGCACGCCTGTGGAGTGGGTCGAGGAGGAGAGTTACTTCTTCAAGCTGTCGGCGTTCCAGGATCGGCTGCTGGCCCATTACGAGGCGCACCCGGAATTTATTGGCCCCGACACCCGCGCCAACGAGGTGAAGAACTTCGTGCGCGGAGGCCTGCGGGATCTCTCCGTGTCGCGCGCCACGTTCGACTGGGGTGTGCCGGTGCCCGGCGATCCCAAGCACATCATGTATGTGTGGGTGGACGCGCTGACCAATTACCTCACCGGCGTTGGTTTCCCTGACGAGGAGTCAGAGGCGTTCAAACGCTACTGGCCGGCCGACGTCCATATCATCGGCAAGGACATCATCCGCTTTCACGCCGTCTATTGGCCGGCATTCTTGATGTCGGCGGGCGTGGCTCTGCCGAAACGCGTGTTCGGTCACGGCTTCCTCTATAATCGGGGGGGAGAAGATGTCGAAGTCGGTGGGCAATGTGGTCGACCCCTTCGTGCTCGTGAACGACTATGGCGTGGACCAGATCCGCTATTTTCTGTTGCGCGAAGTGCCTTTCGGTCAGGACGGCAATTACAGCCGCGGGGCCATCGTCCAGCGCATCAATGCCGATCTTGCCAACGATCTCGGCAATCTTGCTCAGCGCTCGCTGTCGATGATTGCCAAGAATTGCGGAGGCGTGGTGCCGAAGCCGGGCGCGCTTACGGAAGCCGACCAGACGCTCCTGGCCGCCGCCGACCAGATTTTGCCGCGCGTCGAGGAGGCCATCGATGCCTTCGCCATCCACCGGGCGCTGGAAATCGTCTGGTCGGCTTCCGTAAGCGCACCCGGCTTCGGCACCACGCCTCCGCAATTCTTGGCAATCATCGACAGCGAGCGCTGAG
>PVMS01147639.1_pt1 | contig 12853 bp, 7 predicted proteins | sample 1853461 | NCBI WGS metagenome assembly PVMS01 (sample SAMN08582032, study PRJNA380276) | Marine sediment metagenome, whole genome shotgun sequencing project. | isolation source: ocean sediment barecode stripped | collected 2017 | reverse complement strand
GCCTGTGCGAGTGGATCTCACGGCGGATATCGGCCCGTGATGGACCGGCACCGCGGCCTTGCCGGCTGTTGTCTGCCGCCATGTGCGCGGCCAAAGCGCGCACCGTCGGGAACCGGAAGACATCGGCCACCGAAAACTTGTTGCCAGTGGCCTCTTGAAGATGCTCGCGCATTCGCAGTGCGAGACGCGAGTTTCCGCCAACATCGAAGAAATTGTGATCGGCCTCGATGTTCGTAATCTCCAGGACTTCCTGCCAGATCTCGCGGATCGTGCGTTCGAGTTCAAGATCGATTTTGGCACCCACCAATTCGTTCAAGCCGGCGTTTGCCTTGTCGGATGCGCTGATCAGGATTTCTGCGGGAACCCCCATCACGGTCGCGCCTTCAGGCACGTCCTCGAGCACCACCGAGCCTGCCCCGATGGTCGCCCAAGCACCTACCTTGACCCCGACTAGAACGGTGGAGTTCGTTCCTACGTAGACACCTTCGCCGAGTACGACCCGCGCGTTGATCACTGAGTTGGCAGCCATCACGCAGCTCGTTCCAACGCGTGCCTCGTGCCCGACGACCGCGCCCATGAAGATCACACTATCCTCACCCACGACCACCTCGGGCCCAATGGTCGCGTTGTGATATACGATGGCGTCGGGGGCCACTTTGGCTCCGAAGGTGTCGACATTCGGGCTGACTAGATAAGCAAACGGCACCCCGTACGAGGCGATCTTGATGCGGGCCGCACGGCGCCCCTCCGTCTTGCGAGCCACTAGATTCACCACCTCCGAAGTCTCCGGGTCGGCGTCGGCGAGCTTCTCGAAGCCACCGATGATCTCGCAGCCCAACAGCTTGCTGCCGAGCCTCGATGGGTCGTCGTCCAACACGAACATGCGATCCCAGCGTTGGCGGTTCTCGTTGATCTTGTAGGCGAGCCGAATGCCTTCGGAGTTTCCCGCGCCGCAGAAGTACAGAGTTTTCATTGAATCAGACCTCGGCTCGAGGTCGCAGGCGATTGGCGGCGCCGGTCATCCAGTCTTTGCAGCTGTGACAGCGATCGGGGAGTTCGTTGAAATGACGGCCGATGTGGAGCGAACGGTATCTGTCGAGCTTTCCCCACAGCACCTCGAGCGGTTCTTGCCAGGCGTTGCCTACACACTCATCACCCTCTGTGTCACCGGGGCAGCGCGGGACGCGGCCGTCCCAGAAGACATGCATCATGGTGATGGCCCAAGGGCACGGGATACGATCCTCGGTGGGAACATCGAGGTTACTCTCGAACTTCCCGCCCCAGCTGAGCTGCTTGCGAACCTTGACGCTGGCTCCGTGGGCGTGCCAGTGATGCTTAAACGCCTCGAATTCGTGAGCATTCTGGTCCATCTCGATGAACTGGGCCATCACGTCCGTGTCGTAGTTTCCGGCGTCGCGTAGCGCCAGCAGGTTCTCCACATTCTCGTAGAGCGTTTCGCGTACACCGCCTATCCGGATCGCTTCGTAGGTGTCCTTCGTGAATCCATCGATGCCGATCACGATCAGGTCAATGCCTGTTTCGAGCAGCTGCGCGGCTACGTCCGGCAGCAGGTACATGCCATTGGTGTTGATGTTAACGGTCTGCAACCCGACGGCTTTGCCGTAGCGGATCATTTCGATTAGAAGCTTCGGCTCCAGCAGCGGCTCACCGCAGAAGGAGAACCAGACCTCGGTCTTGAACTTCTTCTTTGCGATCTCGTCGGCGCATATGCGCCAGAGTTCGAAAGGCATGATGCCTTTGGGCCGGCGCATCTGTGGGTGATGGCACATGGCACACGCCATGTTGCAGTCCGCACAGATCTCAACTGCGAATCGAGTTGGAAACGCCAGGGGTTTCAGCGTCTTGGCGATTGCTTGGAGGTCAGTTTCGGTGGGGCTGGGGCTCGTGCTTTGCGTGGGGGGGAGGCGCATGGAAGTCCTTTCTGCTTCTGGATCGGCTCAATCTATCAGCATCCCCACATCCCTCCGTATGACGCAGGTCATACGAGCCGAAAAATTCCGAGTCTATCCTTCGATCCGTAATTGTGCATGCGCCGACCGGGGTTTCGGGTCGCGCATGCAAGTGGATTGCGCTCGATCCACGATGAGTTCTCGCGCAAAAGTTTCGCGGCCGCGATTCGAGTTGCTCCTTGGCTGCGCGAGTTTTCGATCGGAGGCCGGCCCAGCGCGAATCAACTCATGGACAGCAGCAATGACTCCTCTGCCTGCTCGTGACTGGCGAAGCGCTGGCGCAGCTCTCCAAAGTCTTCGCACGCCCGATCCAATTCTCCTTGCTCGAGTAACTCACCCACGAGATCGAGCTGGGCGAGGAGATCACCGTGGGCGGCGATCAGGCTGTTCAGCTTCCCCCTGAACTCGGGTTGAAGCTTCCAGAGGGTCGGGTAGTAGAGCGCTTCTTCCTGTGCAAAATGAGCCTCGAGTGCCTCTCGCAGCTCCCGGCACGCGATGCTGCCTTCAGCTTCGGTGAGGCTCAATTGCACCTCGTCAAAGATCAGACGTAGCCGATGGTGTTCCGGCCGAATCTGATCGATTCGTCTCTCGTCTCTCGTCCCTGGCACCGCGGTTCCTTTGTTCGTGGGAGGTTTTCCACAACTCCCTTGCGTCGGATATGTTCTCAAGCATAGCGACGGGGGGCGAATGTCAACGGTTTTCGAAACAACGCTGCGGAGCTTGGAGATCCTCGGCTCTCTCCGTCCGGAGCAATTGGAAGGGTTGCATTCAGATCTCATTGAGCGTGAGATCCGCCGTGGACGCGTGGTCTACTTCGTCGGCGATTCTGCCGAGCACCTGTGGTGGGTCATTCGCGGTGCCGTTAGGCTCTACAAGAGTTCACAGGAAGGACATATCACCACTCTCGAAGTGTTGGGGCCTGGCGAGGTGTTCGGCGCGGTCTCGGCGCTCGACGGAGACACGTATCCGGCGAGCGCCGAGGGCGTGAGCGACGGCGTGGCGTGGTGCCTGCCGCGCTCTCATTTTCTGGAATTGCTGAACGACGACCCGGGGATCGCCCGGGTCATCCTCGAAATCATCACGCGGCGGCTACATAGCGCACAAGAACGGGTCCGGTCTTTCGCTCAGGACTCAGCACCCAGTCGACTCGCGCAGGCGCTGCTCCGCGTGGCGCACGACGGCGAAGCCAATGTTACGCGACGCGACCTGGCCGAAGACGCGGGGACCACGGTCGAAACTGCAATTCGGGTGCTGCGGAACTTTCAGCGTGAGGGCGTCGTGCATAGCAGCGTCCGGCACATTGAGATCTGCAATGCAGTAGAACTCGAGCGAATCGCAGGACACCCGCAGGACGAGCCACCCCACCCAGCGGTCGCGCCGCCGAAGAAGGAGAAAGAGAAAAAGAGAAGCGCATAATGCTCGCGCCGCGTTCTAGGTGCAGCCCACACATTCGGCGGGAGAGCCTGGCCGCGCAGCCATCGAGCGTCGACTCGCTCCGCTTGCCTGGCGAAAGGGGTGACCTGCCCGGAAATCCCGACGCATCCAATAGGAAGGGGCGACCAACACCTTGAACGAGACTGACGTTCAGGGCCTCCTCGCCTACTAATCTTTCTACGCAGGATGACCGAGGTTCCTCGGGTCCGACGACCATTTGGACTCCACCCATGAGGGGGTTGGGTTCTGCCCTGATTTCGCGGACACTTCTAAGAAGGCCGATACTGGGCCTGGAGGAGTGTCATGGTGCGAAGAAGGAAGTTTTTCAGACGAGTACAAGCGGGAAGCGGTACGGCAGACCTGGCCCAACGGAGAGGCGGAGTATGAGCGGACGCGAGGAAGGCGAGGCCGACACCGGCTCACGTGTGGCCCTGGTGGGCATGGCAGGCCGCTTCGCCGGAGCCGCCAACGTCGACGAACTGTGGCGCAACCTGCGCTCCAGCGTGGACTCCATCGAGCGCTACGAGGAAGGCCCACTGCTAGAGGCCAGCGTATCGCGCACTCTGCTTGAGGATCCCAGCTACGTTCGTGCGGGTGCCCCGCTCCCGAACATGGAGAAGTTCGACGCCGAGTTCTTTGGCTTCTCGCCACTCGACGCCGCGATCATGGATCCCCAGCACCGCCACTTCCTCGAGTGCTGCTGGGAGGCCTTCGAACACGCGAGCATCGACCCAGCGCGCTTCCAGGGTTCCGTCGGCGTCTTCGCCGGCTGCGGCTATGGCAGCTACCTCGCACAGAACCTGCTGACGAACTCCCAGCTCGTCGACGAGGTCGGCTTCTTCCTGCTGCGACACACGAGCAACGACAAGGACTTCCTGGCCACTCGCGTCTCCTACGAGCTCGATCTGAAAGGGCCGAGCATAAACGTCCAGACCGCTTGCTCTACCTCGCTGGTGGCGGTCCATCTCGCATGTCAGGGCCTGTTCAACGGCGAGTGCGATCTCGCCATCGCTGGCGGCGCCACCATCGAATTACCGCACCGGCAGGGATATCTTTACCGCGACGGCGAAATCCTCGCTCCCGATGGTCGCTGTCGCCCCTTCGATGCCAAGGCGGCCGGAACGGTCTTCGGCAGCGGCGTCGGCGTCGTGCTGCTCCGGCGGCTCGAGGATGCGCTGGCCGACGGAGATCCGATTCTCGCCGTCGTGCTCGGCTCCGCGGTCAACAACGACGGCTCCTCGAAGGTCGGCTACCTGGCGCCGAGCGTCGACGGCCAGGCCGCGGCTGTGACGGAGGCGCTCGCCGTGGCCGGGGTGGACCCCCGGAGCATCCGCTTCATCGAGTGTCACGGTACCGGAACCCCGCTCGGCGACCCCATCGAAGTGGCGGCGCTGACCCAGGCCTTCCCGCAGGAGCCCGGGGAACGGGGCCACTGCGCGCTGGGCTCTCTCAAAGCAAACATCGGCCACACCGACACCGCCGCAGGTGTGGCGGGTCTCATCAAGGCCGTGCAGGCGCTGCGCCACCGCGAGATCCCACCGACCCTGCATTTCGAGTCGCCCAATCCCGACCTGGGGCTGGAAGAGAGTTCTTTCTATGTCAACCGGGAGATCGAGCCCTGGGTCAGCGATGGGCCTCGGCGTGCCGGAGTTTGCTCGCTCGGTGTTGGCGGCACGAACGCGCACGTCATTCTCGAGGAGGCCGCGACGCGACCAGCGTCCGGGAAGTCTCGTGCGGCGCAGCTCGTGCTGCTCTCGGGGCGCAGCGACGGCGTGGTGCAGCGCGCCTCCGACCGCCTGGCCGATCACCTGCGCGAGCATCCGGAGCTCGAGCTCGCCGATGTGGCGCACACACTGCGCGTCGGTAGGCGGCATTTCCGGCAGCGCCGCGCACTCGTCTGCCGCGACGCCGACGCGGCCGTCCAGCTCCTCGAAGAGCAGCCGCAGTCCGAGCGCATCGTCGGGACGGCAGCCGAGCGGCCACCCTCCCTCGCCTTCCTGTTCCCGGGCGGCGGCGCCCAGTACCCCGGCATGGGGCGCGAGCTCTACGAGCACGAGCCGTACTTCCGAGAACGCGTCGACGAGTGCCTCGACCTGCTGGGTCCTTCGGAGGGCGATGGCATCCGACGGGTCCTCTTTCCCCCGCCCGAGGGGCACGAGGAGGCTGCGCGGGAATTCGAGCGCCCGTCCCTGCAGCTGCCTGCGCTTTTCATCGTCGAGTACGCGCTGGCCCGGCTGCTCGTGCACTGGGGGCTCCAGCCAAAGGCGGTGGCGGGACACAGCGTGGGCGAGAACACGGCGGCCTGCGTCGTGGGCGTGTTCCAGCTTCGGGACGCCCTGGGGCTCGTGTCGCTGCGCGGACGGCTCTTCGAGCAGGTGCCGGCAGGTACGATGCTCTCGATTCCGCTGCCCGCCGAAGACGTGACTTCGCTGCTCGACGGCGAGCTGCAGCTCGCTTCGGACAATGCGCCCGAGCTCTCGGTGGCGTCGGGACCGATCGCGGCCATCGAGCGGCTGGAGGGCGTTCTCGAGGCGCGCGGCGTCGAGTCGCGGCGGATCAAGATCCGCATCGCGGCGCACTCCGCAATGTTGGACCCGATCCTCCCGGAGTGGCGCGCCTATCTCGAGAGCATCGAGCTGAGCCCGCCGCGCATTCCGATCGTCTCGAACCACACGGGGACCTGGCTCAGCGACGACGAGGCGACGGATCCCGAATACTGGGTGCGCCACCTCCGCAACAGCGTGCTCTTCAGGGACGACCTCTCAACCCTGTTCGAGGACCCGGAGCGACTGCTGCTCGAAGTCGGCCCGGGGCGCACGCTCGCGACCTTGGCGCGCATGCACCCAGGGTGTCCGCGGCCCGGGGCGGCGCTCACCTCGCTGCCGCATCCCGAGCAGGCAGACAGCGATCTCGACTTCGTGCTGGCAACGCTGGGCCGGCTTTGGACGGCGGGCGCCGACCCGAACTGGGACGCATTCGTCGAAAGCGAAGAGCGCGCCCGCGTCGAGCTGCCCGCCTACCCGTGGCAGCACCAGCGGCACTGGATCGAGCCGGGTGCCGCAGCCGGTCCGAGCGCCGAGGCTGGTCCGGTACAGCGCGAGGACGACGTGAGACGCTGGTTCCAGACCGTTGCGTGGCGGCGCAGCCCGCGGCCGCCTGCGGCGAGCGCGGGCAGCGTCCTGGCGTTCACCGACGATGGCTCGCTTGCTGGGGCGGCGGTGGCGGCGCTGCGAGGGGCCGGCCGCCGGGTGCTCGAGGTCCGAGAGGGGGCACGCTTTCAGGTGGAGGGATCCGACGGGTACCGCCTGCGCCCCGGGGAGCCCGCGGACTACGAGGCATTGCTGGAGGCACTCGACTCGCTCCCCGGCGACCTCGTACACTTTTGGAACCTCGGCGCGTCCGGCAGGGCCGATGCGCATGCCGCGGAGGCCACGCGGGCCTTCTTCAGCCTGCTGGCACTGGCCAAGGCGCTGGGCAATCAAGACGTCACCGAGTCGTTGCGCTTGCATGTGGTGACCGATTCGGTTCACGGCGTCGGGGGTGAGGCGCCCGGGCCCTCGGTGCAAGCACTCTCCCTGGGACCCTGCCGGGTGATCCCCAGCGAGTATCCGAACGTCCGCTGCCGTAACCTCGACGTCGTTTCCTCGGCGATGGCCGCGGAGGAACTCAGCCGCCTCCTGGCCGCCGAGATCGGCGATCTACCGGACGACGTCGTCGCGTTGCGGGGACGCGAGCGCTTGGTGCCGGTATTCGCCCCGAGCCCCGTGCACGACGTCGCGCCGAACCGCTCGGCCCTGCGCGAGGGCGGCGTTTACCTGATCACCGGCGGCTTGGGCGGATTGGGCCTCGAACTCGCGAAGCATCTGGCGCGGAATGCCGGCGCGCGCCTCGCACTCGTCTCGCGTCGGCGGCTGCCACCTCGCGACGAGTGGCCGAGTCGCCTCGAGCGCGACGATTCCGTGGCCGACTGCCTGCGGGCACTGCTGGAGATCGAGGAGGCCGGGGGAGAGTTCGAGACCTACGCCGCAGACGTCTGCGACGCCAACGCCCTGCGCGCTGTTTTGGAGGCGGTGCGCGACCGCTTCGGCGCGCTGCACGGAGTGGTCCACACCGCCGGGACGCTCAACGATAGCCTGATTCAGTTCAAGTCGAGCGAGGAAGCGCAACGCGTCCTGGCGCCGAAAGTAGCCGGTACGCTCGCCCTCGATGCGGCCCTGGAGGGCAGCGACATCGACTTTCTCTGGCTCTACTCCTCAGTCAGCGCGTGGGCCGGCCTTCCAGGGCAGGTGGATTACGCCGCTGCCAACGCGTTCCTCGACGCCTTTGCCCGCGAACGCAGCGCTCGCCCGACAGCGGGCGACACCGTCTCGATCGCTTGGGGTGCCTGGCGGGAGGTCGGCATCGCCGCCGAGCTGGCCCGGCGCGTCGAAGGGGGCGGCAGCACCGAGCGAGAGCTGGATCATCCATGGCTTCACCGGCTTCGCTCCGAACGGGGCGACACAGAGCTGTACACCGCAGAGCTTGCACCGGCGGATCACTGGATCCTCGATGAGCACCGCCTGAACGGCGACCCCTTGTTGCCGGGAACCGGATACCTCGAGCTGGCGTACGCCGCGCTGGCTGCGAAGTCTGCCACCCTCCCGTTCGAGCTTCGCGGCGTGCTGCTGCTCTCGCCCTTCCGGGTCGACGATGGCGAGCGCCGCGAACTCTGGGTGCGCTACCAGCGTGGGAGCGGTGAGTTCGCCATGGCGAGCCCCATCCCCGAGGAGGCCGGAGGGGGGTTCGTCGAGCACGCGCGCGGCACCGTGACGGCCCTTCCCGACGAGCCGGCGCCGACCCCGCGCTCCCTGACGGAGATCCGAGAGCGCTGCAGCCAAGAGCTGCTGGACGGAAACAAGGCACCGAAGTCCGCACACCTGCGCTTCGGACCGCGGTGGGACTGTGTTCGCAGGGTGGGCTTCGGCTCCGGGGAGGCCTTCGCGGACCTCGAACTCGGGGAGGCGTTCCGCGGGGACCTAACGCGCCAGGCCCTCCACCCCGCGCTTCTCGACATGGCCACCGGCTGTGCACACGCGTTGATCGAAGGTCACGATCCGAAAAAGCACTTCTTTGTTCCGATCTCGTACGGGCGCGTACTGGTGCGCGGCGCGCTGCCGGAGCGTTTCCACAGCCACTTGCGGCTGCGTGCCGAGGCCGGTGGCGTCGAGGACTTCGCCATCTTCGATGTGGACGTCCTCGACGAGGAGGGGCGCGTGCTGGTCGCCATCGAAGAGCTGGTGCTCAAACGCGTGCGACAGGAGGACACGCTGGCGACCGAGATCCAACCACTGGCCGACGCCACCGAGTTCGCCGGCGCCGCAGTGGCGGCGGACGGCGGCCTCGTCGACGATCTCCGCACCGCGATCCGTCCGGCTGAGGGCATGGAGGCCGTCAGTCTGCTGCTGGGCTCGGGCCTGGAGGGGCACGTCTTCGTCACCCCCCACCCCCTTGGCCCGTGGCTCGAACACCTGGCCTCGCGGACCGGGGCGCCCGTGCCCGCGGTCGAGCGCCTGGATCCCGCTACACTGGCCGAGATCCGGCAGGTGGAGGCCGCAGTTCGCGACGCACAGGGCGTCGCCGACGCAGTGGTGACCGTGCACTTCGATCGACCGGGTGAGCGGCGGCTGCTGGCACATGTCGTCTGGGAACCCGAGCACATCGGAACCGTCAGTGAACTGAGGCGCACGCTGCGCAAATACCTCTCCGACGATCTCGTTCCCCAGAATTTCGTCGAACTCGACAGTCTGCCCCGCACAAGCGGCGGTGAGGTGGACACGGAAGCACTCGAAGACCCCTTCGGCGTGTCCGACGACTACGTAGCCCCGCAGACGTCCACCCAGAAGACGGTCGCGCGGGTCTGGAAGCAGGCACTCGGGATCGACCGCGTCGGTCTGCACGACAACTTCTTCGACATCGGCGGTCACTCACTGCTGGCCATGCGCGCGATCGTGCGACTCGACAAGGAACTCGGCGTCCGGCTCAACACCGCGATCATGGTGCTTCAGACCCTCGAGCAGATTGCGGCGGAGTGCGACCGCCGACTCGGGAGTTCGCCGTCGGAGGCGGGCGAACAGGAGGCCTCCGAGAAGACCGCAGCTGCGCCGGGCGCATCCGGCCTTTCGGGCCGCCTGCTGCGGGCCGTGAAGCGAGGTGTCGGGGATCGCGGAGGCGAGGAGTGAACCCGTTTTACTTCGGAGACTCGAGCCGGCGCCTGTTCGCGATCTATTATCCGCCGCGGGGAAGCCGAGTCCGCCGGCAGGGAGTCGTGCTCTGCTATCCTTTCGGACAGGAGTACATGCGCGGCCACCGTGCCTTCCGACAGCTCGCGCAGCTGCTCGTTCGGGGCGGCTTCGATGTCTTCCGTTTCGACTACCACGGCACCGGTGACTCCGATGGAGAAGGCGTCGAAGCGCGAGTTGCGGAATGGCCGGACGACATCGGCCGGGCGATTGCAGAGCTCCAGGACAACGGCGATCTCAAGCGCGTCTCAGTGGTGGGTCTGCGCCTCGGCGCCGCCTTGGCATCGCTGGCCGTCGGCGGGCGTACCGACATCGATCGCCTGGTGCTCTGGGATCCCGTCGTGAGTGGGAGCGCGTATCTCGATGAACTCCTCTCGGATCACTCCCACCCCCAGGCTATCGAGGGGACCGTTGGTGTGCGTGGCTTTCCGCTGACCGAGGAGCAGCGCAGGGAACTGGCGCAGATCGATCTGCTCGCGACGTCGCCCGGGGAGTTTACCCAAGCACATGTTCTCGTCTCCCGCGACGACCCGCGGGCCGACGCGCTGGCGAAGACATGGCGGAAGCAGGGACTCGCAGTAACGATCGAGTGTATTCCCAGCCCAGGTGACTGGAACGAGGTCGACAACTTTGGTTCCGCCCTCGTACCGCGCGATCTAATCCAGGCGATCGTCGGACACCTTTCGAAGGAGACTCCGTGATGCGAGAGCGGGCAGTGCGCTTCGGCGAGGGGTCCGGAATCGTGGGTATCCTATCCAGCGCCGCCCAGCCCGGGCACGATGCTCCCGGGATCCTGCTCCTGAATGCCGGCATCCTCCACCGGGTCGGCGCTTGCCGACTTCACGTCCGACTCGCGAGGCGACTCGCCGCCGAAGGCTTCCCGGTTCTGCGCTTCGACTTCTCGGGTATCGGCGACAGCGAGGTGCGGCGCGACGGCCTCTCCTTCGAGGAAAGCTCGGTGGTGGAAATGCGAGAGGCGATGGACCTGATGACCTCGAAGGTCTCGGCCAGCCGCTTTGTTGCCATCGGCTTGTGCTCGGGCGCCGATGCAGCTGTCGAGGCCGCCTCTGCCGACGAACGGATCGTCGGATTGGGCCTTCTCGATCCGTGGGTCTACCGCACGCCGCGCTATTACCTGCGCCGCTTCGGCCCGAAGCTGTTCCGGCCCTCGGCATGGGCGCACTCGATCCGCGTGCGGGTGCGGCCCGGCCCCGATGCGACCGGGCTCCCCAGCCTGGAGGAGGCCGAGGAAGGGGACATAGAGCTTCCCACCTATGTGCGCGTCTTTCCACCGAGGCGCGAGACGGAAGAGAGGTTCCGCAAGTTCGTGTCCCGCGATCTGGAGATATGCGCTGTTTTGACCGGAGGGCAGCCCGGCCACTACAACTACGAGGGACAGTTTCGCCAGTGCTTCCGCAGGGCCAACCTGGGGGAGCGGCTGGTCGAGATCTACCGGCCCGCGGCGGACCACATCTTCACCGACCTGGCGGAACAGGAAGGGCTGATCGAGAGGCTCGTGTCGTGGGCATCGGAGCGCTGGGGCGTCGCCGAGCCCGAGGCGGTCGACCGCCTTGCCGGCTGAGCGCAACCACCTAGGAGAGTACGCGGCGCGCCCCGCCGACTACGGGCGCCGCGACCTGCTGCGGGGCGCAGTGGGCCTGGGGCTCCTGTTGGGGCTCCCGAGTCCCAGCGCGGGGAGCGAGGATGGGGGAGAAACCCCCGTCGCGACGCAGGCCAGCGTACGGCGTCGGGTCGAGGTGGGTGCAACCGGCGTCCGCGTGCCTGACATCGGTTTCGGCACCTTCGCCCTGGATGGAGACGTGGAACTGGTGCGGTATGCGCTCGACCGCGGCATCACCCACTTCGACACGGCCGAGGGCTACAAGAGCGGTCGCAGCGAGGAGACTCTCGGCCGGGCGCTCGGTGCACAGCGAGACGCGGTGACCCTCACGACGAAGTTCTCGGCGCGGGCCGACGAGACTCGCGAGCAGCTGATGGGCAGGCTCGAGGGCAGCTTGCGCCGCCTTCGCACCGATCGCGTCGATTTCGTCTTGAATCACGCGGTCGATGAGATCGAACGGGTCCGCAACCCCGAGTGGCCCGAGTTCGCCGAGCGCGCCAAAGCGGCCGGGAAGCTGCGCTTTGCCGGGATGTCCGGACACGGCCCGCACCTCGGAGCCTGCCTGACCCACGCGCTCGAGAACGAACTCGTCGACTTGATCCTCGTGGCCTACAACTACGTGCAATCCCCTGACTGGTTCGATCACGCGCGCCACTATTGGGAGCAGTTCACTGGGGGTGACTGGGTGGCTCTGCAACCCGAACTCCCCGCGCTTCTCGAGCGGGCGCAGAGCCAGGGTGTCGGTGTGATGGTGATGAAGACCCTGCGCGGCGCGCGGCGCAACGACATGCGGCCCTACGAACGCGACGGCGGGACCTTCTCGCAGGCGGCCCTTCGCTGGGTGCTCTCGGATCCCCGGGTCGATAGCCTGGTCATCACCATGAGAGATCGCTCCGAGGTCGACGAGTATCTCGCGGCGTCCGGGAGCGGGCCCACCAGTGCCGACCTCGAGATACTGGCGCGCTACGAGGCGCTGAACCGCAGTTCTCAGTGTGTGCAGGGATGCGGCGTCTGCCTCGGGGCTTGCCCCGAGAGCGTGGCGATTTCCGACGTGCTGCGGATGCGGATGTACGCCGTCGACTATGGCGAACCGGAGATCGCGCGACGCGAGTACGCGTCGCTCGCCGGCAAGGCTTCTGCCTGTGCGGGCTGTGCCGCTCCCTGCCTCGGGAGCTGCCCCGCCGGAATTCCGATTCCGGAGCTCACCCGGGAGGCTCACCGCCAGTTGGGGTAGACCGCTGAACGAGCAACCGGTCTTCGCCACGTTGGTCTTCAGTGCCAAGGAGACCGTCCACCAAGGTCGTCTCTCCGCTGGCGGGCGTGTCGCTTGACTTCGCAGACGTCAGCCTGGAGATAGACCCTACTGCGGGGCGTTACCGCGTGCTCGCCGAGAGCAGGCTCGCCGCTTCCGTCGCCGCGTTGGCACTGCTGGAGGGTCGTTTCGCCGTGGCCCGCGGCTGCGTGTCCAGCGCGGCCTGGGTACCCGCATAAGTGTCAGAGGTCGCGGCCCATCTGCCACATGCCGGGAACTCCGAGCGCCCGTTGGAAGT
>PVMS01065415.1_pt1 | contig 12853 bp, 9 predicted proteins | sample 1853461 | NCBI WGS metagenome assembly PVMS01 (sample SAMN08582032, study PRJNA380276) | Marine sediment metagenome, whole genome shotgun sequencing project. | isolation source: ocean sediment barecode stripped | collected 2017 | reverse complement strand
ATCAAGTAGAAACAGTATCCTGGTTTTTGCAGGGATCTGTTGATATTGTTTTTGACCTTCTGAGATCAATGAAAAGAAAAGGGCTAGTACCACTAACCATGAAAGCTTGGCTCCCATACCTAATTTACAGCTAATAATCTCTTAAGGTTTCCTCCAATTGATCCAGGGCTAAAGACAGCTGCTCATCATTTGGGGCTATACCGTGCCATTTGTGGGTACCCACCATAAAATCTACGCCATAACCCATTTCCGTAGTCATTATATTCAATATTGGTTTGCCATTTTCCGAGCGGGCGATGGCTTGGTTCAAAGCAGGTAGCAGGCTTTGAAAGTCATTTCCTTGACTTTCAATTACATCCCAGCCAAATGCTTCCCATTTAGCTTTTAAATTCTTCAAAGACATGATCTCATTCACTGGGCCATCAATTTGTTGCCCGTTGTAGTCCACGGTGGCAATAAGATTATCAACTTTGTAATGTGCAGCATACATAGCTGCTTCCCATACTTGCCCCTCCTGTTGTTCTCCGTCTCCCATTAAAACATACACCTTGCTGGCGTCATTATTCATCTTTTTCGCCTGGGCTGCGCCAATGGCCACTGAAAGACCCTGTCCCAGTGATCCGGAGGCGATTCTGATTCCAGACAGTCCTTCTTCAGTTGCCGGGTGTCCTTGTAACCGGGAATTGATTTTTCTAAATGTTGATAATTCCTCCAATGGAAAATATCCACTGCGTGCCAGTACGCTATACCAGACCGGACTGACATGACCGTTGGAAAGAAAGAACATATCTTCCCCTTCTCCTTTCATGTTGAAATCTGATTTGTGATTGAGTACTTGAAAATACAGCGCTACAAAAAATTCAGTGCACCCAAGCGATCCTCCGGGATGTCCCGATTGACATGCGTGGACCATTCTTACAATATCCCGGCGTACCTGACTGGATATCTGCTGCAATTCTTCGATTGATATGGTTGTGTTTTTCTCAGCTGTTTGGTTCATGTTCTTAGTTAAGTTATAAATGGGTGCTGTAGTTTTTTACATTGCCCGCATTGTCGGTTACCTTCAATTGCAAATCTCCTTTGAAAGTAATCTTGGGGTCAAGTTTCTCAGATTGTATGAGATGTTTCTTGACATCGTGCTGCATTAATATCCAATCTCCGTCCATCTTTAGTTCATAATCCTTTATCCCGCTCAGGGAGTCTTTTATGCGGAAGACCAGTCTATCGGAGGTCAAAATTAACGGTTTTATTTCTGGCATTACCGTATCGGCAAGCAGGGTGAAAGTTCCCCAATTACGGGTTCTGAAGGTGATCTTTTTCCCTTCCCAACTGCCACCTGTATAAGACGGATTCCCTCTTTTGTCCAGAGTATATACGGCAGTTCTTTCAGGGTCAGTATAGTCCAAAGTGGGTTTTAATGTAACATCGATATTTTTACGGATAGGATAGATGTCCTGGCAAATTGTAAATTGCTCCTTGTGGGTGTTCGAATCTACTCTATGTTTACTAGTTAAAAATACCGTATCAAATAGTGCTTTGGCCGGAACATGTAATTCAATATGTTTACCATAGTAGTTAAATGTAGTTGCTCCCGGCATGATTGCTTCATAATTAAATACTATCTTCTGGTCATCATACTGCAGTGAATCCGGTAATCCTTGATCCATATCCCATATAAACACTGCCGTCTGGTTTATTGAATAGGCGTGATCAAGCTGATAGCGCATCCTGTTTGAGTAAATGTATGCACAAGGAATTTCCTGGTTAATCACCGGTGTCTTGACTACAAGATTATTGTTAACTAAGCCATAGGAGATCTTGGAAAGACTTTTATAGTTGGTCAATACTACTTTGCTCGCTGGCTCCGTTCCTTTGATATCGAAAATAACTTGAGTATTGTTGTTGTAAATATCCCATAAACTCATTTGCACCTTATGGGTGGAGTCTTTAACGACTTTGATGATACCTTTTGAATCGCTTGTTTCATAAAACGGAAGGTTGTTGCCGGTGTCCACGTATAGTTTTACGAATCTCTGGCCCTGTTCCTGAGCTGTTTGATAGTTGGTATGTATCAAGATGCTCCTGGTTTCTGAAAATCGAAAGCGTTCCAGGTTTTGTTGAAACACCTGATCTCCATCATAATTCAACTCAATACATGGTACTCCGTTGCGATTATTTGCTCCATTTAACTTATCGTGCGTCAAAATTTCAATCCCAATATTACCGTAAGCTGTGATTGGGACAGGCAGGGTATAATATGCGCCTTTTTTTATTACCCTGAATTCAAATCGTCCGTACTGGTCATTAATACGACTGTTTTTGTCCATGGTACGAAATGCTATTTTTCGCACTTCCGGAGCAATATTGTCTCGTATTTCCGGGAACCTATGCTTCAATGGGTTTAATGGTCTCTGTTGACTATCCCTGATTTCAAAATGCAAGTGTGGTCCCGCAGAAGAACCGCTATTTCCGGAATAGCCGATCAGGTCTCCTTTTTTAAAGGAAAATTCCTGTTTATTTGGATAGAGTTCTATTTGAAATGAATTCTTTTGGTATTGTGCTTTTCTCACATAATCGGCAATGGCCTGGTGGTATTTTTGGAGGTGAGCATATACAGTGGTAGTTCCATTGGGGTGAAGAATATATATTGCGTTACCATATCCACCAGAAGATACTTTGATACGACTGATATAGCCACCGGAGCTGGCATAAACCTCAAGTCCCTGCGCTCCCTGGGTTTTAATGTCAATTCCCGCATGGAAATGATTAGATCGTAATTCACCCATCGTTCCTGAAAGAAAATTTTGATTGCCTGTGCGAATAGGGAAAATATAGTATCCTTCAGGCTCAGTTGGATTAAGAGATGCCATTGTCTGTCCCCATACAATGCATGGGAAAAGAGTAAAAATGAGTGCTATTATATTATTTAACCTCAAATTCCAATAGGGTTAGGTCTTCGATAAATGCGCTCAACCGGTTGCCAATACTAACAGGCCCCACCCCTTCAGGTGTTCCGGTAAATACAATATCTCCCTTTTTCAGGGTAACAAATTGAGAGATATAGACAATGATTTGGTCAAAACTAAACAACATCATGCCGGTGTTTCCTTTTTGTCGTACTACTCCGTCAATTTCCAGGCCAAAGTTCAGGCTATGAATATCTCCAAAGTGATTTATGGGATAAAAACTGGAAATCGGAGCAGAATGGTTAAATCCTTTAGCCAGGGCCCATGGCAGTCCTTTCTTTTTAGCATGTTGCTGGAGGTCCCTGGCCGTAAAATCAATTCCTATGCCAATTTGATCATAATATGTTGACGCGTATTTTTTTTGAACGTGTTTACCGGTTTTAGAAATTTTCAGGAGTATCTCCACTTCAAAATGAACCTCATTTGAGAAGTCAGGGTAATAGAAAGGCTCATTGTTTCTTAATAAAGCCGTATCGGGTTTAAAGAACACTACCGGTGCTTCCGGTCTTTCGTTGTTCAGTTCCTCAATGTGCGCCGCGTAATTTCGACCTATTGCTAATATTTTCATCGATCAATTTGAAAGCAAAATTAAATGATATTTCCACTTATTAAACCATTTTTACTCAAAAAGCACACGCAGGTGCCATTGCTTCAGAAATAATTATAATTGATCTTAGTGATAATTTTAGTAATCAAGTAGATGAAGAAGCACACTTACAATACTGGGGTAATAGGAAACTGTGCGTTTATTGCGCATGTTGAAAACAATACTAACATCAACTGGATGTGCTGGCCCAGGTTTGATGACAGCTTCGTTTTCGGAAGTTTGCTTGATGACGAAAAAGGCGGCTCGTTCTCATTGCTTCCACCTACTGACAAGTATCAAAGCAAGCAATACTATATCGAAAATACCAATATTCTTTGTACAGAAATAAGTTATTCTGAGGGGGCCTACCGGGTAACTGATTTTGCCCCGCGATTTTATCAATACGAGCGATACTATAAGCCTTTGATGTTGATACGGAAGATCGAACGTCTCTCCGGAAATCCCCAGGTGAAAGCAACCTGTAAGCCGGTGGCTGCTTACGGAGAAAAGAGATTACAGCGAATACAAGGCAGCAACCACCTTAAATTTTTCGGACTGGAAGATGAACTTCGACTCAATACCAACATTAGTTTTAGTTATTTATTAGAGTACCAGCCTTTTGTTTTGAATGAGACGAAATACCTGGTGCTCACTTACGGAGCCCCGTTGGAAGCCCCTCTGGAAAGCACTGCCGAGGATTTTCTGTCAAAGACCCTAAATTATTGGCGGACCTGGGTCAAACGGACTTCTATAGGAAATTTTTATCAAGCGCAGGTAATTCGTTCAGCTTTGGTCTTAAAGATCCATCAATATGAGGACACCGGAGCCATTATTGCCTCAAGTACCACCAGTCTTCCCGAATCGCCTGGTGCGGGCAGGAATTGGGACTACAGGTACTGCTGGCTTCGAGACACTTTTTATACCTTAAATGCTTTCAATAACCTCGGACACTTCGAAGAATTGGATAAGTATTTCCACTATATCGCAAACATTACCCTGAAATCGCAGGACCGCCTGCAACCCATGTATTCGGTAAGTGGGAAAGCGGACCTGGTAGAAAAAACCCTCAACCTAAAGGGATATATGGGAGAAAATCAACCAGTTAGGATAGGTAACCAGGCCTATGAGCATATACAAAATGATGTTTATGGTCAGGTGTTGGTTTCTCTTTTACCCCTGTATGCGGACAGGCGTTTCATTCTAAGTGAAAGGACCGAATCGCGAAAAATGATTTACCAAATATTGGAAAATATCGACTCTACCATGGATGAAAAAGACGCAGGTCTCTGGGAGTTTCGTGACATCAGTCAATATCATTGTTATACTTTTTTATTCCATTGGGCCGGAACTTGTGCAGCTTTGAATATTGCCAGGGAATTAGGCGACAAGGATATGGCTCAAAAAGCTTTGGATTTGAGGAAACGGTCAACTGCCAAACTGGAGGGGTGCTATGATTCAAAACGTGGCGTTTATACGCAGGCGGTGGGCACCCCCAATTTAGACGCCAGTACCTTACAACTGATTTTAATGAACTATTTGGACCCATCTACTGAAAAAGCCAGAAAGCACCTCAAAAACTTAGAAGCTGAACTTCAATCGGAGAATGGCTTGTTTTACAGATACAAGCACCAAGATGATTTTGGCGTGCCTGAAACTACATTTTTAATTTGTGCCTTTTGGTACGTAGAAACATTGGCTGCTGTGGGGCGAGTTGATGATGCCATTGAAAAGTTCGAGTCTTTGCTGCAATATGGTAATCATTTGGGGTTGTTGAGTGAAGATGTGGACGCTGCTACTGGTAGTCAATGGGGCAATTTCCCTCAAACCTACAGCCATGTGGGTTTGGTAAATGCAGCATATCGGATAGCTAAAAAATTAGACCGGCCTAATTTTTTGTAGCAACCAGCCCAGTACTAACAAAGCTGTTTCAGAAATTCTCTAACCTCCTCTGGTGAAGCCAGATTATATTTGGCGGCGCTTGAGGTACTGCCAACTTTTATAGTCAAAGCGTCCTCAGGTATAGCCTTAAAGGTATCTTCGTCCGTCCAGTCGTCTCCAATGGCTATAATAAAATCTGAAGGGAAGTCTTCTATCCATTGATGGGCCGCCCGGCCTTTGTTCACTCTGGCACTTTTAATCTCTACCACCATATCACCTTCCAGCACCTGTAGGTGCATGTTGGAGGACAGGTATTTTAAGTGGCTACTTAGTTCCCTGGTTCTGAGTTCTCCTAATCCTGTTTCTACTTTGCGGTGATGCCAAACTAGTGAATAATCTTTTTCTTCGACAAAAGAACCAGGTGTGCGGTCTACGTACAATTCCAAAACGGACCGTATTTCTTTCTTCCAATTTCCACTTAACTTGGTCAAGGTACGCCAATTCGAACCCCGCTCTTTAAGCCACACGCCGTGTTCGCCTATGAAGTCTAGGTTCAGATGCCCCAACCAATCTTCCAGTGACTTGCGACCACGCCCACTGATAATAACCACTTGATTCCTTTCGTCTGCAGTTAAGTCTTTAAGAAGTTCCAACAACTCTTTGTCCGGTATTGCTTTTTCAGGTGTATCGCTAAATGAGATCAGGGTGCCGTCATAATCCAGGAAGAATAACCGTTTTTTGGATTTATCCATCTTTTTTTTGGCGGTGTTGATGGTATTTTGATCCAGATACTTAGTAGCCAGGCTTTTCTGACTGGCTTTGATTTCCTCCAGTCTCTCCATGAACATATTTACCCAGTGATGGATATTATAACGCTGTAGTGATTTTTGCATAACATCAATATGGGCAATCTGCTCTTCTTCTGGCATGGTCAATGCCCTGTATAGTGCCTGAACCATGGCGTTAATGTCATTTGGGTTAATTAGAATTGCTTCTGAAAGTTCCTTGGAAGCTCCGCACATTTCACTTAGTATTAGCACGCCCTTTTTGTCAAGCTTGCTGGCAATAAACTCTTTACAAACCAGGTTCATCCCGTCGCGCATGGGAGTAATGAATGCCACATGAGCCATCCGATAGAATCCACTCAAAGCTTCCAGTGGTAACGATCGGTAGAAATAGTGTATTGGAGTCCAGTTCATCTTTCCAAATTGACCGTTGATGCGCCCCACCAGTAGATCAATTTCCTCTTTTAGTTCTTGATATTTGGTTACCCGGTCTCTTGATGGTACCACCAGCATTACCAGAGATACTTTTTCCTTAAATTCAGGATACTCATGCAAGAACTTTTCAAAAGCCTTTAGTCTTTGTGGAAGTCCTTTAGAGTAGTCTAATCGGTCTATGGATAACACCAGTTTTTGATCCCCCAGGGATGTTCGATAGCGTATTTCACGTTCAATGGTTTCTGGCGAGGCCGCGGCTTCCGCATATTTTTTGTAGTCAATTCCCATGGGAAATGCATCCACAATTACTTTTCTGTCAGACTTATTTACCTGCCCGGCGGAGTAGCCAAACCCAGCCAGCCTGCTCACCGAACTAAGGAAGTGCCTCATGTCATCGTAGGTGTGAAATCCCACCAGGTCTGATCCGAGCATGCCATTTAACAACTCTCTTCTCCGGGGTAGTAAGCGGAACATCTCATAACTTGGAAATGGAATGTGAAGGAAAAATCCAATACTAAGGTCCGGATATTTCAGGCGCAGCATTTCTGGTAGTAACAATAATTGATAATCATGAATCCATAAAGTATCCCCGGCTTCTACAAAATTGATTACCTCTTCACAGAATTTCTGATTAACTTTTACATAAGACTCCCAATAGGTCTCCTTGTATACTGAGTACTGGCTAAAATAATGGAAGATGGGCCATAAAGTCTCATTGCTAAAACCTTGATAATAATTCTTTATTTCATCCTGAGTAAGAAAGACGGGATGCATGTTCTCATCCTTTAGTTTCTCAGTGATGTTGATCCTTTCTATGCCCTGATTGACCAGAAGCCCCGGCCATCCGATCCATAGATTGTTGCCTTCCTTATAAATTGATCCCAATCCAGTTGCAAGGCCTCCTATGCTGCTTTTTAAGCCCAGATTCCCATTCTCTTTAGTTACGTTGACGGGTAACCGGTTGGATACAATGATGGTCTTAGGCATAGGTCAAATAAGTTTTGAAATTACTCACCACTATTTATAATAAAAAAATTTTGGGGCTCCCTAACGATTAAATGTTCGCAGTTTAATTTCTGTTAATTTTCTCTTGGTGTCACGGGGAAACTTGCCATTCATTATCCAGTCATAGTATTGTGGTTCTTTTTTAAGAACCTCGACAATCGGCTTCCCCCGGTATTTACCGAAATTAAATACTTCTATATTTTCGGTGTTAAAAGCAAATCTCCCGGCGAGGTCAACCATGTTGCTGTGTGTAATACTGGCTAAAGATTGTACATTGTTCTCCACCTTACCCAATTCTTTGCCCAGATTATCGAATACTTGCTGTCCTTCATATCGGTCAACTTGTGCCTGAATGATTTGCATAGTGGCTATGGTATCAGCCTCAGCGCTATGTGCATTCTCCAGGTTTTTGTTGCAGAAAAACTTGTAAGCTGCAGACAAGTTCCTCTTCTCCATTAGATGAAAGATCCTTTGTGCATCAACCAGTTTTTTGTTATTAAGATCGAAATCTACATTTGTCCTCAAAAACTCCTCTACTAATATGGGAACGTCAAACCTGATAATGCTGAAGCCTCCAAGGTCACATCCTTTGAAAAACTCGCTCAAATCTTTGGCAACTTGCTTAAAAGTTGGGGCATCCTGCACATCCTTTTGGTAAATTCCGTGGATCATACTGGAAGCATTAGGAATCGCGATACCCGGATTAATTAGCAGAGTTTTGGTCATTACGGTTTCATCGGGCAGCATTTTCACAATGCTGATCTCAACGATCCGGTCTTCAACAATATCCGTACCTGTGGTTTCCAGGTCAAAAACTGCCAAAGGTTTTTTTAAATGTAAGGTCATAAGTTAGGGTGGCTAAATATCCTGAAGAATAGCGTCGCTTAGCACTTTAATACTGAGGTTATGGAAGTTCCCCGAGCTCATCATGAGTAGGTTTTTCCCCCCCCAGTCTTGCTTTAGCAGAAAATGTTCAAGCTCATTTATGTCGTCAAAGACCAACAGATCCTGACGATTAAAAGCTGCTTTAATTTCATCCTTGGTTATGGGCTCCAGATTTTTATTTGCGATAATTTGAGGATTGTAATATACTATTGGCAGATCAGCGGACTCAAACGAATCACCGTATTGACTTAGGAATTTTTTATTGAGACTACTGTAGGTATGAAGTTCGATACAAGCTACTAACTCTCGATTTTGAAACTGTTCTTTGAGTGCTTTTGTAGTGGCTGATAATTTGGAGGGTGCGTGAGCATAGTCTTTAAAAATAGCTGTTTGATGGTCTTTATTTACTAACTCCAATCGGTTTCGGGCCCCTTTAAAGGAGGGTATGGCCTGGTAGAATTGCTCTTCGGTGATTCCAATTTTCAGTAAGACCGATTTGGCACCGCTAAAATTTTGCATATTGTGTCTGCCAAATACATGAACCACTACCGGTCCATTGGCAGTTTGAAGAACTGTGTGTCCGTTATCAATAATGGACGCATGTTCTTGGTATGGAAGTGAAGCAACATCTGAGCGTTGCTTTCCACAAATTACCGTAGCCAGATCGTCCTCTTCACAATAAATGAGGCTGCCAGCTTTAGGAGTGGCATCGGCAAACAGATCAAATTGTTTGACGTATTCGTCGATGGTAGGAAATACATTGATATGATCCCAGGCAACTCCACTAACCAGGCCGATATGATGCTGATATTTTAAGAACTTCGGGGTCTTATCTATGGTAGAAGTTAAATATTCATCTCCCTCAATGATAATGATTGGAGCATCACTTAGTTTTACGTTATTTTCAAATCCTTCGAGTTGTGCACCCACTACATAATCAAAAGATTTTTTCCAATAATTTAAAACGTGGATGATCATGGAAGTGATGGTGGTCTTTCCATGACTTCCGGCAATCACTATCCTTTGCTTGTTCATGGATTGCCTGTAGATGAAGTCAGGGTAGGAATAGACAGGCACATTCAACTCCCTGGCTCGGGCCAGTTCTGGATTGCCCTCCTTGGCATGCATTCCAAGAATTACTGCATCCAGCTCTTTGAATATCCTATGGGGATTCCAGCCTACATCTTCAGGTAACAACCCGTTTAAAGCCAGGCGGCTCTTGGACGGTTCAAATATCATATCGTCTGATCCCGTTACCTTCGCACCTGTTTGATGAAGTGCTAAGGCCAGGCTGTGCATCACCGATCCTCCTATGGCAATGAAATGTATCTTCGACTCTTTTGCTATCATTGGTAATTTGGCTTCAAAATTAGAATAAAATCAAAAAGCCGCAAATGTATTGAAGCATTATATTGTGGATATCCTGGTGGATAACTAAATTACATATGTCTAAATTGGCATTAAATTGTGGATAATTCCACTTAAAAAGTGTTGAAAAGGAATCACTTGTTTTCATTAAGTTTGCATGTGAAGATTTCAAAAAAAATGAAGAGTTCAAAGAGATACTGCAAGTAAATGGAATCGGAAAGATCAACAATACTGGGACGGAAGACCAGAAAAAGCTTCATAACGGATTTTACGGAAAATTTAGGAAAGTTACCTCCTCAGGCAGTGGATCTGGAAGAAGCTGTGTTAGGTGCCCTTATGCTGGAAAAAGATGCACTTACCACTGTAATTGACATCCTAAAACCAGAAAGTTTTTATAAAGATGCCAATAAGGAAGTCTATCAAGCAATAGTGGACCTTTTTAATAATTCAGAACCGGTGGACATGCTCACGGTTGCCAATCAATTGAGAGAATTTGGAAAGCTGGAGATTGTTGGAGGAGCCTATTACTTAACCGAATTAACCAGCAGGGTAAACAGTGCGGCCAATGTTGAGTTTCATGCCAGGATTGTTGCCGAACAGGCGATTAAAAGAGAGTTGATCAGAATCTCCTCAGAGATACAAAAAGATGCCTTTGAAGACACTACCGATGCATTTATGTTATTGGATCGTACCGAACAGGCCCTGTTTGAAGTCTCTGAATCCAATGTTCGTAGGAACTATGTAGATATGCGCTCAATCATGCGTGAGGCATTGAATGAGTTGGAAACGCGAAAAGACCACAAAGACGGGCTTACCGGCGTTCCCAGTGGGTTCACTTCGCTGGATCGGATCACTTCTGGTTGGCAGAAGTCTGACCTGATAATAATAGCAGCTCGACCAGGTATGGGTAAAACCGCATTTGTGGTTTCGGCAATGAGAAACGCTGCGGTAGATTTCAATCACCCAGTAGCAATTTTTTCGTTAGAGATGTCAAATATTCAATTGGTGAACAGGCTTATATCTGCCGAGGCCGAGTTGGAGAGTGATAAAATAAAAAAAGGAACGTTAGCCGATTACGAATGGGAACAGTTGGTACATAAAACAGCCAAACTGAGTAATGCCCCTATATTTATCGATGATACACCCGCATTGTCAATATTGGAGTTGCGGGCAAAGTGTAGAAGGTTAAAGTCACAGCACCAGGTGAGGTTGATTATTGTAGATTATTTACAACTAATGACAGGAGAAAGCACCAGAGGTAACAGTGGGAATAGGGAGCAGGAAATAGCTTCAATTTCAAGGGCACTGAAAAATATAGCTAAGGAGCTTGAAGTACCGGTAGTGGCATTATCTCAGCTTAGTCGAGCGGTAGAAACCAGGGGAGGGGACAAGCGGCCTCAGCTTTCAGATTTAAGAGAGTCCGGATCAATTGAGCAGGATGCAGATTTAGTTATGTTCCTGTATCGTCCCGAATACTACGGTATAACAGAAGATGAGAATGGCCAGCCAACCCATGGTTTGGGAGAAATGATTATAGCAAAACATCGAAATGGCTCCTTGGATAGCGCACGATTGAAATTCATTGGCAAATACACGAAATTTACGGACCTGGACTTCAATTTTGGATCAGGAGCCAGTGCCGGAAGATTTGATTTGCCATCAATAGGTGGTAGTTCAGGTGAATCTCAAACTTCAAACACCATAACCCTGAGCAGTAAAAGCAATCCAAAGGACCCCAACAAGGACTCTGATGATGGCGATCCAACCCCTGCACCTTTTTAGACAGTATTTGAGCAACAGACTCCGCGTTTTTTAATTATTGAGTATCTTCGGACCCAACAATAATTCACAAACTAATTAGTATGAAGATACTGGTATGCATTACCCACGTGCCTGATACAACTTCCCGTATTACCTTTACCGATGATCACACGAAATTTGACGATAATGGAGTACAGTATATAATAGGTCCTTATGACGACTACGCACTGGCCAGAGCAGTCGAGCTAAAAGATGAACTTGGGGGGGCATCTATAACTGCTTTACATGTAGGTGGACAGGCTGCAGATCCTACTATTCGAAAGGCCCTGGCGATTGGTGCTGATAATGCCATCAGAGTCAATACTCAGCCGGATGATTCTTACTATGTAGCCCAACAAATTGCCGCAGTTGCCAGAGATAATGAATATGATCTTATTCTTATGGGTAGGGAATCTATCGATTTTAATGGGGGACAGGTCCATGGCATGGTAGGAGCGCTACTGAATATCCCATCTATCTCACCGGTGATGGAGCTTATCATAGAGGATGGTGTGGCGAAAATGGTACGGGAGATTGAAGGGGGTAAGGAACACGTAAATATACCTTTGCCCTTGGTTGCAGGATGCCAGGAGCCTATTGCGGAATGGAAAATCCCAAATATGAGAGGAATCATGTCTGCTCGTTCTAAACCACTAGAGGTAATAGAACCCGTAGACTCTGACTCTAAAACCTCCACTATAAAGTATCAGCTTCCTGCGGCTAAGGGTTCTGTGAAGATGATAGATGCTGATCAAGTAGAGGAGTTAGTGGCATTGTTAAGAAATGAGGCAAAAGTAATATAGTTAACGTCCAACAAACTTATCACGTTTATGTCAATTCTTGTTTTTGTAGAAGGAGACCAGGGTAAGATTAAAAGCTCATCCAAAGTAGCAGTTAGTTACGCTGCTGCCATGGGACAACTTCCAGTAGTTGCACTGGCGTTGGGAAGTTTTGAAGCAACAGAATTGGAAAGCTTGGGTATCAATGGTGCCAATAGTGTTTTACAGGCTACATCTGAAAAATTGGATCAGGGAATTATCCAAGTTTATGCCGAGGTATGGGCACAAGCTATGGAGAAGTGCCAGGCGCACACAATTGTTTTAGCCAAATCTGCATTGGGCGATGCAGTTGCAGCCAGGGTATCT